>ERZ773196.15-NODE-15-length-114671-cov-24.222438_pt1 | contig 114671 bp, 84 predicted proteins | sample MGYA00581009_ERZ773196 | MGnify/ENA primary metagenome ERZ773196 (study PRJEB29015, sample SAMEA2738162) | human oral metagenome | biome: human oral; feature: human-associated habitat; material: saliva | place: China | collected 2243 ... | reverse complement strand
ATTTAGAGGTAGATGGTTATGGTTGTTTCACGTGAAACACTCGCCGGTTTACGGGTGGCTTTGCCGCGCCTAAAGTCCGACGACGCCATTGCGGCAGCCCTTAAAACTGCCGGCGCCCAGGTGGATACTTTCGCGCTAACCCAAACCATTCCCATTGAATCTGCGCAGCTAGAGCAGATGCGCCAAAGGCTTGCATCTGGCTATTACGCCTGGGTGGTGCTGTCTTCTTGGCGAGCTGCGCAGGCTGTACTGCCGCAGCTAAATGCGCTTGCGCTAGCACCCGCCTCAGCCCCTGCACTCAACTCAGCCACACCAGCCCCCACGCGCTTGGCGGTGGTTGGCCAGTCCACTGCCGAGTGGGTAAACAGCCACTGCGCACTTAAGCCCACCCTGGTGGGTGCGGGTAGCGCCGCCAAGCTACTGGAAGTTTTCCCAACGCCGCCCGCCGGCCCGGCCACGCCACAGCAACCCACTGCCACCACGGCAGCAGCCTCCACGGCGACTACACCCACCATCTGCCTGCCTCAGTCGCAGCTAGCCGCCCCCACGCTAGCCCAGGGACTTAGCCAGCTTGGCTGGCAGGTGGACGCCGTTGCAACCTACACCACCGCCCCCCTCACCCAGCTACCAGCCCACCTCAAGACCCAGTGGCAAGCCGGGGCGTGGGACGCCGTCGTCGTCACTGCAGGCTCTAGCGCCCAGGCCCTACTGCAACTGCTAGGACCCCCACCTGAGAAAACCGCAGTGGTCAGCATCGGCCAGTCCACCACCGCACGCTGCCGCGAACTGGGCCTGCGCGTGGACGCCACCGCCGCCACGCCGCGAGCCGAACACATCACCCAAGCCATAATTAACCTATTTAAAGCAAAGGATTTTTCATGACCACCATCCCCCAAAGCGCCCTGGACCTGCTAACCAGCCACGGCGTCGCGCCGGCCCCCATTCCCATGCTGCGCCCGCGCCGCCTGCGCTCCACCCCCGCCATGCGCGCCCTGGTTAGCCAGCACCGCATCGACCCGGCCAAGCTGATCCTGCCGGTGTTCGTGCGCGAGGACATTAGCGAGCCGCAAGCCATTAGCGCCATGCCCGGTGTCTACCAGCACACCTTGGACTCGCTGCGACGTGAAGCGGTGGCCTGCGCCGAAGCTGGTGTGGGCTCAATTGACCTATTCGGCGTGCCCGCAGTGCGCGACGAAGTAGGCAGCCAGGCCTGGGCCAGTGAAGGCATTTTGAATCAGGGCATCACCGCCGTGCGTGAAGAGGTGGGGGACGCCGTGGTGGTTTGCGCCGATACCTGCCTAGATGAGTTCACCAGCCACGGCCACTGCGGACTGCTAGACGAGCACGGCGGCGTCGACAATGACGCAACCTTGCCGCTCTACCAGGCCATGGCCGTCAGCCAGGCCGAAGCCGGCGCCCACATGGTCTCCCCCTCAGGCATGATGGATGGACAGGTAGCCGCCATTCGCCAGGCCCTAGACGCCTCCGGGCACGCCGACGTAGCAATCCTGGCCTACTCGGCCAAATACGCCTCCGCCTACTTTGGGCCTTTCCGTGAGGCCGTGGGCTCCACCCTCAAGGGTGACCGGCGCACCTACCAGCAAGACCCCGCCAACCGTCGCGAAGGCCTGTATGAGGCACTGCTCGACGCCGCCGAGGGGGCTGACATGGTGATGGTTAAGCCCGCCGGCCCCTACCTGGATGTACTTAGTGATGTGGCCGCAGCCAGCGACATTCCGGTGGCGGCCTACCAGGTCTCCGGGGAATTCGCCATGGTTGAGGCGGCCGCAGCCAACGGCTGGATTGACCGCGAGCGCGTGATCCTTGAAAGCGTGCTGGGCATTTTCCGCGCCGGCGCCGACACGGTACTTACCTACTGGGCCCGCGAAATCGCCCAGATGCTGCGCTAAGCCACGATCCCAGAGGCTGCGGCAGCCCAGCGGTAGCCCGGGCACAGCAGCCCCCGCGACAGCCCGGCTGCAATCCAGACGCATCAGCCCGGCTGCCGCAACGCCGCAGGAAAAATAGACCAAACGCTGCGATAGGACTTAATTATGAATCTAAATGAACGCTTATTTACCCAGGCCAAGGGGATTATTCCGGGTGGTGTTGACTCCCCCGTGCGCGCTTTTGGGGGCGTGGGAGGCACTCCGCGTTTCATCAGCGCCGCCAAAGGGGCCTACGTTACCGACGCCGACGGGCGCGACTATGTGGACCTGGTGGGCTCCTGGGGCCCGGCCCTGCTAGGCCACACCCACCCGCAAGTGGTGGCCGCCGTACAGGAGGCTGCCGCGCGCGGGCTATCCTTTGGCGCCCCCACCCAGAGCGAAACCCTGCTGGCCCAAAAGGTGCGCGAACGCGTGCCGTTTGTGGAGCGGGTACGTTTTGTTTCCACCGGCACCGAAGCCACCATGACCGCGATCCGCCTAGCGCGCGGTGCCACCGGGCGCGAGCTGATCATTAAATTTGCCGGCAACTACCACGGTCACAGCGACGGTCTACTGGCTGCGGCCGGCTCTGGCGTGGCCACGGGCGGCCTACCCGGCAGTGCGGGCGTGCCCGCAGCGATTACCGCCTGCACCATCGTGTTGCCCTACAACGACTTTGAGGCGCTAGAAGCCTGCTTCGCCGAACGCGGTCAGGAAATCGCGGGCGTTATTTTCGAAGGCGCCCCCGCCAATATGGGTAGCGTGCCCCCACTGGCCGGCTGGAATGAGCGCATCCGTTCCCTATGCACCCGCTACGGTGCGGTAATGATTTTGGATGAGGTACTCACAGGTTTTAGGGTCAGCTCTGCCGGCTGGTGGGGTTTGGAGGCTGTGGCCGGCTGGCAAGAGCACGACGGCGCCACCCCCGCCACCGCGCTAAGTGCTGAGCTAACCACCCCTGCTGCCCTGGCGCAGCTAGGCGCAGCCGGGACTATCGGCGCAGGCGGAACCGCCGGCTCAGAAGCCACTAAAGCGGCTGTGCCCGACGCCGTCGCCGCAGCTGAGCCCAGCGCCGTCGCCACCCCCAAATGGGTGCCTGACCTGGTGACCTTCGGCAAGGTCGTGGGCGGAGGGATGCCACTAGCCGCCGTGGCCGGGCGCGCCGACATCATGGATCTACTGGCACCGCTGGGGCCGGTGTACCAGGCGGGCACGCTCTCAGGTAACCCGCTAGCCACCGCCGCTGGCCTAACCACGCTGCAGCTGGCCGACGTCGACGTTTACAACGCCGTCAACGCTAACGCCCAGGCTGTGGGTGAGATTGTGGGCCAGGCGCTCACCCAGGCCGGGGTGGCGCACCGCGTGCAGCGTACCGGCTCGCTGATGTCCATCATGTTTGGCCCACAGGCAGCCCGCGACGGCGTCTACAACTACGACCAGGCGCGCCAGCAGGAAACCTGGCGTTACGCGCCCTTCTTCCACACCTTCCTGGAGGCGGGGGTGGCATTGCCGCCGTCGATCTTTGAAGTGTGGTTCCTATCCGCAGCTCACGGCGAGGCCGAGCTGGAAAAGATCGCTAGTGCTGCCCCGCGCGCTGCCGCAGCAGCCGCTGCAGCCCAAGCACCAGCCCAGTAACCAGCGCGCCAAACGCCAGGCCGAACACGCCCGAGCAGGCCGTCTCCACGCACCACTTGACCACGCCGCTTAACGAGTCGCCCAGACCCTGGGTGGCGTGGGTGGTGGCGTGGGCGGCGTGCTCCACCAGGTGATGCAGGGCGCCCACACCCAGGTTGTTGAGGGCGTCGATCACGATGTGACCGCCCACCCAGAGCATGGCCACGGTACCAACCACCTCGATCACACGGAAAACGCGCGGCATAGTTTTGACGATGGCACGCCCCAGTTTCTCCTGGCCGCGACGCACCAGGGCCAAGCCCAGGTCATCCATTTTCACCAGCAGCGCCACCAGGCCGTAGACGAAGAACGTCATAATGAAGCCCACCACCACCATGATGGCGACTTTGCTCAGGTTGTCATTGGTGTGCAGACCCGCCAAAGACACCAGCATGATCTCAGTGGAAAGAATCAGGTCTGTGCGCACCGCTGAGCTGACAATGGCTTTTTCTACTGCGGCCGGATCTGCGGACTTGTCACTGGCACCGTGGGAGTCCTCATGTTCCTTGATAACCCCCCAGGCACTAAGCACTTTCTCTGCGCCCTCAAAACACAGGTAAGTGCCTCCCACTAGCAGCAAAATAGGCAGTGACCAGGGTGCCAGCCAGGTCAGCAATAAGGCCACCGGCAAAATAATGCCCAGCTTGTTGATCAGTGAGCCGCGCGCGATGCGTTTAATAACTGGCAGTTCGCGTTCAGGCTTGATGCCCTGCACGTATTGGGGAGTCACGGCAGTGTCGTCGATAACCACCCCGATTGCCTTGCTAGATGCTTTGGTTGCGGCTCCCGCCACGTCATCAACCGAGGCGGCGGCGGCTTTAGCCAGGGCGGCAATGTCGTCAAGAAGGGCGACTAGACCGATACTCAAGTGACTCCTAAAACTGGTGTTGCATTCAGTGTTAGTTAATATCCAAACTGATTTTGTCTCTCATGACAAGCACAGGCAGGCATGCAGACAAATACAGGCAAAATCATCCCTTCCCTATGATTTTTCCATGGGGTTTTATAGGCAACGGACGAAATCTGCGTATCTGTAAACCATATCTGCGCGTCTAGCCATGTATGCCTGGAAACTACGTGTACTTGGTTGACCAGAGACATGGTCAGACAAAGGGGGCCTCTGGCTGGTCAGGGTTAGCAAAATGGGCACACGCCTGCAGAGTCCGGCGTCGGAGAACTATGCGGCCACCGAGCCACCAATCAGCTAATCAGTGGCAACCAGCCAGGCCGGCGTCGTCGGTACCGTCGGCGTCGACGTTAGAAGACCTATGAGGTTGAGCCAAAAACCAAGCCACTCAGGTGGACATGCAACATACATGCCTTGAGCCGCATAGGTATACACAATGTGAGCATGCGCCGCGTAAGCGCCATGCAAATACTGACATTTTGTCCGTTCCCTATAAAACCCCATGAATTTTTTATAGGGAAGAGATGATTTTGCCTGTATTTGTACTGCCTGTATTTGTATGCATTTTCTGCCTGCAGACATATTTTGCCTGCAATTGTATATCAGCCCAGGACTTTGGTAGACTCCACTGCCTCACTGTTAGCCTGGTTGCGTCGAGCCAGAATTGGCCGCAACACCAAACCAATTATTAATGCCGGAATTATAAATAGCAGCAAATGGCCAATGTGCCCCAGATATTCATTTCCACTATATCCAGCCACTCCGCAGCGCAGCGCATCAATTACCGGCTTTGCAGGTAAATATGGGCTTAGTTCAGATAGGAATCCTGGCAAAATAGCCAGCGGGAAAGACCCGCCCGCACCGGAAACCTGCATCACTAAAAACAGAATACTAATCGCTTTGCCAACGTTTCCAAACGCGGCCACAAACGAATAATTAATCAGCGAAAACACTATTGCCGTAAGCCATGCGGTTATCATAAATAGCCACGGATGCACCGCTTGCACATCCAAAAACAGCAATAAACCGCCAGCCACTAAAGTCGCTTGCGCCAAACCAATTGTGGCAAAAATACCCCAACGTCCAAAAAATACTTGCGAAGGCCGTAATTTAGACACATTAGAAACCGGCTGTGCGCGCACCACCACACCAATTAGCATGGTACCCATCCACATCGCCACGGTTGCGTAAAGTGGCGCCATGGAGGAACCAAAATTTTCCACCGCGTAAATCGGGTGGCGCTCCACCACGGCCGGCGTGGTCAGGGCTTGGGCCAGGCGCTGGGGGTCGTCGCCAATAATTTTTTGCACCTGCGCCAAGTCACCACTATCAATCGCCCCGCGCAGCTTTTCAGACAGTGTCTTCATCTGAGCCCCGGCAGCGCTGAGATCTTTAGCGGCGCCGTCGAGGTTAGTTTTCATCTGTGCCAGCTTGGCCTGTAGCGAGCCCGCCCCGCTGCCTCCCAGTGAGGTGGAAACCGACTCGCGCACCTGCCCCAAACCGTCGGAGACCTGCGCCAAATCTGCGGCCAGCTGGTTAGCTTGGGGCGCGATGTTGGTGTCAACCGTGGTTTTGAGGCCACTTAGCTCGGTTTTGGCCTGGTCAATCAGGTTTTTCGCCTCGGTAATGGAGGCCTGCGAGTCACCGGATTTATTGGAAATCTGCGTGGCCGCCGACTGCAGCGACGTAGCCGCGCCGTTAAGCCTGCTGATAATCCCATCGAGGCTGGTCAGCACCCCTTGTGCGCGGGTAGGGTCGGGCAGCTGAGCGATCAGCGTGGCCAGGTTGTCACGCACCTTCTGGTAGTTGGTGGCCTGCGCCTGCAACCCACTGGCCTGCTGGTTTAGGCTGGTCACAACGGCGGAGACGGACTGCCCGGAGGAGGTGCCCACCTGGTCTGCGGCGGCATTGACTGAATTTAGGGCCGTGGTGGAGGCGTTAAAGGCCCCCTGCAAGGCTTGGTTTGCATTGGCGACGGCACTCTTGATGTTCCCGGTTTCGGTTGCCACCTGCCCTAGCTGGGTGCGTAGCTGCTGGGCGTCTTTGGACCCCTGCCCCACCAGACTGACGGAGCTGGTCACCAGCCCATTGGCGCCGTCGACCAAGCCACCATAGGAAGTGAGCAGGTTAGCAGCACTATCAAAGCGGGTAGACAATGTCTCCACGCGCCCCACCACAGTATTTAAAGCGTTGGTAGCCTCGGGGGTGGATAGCTGAGTGGACACTGTCTGGGTTAGGTTCAGCACCACCTCCCCCACAGTTTTGGTGAACACCGCGTTCACCTGAGTGGAAACCGCCTGCGCCCCGGCCCCGGCGATCTTGGGGGCAATACCGTTGCGTTTTTCGTTGATGTAGTAGTTCAACTGCGTGCTTTGGGCGCTGGAGGAGAAAAAACTGAGCATATTTTTGCTAAAGCCCTCGGGAATCACGATGGCCGCATAATATTTACCCGATTTAGTACCCTCCAGCGCCTGCGCGGGCGTGGTCACCTCCCATTTGAGCTGCTTGTTGGCACGCAGCGCGGAAACAACCTGCTCGCCCGCATTAACTTTCATGGGAACCAGGTCGCTTTTGTAGCCGGTATCGGCATTGGCGACGGCGACTGTCAGGTTGCGCGTGTTACCGAAAGGGTTCCAGGAGGCAGCCACGTTAAACCAGGCGAACACCGCCGGAATTACCACTAGCCCGAGGATAATCACCATGCTGATCACGTTGATGCGGGCGCGGCGTAGATCGTCGCGATATAGCTGCCAGGCCCCCGCAAGTGGCTTGGCCTGGGCTTTTCGGCTGGTCCGGGTTTGGGTGTCCGTGCGAGTTGGGACGTCAGCCCCGGTTTGGGTGTCCGTGCGAGTTGGGACGTCAGCCCCGGTTTGGGTGGCCGTGCGGGTTGGGACGGCGGCGCGAGCCTGATCCCCAGCGTAATACTTGACACTGTCAGGCGCCTTAGCTCCAGAGCGCTGAGCCGACGCCGCACTGCGCTTTTCGTCTGCGTGCTTCATCGACCTTCTCCTTCGTCTACAACCGGAATTTGCGCGGTTTCAGCCTGGCTACGCCCTAGCGCATCGTCAGGCACCTGCCGACCACTTTCGCCAGCCTTTGCCGAGCCGGCCTGGCCACGCCCCGCTGCCGCAGCAGCGTCGGCACTTTCCACACCGGCAGCGTCGGCACTAATTTCAGCTAACGCAAGCCGCGAGCGAGAGCGCCCCTGGCGCCGTCGCCCCATATGTCCATGCAGCATGGCCTTGATTTCGCCGTCACCCATTTCCAGCAAAGCCGCCTGACGCTCCAGGCGGTCGCGGCGGTACTCCATATAAACCAGGAAGCCAATCATGGCAACCAACCACACCATCCACACCGCCACATAAGTGATCCTCTGGTTGGTAGTGCTAAAACTACTGGTCAGGGCGGTAACCGCTGGCACCACCACACCCAGCACAATCGCCGCCACGCGCATACGCGGATACAGGCGCTCAAAACGGCGGCGCTGATAGTCGGTTTCCCAGCGGTAATCTTCGCGGTCGGCCAGGGCATGCAGGATCTGGGTGGTGCGCCAACGCCGTGAATCGCGAGTCTCCTCAGCGTTAAACAGGCCTCCCTCAGCAATGGCCGCAGCGGTTAGGCGGTTGATGTTAACCAAGAAGGGCCGTAGCCCAATCCCCACGGCAAAAGACCCGGCCGCCATCAGCGCCAGAACCCCCAGGTCAGACAGGAAATGGTGAGCATAGAAGCCACCAATAACCTCTCGCACAGCTGCCACCCCATATTTAAAGGGCAGCACCGGGTAAACCCAGCCAAAGAAACTAGGCACCATTTCAATTGGGTATAGACCGGAAGAGCCAGGAATCTGTAAAATTACCATAACAACACAAAGACCCTTACCAATATGCTGGAAGGATGCACTGAGCGCATAGATAATAGACAGATAAGCCCAACCAATAAGGATTGTTGCCAGGTAGAACAGCACCACACTTTCGTGCTGTACACCTAGGATCAGGTCGCCGGTGGTGACCACAATGGCTTGCACTGCACTAATTGCGGCCATTAACAGCCAGCGACCCATATACGCCTGCGTGTGCGTGATGGCCCCGATTCCCTCGCTGTCTACGTTCAGCTTAATCAGGACCACCAGCATAAACGCACCCACCCATAAGGTCAGGTTAGTGAACACCGGGGCCATGGCTGAGCCGTAGTTAGCCACCGGGTAAACCTTGTGAGTGCTTAGCAGCGTGGGTGAAAGCATGAAGTTAGCAACCTTGTCCGCGCTCACGTCTAGCTTGTCGGTGAGCTGACGCAAGGCTGAGGTGCCGCTGATTGCCCCCAGGTCAGCGCGGGTGGATTCCAGATCGCTTTGCAGCTGCGTCAAAGTGGTGGCGCTTTGGTTCAGGGCGCTTTGCGTGGCGGCCAGGTTTTTGTCCAGCTGGGTGAGCATGGATTTTAGTTGCGTGATCTGCTGGTTTTGGTTGCTGATAGTGACTGCCAGCGTGCCCGAGAGGCGGTCCATGTTGTACAGCGAGCTACTGACCTGCGGCAGCGAAGAGGAAAAAACACTTTCCCGCGCGGAGCTAAAGGCGGTGGTGGAGGTGTTAGCCGCAGTGTTTAGTGCGCTGGCGGCGTCGCTAAGCGAGGTGGAGGTGGCCGAAATTGAGCTGCCCACTGTGCGCAGATTGCTTAGGCTGGTGGCGGCGTTGGTGTTTTGCTGCGTCAAAATCGCCAGCGCATCCGATCCCCCGGGCACATTCCCCAGCCCCGCATTTTGCAACTGGGTCAGGATTTGGCCTTGAGTTTGGTTGATTGACTCTAGCTCACTCACGACGCCGTCAACTCGCCCCTGCGCGGATTGCACCGCCCCGTTAAGGTTGGCCGCATTTACTGACAGTTTGCCGGTGGCCTGAACCGTGAGGCTAGCCGATTTATCGAGTATGCCCGGGGCTTTGGAAGAAAAGTCGGTGATGGTTGTGGCCGTGGTGGACAGCAGCGTGCCGGTGTTTGTGGCAATCTGGCTCAGGTTTGTGACCTGGGCTTGCAGCGCAGTCAGTGAGTTTTGGGCGCTAGCAATTTTGGCTCGCGCCTGGTCGATTTGCTGGCTTTGACTTTGTACTGAAGCCGAGGCTGCAGCTAGTTTTTGGGCGCCTTGGGCCAGGGATTTGTCTGTGTTGGCGTTAACGGTGGCGGTTTGGGCGCGCACCTGCTTAGAAAAGTCTCCTAGCTTGGTGGTTACCGCCTTGGATACTTGCGAAACAAAGGCAGAATTAATTTTCCGATCCAACGTGCTGGCGCCAGCGTTAGTGATTTGCGGGGCCACCGCATTGAGTTTTTGGTTGACGTAATACTCCAGCTTGGGCTGAGTGTAATGCTGCGGGTCCATGAAGCTGACCAGGCTGGTGGAGAAGTTCGCGGGGATGATGATGGCCGCATAGGACTTACCGGTTTTTACGTCGTCGATAGCCCCCTGCCGCGTGGTGAAGTACCAGCCCAGGTCATGGTTGCTTTTAATTTGGGCGGCTACTTGAGCGCCGGCGTCGATCTTGCCGGTAGCGCCAGTGGTGGCGCCCTTATCTTCATTAACGACGGCGACGCGCAGGTGGGAGGTGTTGGCGTAGGGGTCCCAGAAACCGGCGATATTGAACCAGGCGTACATCGCAGGCAGGAAACACACACCCACCACCACGATCACGGCGAAAGGCACTCGCAAAATGCGCCCAATATCTCGCCTGAAAATTTTGAAAGCTACCCGCAAAGCCACGTCACCTTTCAGTTGGACCATGCATCAGCTGCGCATGTATCTGGGGAAAACTCGCAGCTAACAAGACTTCAAGTCTAGCCATCCATAATCACCAACCACATGCGCCACCCATAGGGGTCAGCGGTGAAAGTAAGCACTCTTAATGTGACCTACACCCTTATGCGTGTGGCGTAGTTATTAACAAGGGAGAAGCCTGGAATTAAACTCAATACATGGAAAACAACGCAGCCGCTTTCTCCACTCGCGCGATTCACTTGGGTTTTGAGCCAGATCCGGTTACCGGTGACGTGGTTCCGCCCATGCATGTGACCAGCACTCACGTGCAAAATGCTCCTGGCGATCTCAAGCAGGGCTTTGAGTATGGTCGTTGTGGCAACCCCACCACTAACGCTTTCGCCGGCGCCCTAGCTGCCCTGGAAGGAGCCACCCACGGGTTCGCCTTCCCCTCTGGCATGAGTGCCGAGGACACCGTAGTGCGCCTGCTAACCCGCCCCGGCGACCACATCATTCACTCAACCGACGTTTACGGCGGCACTCACAAGCTTTTCAGTGTCATTAAGCCCGCCGAGGGCTTCACTTCAGCGGCTGTGGACCTCACCGATCTGGATGTGGCCGCGCGCGAAATTCGCGCCCAGCGCCCCCAGCTGGTGTGGGTGGAGACCCCCTCTAACCCCTTCCTAACGGTTACCGACATTGCCGCCGTCGCCGAGCTATGTCACGAGGTGGGGGCACTTTTGGTGGTTGATAACACCTTCGCCACCCCGCTGCTGCAGCGCCCGCTGGAGCTGGGCGCGGACGTGGTGGTGCACTCCACCACTAAGTACATTGGTGGCCACTCGGATGTGGTTGGTGGCGCGGTGGTGCTGCGCGACGGCCTGCAGCTGCCTGAGCACGTCACCCCGTTCTTTGATTCTCGCGACGCCGCCGAGGAGCTAACCCGTCTGCAGATGACTTTGGGGGCTATTGAGTCCCCGCGTGACGCTTTCCTAGCTCACCGTGGCCTAAAGACCCTGGCTGTGCGCGTGGAGCGTCACTGCACCAATACTCAGGCGGTGGCCGAGTTCTTGCAGGCCCACCCCAAGGTAACTGCCGTCTACTACCCGGGCCTGCCCAGCCACCCGGCGCACGAGTTGGCTCAGCGCCAAAACCCGCTAGGTAGCGGTGGAGTGCTTTCTTTCGAGCTGGCCAATGAGGACGACGCCATCCGCCTAACCGGCCTGACCCGCGTATTTGCGCTGGCTGCGTCGCTGGGCGCGCCCGAGTCGCTGATCGAGCACCCGGCAATCATGACTCACTCGACCCGCACCGGCGGGGTTGGGGGCGTGCCCGGAACCCTGCTGCGTCTGGCCGTAGGCCTGGAGGACGTCAACGATCTAATCGCCGACCTTGATCAGGCCCTAGCCCAGATCTAAGGCCGCGCTAGCTACCTGACTGGCCGAACCAGCCGGGCGCCGTCGTCGGCACTAAAACCAACCCAACGCAAGCCGCCCTGCCAACTGGGTCACACCAGTAGCGGGGCGGCTCACGTGTGTCGCGCCTTACCTAGCTATGGGCCTCTGGCATAGGCTGACGCGGTGAGTACCGCATTGACACATCTTCCTGACACAGCACTAGTTTTTGAAGGCGGCGGTATGCGCGGGGTGTACACCGCCGGGCTGGTGGCCACCCTGATCGAGTCGGGCCTAGATTTTCCGCATGTTTCCGGCATTTCCGCAGGTAGCTCACACACCGTTAACTATGTTTCACGTGACGCCGCCCGCGCCCACGACTCCTTCGTTGACGTGGCCCTCAGCCCCGAATTTGGCGGCTACAAGCACTGGCTAGCCGGGCGCGGCATCTTCAATGTGGACTATCTCTACCACGACATTGCCGAGGCTGACGGCGATTTCCCCTTCGACTACGACACTTTCATGGCCAACCCGGCGCAGATACGTGTTGGCTCTTTTAACGCCACACGCGGCCAGGCCGTGTGGTTCACCAAAGAAGACATGCATAGCGTCTCTGACGTGGGCTTACTTGCGCGCGCGTCGTCCACCCTGCCGGTGCTGATGCCGCCGGTAGAGATCGACGGCGACACTTACGTCGACGGCGCACTTGGCCCTAACGGCGGCATTCCGCTGGACGCACCCATGCGCGATGGTTACCGCAAATTCCTGATTGTGCTCACTCGCCCGCGCAACTTCATTAAGCCGGCCACGCGTCTGGGCACCCACGCCAGTATGCGCGCCGCCTTCCCACGTCTACCTTCCATTGCCGACGCCGTCACCGCCCGCAGCGCCCGCTACAACGCCGCCCGCAAAACCGCTTTCAGACTGGAAGCTGAGGGACGCGCCTATGTCTACTGCCCGGAAGTCACCGAAATTTCCAAGCTCGAAATGCGCTATGAAGTGCTCGAAGAGGCCTACCAGGTGGGTTACGCCCAGGCTCAGCGTGAGCTGCCGGCAATCAAGGAATTCCTGGGGGTGTAGGTAAGGTGCCCGAGGCGCGGGCCAGCTTGGGAATTGCCAGCCAGGCGCGGCGGCGTCGGGCGCACAGGGCGACGACGGAAAGGACCCAGGCGCGGCGGCGTCGGGCGCACAGGGCGACGACGGAAAGGACCCAGGTGCGGCGGCGTCGGGAGCGCTACACCATAAGAAGGGCCTACATCAGGGCACACTGAGCGCGTAATTTGGGCCACACGAGCACCCCAAGGTGACTAGAATTTACTAAATTCCCAGTTTTCTAAGGAGACGCAATGGCCCACGAGGCACTAGTTCAGGCTCTACCCAAGGTTGAGCTGCACGTACACATTGAGGGCACGCTAGAGCCGGAGCTGAAATTCAAGCTGGCCCAGCGCAACGGCATCAAGCTGCCTTTTAGTAGCGAGCAGGAAGTTAAGGACTCCTACACTTTCGACGACCTGGCTTCCTTCCTGGACGCCTACTACGACGGCATGAACGTGCTGCTCACCAGCGAAGACTTCTACGACCTGGCCATGGCCTACTACCGCAAGGCCGCTAGCCAGGGCCTGCGTTACGCAGAAATTTTCTTTGACCCCCAGGCACACACCTGCCGTGGGGTCAGCTTCCACACCGTGATTTCTGGTCTGCGCCGCGCCCAGCTTGAGGCCGAGCAAACCCTGGGCGTATTTAGCCAGTTCATCATGTGTTTCCTGCGCGACTTCCAGCCCGAATACGCCATGGCTACGCTGCTGGAGTCGCTGCCCTACAAACAGTGGATCGTGGGCGTGGGCCTGGACTCTGACGAAACCGACCACGAACCGGCCAAGTTTGCCGCAGTCTTTGCCCGCGCCCGCCGCGAGGGCTACCAGCTGACCATGCACTGCGACGTCGACATTAAAGACTCTATTGAGCACATCCGCCAGGTCATTGAGGATATTCAGGTGCAGCGCGTGGACCACGGCACCAACGTGGTGGAGAACCCGGCGCTAGTTAAGTACCTGGTGGAGCACCGTATTGGGCTGACCAGCTGCCCGATTTCGAACCTGTGGATTTCTGAGTCTGACAAGGTTGAGTTGGTTAAGCAGCTAGTTGCCGACGGCGTTCTGGTAACTATCAACTCTGATGACCCGGCCTACTTTGGCGGCTACATCGGCGATAACTTCCAGCGCGTGGCTGACCACGATGGGGTTGATGAGGACTTCCTGCGCACCCTGGTAGCTAACGCGATCGAGATTTCCTGGGCGCCGCTGGCTGTAAAGCAGCGCCTGCGCGAAGAACTCGCTGCTGTCTGATTGCAGGCAAGCTGGCAGGCAAAATCAGACAAGCACATACAAACACAGGCAAAATCATCCCTTCCCTATAAAAATTCCATGGGGTTTTATAGGGAAGGGATGAAATGTCAGTATTTGCGACGGCGACCGCATATTAGCGACGGCGTATGCAGGCTAGCCTGACGCACGCAGGCCGAGGCTGCAACAGACTAGCCCAACGCACGCAGGCCGGAGTCTGCCTGCATGCCCGGAGCCAGCCAATAGCAGTAAATATTAATTATTTACTGGGATCCCATTTACCTGAAGCGTCGAAATAGTAACGCTTGCCGTCAATAGTTTGGTAACCGGTAAGCATTAGACCCTTATATGCACCACTCAAATTAGTGGAGCCTTTACCCGGATCTAGGTAATACCAAGCATTACCTGACTTAAACCAACCAGTGGTTAATACGCCGTCGTCCCCAAAGTGATACCAACCCGGGTAAGCCTTATACCAGCCGGTAACCATTGCGCCACCGGGAGTGAAGTAATAAGATTTCCCGCCAATGGTATTCCAGTTGACATACATATGCCCGTCGCCACCGTCTAGGTAAAAGCGTGCCGAGCCCTCAATATGCCAGCCTTTACTTAAACCATTAGTGGTGAAGTGATACCAGTATTTGTTACCTAATTTATCGGTTTTCTTTGAAGCAGCCCAGCCGCTGGCAGCCCAACCATTTGCATCAAATAGATACTTAACGCCTTTAATTGTGGCTACGCATTTGCTGGGGTAAGAGCCGTCAGAATTGCGGTACCACCAGGAGTCGCCGCCCCGATAAACCCAGTCCCCGCCTTTAACCGTGCAGGTTTTGTCCACCCAGCCGTTACTGGAGTCGATGACGCCGGTGCCCGGGGCGCCCATCTTGCCGATGACGCCAGCTTGGATTAGCTGCGTTACCGACGACGCCGCTACTACCGGGGCCGCCACGGACGACGTCGTCGCTACCGGAGCTGCAACCGCGCCACCCTCAAGAGTCGCTGCAGCCACAGCCGCAGTCAGCAGGAAAGTGTTGGTGCGACGCAAAATTCGCTTGCCTAATCCGCTGTTTTTAAGCACTTTAGACCACCTTGATCCGAGAATTTGACTAGCTCAAAAATATCCAATTCACCTTAAAATTGCCTAGACATTGAGGAAACTTGGGGAGTTTCACACTCAAAGTGGCAGGTGACGCAGGCTTTTACAGTGTCCAGGAAGCAGGCCTGTTTAGGCTGGCTAAGCGGGCCGTAAGGAGGCTGGACACAAGAGTCTACCGAGCCAGATCGTTTGGGCAGGTCAGATTGCTGGGAAGGTCAGGCCCGAAGTGCACATCTAGGTTACTGACTCACTCCGCAAGTCTTTGGCCCGCGCCACAAATCCTGATCCACGCCGTAGAGCCTCGGCTCACATCCCACCCCTTGGTTAACAACTTATACACCTGCTCACAGATACTGACATTTCATCCCTTCCCTATAAAACCCCATGAAATTTTTATAGGGAAGGGATGATTTTGCCTGTATTTGTATGATTTGCCTGTATTTGTCTGTATTTATTCCCCACGCAGGGCCTCTACAGGGTCTTCACGTGCAGCCTTGGAGGCCGGCAGCAAACCAGCCAAGAAAGTCAGGCCCATGGAAATGACCACCAAAATCACTCCAGCACTAACCGGCAGCGTGGCAATATCTTGCACTCCAAAGCGGTCGGCCACGTAAATATTGGCTGGAATAGTCACCAATACGCTCACACCTACACCTAGCAAACCTGCCAGGGCCCCCACAATCAGGGTTTCCGCATTAAATACGCGCCGAATATCAGCTTTAGACGCACCAATTGAACGCAAAATTCCAATCTCTTTGCGCCGCTCCAATACGGAAATAAATGTGATAATGCCAATCATAATTGACGACACCACCAGCGAAATAGACACAAATGCTACCAGCAGCGCAGTCACAATATTAATGATGTTGGTGATTGAACTCATCAACATCCCCACAAGATCTGAATAGACAATCACCTTATCGGTTTGTTTGGCAGCTTTAGCTTCCGCATTGTAGCTGGCAAGAATGGATTTAACATGGTCTTTATCAGCGAAAGACTTCGGATAAATATCAATACGTTCCGGCTGATCAGCGCGCGCATACCCTAAAGTGAGTAAATTGGCGCGAGCCGTGGTTGCATTAGGGTTAAGTAGCTGCGTTAGCAATGCCGCAATTTCTTCCGGCTTCATATTGAACTTAAATGCATCTTTAAGTTTATTTACATCCACCTGCATAGCACTGGACAGGTTACCCATAATCTGCCCCATGGCGTTTTGTACCTGGGCAGTTAGCTGGGTTTGCAAAGTAGTCATCAGCTGATTGAGTGAGCTTTGCAGCAACTGTCCAACAGCCTTACTTAGCGCGGTAGTAACCGTAGAACTAAGCGCATTGGCCACTTTACTGGAAATCTGACTAGCCAGGTCAGCCGAAACATTTTCAGCAATTTGTTGCACCGCCGGATCGTTACCCAGAGCCTGGGTAAGGTTAGCGGTAAGCTTGGCCCGGTCAATTATGGTGTCGCCACTAAAGATTGGTGCCAACAGTTTTTGCACCTGCTCAGTTTGCAAATACTTTGTCACCGCCGCAGCAATCTTGGCAGGATCGGCCTGGCCTGGCGTTCCTGATCCGCCGCCACCGTCGTCGTCACCCCCATGCTGCGCATACCAGGGTATAAAACCGCCCACCACCTGGGTAAGAATGTTACTTAGCGCCTGGCTACCACCAGGTTTGATAGCTCCGTTAGCCAGCGCGGCCTGCACCACTTTAGCTAGGTCAATGTTGGCCAGTTGCGGAAACTGTTTCTGCAATGTCGAGTAATCCAACTTGGATGCGTCCAGCCCATTTAAATCAATCGTGGGCATTTGACTTAGATCCAGGCTACTTAAGTCCAGCTGCACATTGCCTACAGCCCCGCTTAAATCCATCCCCGAGAAGTCTAAATTATTCAATCCAGCATTGATAGAGGACGGATCAAATTTAAATGCTGCCATCAATTTATCTTGATCAATAGTGATCAGCGAAGACAAATCAATTTGCGGATTAGCGTGTTCTTTAGCTTCTTCCTCGAAAGTCTTTCCGGTAAATACATTGCGTTTGGGGTCAGCTAACTGTTGCTTAACAATTGGCGACGCCGCCGCCTTAGCAATTACCTGTTGGGTAAGCGCCCCGGTGTAATAGATACCCGGAGAAAGTACACTAGATTGCCCAAATCCACCACCGCTAGAAGTGGGTTTAACTATACCCACAATCTTTAGATCAGTTCCAGCAGCTACAATTTGCTTGAGCGCAGCAGCATCATTATCCCGAGCGCTCCAAACCTTATATTTAGCATCATATTTGTAAAGATCGGGCACGTTAACTAGCTTGAATTTAGCGCCCAAAATTTGCTGAGGCGCCCATGTAGCAGCCGTATTCTTGAGTTTTACACCCTCGTTTTGACGCAGTTTAGCCATAGCGTTTTGCAACTGTCCATAGTCACGCAAACCTAGCGTATATTCAAGCCGCTCAGGTAGGCGCCCATTAGAATCTAGCGCCACTACCAGCTCATTTGCCGCCGTCGGCCACCGCCCACTAACCACATCATAGCTATTTACATACAGCGAACGATCATTAGCTAGCTGTTTGAAAATATTTGTGGAAGTCATGGATTGGAAAGCCCCAAAATTAGTGGAGCCTTCAGTGAAGGTCACATCTGGATTTACCTGCACCGGCCCTTTAGAGCTTTTTGGTAGATAGATGCGCGGGTTAATGCCGTAATTATATTCAATGGTGCGCACATACTTATTTATGTTGCCACCATTACCCTTTAAATAGCTTTGCAGCGAGGTTAAATCATTGGTTTTCATTGACGCAGTCACATTAGATAACTGCGAGGCGGTATGAATTTTGCCGTCATTTGGCGCAGCTTCACCCGCCGCCGAGGTAGATAATACGCCGGTTAAATCCATTCCCACCCGCTCAATAGTTAGCGGGTAAGAAGCCATAGCACGTTCCTGGGTGGTAATAATGTAATTATTCGCCCCGCTTGCCAATGCCAGTACCAGCGCAATACCAATAATGCCAATCGACCCCGCAAATGAGGTCATGGCGGTGCGTCCCTTTTTGGTCATTAGGTTGGTAAAACTGAGCCCCAGCGCGGTCAGCGGCCCCATGGACACGCGTCGCGGCCTGCGCCCGGGACGGCTGGCATCCGCGCGGTTTTTGTTGTGCCCCCGACGTTTTGCGGCCCTGTCTGTTCTGCGCCTGCTCGCTCTGTGCTGGCTTTCCTTACGCCCGACGACGGCGCCAGCCCCCTCGGTCGCATCGTCGCCCTCAGCACCGCTACCATCAACCTGCTCACCAGCACTTACGGCGGGTATCTGCGCAGTGTCATCATTCAGGGCCGCAGCTTCACGCGCAGCCCTAGCCGCGCCGTCGTCGGCAGTACCCCCGCCTGCACCCCCGGCCACGCCGTCGCAGCCAACTGCCGCGCCAGCCGCGCCATCGCCGGCACCCTCTGCATCACCGTCGTAGCCGTCCGCATCCTCCAGCTCCCCCACAACCGGATCTGAGTCAGAAATGATGCGCCCATCAGCCAGTTCCACGATGCGCGTGGCATATTGGTGGGCCAACTCGGGGTTGTGGGTGACCATGATTACCAGGCGCTGGCGGGCCACCTCCTGCAGCAGGTCCATCACCTGCACCGACGTGGTGGAGTCCAATGCGCCGGTGGGCTCGTCTGCCAGCACAATTTCGGGGTCATTGATCAGCGCACGCGCAATGGCCACGCGCTGCATCTGCCCACCCGACAGCTGGGAGGGCCGCTTGTGCGAGTGCTCCGCCAAACCCACAGTTTCCAGGGCGGCCAGGGCGCGGCGTCGTCGTTGCCCGCGTGAAACCCCCGAAAGCGTAAGTGCCAGCTCCACATTGGCCACCACGCTTTGGTGCGGGATCAGGTTGTAGCTTTGAAACACGAAACCCACGCGCGCATTGCGGTAGGCGTCCCAGTCACGGTTTTTGTAGTGGGCGGTGGAAACGCCGTCGATCACCAGATCGCCTGAATCGAAGTGGTCCAGCCCGCCGATCACGTTCAGCATGGTGGTTTTGCCCGAGCCCGAGGCGCCCAGGATTGCCACAAACTCGTTGTCACGGAAAGTTACGCTCACGTCATCCAGCGCCACCTGCGTCAATGCGCTGGTGACATAGGATTTCGAGATTTCGCGGAGCTCAAGCATGACTTCAGTCTATGCAGCATCGCCTCGGGTGCGAACGCGGGTTCATTATTAGGGATAGCGGTGTTATTGGGGTGCCGTCCGTATTTGAGGGTGCCGCCCACATTAACAACGACGCCGCATTGGCGGCCCACTTGCATCGGCGCCGTCGCCGCACAGGGGACGCTCACCGTCCGAGCCTCTCCCGGCCCTATGCCGGGCGCGCCACTCCTCCCATCATCGCTAGTGCCGCCGCCCAGTCACCAACACGCCGAGCGTGCCGTGCCGTGCCGAGCGCGCCGCCCGCCCTGGTCTCAGACCCCAGACATTTGTCTCACAGTCCAACCCTATGCCTCACAAATACTGACATTTCGTCCGTTCCCTATAAAACCCCATGAAATTTTTATAGGGAAGGGATGATTTTGCCTGTGTTTGGGTTTGTATACCCTGAAGTGCGTGAGTAAGACTTATACCCCAGCCTCGGCTTACACCCCCGCCTCAGCGCTGGGTCGAAATGCACGTCTGATTTATGGTGCGATTGCAGCAATAACTTGGTTCGGTTTCAGTGCCACTGTAATTATTACTGCCTGCGACGGCTACGCGCGCGGCAATGTGGACCCCGGCATGTTTGGCACCAGCGCCCCGGGCTGGTCCGGCGCCCCTACCCGACTGTTTGAAACCTTTAGCTACTTCACGGAATGGTCAAACATCCTGGTTGCGGTGGTGGCCACGTACCTGGCACGCCATCAGGGCCCGGCCAGTAACTGGTGGCGAGCTTTGCAGCTGTGCGCCACCATGATGATCACCGTGACCGGCATTGTTTACGCCGGTTTTATTGGCCCATACAAAGAGCTTTCGGGCTGGGATTACCTAACTAACCCAATTCAGCACATCATAGTTCCCCTGGCCATGGTGCTGGCTTGGTTTATCACCGGCCCGCGCGGAGGCATTGATCGAGGCGTGATTTTACGATCCCTAGTGATTCCGGTGGCCTGGGTGCCTTTCATTCTGATTCGCGGCGCCATTACCCACACTTATCCTTATGGATTTTTGAACGTGGAGGTGCTTGGTTACGCGGTCTCGCTGATGGCCATTGGTTTCACACTGGTTTTTGCGCTGGTGTGCATCTTGATTTTCGCCGGTTTTGACCGCTGGCTGACGCGCCGCGCTCAACGCTAACGCCTGTTTACCGGGCATTTGGGGTCGACGTCGTGGCGCGCCGGCCCCTTTTTCTTGCCTAGTTCTCTTGCCCACGCAGGCCCAAGCATCCTTTTGCGTTAGCTCTTTTGTATGTCACGTCTCCTTATATATAGGTACAAAAACGACGACGACGCTCGCCAGCCTTCCTCGACGCCGTTCGCCAGCCTTCCTCGACGCCACGCCCCAGTATCTTCCACTCGCCAGCGTCTCCCTATCTTGCCTGCCAACCCCCACAACCCAGCATCGGGCAGGTAGACCCTATGGGCGCCGTCGAGCCCAAATATCAGCAACGCAAGTCATCAGACCTTCAAGGAAGCAACCAGAGAGAATTCGGGTTTAACACGTTTTAATGGTAGGGCACAGCTCGCCAGCCCTCCCTTTCAAGCCATCCCAGCTCTAAACTTCAAACCCAAAAGCCACTGCTCACACTCACAAAACACCAAAGCCGATCGGCATCAACCAGTTTACAAACCAGCCCCTACCTGCGAATATGCACATATTTTCAGCCATCCAGCCTTGTTAAATAAGCTGCAACACCACCCTCTTGACAAGGCTTAACCAATCACTTTGAAACAACGCCTGACAAACTGATTGTGACGTGCAGTCATGCGCACAAATGAGGCCACAGGGGCGCCGCTATCACACTTTAGGTTAACAACTGATATGGTTTTAATATAACTTCTTAACTTAATTTCGAGGCTTTTTCCTTAAAGTTTCCTGAGAGTATTCTTGGGTTCCACTTAAGGAATGATCACGCTTAGTTAACTTATTGTCACACCAACCCCAGACCCTACCCTCAAAAGTGCCTCTGACCTGCACTTTCAGTATATTCCCAGGTAAGATAAAAGATAACAACTAATAAAATTAAGCTTTTATAACGCCTGTCACTGGGCTTTAATTCTGGCCAAATTAAGACCTATTCTGACACCACTTGAGTTCCCAAGAAGAGTTATCGGAGTAGTAGACGTGGCACAGGAAATTTCACGGCGTAACATCGCCAAGGGTGCTGCCTGGTCAGTACCAGCCATTGCGATCGCTAGCCCTGCGGTTGCGGCTGCAACCAGTGCTTGCACCCCCCAAAAGAAGCGCATCATTGACGAGGCATTCAACTGCATTTGCCTGATGGCCTATTGGACCGAGCCCTGCTGGGGCCTTGGTAACGGCTGCAACAAGGTGCCTAGCTTCAACGTGATCAACCTCAGCCGTTACGAGGTTAACGCCAGCATCAAGAACCCTCTGAAGATTCACTTCGAGGCTATCCGCACCTCTCGCTCTGGCCGCGTACCCAACGGCCCGGCCAAGCCCACCACCAGCTGGGGTTACATTGACAACTACACCCGCAACGTCGATGTTTACACCGGCGACAAGGGTAACCAGAAGGGCATCTCCTGGAACTGGACCTTCAACCAGGTTCAGGGCGGTCACGCCGGCACCCCCATTCGCTCTGCCGAGTGGGCTGTTGACCGTGACAACCAGGCTGACTTCTCCTTCAGCACCGGTATAACCGAGGGCGGCGGCATTATCGTTCAGGCCACCCTGATGTCCCTGCCTAAGGTGACCATCAAGCGTGAGTCGATCGAAGAGATTCACCACATCGACCTCAAGCGCTGCGAGGAATACATCAAGATCAAGAACGAGACCGCTACCGTAAAGATGATTTACGGCGGCCCGCTGCTGAGCAGCTCTACCGGTGTTCTGTGGAAGACCAACGGGCACAGCTACACAATTCCCGGCGGCACCCACTCTTGGAACGTGGGCGAGTCTTGGTGGAGCTGCTCGGTTGGTAACTGGGTCTCTGACACCCTGCCTCCGCGCGGTAGCCGTGGCTACGAGTCCACCGACGGTCGTTTCTGATCCTAGAAGCCCCCATACTTTAAGGACGAATTATGGTTTCGCGTCGCGAACTAATCATTGGCACCGCCACCGCTACGGCGGCTGTGTCACTGTCGGCCGGTGCTTTTGCGGCCCCTTCCCCCGACAAAAAGAAGGTTTCCTCTACCGAAGCCCGCAAGGTTATTGACGAGGTTCTCTCTGCTGTCGCCTGGGACGGCCTGACCGCCTACTGGACCGAGCCGAGCGACGGCCTGGCCAACGGCTTTAGCAAGGTACCCAGCTTCAACCTGATCAACCTCAGCGACTACGCCCTGACCGTAGCCAGTCCCTGGATGATCACTTTCTCTGCGGTGCGCGCTGACGGTACTGCCGCTCGCCCCAATGGCCCGCTACTAGCGTCCACCTCCTGGGGTAAGACCAGCCGCGTAAACCGTAACGACGCCGTCGACGAACAGGCCGCCCGCACCTGGACTTGGACCGCCAAGGGGCTAAACGGCAAGGGTTACGTGCCCGCAGCTCGTCGTCGCGGTGGCGACAACATCGCAGACATGGCCTTCTCTACCGGCACCACCTGGGGCGGCATCAAGATCCGCGCCACCCTAAGCCAGGCGCCGGTGCTCTACCCGAGCCTGCAGGAGATCGAGGCTGTTAAGGGCGTGTCCCTGGCTGGCGAAAGCGCTTACTACGCCAACGCCATCAAGTCTCAGCCCAAGTCCTACTTCCACCTCTACGACCACCACGCTCAGGCTGGTAAGGCCGTGTGGCGCAACAACGGCGACTCCTTCAACCTACCCGGCGGCACTTTGCGCTGGAGTGAAGGAGAGTCCTTCTGGAGCACCGAAGTAGGTAACTTCTGCTCGGAGATGCGCCCCATCGGCGTAGTTCGCGGCCAGAACGCTGACGGTATCTTCTAAAAGACACCTTCTTCCTTTCTACGACGACGCAGGCAATGCCTCAAGATTTTCTTGGGTATTGCCTGCGTCATTTGTAATATGTAAAGCTGACCAAATCCGACTTTGAGAGTATGTGCACAATTTTCTCAGGATATTTTAAGGAAAGGTCATTTTTGCGCGAAATTTCGCGCCTTTTATAGAGATCATACAAGTTTTGCCGCTTTTCTTTGGCTCAGTTATAGTTCTTGGTGTTGATAGGAGTTAAGACATCAGATCAGCTTAGGTTGTCAACATCGTGCCCTTACGGTGGCGGCAGGCTTTGATTCGCGGCTGCGCATCTTTCCCCAGGTGCGTATCCAGGTCAAGCAAAGCTGCTCTGCGGCCTTCAACTGGATGAGGCTTGCCATCCATTAAATTGCAGGCCATCCCCGACTTGCGTCGGAGCGGACTGTGCCTCACCCCTTTCCTATTGTCCGCTCCGGCGCGTTCCCGTATTTAGGGCAGTCTTCCCATATGTATTCAGGCCAGCCTCCCCACGTTCAGGCCCGTTTTCCGTAGCGCCTTCCTGCGCCCAGAGCCGCATTCGCGTATTTAGGCCCGTTTGCGCATGTCAATGAGTGGGCAGCGGCTTAAATCTAGGCGTACATTGATCCACTGTTCTACTTCTAGAGGCGCACTAGTGCGTAGCGTGAGCGGGTCAGCTGCGGCCGCCTCCAAGCTGGCTTGTACCAGGTAGGCGCCTTGGCTCATAGTCACTGATTCGACGCCGGCCTGCGCAACCCCCTCCCCTAGGCTTGCGTCAGCGGGGGCTAGCGACCAGGCCCCCGGTGCGGGGGCGAGGATCTGCCCGTACTCTAGCTTTAGCGGCAGTTCCAGCGCTGCGACGGCGTCGGCATCCAAGAAGGGACCAAAACCCAAAAAGCGAGCCACCTGCACGCCGCCAGGATCAGCCCACACCCCCTCAGGAGTGTCCAGGCGGAGCAGGCGCCCACCAGCCATAATGCCCACCACGTCAGCTACTCGCATGGCTTCGTCTTGATCGTGGGTGACGTAAATGGCGCTGGTGCCACGCTCGCGCAAAATACTGCGGATGTCGCGCGCCAGGCCTTCACGCAGCGAGCGGTCAAGCGCCGAGAGCGGCTCATCTAGCAGCAGCAGGCGCGGATTGGGGGCCAGGGCGCGCGCCAAGGCCACGCGCTGGGCTTGACCACCTGAAAGCTCGGTTACCGGCGAGTTTGCGTAAGCACTCATGCCCACCAGCTCAAGCATTTGGGCCACTACCTTTTCAGAGTGGCGCCCCACCCCGTAGGCCACGTTTTCGGCCACGCTCAGGTTGTTGAACAGCTGGCCGTCTTGGAACATCAACACGAATCCGCGCTGATGCACCGGCACTTGCAACACTGATTCACCCGCATAGCAGATGTCGCCACCACTGACGTCCACCAGCCCACCCACCGCGCGCAGCAGCGTGGATTTGCCGCTGCCACTGTCTCCCAGCAGGGCCAGGGTTTGGCCGGGGGCTAGGTTTAGGCTCACATTGGCGACGGCGTCGACGTCGCGTCCGGGGTAGCGCACCCGTAGGTTTTTTATCTCTAGCTGCGCGCTAGTGGAAGTGGGCGCAAAACTGTTGGAGGCCGACGGCGCCGAGCCCGCAGGCACCAAAGCCGCAGGTGAGGGCCCAGATACCGGGTCTTGGGATGCGTGCGGTAAGGCTTGTTGGCGGCCCTGTGGAGCGTCGGGCTGGTCGGCCTCTAGCTGGCCAGAGCTGCGCCGCGAAAAAATACCTTTTAGATTCATAATCAATCCTTATTAATCGCGCTGACGGCGCGCTTCCTGCCCACGCCTGGCCTGTGGCTGCTGGCAGTCTTTTGGCCGGCCAACCCCTTGGCGCTGGCGCAATTCTTTGCGCCCACGCCTGGCTTGCAGGTGCCTGGCTTGCGACTGCCTGGCCTGCGGGTAGTGGCGCGGCCTTGCAGATACTCACAGATCAGCATGATTGAGGCACTTCCTAGAGCCAATACCACCGCGCCCGCAATCGCCATGCCCTGATTTACGGCACCCGGGCGGCTAATTAGCTGGGCCACCACCACCGGCAGGGTGGGGCTTTGCGGGCGAGCCAGGAATGAGGTGGCCCCAAACTCGCCCAGGCTTGTGGCCAGGGCAAAACCTGCGGCTAAACCACCACTACGCCACAGCACCGGCCCATCCACGCTGCCGATCACCCGCCCTGGCCCAGCCCCCAGGGAGGCAGCAGCCTCGCGTTGGCGTGGATCAATTCCCCGCAGCGCCGGCACCAAAGTGCGCACCACCAGCGGCACTGCCACCACAGCTTGGGCTAGCGGCACAATCCACCAAGATTTAGTTAAGGCCAGCGGCGGGCGCGCCAGGGTGATTAGGAAACCAAAACCCACAGTTACCGCACTAACCCCCAGTGGCAGCATGAAGAATCCATCTAGCCACACCAGGCCACGTTTAGCCCAGGTGGAGCGGGGTTGGCGTGAAACCACTACGGCAATACACACCCCCACCATCATGGCGATAGCCCCGGCGGTTAGGGCGGTTCGCAGCGAGAACCAGGCGGCTTGCTCCACGCTCACCAGCAAAGCTGGGGTGGCTTGTGGGTTAAACAGATCCAGGTAGTTGGCTAGGGTCCACTCGCCGCTACGTTTAAATGAACGCACCAGCAGCGAGGCTATCGGGGCCGCCAGCAGGCCACCAATGAGCGCCGTCGTGAACGCAATAGCCGGCAGGTCACGCCAGGTAAGGGCGCTAGCGGGAACCTGGCCCACCCAGTCACTGCGTGCCCCAAAGCGGCGTCGGGCCCGCTCGGCAACCAGCAAACAAGCCGCCACCAGCACAATCTGCGCAACCGAAAGCACGGCGGCACCACGCAAATCAAGGAACTGGGCGGTGAGCACGTAGATTTCAGTTTCAATCGTGCTCACCCCGCGCCCACCAAGCACCAGCACCACCCCGTAAGCGGTGCAGCAGTACAGGAAGGTCACTGAGGCGGCCGCCGCGATCATGGGCGCCAAGCGCGGCAAGGTGATAGTGAAAAACACTCGCGCCGGCCCGGCTCCCAAACTGGCTGCCGCTTGGGCGGGACGCGGGTCCAGCTGCACCCAGAAGCTACCCACTTGGCGCAGCATGAAGCCGTAGTTGAAAAACACCATGGCGGCTATAACCGCCTGTGAGGTGCCATCTAAACCCAGTGATTCTAGCCAGCCGCCCTTGGTTAGCAGCGAATGGAAGGCCACCCCCACAGCCACGCTCGGCAGCACGAAAGGCACAATCACCAGCGCTTTTAGCAGCCCCACCCCCACAAAACGACGGCGGTAAAGCAGGTGTGCCCCGGGCAGGGCGGCGAGTGCACTAATTCCTGTGGCCCAGGCGGCCTGGTACAGGGTTTGGACCACCACGCGGCTGGTGCGTTCGCGCAGGAACACTTCGCCCACCCCGGCCAGGTCAAGGTGGCCGTTATCGAGCAGGCCGCGCATCACCAAACTGGCCACTGGCCAGGCGAAAAACAGCCCCAGGAAGCCTAGCGGTAAAGCTATTGCCAGGCTCCAAGCCAGTTTTTGGCTGAAGGTTATGCGCGGCCCGATGCGCTGGGTCCCGGCATGGTGGTCCCCGCTCTGGATTTTTTCTGGCGTGCCGCTCACTTGCCGACAGCGCTGGCCCATAGCTTGAGCCACTGTTCACGCTCCGCCGCGATCTTGGCAGGGGCAACCTCTACCGGCTTTTTGGCCAGCGGGCCGAACTTGGCCAGCGCCTCGGGCAGCTGCACGGATGAGTCCACCGGGTACATGTACATCTTCTTGGGAATGTCTGCCTGCACATTTTTAGACAGCATCCAGTTAATGAAGGCCTGACCACCTGCCGGGTTGGCGGCGCCCTTAAGCACACCGGCGTATTCCACCTGACGGAAAGCGGTGTCTAACAGTGCTGCGGTGGTGGTGGAGGCGCCGTCCTTGCTGACCGTGTAGGAGGGCGAGGAGGCGTAGGAAACCACGATCGGATAGGCGCCCTTACCTTCACCGGCACTGAAATCGGTGTTGTAGGCTTCGGTCCAGCCCGAGGCGATCTTAGCGCCGCCCTTAACTAGGGTCTTCCAGTAGTCGCTGAACTTGTCGGCGCCGAAGTGGCCTACCGTTGCCAGCATCCAGGCCAGGCCAGGGGTGGAGGTGGTGGGGTTGATGGCCACCAGCAGCTTGGCGTATTCAGGCTTAGCCAGGTCCTCGAAAGTCTTGGGCTCAGCCAGGTTGTGGCTGGTGAAGTAGGTTTTGTCGATGTTGATGGCCACGTCACCCATGTCGATGGGCACCAGCGCACGGTTGTTGTCTACCAGGTATTTTTCGGCGCTTTCCGGAATGGTGTCCACGGTGCGGTCTTTGTCGATAACGCCTTGAGATAGCAGGCGGGAGGCGTAGGTGTTGTCCACGCCGAAGCACACGTCACCTTGGGGGGCGTCCTTGGACAAGATCAGCTTGTTGACCAGCTCGCCGCCATCGCCGCCGTCCACGATTTCCAACTTGAAACCGCTGGTTTTCTCAAATTCTTTCTTGAGGTTGTCAGAAACCTGGAAAGAACTGTGGGTTACCACCGTGACTTTTTTGGCGTCAGCCTTGGTGTCTTGCCCACATGCCGCCAGTGTGGCCGCGCTGGCCAGGGCGAGGGCACCACCAATTACTCCACGACGGGTTAGAACGTGACCAGTTAGCATTACTTCCTCCTGCTTGAGCTGGGGGGAAGAGAGCCCGACTCCCTTACGCCGGTATTACCCGGATCAGGTTCGAGGGTCTGCGCCAAGCGCACTCTCAGCACCGCTGTGGTGCTCCCCTGGGGTTTGCATTTACATGGTACTAGTTATTGCCGCGTTTTACTGCCTCTAGCATCAGCTGGGCCACGTCCATAACCCGCACGTCTTCAGCGCCTTGGCTGGCCACGCCGTCGGAAAGCATGGTGGTGCAGAAGGGGCAGGCAGTGGCTACGATTTTGGCCCCAGTGTCTAGGGCTTCGCGGGCGCGGGTGGCTGCGATGCGGGTGCCGATGGTTTCTTCCATGAAGGCGCGCGCGCCACCGCCACCACAGCAGAAGGCACGTTCGTGGTTGCGTGGCATTTCCACCTGTTCGGCGCCGGTTGCGGCCAGCAGTTCACGCGGCGGAGAGTAGATCCGGTTGTGTCGTCCCAGGTAGCAGGCGTCGTGGTAGGTGACTTTGGGGGTTAGTTGCAGGCCCTGCACTGCAGTGGGTTTTGCCGACGACGCCGCAGAGTCCGCCTGGGTGCTTGCCGCTGCGGATGGTTCCTGCTGCTCCGGGACAGTTTCCGACGCCGCTACCGACGACGACGCTGCCTGCTGCACGGACGCCGTCGCCGCTGTGGGGGCCACCGGCTTTAGGCGACCTTCACGCACCAACTGATTTAGCAGCTGGGTGTGGTGCAGCACCTGATAATTGCCGCCCACCTGCGGGTATTCACGCGAAATAGTGTTGAAGCAGTGGGCGCAGGTAACCACAATGCGCTTGGCGCCAACCTCGTTTAAGGTTTCAACGTTTTGTGCAGCCAAAGTTTGGAACAGGATCTCATTACCGGCACGGCGGGCGGGATCACCAGTGCAGGATTCGCCGTCGCCCAAAACCGCGAAAGAAACCCCGGCAATATGCAGCAGCTCAGCCACCGCGCGGGTAGTTTTCTTGGCGCGATCCTCATAGGCACCAGCGCAGCCCACCCAGAACAGATAGTCCACTTCGCTGGCGTCTTCCACATCCACGCCCACCACGGGCACATCAAATTCCAGGCCCTTAGCCCACTCTAGGCGCTTGCGTGGGGGCAGCCCCCAGGGATTGCCTTTAGATTCAAGCTTGCGGAACATTTGCCCAAGTTCCTTGGGGAAAGCCGACTCCATCAGCACTTGGTTGCGGCGTAGGTCAATCACGCGGTCAATATGCTCAATATCCACCGGGCACTGATCCACGCAAGCCCCACAGGTGGTGCAGGCCCACAGCGCAGCCTCGCCGATGACTTCGCCAACCAGTGGGGCGGGTTTGGTGGCCACGCCAGTTTCCGACGGCGCCGCTTTGGCCTGCAGCAGCGCCCCCAAAATGTCTTGGGTGTGGGCACTGTTTTCGGCCAGGCCCAGGGAGGTGTTTACGCTCAAACCGTCACGCACCCCCAGGTGCACTGGGCGCTGAGCGAGCTGCTCGTCGCTGACCTCTTCAGGTTCCACCCCTAGCTGCTGGGCGGCGGCAATGAAGGGGGCTACGGCGGCGTGGTGGTCACGCAAAGCTAGGGTGAAAAGCTTGGGTGAAAGTGGCTTGCCGGTGTTCCAGGCTGGGCATAGATCCTGGCAGCGACCGCATTCCGTGCAGGCAGAAAAGTCCGCTAGAGCTTTCCAATGGAACTGCTCGATCCGGCTAACCCCAAAGTTAGGTTCGGCGTCGGACTCTTCAAGCTCATCAAGTAAATCGACAGTTAAGGGTTTGCCGTCCACAATCATGGGCTCAAGCGGACCCAAAGCGGAGGTGCCGTCGTCGTGCTTGCGAGCGTAGATGGTGATAAAAGCCAGGAAACGGTGCCAGGCCACGCCCATAGACGGCTGCAAGCCCACAATCACAAACCAGGTCATGGAGCACAGGATCTTAACCAGCGCCAACACCGCAATGACATTGGCCAGCGTATCCGGATTGGCGCCCTGACCCAGTGGGCGGCCTAACCAACCAAAAATTGGGAAATGCACCCAGCTAGCCGACTGCCCATGCTGGGCGGCGCTAAGCCAAGCCGATTCGGCCACACGCAGCGAATCTACGCAGCCCACCACGGCCACAATAGTGGCCTCCACAAACCGCGCCTGCCAGCGGGTTGAGCCGGTAAAACGCGACTTGCGGCCGTGGGCGGTGTTAACGCTGCGCACCACAATCAAGCCAATAATGGCGATCGTGGAGGCTAAAGCAATAAATTCAACAAGCCATTCCCAGGGTGGAAAATGCCCGATTAGCGGCAGTGCCCAGTCGGGGCTAAAAATCTGCACATAGCCGGTGACCAGCGTAAAGAACAGGATCGGGAAGGACACCATCACCAGCCAGTGGGCTATGCGGATCCAGGGACGGCCTTTAAAGTCCTGGTGGCATAGGACTTTCACCAGCAAAGTTTTAAGGCGCTTGCCCACCGGGTGCAGGCGCTGACGGTCTACCGGGGCGCCCAGGCGGAAGCGGTTAGCGATAGTTAGGCAGGCGCGAGTGAAGAAACCCAGGCCTACCAGGGTGGCGATGACGGCTAGTGCGCCGCAGACCCACTGGATTACAGAAATATGGTTCATGCGCCCAGCCCCTGCCAGTAGCCCAGTCCCTGCCAGTATTGGCGAACAAAACGCAGCCCGGTTAAGGGTGCTGTAAAACGCAGCCCAATTGCTTCGCCGGATTGCGTTAGGCGGTATGTCAACATGCCAGGCCCACAAACACTCATGCCTATAGCCTACCGGCAGCTAGTTATGTGCACTGTTAGCTAAGCCCGCCCCCTGGTGTGGCAAGGGCCGCGCGCTTAGGCTCTGCCAACCTAAGGGCCCACAGCTGGTCGGGCAGGGCTCACCGGGCCAAGCAGCCCTTACCAGGCCGACAAGGCTCGCCGGGCCGTCAGCAGCTTTGCCCGCGTCACCACCCGCCCCAGATGCACCCCAAGCGGATGCCGGGTCAAGCAGCTGCCGAGCCAGCGGCCCTGGACCAAGCGGCCCCGGGCCAGCCAAACAGGCCTTGTTGCCAGCCCGGCCAGCGAGTGTCAGGCTTCGATCTGCTTGGGCTGGTTGTGCCCCTCGAACCAAACGGCGGCGCTACGCAGGGTGAGCTCGCGGGTAAGGGTTAGCACTGCGCCAGAAATAATGGCGAATGCAGCCAGTTCAGCCACCGCATAGGTAGCTAGTTTGGTCTGGTCTTTGGGGGCCGGGCGGCCGGTCACTGCCCGCCAGCTTAGGGAAACTACCTTGTCAGCCACGTAGCCGGAGGCGAAGGTGGCCGCCGCTGCGGTCAGCTTCCAGGTGAGGTCTTGCTTCTTGTTGCTCTTAGCCATGGCTAAATTCTAGCGACGACGCCGCCCGCTCTCGACCTACTTACGGCCTCTCTTGCGGCCTCTGCCCACTTAGGAGACCCAGCAAATGCGCCGCCACCAGCAATTCTAGACAGCACCGGTTTAATTAGTGTCTATTTCTATCACTACCCACCCATTATTATCACAACTATACATTAATCTATTTAATTCACACCAGTCACACCAGAACAATTCTATACCTCAAGATTAACTTTAGATTTTTAAATTAGTTCTTCGTTATGGGTTTAAATATTTACCCTAAATTAGTTTGTTTACTGTGCGCGAAACTTGGGCAAAATCGCCTCGCGTAGCACCCTAAAGATATAGACTGATCAGACCTCCCCTAAGAAGCTTTCCAATTATTAGCTAAGTGGAGGTACTTACATACTCACATCATCAAGGAAGGTGTATCCGTGTTAGAGGCTTTCTCAAAATGGCTGCAGGCGCGGCCTAGGCTAAACATTGCCACAAGTAACGCCTCACCCACTTTCAGCCAGGATCCGCCCAAGGTTACTAGCGAACCCGACATCAGCCTGGAAATTGCTAAGCAGACCATTGTTGGTCAGGCTGCACAGTTGATTCAGCAAGCCCAGGAGCTTGAGCAACAGGACCAACTGCTTGAACAGCAGACCCAGGAGCTTAAGCAGCGGATCGCAGAACTTGAGGAAGAGACCGAAGCTCACAAGCTCGACATGGACTACATTGACGAGCTGGACGCCCAAAAATGGCAGATTGAACAGGAACTAGCAGAAGTAAAACAGGAGCTATTTGACGCCAAGGAGTTAGCTACCAGCCAAGCATCTGATGAGGCTCTAGTTATGGAAAACGAGCACCTAAACCAGCAGTTAGATCAGGCGCAAGGGCGGCTCAACAGCATTAAGATCGAGCTAGTCCAAATGCAGTCAGAACTAGAAAGAACTGCAAGTCAGAGGGACTACTTCCAAGGCCAAGTCAGGGTTGCTGATCAGGAACGCCTTGAGGCAGAAAAAGAACGCGATAACGCACAAAGTGAGATGCGTAAATTAAGGCAACAAGTTAACCGCCTTAAGAAATCTGGTAATCCTGTAGCTGAGCCAAACTCTAAGCTCACTAAAGATTGGTTTACCCACCCTGACCTAAAGCTTAGCGATTACGCTAGGTTTAAGCTCGATATTGAGATTTGCTGGAATACTATCGACAGCAAACTACGTGAAAATTACCCACTTAAGGATTACACCATTAAGGATGGGTTCCTTGAGGACGCTAAAGAGACGCTGCCAAACGAATATGCTCGTCTGGTGCGTATCTGCACCGAGATTATCTGCGGTATTTCGCGCGCTCCCCGATCCAACAACTGGTCCGGCATTGTGGAAGTTGACCGTATTAACCGCGATGGACCCAACAACAACTGCCCGGCAGTAACCCGTCAGCAGGATGACGCTATCTCGCACAAGGTTTACGTCAAGCAGAACAGCCCTGGGGCGCCGCGCTTGTACTACTGGCTGCTACCAGACCAGAGCGTAGAGCTAGCCACGATCGGTTTCCACAACGATTTCGACCCCGGCCGCTGACCAAGCTAGCCCAAGCTAGCCACCACCTAGCCAAATTGGCCCCGCACTAGCACAGAGCCCCTGCACTAATGCAGCAGCCAATACCAACAAAACTGCGCCCGCCAAAATTTGGCGGGCGCAGGCGTATCTATTGGCGTCTATTTGCGCCCTCGGGCGCGGGCCCTACGCCAGCCCACGATAGTCACCCAAACACCAGCTATGGCCACGCCAAAGCCCAGGTTGGTCACAATAGAAAGAGTATCTAAGCGCTCTATGCGCACAGGCGGCCCCACCACCTTGGTGTCCTTAGTGTTTTGACACTTAATCACATAGGTGCCAGCAGTGGTTGAGGTAAAACTTCCCGGCGGGAACTTCGAACTACCTTCCTTATAGGCCACCGCTTTGCCAGCTGGATCGCTCACGCTACAGCTATCAACGTCCCTTGTGGTCAGAGAGTAGAGCATGTAGTTAGTCTTGGCCTCCAAGGCCACCTGCCCAGACTCGGGCAGCAGCTGCCCAGCCTTAAAGGAACCAGGGCCTCCCGTCAGGTACAACCAAGAGCCAGCCAGGGTCACCATGGGCACCACTAGCATCATGAACACGCCGATAATAAACAGACGCCAGCGGCCGCGTTGCTTCTTCTTACGGGGTACAGCCCGGTAGACAAAACGACCCCCGGGAGCCAGGCGGTAGTGCCCAGATGCTTCGTCGTCGTCGTTAGTAACGTTATAGCCCTCACGGACAGCCGAGCGGCCTGGAGCGCGCGTCCCCTCACCACGAGAAGACTTGCGCCCCTCATGGTCAGCGCGATCCTTATCGTCAGACCAGTAACTATAGCTTCCGGTTATGTTGCCATAGCGGTCATAAACGTGGTCAGAGCGCCCCTCGCGCCCGGCCTGGCCTTCACGCCCGGCCTGGCCCTCATGGCCATGCTCAGCCTCATGATCGCTCAGCCCCTCGGGTCCGGCCAGGCTTTCATGTTCAAAGTGGCCCTCATTTTCAGCTTCGCGCTCACGTTCGCGTTCGCGGGCCCGCCTAACATACTCCGCCTCAGCGGTAGCAAAATCGCGCTTAGCAGCGCGGCGTTTAGCCCGACGCTCAGCCAGACGCCGCGCCTTAGCCTCACGCTCACGCTCAGCCTCGCGAGCCTGCTTTTCACGCAGAACGGCCAGCTCCTCAGGGTTCAAACGAACCCCGTATTTGGGCTGGCCGTCCTCAGTTTGGTAATCGCTCACTTGGCCTGACGCAGCAGCTCTAGGGTCTCGCTAGCAACCTGCTCCTGCTTGACGTTAGCAACCACGTTCTCCACGAACAGGCGGCCGAGCACAATCGCGGTTACGGTGGGCAAGAAGCCCAGCAGCAAAGAGATCAGGAAGGCCACAAAGCCGTTCGAGTCGCCGCCGCTGGCGTAGCCACCGTAAATGTAGCTGTTGAAGAACACCGACACGATCTTGGAGTTAGCAGCAGCACCCGCACAGATCAGCCAGGCGAAGACAGCGGTGACGGTGATGGTCAGGTTGGCCAGCTTGGCGCCGGTTAGGGCAAAGGACTGCTTGAAACCAAAGTCGAACAGCGCGCCAATCGGGCTGGGCTGGGCCGGGCCGGCCTGGGGGTAAGCGCCGTAGCCCTGCTGAGCGGCGTAAGCGTTGGGGTCGTAGCCAACAGCCGGAGCGCTGGCAGCCACAATCGGGTTACCGTAGGCGTCTAGCTGTACGCCACCGGCAGCGGTCTGAGCAGAGGGGGCACCGTAGTAGGCACCTGCGGGGGCAGGGATGTCATTAGCGGGAGCCGGAGCACCGTAGGGCTGCTGGGGCTGGGGAACCTGGTTGTAGTCAGTCATAAAAGTCTGCCTCCAGTTAGATTTTCTTAGGGCTTTTAATACCCAGTTATGGGTTAGCCCTGATGGACTCCCCCTTAGCCTAACTCGAAAACCTTAGTTTCGTCTGGATCCGCGTTGCACAGTGACTTGTACTTCACCATCACTACCCGCCGCAAAAACGCGCGCACCTGCGTTAATACGCCAACGCAAAATGCGATTTTCTGCCTGTAGGGCAGCGTTTTGCTCTTCGAGCAGCAAAATCCGGCGGATCCCCTCTAAGTTAATTCCAGCTTGGCTGAGAGTTTGGATATAGCGCAGTTTTTCGACGTCGCTATAGGAGTAACGCCGCCCGCGCCCGCGTGACCGCTTGGGACTAACTAAACCCAAGCGGTCATATTGGCGCAGCGTTTGCGGGTGCATCCCGGCCATTTGCGCGGCCACGGACACCACATACACGGCCCGGTGGCGGGCGTCAGGCTCTAGTGAGCCGATCCCCTGGCCACGGCGTTTCACTTGGATACCGCTTCTTTGAGCTTAGCGCGCGGGTCGGCGTCACCCATGGCGGCGTCGAATTCTTCCAGAGCCTTACGGGCCTCGGCAGATAGCTGCTTAGGTACCGCAACTTCCAAGGTTACTAGCAGGTCAGTGTTGCCCTTGGGGGTGTGGGCACCCTTTCCGCGCAGTCGCACCACGCTTCCCGACGACGTGCCCGGCTTGACCTTAATCTTGCTGAAAGTGCCGTCAAAGTTAGGTACCTCAACGACGCCGCCCAGGGCAGCTTCCTTCAGGGAGATCGGTACGCTCAGGCGCAGGTCTTTACCGTCCTGCTTAAACACCGGGTGGGGGCGAACCTTGATGTTAACCACCATGTCGCCGGCGTCGCCGCCGTCGGTGCCGGGGCGGCCTTTACCGCGCAGACGGATCTTTTGCCCGTCCTTAACGCCCGCCGGGATACGCACCTTAACAGCCCGCCCATCAGCAGTAATTTCCACCATGGTGCCGTTGACGGCGTCACGGAATTCCAGCGTGGCGTCGGTAACCACATCCTGGCCGCGCTTGGGGCGTGAGAAGCTGAAGTTGAAAGGCCCGGGGCGTCCATCGCGACCGCGTGTAGGCGAGGAGTAGCCGCCAAACATTTTCATCAGGTCATCAATGTTGATGTCTGCGCCAGCCGTGCCGCCAGCGAAACCGCCTGAGCCTGCGCCACCACCAAACATGGAGCCAAACAGGTCATTAAAGCCCGCGTTGGCCCCACCTGAACCGGAGGTGAAGCGCGCACCGCCACCAGCCATGGAACGGATGGCGTCATATTGCTTGCGGTCTTGCTCATTAGAGAGTACCGCATAGGCCTCGCTGACCTCTTTGAACTTCTTCGCAGCCTCGGGATTGTCAGCGTTACGATCCGGGTGGTACTGCCTGGCTAGCTTGCGGTAAGCCTTCTTGATGGCGGTGGCGTCAGCGTCTTTAGCAACGCCTAGTACCGCGTAAAAATCCTTAGTCATCCAGTCTTGACTGGCCATAATGTGGTCCCCACCTCCTAAATAAGGGGAAAGTCATTAATAGTTTCTTTTTTGGTTGCCGCTTTTTTCTTTAGCGGCTTTATTTTTTATAGCGACGGCGCAGGTAAAAGCTCACCTGCGCCGTCGTTATTTGCATGGTGCTTAGGCCGGGTTGGCGACCTGCACGCGAGCGTGGCGGACCACGCGCTCGCCGAGCATGTAACCGGGCTGGATCACCAGGTTCACCGTAGGTTCGGTGACTTCAGTGGAATCCACTGCCATCAGGGCTTCATGCAGGTTAGGGTCGAATACGTCCCCGGCCTGGCCAAAGCGGGTAAGTGAGAACTTGTCTTTCAAGATGTTCTCAATTTTGCTGCCCACCGCTTCAAAGGAACCAACCAGGTCCCCGTGTTGGCGGGCTAGTTCGATCTCATCCAAGACCGGAATTAGCGCTTCAGTGACCTGCTGGGCACCGGCTTCGCGGTGAGAGGCAGCCTGTTCGCGAGAGCGACGCACATAGGCGTTGTACTCCTGCTGCAGGTTGTACAGGTCAGCGTGGGCACGGGCCAGCTGGTCCGTGGTCTCGTCTAGCTTGACCTGTAACTCCTGGGCACTGACCTGACCGGCCTCGGCCGCCTCCTGGGCGGCGTCGGCTGCGTCTTGGGCCGCGTCAGCCGCGTCCTGGGCGGCCTGGTTGGCGGCGTCGGTTACGTCAGCCTCAGCGAAGGCCTCGTTAACCTGGTCAGCTAGGGCCTGTAGGTCCTCGTTTGAGGGCTCAGTGCTCACTTGTTTTCCTCGTCATCAACGATTTCGGCGTCAACGATGTCGTCGTCGGCCTTGGGCTGCGAGCCAGCGGAGGCGCCGGGGAAACCACTGCCAGCAGCGGGACCAGCCTGCTCGGAGGCGTACAGGGCCTGACCGATCTTCTGGCCTACCTCGTTGAGCTTGTCCTGAGCGGTACGTACGGCGTTGATGTCGTCGCCCTCAAGGGACTTCTTCAGCTCGTCAACAGCTGCGGAAACCTCGGAGTGGACGCCCTCGGGCAGCTTGTCCTTGTTCTCGCGCAGTAGCTTCTCGATGGCGTAGGCCTGCTGCTCAGCGGCGTTGCGGGTCTCAGCCTCTTCGCGACGCTTCTTGTCCTCAGCGGCGTGAGCTTCGGCTTCCTTGATCATGCGGTCAATGTCCTCCTTGGGCAGAGCACTGCCGCCGGAGATGGTCATGGACTGCTCCTTGCCGGTGCCCTTGTCCTTAGCGGACACGTGCACGATGCCGTTGGCGTCGATGTCGAAGGAAACCTCGATCTGGGGCACACCGTGCGGGGCCGGGGCGATACCGGTCAGCTCGAAGGTGCCCAGCGGCTTGTTGTCACGGGCGAACTCACGCTCACCCTGGTAGACCTGGATCAGCACGGAAGGCTGGTTGTCTTCAGCGGTGGAGAAGATCTCGCTGCGCTGAGCCGGGATGGCGGTGTTGCGCTCGATCAGCTTGGTCATGATGCCACCCTTGGTTTCGATACCCAGGGACAGCGGGGTCACGTCGATCAGCAGCACGTCCTTGCGGTCACCCTGGATAACACCGGCCTGCAGGGCGGCACCAACGGCCACAACCTCGTCGGGGTTAACGCCCTTGTTGGGCTCCTTGCCACCGGTCAGCTGGCGGACAACGTCGCTGACGGCGGGCATACGGGTGGAACCACCCACCAGCACCACGTGGTCAATGTCGCTGAGCTTTACGCCGGCGTCCTCGATTACCTTGTGGAACGGCAGCTTGGTGCGCTCTAGCAGGTCAGCGGTCATTTCCTCGAACTGGGCGCGGGTTAGCTTCTCGTCCAGGTGGATCGGGGTGCCGTCGGGGCCCATGGATAGGTACTGCTGGTTGATGGTGGTGCTCATGGCGCTGGACAGTTCCTTCTTGGCCTGTTCAGCGGCGTCGCGCAGACGCTGCATGGCGATCTTGTCCTTGGACAGGTCTACACCGGTGTTGGACTTTACGCGGTCGATCAGCCACTTGACGATACGGTCATCCCAGTCGTCACCACCGAGGCGGTTGTCACCGGCGGTGGCGCGCACCTGAATGGTGGAGAAGCCGTCGTCGTCCTTACCAACCTCAAGCAGGGAGACGTCGAAGGTACCGCCACCGAGGTCGAATACCAAGATGAGCTCGTCTTCCTTACCCTTTTCGAGGCCGTAAGCCAGGGCAGCTGCGGTGGGCTCGTTGACGATACGGTCAACCTTGAGGCCGGCAATGGTACCGGCGTCCTTGGTGGCCTGACGCTGAGCGTCGTTGAAGTAGGCGGGGACGGTGATAACCGCGTTGGTGACGGGCTCGCCCAGGTAAGCCTCGGCGTCGGCCTTTAGCTTGGCCAGGATGAAGGCCGAAATCTGCTGGGCGTTGTAGTCCTTGCCGTCAATGTTCACCTTCCAGTCAGTGCCCATGTGGCGCTTGACGGAGGAGATGGTGCGGTCAACGTTGGTGACTGCCTGACGCTTGGCAATGTTGCCAACCAGAATCTCGGGCTTGGCGTCAGGGCCAGTGGCCTTGGAGAAAGCTACTACTGAAGGGGTAGTGCGGCCGCCTTCAGCGTTAGGGATGATGGTGGGCTCCCCGCCTTCAAGGACGGAGATAGCAGAGTTGGTGGTTCCTAGGTCAATACCCACAGCGCGTGCCATAGTGTGTGCTCCTTGTTTGTTCTGTCTGTAATGTCTTTACTCAAGTATTCAAGTTGAGCCAGTGACTGTCAACTCTCTTCTTGAGTCCACCTAGCTCAACTTTGCTAGGGGGTGAATCATTCCCACTATTTGATGTGAGCTGGCACACTTTAAACTTTATGTCCTATCCTGAGCTCGTGGGCCCAGCCAAAGACTCCCCCTCACCACCAAACTCACTGTCAGCTGCTTGGCTAGACTCACGCCGAAAGTTAGGGCGTGGACACCACTGGTTTTGGTCTTCACTAACCGCCATTAACTCTGGCCCTAGCTGGCACCGCGCTGCACGTTGGACCGCCACTGTATGCGGCGGCCTACTTGGCTGCGCCCTAGTTTTGGGTCCTTCCCACGCCACTTTGGGCTTGCTCGGGGCCCAGTGCGCCAATGTTGGGCGCGAAGAGCCACTACGACGGCGCACTGTCTCCATGGTCATTAACGCCCTGGTATCCCTAGGTTTTTTCTTCTTGGGTTGGTACGCAGCCCCCTATCCTTGGCTTCTGCCCCCATTAATCACGGCCATGACTTTTTCGACCGTATGGGTGTGGCACGCCCTGATGGTGGGCCCGCCGGGGCCTACAAACACGGTGTTTGCCGGGGCCTACGGAACCTATATGGCCTCCACCCATTCAAGCGCACTAGAAACAATTGTTTCGGTTAACTCCCTGGCGTTCTTATTTGCTGCCTTAACCTCGATTGCCTTGATTGCCTGGCACCCCAACTCCCCCGCCCGCGAGGCAATTGCCACTGCAGAGGCCGCCGTCGCCGACTATGAAGCCAGCTTTGACAAGCCCCAATACGAGCGCGGGCCGCAACGCTCAGCCGCCTATAGCGCGGTGAATGAGGCCTGGTACACCCTGCGTAGTGCCCGCACCGCCAACGAGCGCCCCCACACTGCCGCCTCACGTCAGCTGCATTCGCGCCTGCGTCGCCTGCATAGGCGCCTGGTGTTGGGACTGCAAAGTGAGTCTTTTCCCGCCCAAAATCAGGCCACCGGCTCACATTTTTTACGCACCCCCCTGGGCCGACCTCGCCCAAGCTACTTGCTGCGGCGGGCTTTCCATAAGGGCTCTCGCCCTTGGTTAACGGCGGTGCGGGCGCTGATTGCGGTGCTGCTGGCCACCACCTCTATGTTTTTTTCGCCTACCGCACATACTTCTTGGGCGGTGCTTAGTGCCCTGATTGTGCTGCAAAACGGCACTAGTCGCATGGATATGTCGGTGCGGGCACTGCACCGTGTAGTTGGCACTAGCCTGGGTTTAATTAGTGCTTTGGCGATAATGACGCTGGGGCTGGAGCCGTGGACCAAGCTGGTAATTATTTTCGCCTGCCTGCTGGGGATGAACCTGACGGCGAAGCGTAACTATGCGGTGGCGGTTTTCTTCATCACCACCTACTCGATGCAGATGCTTCCGCCCACTGCCCATTACTCCACTTCACTACTGTTTGCCGATCGCCTACTAGAGACTTTGGTGGGGGCAGCTACGGCCTTGGTGGCGATTTGGTTGGTGGGCCGCCATGCCCCGGTTTTGTTGGTGCGGCGCCAATATCGTGCGGTTTTGCGGGCTATTACGGCTGTTCTCGACGACGCCGCTCGCGCCGAGGTGGATACTTTGCCGGCCTCTGCGCACCGACGCAACCTAGCTTTTGAGCTGTCTCAGTCCGGTACGGTTTTGGCTGGGGCACGGGCCGACGACGCCGCTAGCCTGGTGGGTTGGCATGAGTTATCGCGGGAAATTTCCCGGTTTGGTTTTGACGTGTTGGCTTCTGTATGGCGCAAATCTAGCGCTGGCCAGGCCCAACAGGCCCAGCTGGCGGCTGCCCAGGCGGCGCAGAATCTACGTGATTTTGTACGCGACCTGCCCCCGCTTTCAACCACCAATATTGATACTGCCGCGCTAACTAAACGGGTTAGCTTGGCGCGCACCTTATACCTGGCAGATGCCTAAAAATAGAAAGCAGCAAGCTATACAACTTACTGCTTTCTGATTGCTATGTTATGCCAGTATTTTACCGGGCAGGCATTTGTGCCGAAAAATAATGGTTATAGCGGCGTAAGGAGTTAGAAAATTACTTCTCGTCCTTGTGTACGGCGTTCTTAACGCCTTCGATTGCGCCCTCTACAGAGTCCTTGACGTCCTCAACAGCGCCCTTAACCTTGTCAGCGAACTTTTCCGCAGTGCCTTCAGCTTCCGTCTTCTTGTCGCCGGTAACCTTACCCACAACTTCCTTGGCTTCAGCCTTGGCGTGGTTGATGCTGTCCTTGATCGACATAACTGTGCTCCTTTTCGAGTTGAGTTGATTATTTATCTGTTAAATCTTAGTTTTAGAAAATTGCTTACGCTTTTTTACCGAAGAAGAATGAAACTACAGCAACAACGATTACTGCACCCAAGATAGAGGGAATTAAAGCCATGCCAGCCAGAGCTGGCCCCCAGGTACCAAACAGTGCTTGACCTACAGTAGATCCCACTAAGCCGGCAACAACGTTGGCAATTACCCCCATCGCGCCACCCTTTTTAGTAATCGCACCTGCGACAAAACCTATAAAGCCGCCAACAATAATTGACCAGATCAAAATTCCGCTCCGTTCGTATTATTTATGTGGAAAGTTTCTTGCCCTCCATCGACACTGCGATAGACACAGCCTAAGGTGCAGGCAGCATCGCCTATTCAAGGGAGACTAGCACCCAGAAATAAAATATGTTGTGTAACACCTGCAATTGTTAGTGTAGCATAATGTTGACAATGTTATCAACTAAAATGGTAATTTCTATCAAAAATGTCCGTTTACGGTAGTTGCTTGCAATGCGCATTTATGCTGCTAGGGCTGTTGGTTTGGGTCTGGGCCAGCCTTAGCGGCGGCGTTAGCAACTAGATGCCAAGGCCCCAGATTTAGTGGCCTTGATACCCGCACTATCAGGTCTTGCCCCTCGATCAAGCATTGCTTGAGGCTAGCTTGATTGTCGCTAGCAACCTTGCCGGCTTGTTGGCAAGGCTGCGCCCCACCGGCAGCTAGTGGATCATTAAGTGCTTGAGCACCAGCCAGGGCGGCCAGGTCAGCTGCGCTTTGAGCTTTAGCGGCGCCGCTATAGGCCGCCGCCACCAGGGCGATCACCCCAGAAAGCAGCAACGCTAAAGCGATTAAAGCCAGTGAAAGTACCGTGCCCGAGCCCTGCTCCCAGCTGCGGGCTTTGCTTTTAGCAGGCTGGTTCATGGCTGATCCCGTGGGGCGCAGGCGGTGGCTCGAATGGTCCAACCCAGCATGTTTAGGATGGGTGGCAGTGACACGCTGGCCTGCGCACATTCTCCACTAACACTGATTTGGGCCGCGCCATAAGCTCTAGCCGCTGCCGCATAGGGGTCCTCACCGGCCAGCTGCGCCCTGGCCGCCGCATTGGCTGCGCCTACTGCCCGCACCTGCCTAACACCTACAGCGGCCAAGCCCAGCACTAGTGCTAGCACTGCGATAACTGCTGGCAGAGTTAAGGCTAGTTCAGCGCTAACCATGCCCCGACAGTTGCAACTAGCCCTGCCAGTGCAGGGGTGGGCGCAGCTTCGCCTGCGCCCACAACGCACACCTAAACCCTGGGGAGTGGTGGCGGCGCAAGTATTTAAGGGCTTGCGCCGCCACCTTGGCATAAGCTGCAGGCGGCCGTTTAATCCGCCCAGGCCCATCAGGACACGCTCAGCGCGCTAGATAGTAGCGACTCGATCATTGGGCGTAGCCCACCAGAGCGAATAATCGCCAGTAGCAGCCCCGCAAAGGCTGCGGCTGCCACAGTGCCAATGGCGTACTCGGCTGTGGCCATACCGGCTTCAAGATCTAGGCGCTTATCGCCCTGGACGTCATCTTCAGGCTTAACGCACTGGGTCTCCGTAGCCTCCTTTACCTCCTTGACTGGCTGGCTGCCAGGCGTTGGAGACGCAGGCGGCTGCTCATGTGCCTGCTCCATGGTTTCCTCCTTTTGCCCTAATTTGGGGCAGTTTCGACTGGATGGGTGGCCTGATTGGCCAGCCCGTAAACAGTTTGTGGCGCCTTGGCTAGCGCCTGCTTGCAGCCTGTGGATAGGGGCTGTAGGGGTAAATTTGTTCCCCACCTGTGCTCAAAAAAGCATCAGCGATGACGCCGCCAGCAGAGGCATCAGCAGCTGGCAGCGTCACTTGTAGGCACAGCGGCAGCTGCAAAGAGAACAGGCGAAAGAGAGCAGACGGGCTGCGGATCAAAAGCCACACCGGCAAGATTCACGCAGATGCGGGACTTGTGGGCCGGCTCGCCAGCGGCCGGAGGCACGGCAGTCTTAGCCGGCGCACCACTCAGTTGGGAGTTTCAGCCAATTAGGTGGCAGTAAGCCAGTTAAGTGGGGCAACCAGTTAAGCGCCAGCAAGCACGCTGCGGCCCAAATAAACCACGGCCGGCACAATCGCCAACAAAATAAAGGCCGGTAAATGACACAGCCCCAGCGGCAACACCAGCCGCACCGCCAACCGGTTAGCATCCGCGCTAGCCTGGCTTTCACGCTGATCACGTAGGGTTTGTGCCCAAGCTTCAAGCATCGGTAGCGGGTTGGCCCCAACCAGCCAGGCCGGCGCTAAACATTGACTAAGTGCCTTATAGCCAGCCCGATTTGGCGCAGCCAGGCTCCAAGCTTCATCCCAACTCGCCCCAATTTCCAGCGCCCGCGCCACAAATCCAAAATCCTTGATTTCACAGGCAAACCCCAGCGCCTCCAGGCACCTGGGGATACTGGCGCCACTATGCAGCGCCGCGCCGCACAGATCCAGCAGTAAGGCGTCGTCGAACTGGTTAACTTCCTCCTGAGCACGCCCCACCATGCGGGAAGTAACCAGGCGCCCCACACACAAAAACCCCAGCCCACCCAGAGCCGTGATGGTGCCCAGGGCACCGTCGAGCCAAAACTGCCACACCCGCACCCCTAAAAGCGCCCCTAAAGCCACCCCCACCAGCGGTAAAGCAGCCAACATGCGGGCCGTGGCCACCGGCGCTGCCAAAGCCGCATAACGTTGCTGCGCGCCGCGCGTAGCCTGCGTGATCATACCGGCCACCTGTCCTAACACCTGCGCCAGGGGCGAGCCCAGGCGCTGCGCCAAACGCTGCCCCGCCAGAGCCGATCTAGCCGCGAGCGCATTAACCCCCGCCTGTTGGCGCCGACTTTGCCCCAGCCACCAGGGGGTTTTGGTCGCAATCAAGCTGTGCAGGTAGAGGCTTTCGCCCGCCTGATTGAGTTGGCTGGGCGCCCCGGCCTCGGCTAGGGCTTGGCTCCAGGCTTGGGTGGGCATCTGTCCGCCAGTAAGTCGCACCGATACCTGCACTAGCAGCATATTTAGTGCCACTGGTGGTTTACGTTTAGGTAGTGCTGGTAGGTGTATGGGGCGGCTTCGGCGTAGGGGTGCACACCAGCACCAGGTCACTAGGGTCAGCAAGCTGGCTAGTAAAAGCGGGTGGGTTTGGATTACTGCGGCGATGGCGCTAAACGCTACTGTCAGGGCGGTTTCTAGGGGGCTTTCTAGGGCACTTTCTAGGGCGCTCGCGGCTAGTGCGAACAGCGTGGCCAGCGTGGATAGTTCTGACAGTGCGCCGCTGGCTTTACAGGTGGCGGCGCATAGTTTGGCTAGTGTTTCTAGTAGCTGCCAGGCCATGGTTAGCTGCCTAGGGCTTGCTCTAGCGTTGGCCCAAGACGCCGCCGCAGTAGTTCTAGGCCCGCACCTGGCACTAGCTGCCCATCATCATTCCAGGTTAGGGCGTCTTGGCAGATTAGTTCTCCATCTTGGCGCCATAGCACTGCCAGGCTGCGTAGCCGGCGTAGGCCTTGCTGGCGTTCTAGGTGTATTACTGCGTCTAGGGCGCTGGCTGCCTGTAGGTTTAGGGCTTGGGGGGTTAAACCGGCTAGGGCTCCTAGGGCGGCTAGTCTTGCGGGCACATCCACTGCACTGTTGGCGTGGAGCGTGGCCCAGCCTCCCTCATGGCCGGTGTTGAGGGCGGTGAGTACGTCGGCTACTTCGCCGCCGCGACATTCGCCCAAAATTAGCCTGTCTGGCCGCATTCTTAAGGCGATTCGTACTAGTTCGCTCATATTTACCCCGCCGGCGCCTTCCACGTTGGGGCGGCGTTCTTGCAGGTAAACCACGTGTGGGTGGTTGATGCGTAGCTCGCGACTTTCTTCAATGCACAGCAGCCGCTGCTGGGGTTCGGCTAGGGCCACTAGGGTGGCTAGTAGGGTGGTTTTGCCGGTGCCGGTAGCCCCGCTGATCAGGCAGTTTGCCCGTTTTTTGACCAGTAGTTCCAGCACTTTTTGCATCCGTATGTCAAACATGCCTGCTTGGCGTAGCTGCTCAATGGTGAAGGCTTTGGAGCGAAAGGCGCGCAGGGAAATAAGGGTGCCACAGGCGCTGACTGGCTCTAGTACTGCGTGTAGTCGACTGCCGTCGCCCAGGGTGCCATCCACTACTGGGCTGGCTTGGTCTAGGCGTTTGGCACAGCCGGCGGCCAGGCGCACCGCTAAAGCGCGGGTGTCTGCCTCGCTCCAGCCTGGCGGTAGTGGGGCGCGTAGTAGCCCTTTTCCTCTATCTACCCACAGTTGGCAGCCGTTAAGCAGCACGTCAGTGACGACGTCGTCGTCTAGGTAGCGCTGTAAGGGGCCGGCCCCAGCGATGTCTTCATAAACCCCAATGGCCATATCCGCCATGGTTTGGGTGTCTGCCACTGGGCTAGCAGCCATGGCTTGGGCCCAGCCTTGGCCGCTGGCAATGGCGCGACGTAGCCGCCCACCCCAGTTTTCCCAGCTAGGGGCGTTTTCGCTAGGAGGATTCCCACGGCGAGGGTTTGCACTGAAAACGCTTGGTTCACTCATTTTTGGCTCTTTTGCGCCCAAAAGTTGGGGTTGAGCGCCCAATTAGCTAGGCGCGACCCCACTTTTTTCTCTGCCCGCTTTAGCCTCAGTGGATCTAAACCCAGCTGTAGGCGCTGGCTTAACTCGCGCCGATTAGGCAAGGTGGACGCCACCGGGGCACCTACCAGTCGGGCTATTTCTTGGCTGGTTAGGTCTGCTCCCTGCTCTCGTAGGACTAGGGCGCCTAAACCTGGGCGTACTTCTTGCAGCCAGCCGCGTGCAGCTAGGGCCGCGCGGCGGGTTAGGTCACTTACCAGCAGTACCCGCGCACCTTCGAGCTCATCCCAGGGCAGGTGTGGCAGTTGCAGCACCGGCAGATCCACCACTGTTAACTGACAGCTGGTGCGTAGGGCGTAGATAGCTTGACTCATTTGCAGCCAGTTTTTAGGCCCGCCTTGGCCGCCACTGCCAGCTAGTACCTTCACGCCGCGATATTTACCCAGCCCACGCACTAGTCTTTGGGGCCATAGCGGCGACTGATTTTTAGGCAGCTGCCCCCAGCTGGCGCCCTGACAGTAGCCGCTCCCTAGATATAGATCCAGGCCACCATAGGGGTTGGCGTCCACCAGGGCCGCGCTCACTGAGGCCTGGGCGGCCGGCGCCCCAAAGCCTGGCCCCTGCGGCTGCGAACATACGTCTTGGTTTCGACGCCGAGCTGGCTGCGACGCCTCACCACCACGGATTAGCTCTCTCCCAGCCCACGCCAGTAGCGCGGCGCTATAGGTGGCCCCAATGCCGCCCACCGCCCCACACACAAACACCACCTGGCCAAGCCGGTTGGCCTGTTTAGTTAACAGCACCCGGTACAGCCGCTCCACCTGGGTGGGTAGGTTCAGCTCTATTAGCTCGACGGCGTCGGCGCGCCCCTCTAACTGGTCCAGTAAGCCCCGGGCATAGGACGCTAAACCCGGCTGGCATACTCCCAAGCAGCTTTCTAGACCGTTTTGGCTAAGGTAAGCGAACTGGCCGGCCATATGTAGCGCATCAACCCCATTAACCCCGCCCTCGCCTGCAGCTTGCATCGGCACCTGGATGAAAGCTTCCACGCCGGCTATTTGCAGGTGGCAGTGCAGCTGCTCTAAATACTCAAGGCAGCCAAACCCCAGCACCAAAGGGCCTACAGCGCGGCCAACTCCAGGCGGGCTGGGCTGACAAGCACATGCAGTTGCTGCGTCAACACCGCCCTCAGGTGGGCTGGGCGCCGTCGCGCTTAACTCGACACTTAAAACCATGCTCAACACCCTGCCCCCACCAGGCCCCAAAGCGCTGCCAGGCTGTGGATAAAAAGCATGGGGTAAAAAAGTTACCCACTTGTGGATTAACTCGGGAAATTTTCAGCTTGCGCTTTTACACTTCACAACACACCCCTGAAACTTCCTAAAGCCGAGGTAATCGCGTGTTTAAAACCCAATTGCGCCCACCGCAGCTAAGCTCGCGCCGCGCAGGCAGCCCCAGCGCTACCCCCAAAACCGCCACCCGCTGGCTACGCCCAGCCCTGGCTACGCTAACCACCCTGATGCTAGGCGCCGCCGCCCTAGCCCCCACCAGCCCCGCACAGGCTGGAGTTTTCAGCAAAGACCCCAACGGCGACGTCGCCCGCCCCTTCTACTACAACTCCGCCACCCTAGACGGCACCCCGGGCAAGCTACTGCGCCAAGAAGCCGCCGTCAGCGGCATCAACACCCTGGGGATCAGCAAAATTGGGCCCTACAAAGCCCAGCGCATCCTCTACTCATCCAAAAACCGCACTGGCAAAAACATTGCCGTCAGCGGCATCGTGATTGAACCCAAACGCGCCTGGAGTGGTAAAGGCCAGCGCCCTATCATCGCCTACGCCCCAGGAACCCAGGGCATCAGCGACGACTGTGCCCCCTCCTGGAACATCGCCAACTCCATCGGCGACTATGAACAGCTGTTCTTCAAATCCTTCCTGGCAAAAGGCTACGCCGTAGTAGTCACCGACTATGAAGGCCTAGGCACCCCCGGCGCCCACACCTACATGGACCGCGTCTCCCAAGGCCACGCCGTGCTGGACTCAGCCCGCGCCGCCACCCAGCTAAAAGGCTGGGACCTGGGCAAAAACAACCCCATCGTAATTAACGGCTACTCCCAAGGTGGCGGGGCCGCAGCCAGCGCCGCCGAACTAGCCGGCACCTACGCCCCCGAACTGAACATCAAGGGTGCAGCCGCAGGTGCAGTCCCGGCCAACCTCAGCGCCCTACCCGCCAAGCTCGACGGCGGCAAATCCGCCCTATTTGAGCTCTACGCCCTCAAAGGCCTAACCACCAGCTACGGCGTCACCCTGCCGCTGTCACCCCACGGCCAGCAGGTAATGCAGCGCGCTACCAACACCTGCGTCATGGGCGGCAGCTTCTACAGCGGCACCCGCCTATCCCAGCTGACCAGCGACGGCACCGACGTGAACCAGCTCATGGCCCAAGAGCCCTACCGCACCATGCTGGCCGAGCAGCGCATCGGTAACCTAAAGCCCACCATGCCTGTACTGCTCACCCACGGGCGTGGCGATGACGTCATCGACTACCAGGTGGGATCCACCCTGGCTAGCGACTGGTGCGCTCGCGGTGCGCGGGTGACTTTCACCCCCAATGACGCCAAGTCGCACACTGCCGGCGCCAGCGAGCACCTCAAGCAGTCGCTGGTGTTCACCATGCTGGTTTTGGATGGGCTCAGCCCCAACTCTTGCTCGGCCCGCTAATCTCCGGGCCCGGCGCGTTAGTCCCAGGCCTGACCCCTAAACCAGCCCGCTAACGCGAAGGCCCAGCCCACTAAGCATCCGAGCCCTTTAGCCCGCCAGTTGGTGCTCGTTCAGTTACGACGACGCCGCTGGCGGGCTTTTGCGTGTCCGCCAGAAAGTTTTAAGTCAGTTAGCCTCGGCATCGTTTAGAGCTGCGTGGTGCCGGCCTGGACGGCGCGTGAGAGCTCACTGCCTTGACGCATCCCCTCCAGCAGCGCCTCAGCCTGCCAAATAATCCAGGCCACCACGCCCTCCAAACTGGCACTGACATAGGCCTGGGCAGCTTCAGCGTAAGCTGCGGGCACGCGTCCTGCGTAATAGTCACTGACACTGACCCCGGTGGGGTCTAGCCCGTCGCGCACACTCAAATGCCGCACCAGCAGCCTTCCTAGTGCCCCATTAGCTAAAGCGAAGGGGCGCACTGTAAGCATTTCGGCGTGCACCAGCGCCACACGCACCAGTGCCGGCAGGTTTGGGGTGTCAATTAAAGCCACAATCTGCGCTAGACGCTCACGTAGCTCTTGGCCGCCCAGGTTTGGCCCCGGCCCGCCTTCAAGCAGCTGCCCGCCCTCAAGCAGCTGCCCGCCCGTAAACGCCGTCTTTCCGCCTTCAAGCAGCCCGGCACCTTCAAGCGACTGGTTTTCAAGCGCCTGCCCACTTTCGCGTGGGCAGCCCACCACCGCCTCACTGATTAAGCCCCCAACTGCCAGCGGCCCCGCAACGTCACGGTGCAAAGTTGCCATAAGCTGCGCCGTCGCCGGGACCACCGGACGAGTACGCCCCACCAAATCAGGCATATAACCAACCAGGCGGCTGTGCGCCCGCCACAAGCCGGTGGCCGCATCCCAAGCCGGATCCTTACTGGAAGCATGCGCCCCCGCCCCCTTAGGTCCGGTGGCAATTTGTTCACGCAAAGCCTGGGCGCTAACCACCGCCCCTTCAATGGCCGCGCCACTAACCGCCGCGCGCACACTAGCCTCCGCACGGGCCTCACGCCAACGTTTACGCAGCGCCTCCTGCCACCGCAGCTGCGCTGAGGCCTCATATAAAGCCTCACTTGCAGCCGCTACACGTTCTTCACGGGCCAGTGCCAAGCAGGCGTCAATAAGGGCATTAGTGCTCACAAATCAAAGCCTACGCGCTAGGCTCTAAGTGTGAGTACCGAGGCCACCCACCCCACTACGCAGCAAGTTGCCGACTCAGCCCCCCACGGGCGGCGCAGGAGTCACATAATCGCGAGCATTTTTGGCTTGGCACAAGGGGCGTGGGTGATGGCCCTGGCCGCCTTCGTAGTCAAATACCAGGGCCCTAACTTTGGCTTCAGCTACCAAGCTGAGCAGTATCTGTTGGCCTTGCCGTTGGCGGTGGCGGCTTTTGTGGTTTGCCGCTGGGTTGAGCGCTACTATGCCCGCAACTCCTCGCTGGGGGCGGTGGTAGCCGGGGTGTTTTTGCTAGGCGGCTCCCTGGTGCTGCTGTGGCTGCAAAAGTACTTCACCCTGGGACTGATCTCATTTGTTTGTGCCATGCTGCTATTTGGTGGGGCCATGGGTATGCGCCGTGCTCGCCGTGCTGGGCGACGTGAGGCGGTTTACGCCCAGCAAATGGCCAAGCTGGACCAGCAGCCCGGCCAGGTGCCGCTGCCGCCGCCTTCGCGTAAATCTGACCACGTCCTTTCTTTGGTAATCACCCCTTTACTGACGGTTTTTGCGCTGGTAGCTACTGGTTTTAGTTCCGGGGTGGTTGCTGGCGCGGATGTTTTCGCTGCCAACGCCCACACTTTCAGCCACGGCAAGGTGCTGTTTGCGCTGGTAGCTGGGGCACTGTTGCTGCTGAGTGTGGGGGCCTTAAGCGGCAACTCCACCGCCGGTACGGCCGCCACTGCGGGCACAATTTTCGCTTTCTACCTGGTGCTATGTGCGGGAATTTTGCTGGGTATCAAACACCCGCTGTTCACTGACCCAGCCAGCTATATCGTCATTGATCCGGTGGTGTGGATTTTCTTGGCGGCAGTGATGTCACCTCTGGCACGCGGCTCGCACTGGGCCCGCCAGGCTGGACGCACCCAAATGGCCGCGCAGTTAGCTGCAGAAACTAATAAAGCAGCTGCTTAATCCATTAATCGAGACCTAAATATTTTTAGCAAAAACATTATTTTAGACACATATTCAGGCAATTTGCGCGGTTTTACGGCGTGCCTGGTAGTTAACGCAAAAAATAAGGGATACCTTTGCTTGCGCTATAGCTTTTGCCCAAGGAGACGCTGTGAGTACTAATCGGCCCAACGCAAGCATCTGGGACGACGACGAAGGCGAGGCCCAGCTGCGCCCTATGATGCGTAAAAATAATGCGCATCTTTTCGACGACGAACCTCCAGCTTCTTCACTTTCAGCCGCTAGCGCTGCCAGTGCCGCCGCTGCGGTAGCCGGTTACACCGCCAGTTCTGCCGCTGAGGCCAACGCCGCCTCGGCTTTGAGCGCTCCTAGCGCCTACTCGGTTGGCAGCGCCTCCTCTGCTTTGAGTGCCCGCTCTGCCGGTAGCGCCCACTCTGCGGTCAGCGCCTCTAGCGCCGCTGTGCCTTCAGCTGCCTCTGCGGCTGCACCTGAGGCCGCTGGAGCTGCGGTTTCTGCACCCACCCCGGATTCAGCTGGTTCAGCCCCGCTCAGCGCCCGCTCTGGTGCTACTCCCGACGCCGCCCCTAACGCTGCTTCTGCCCAGTCTGGTGCCACTAGCGCTGCTTCTGCCCCGGCTATGCCGCCCAGCCAGGCCCCCAAGTCAGCTCCCAGCGCGCCGGTTAACGGCCCGGTTTTGGGCACCACCCCTTCGGTGCACGTGCCCGCGAGCTCTTTGGCTAACAATGGTGTGCCCGCCATGCTGGCTAACACCCCGCCAGCTACTGGCCGCCGCTACACCAACGCTGAGAATGCACACACTTCTGGCACTTTTGACTCTGCTGCCCGCCGCGCTACCGCCACCACGGCTGCCACCAGCGCCACTGCGTCTACCGGCGCTAGCGCACTGACTGCGGCCAGTGCGGCTGCCGCCTCGGTGACGGCCCAGTCTCCCGCTAGCGCCACCTCAGCTAACGCCCCGGAACTGGCCGACGCCGCTAAGCCGGCTGTTGCTGACGCCGGCGCCGCTAACCCTGGCGCGGTGCGTCGTCGTAGCCTGTTTACTGCCGTGCCTCAGCCTGTGCCTGTTGACGAGGATAGCGACGACGAAACCATCCAGGTGCCGGTGGTGCGTGAGGATCTGATCCCGGATTCCTTCTCTGCCGCTAGTGCCGTATCAGCTAGCGCCGCCTCTGCTAGCGCAACCTCGGCTGCTGAGAGCGCCTCTGCCGCTGAAACTGTCTCTGCTGCGGAAACCACTTCGGCTGCAGAAACCAGCTCTAGCGTGAGCGCCGCTAGTGCCCCCTCTAGCCTAGAGCACAGCTCCACTGCGACCTCCCCGGCCTCAGCTAGCGACGACGTCGCCCCGGAAAGCGCCGTCCAGGCAGACCAGGCAGACCAGGAGGCTGTAGACAGCGTCCAGGAGCTAAATGACGCGCATGAAGTTGAGGCCGCTGCTGTCCCGTTGCCTACCGATTTTGATGCTCCCTCTGCTATCAGCATTCCTACCCCGCCGCACACGGTGAGCTCGGCTTTGTCGGCAGAGTCCACTTTCTCTATCGATTCTGCGGTTTCTGCCGCCTCTGCCGCCTCTAGCGTGGGCATTACCCTACCGTCTGCGGCTACTCCAGCCCCGACCGTGCCAGTCACCCCGGCCCCAGCCGTCCCCGTCACCCCGGCTGCCGGCGCCACGGACACAGCCAGCAACGAGCTCAGCAAGACCACCCCAACTACAGATGCACCCGAGCCGCCGGCTCCCCCGGCCCCTGAGCAGCCTGAAGCGACTAAGGCTGACTTTGCTGACGATGAGGTGGTGGCCAGTGATCACACTGAAACCACCATCATGGACGCCGCCGACATGGAGCTGGAGGAGGTTGTTAAGCCAGTAGTTACCAGCACCTCCCCCGTAGGGGTTGAGCGCCTAGACCACCTGGCCACGGCAGACTCTGCGGATCTGGCCCCGGTGGCCCCCAGCCCCTCTAGCGCGATCTTCGCCTCCACCCGCACTGCTGCTTTCAGAGATTCGGATAACCAATCCGATGCAGGCAACGAGGTTGACGACGACGTACTGCTAGCTGGCTCCACCGTGGTCGGTAAGCCCGCCTCACGCGCTGCCGCCCACTGGGGTGGCACTCTACTGGCGCTAGTGCTGTTCCCGATCGCCTGGTTCTTGATGCACACCGCCGCTAACGCCCTCACCGGCGCTTTGGCTGATGGCTGGCCTAAGGTCTTCTCCACCGCCGGCATCATTGAGCTAGGCATGGCGATAGTGCTGCTGATCGTGGTGATGGCGACGGCGACCCGCTCTTCCCTGGGCACCTTCGTCACCGGTATTACTACCTTACTGATTGGCTTGCCCTTTGTGGTGGTGCCTTCGATTACCAAGCAGTACCTGGGTGATTTCCTGGCCAATATGGCTTTGCAGTCGCGCTTTGGCCGGATCTTGTCTGAGGCTATTCTTCTCGACGGCGTCAGCGGCCGCCTGGTGATCATTGGCCTGTTCCTGATCATGCTGGGCGTGGTTTCGCACTCTACCCGTCGCGCTGGACGCCGCGAGCGCCTAGTGATGGATCGCGCCAACACCAAAAAGTAGCCTTTAGCTAAGAGCAGCCTGGTTAGCTAACCCCAAAAATAACCTGTTAGCGGGCAGCGTTGGCCCCCGGACTTAAGGTCCGGGGGCCAGTTACGTTTTGTGGGCGCTAGCGCGTTAGCGCCGTCTGAGGGCCACCTGGTTAACGGCCAGCGGGCCGGTTAGAGTCCAGCCAGGGCACCGCCCGCGCAGCAGGGCATTAGCGTGGTGGGCGCCTGCGCCTGCGCACGATACGAAGCACCGCCCGCGCAGCAGGGCATTAGCGCCACCGCGTAGCAAGCGCTAGCACGCTAGCGGGTGATGGTGTGGTGGTGCTGTGTAGCACCAAAAATAGCCTCGTTGTCGTACTCGAAGTTGTTTGGGCTGATGGGTTTACCGGCAGCCATTTCGGCGCGCATATGGGCCACTACCGCATCCAGAGTGCCGAATTTAGCGGCCACTAGGCGCTGACGCTGGTAGCCCACCCCGTTGCGACTGATGTCGTCCAAGATGGCAAGGTCATCTAGACAGCCCAGGTCTGCAGCGGCAGGCTCTAGCTCTTTAAGCAGTAGCGGCAGGGTGTCGGTAATGAGCGCCTCGTCGCCGTGGATGTTTTCGATCAAAATCGCTTCCATGCCGTAGCGGGCAGCACGCCACTTGTTTTCGTCCAGGAACCAGGGCGAAATGGTTTCTAGGGTTTCACCCTTATCTAGGCGTCGTGAGGCGGTTTCTACCAGGGTATGTACCAGGGCGGCAATGGCGCGCACCTCAGTTAAGTTAGTGGCGGCGTCGGCCACGCGCACTTCAATGGTGCCCAGGCGCGGTGAGGGGCGAATATCCCAGCGGATCTCGTCGAAGTGGTCAATCACGCCGGTTTTGAGCATGTCGTCGGTGTAGTGCTCCAGGTCCTGCCAACGCTCAAATAGGCGCGGCACACCCGCTGTGGGTAGCTGCTGGAACACCATGGCGCGGTTGTCACAGTAGGCAGTGTCCACGCCCGCCCAGAACGGGGAAGAAGCGCTGAGGATCTGCATATGCGGCAGTTTGGTGGCCAGGTAGTTCAAGATCGGCATGACCTTGGCCCGGTCCTCAATACCCACATGCACGTGGGTGCCAAATAGCAGCATTTGCCGGCCCCAGAACTGGGTGCGGTTAACTAGCTCGGCGTAGCGACCTGAGTCTGACACGCGCTGAAAAATTGGGTCAGCAAAGGGGTGTGAGCCGGCGCTGGCCAGGTCGATGCGTAGCGGCTCTAGCACCGGGCGTAGCAGCTCTATGCCTTCTTGTAGGTCAGCGGCGCAGGCGGCCACGGAGAACTGTTTGCGCGAAACTAGCTCCACCGTGTTACGTAGCATCTCCCCATGCACCAGCGGGGTGTCGGGGTGGGCGCGGTGGAGCTGGTCAATTACCCAGTCACCGCATTGGCGTAGGTTTTCGTCGTCGCAGTCAATTAGCTGAAGCTCCCACTCCACGCCAATGCTGCTACGGTCCGACTTGGCAAAGTCGATGGCCATTTTTTCTCCTCTACGACGCCGTCCCTGCTTTAGGGCTTATATGGCGCCGTTTGTTTTGGGCCAGCTTAGGCGCAGCGCATGCTTAGGCGGTGCGCTGGTAGCGCTCAACGAAGCGGGTAATGAGCTGGTTAGCGCTGAGTACATCAGCACTGTCGCAACGCGCTATGACGGCGGCCTTCTGGTCGGCAGGGTAGTAGGTGTCCCCGTAGGTGTTGATGCGGATATGCATACCTTTACGGGTGATTTCGGGGTGGAACTGGGTGCCGTAAACGTTTTTACCCCAGCGCAGCATTTGCACGTGGCAAAAGTCCCCGGTGGCGAGGATGGAGGCCCCCTTGGGCAGTATCCCTACGGCCTGTGAGTGGCCGGTGTAGGAGTAGAAAACTGGGCCTGCGTGGGCGGTAAGCGGGTCGCGGTGACCGTCGTCGGTAAGGCTGATACGGGGGGCCTGTAGGTCCTCCCCGAAGCCGTCTACCAGTTTGCCGCCGCTAGCTAGACTCAGCGCCTGCAAGCCAAAGCAGATACCCAGGGTGGGGAAGTCTTGGTCGATCAGACGCTTAGCTAGCGCACGTACACGCCGCTCTACGCGCTGATGTTCTGGGGATTTGTCCTCGCCGTGGAAGCCGAAGGGAGAACCCGTAATGATTACCCCGCTGTAGTCGCGTTGCAGGTTTAGGGTTTCCGGCTCACATGCATCGGTATCTAGTAGATCCATGATCTCTAGATCCTCATCACCTAGGCGCCCGTACATTCGCAGCGTGTTTAACTCATCAGTGGCAATGTCTCCGGTGGGACGGCAAACAGCCACAAGGAATGGTAAACGCGCGGTTGCGGGTGCCGATTCGGTGTGCATACATTGCACGCTACCAGTAACCATCAGCAACGCACACTATGACAATGGTTAAAAACAAAACGTCCCAGGAGCTTTACTCCTGAGACGCAGTTTATGAGTCGGGGTGACAGGATTTGAACCTGCGGCCTCTTCGTCCCGAACGAAGCGCGCTACCAAGCTGCGCCACACCCCGTGGTGCCTGCCTATCATAGCGTGTTTAGCGACCTTAAAGCCAATTGCAACCCAAACTTGGGATGTGTAGCGCGTTACAAACAGCTATTTAGCGGGCGGTGAGGGCCGGCTTAGCGGGCCGTGAGGGTCAGTAGGGTGGCTTCAGGGCGGCAGGCGGTGCGTACCGGCGTGAAGGGGCTGGTCCCCAAACCTGCCGATACGTGCAGGTAGGCCTGGCCCTCCTCGCTAGCTGGGGCAGTGCCCTTGTGGATGGCTTTGAAGCTGGCAGGCCAGGTGCTTAGGCCGCTGGCCTGGGCTGGGGGTAGATCACAGTTGGACACTAGGGCCCCATAGCCGGGTAGGCACAGCTGCCCTCCGTGGGTGTGTCCAGCCAAAATTAGCTGGGCGCCGTCGGTCACCATCTGGTCTAGTACGCGCTGGTAGGGGGCGTGGGTTACGCCAATTTTCACGACGGCGGCGCTAGCGCCCCCCGCAGCGCTCTCCCCCGCAGCTACAGGCTCCGGGAAGGCGTCGTCGTCGGCGTGAGCATCAGCCACACCCACTAGCTCGATGAGCTGACCGGCCGCTTCCACCATATCGCGGCAGTTATCCAGGTCTTTCCAACCGCCAGCTAGCTGCATGTCACGTACTTCCTCCCAGGGCAGTACAGGCAAGTCAGCAACCGGATCATCATTGCTACGCGGATCGCGGCGCAGGTAGCGGGTGGGTGAACGGAAAACCGTGCCGTGACGGTCGTGATCACCGAGCACAAAGGCGCCGGGGAAGGCCAGTAGCGGCTCCAGGGCCTCACCTAGGGCGCTTACGCCACCTAGGGTAGATAGATTGTCGCCAGTGTTAATAACCAGATCTGGCTCAATATCTGCTAGTGCCCGCACCCACGCCACCCGGGCTTTGGTGGCGCCGGTTAGGTGCAGGTCAGCAATGTGCAGCAGCTTGATGGGCGCCGAGCCGGGGGCCAGTACGGGCACCTCAATGCGACGCAGCACCGGCCAGCGAGCCTCGATTAGGCTCCACCCTAGGGTTGCCACCCCCACGCCGCCGACAGTGCCGACGGCGCAGGCTAGTTGTTTAAGCGCACTCACTGGCCGTTCCCGCTGTTGCGACGGTCCTGGGGGGTGCCGGTGGAGTTGTCAGCGCTCAAACCGTTGGTGGTGGTGTTGCCCCCTTGGGAGTTGTTGTAGTTGCCGTTGGTGCCGGTACCGTTGTTGTTAGTACCGCCATTGTTATAGCCGTTGTTGTTATTGTTGTTATTGTTGTTGTTATTGTTGTTGTTGCCATGGGGGGTGGCCCCGGTGTTGCCGACGGCGCTGTTGCCACCCAGGCTGACCTGGTTGAACTGCTGAGCTTCAGTGCCCGAAAGAGCCGAGTTCATGTAGTCGCGCCACAGCGGGGTGGGCAGGTCAGAACCGTACATGGTGGCATAGTAGCGACCACCAATAACCTGGCCGTCCATGTGGAAGTTACCCTCAGAGTGGCCTACCCACACGGCGGTGGACAGCTGCGGCACAAAGCCCACGAACCAGGCGTTATCCATCTTTTCGGTAGTACCGGTCTTACCTGCGCTAGGCCGGTTAAGGGCAGCCGCTGCGCCAGTACCGTTCCCCTTCATTACATAAGTCAGGGTCAATGCCACCTGGTCGGCGTGAGTGGGGTCCATAACCTGACGGCAGGCAGTCGAGGGGACCTTGATCTCAGTGCCGTCATCCTTGGTCACCTTGGTGATGGCGGTGGGCGGGCAGTAGGTGCCGTGAGCCGCGAAGGTGGCGTAAACATTAGCCATGGTAATCGGGGCTACGTTCATGGTGCCCAGCACCATAGAGGGGTTGTGGTCGATTTCCCCGCCATCAACCGTGGTTATACCCAGATCCTTAGCCAGACCGGTGACCGCGCACAGGTCCATACGGCTAAGCATGTATACGTAGCTAACGTTTACCGACAGGGCAGTAGCGTTAATAACCGTGTGGTTAACGTTTTCTGAAGCATTAGCGTTATCCACGTTCCAGTTTTCAATGGCGAAACCCGGGTCACAACTGGCGTGGAAGTCACCGGTGGTGAAGGTGTGGGGGGCACCGCCTAGCACCGTGTAGCCAGACATGCCCCGTTGGTACCACTGGGCCAAAACAATCGGCTTGAAGGATGAACCAGGCTGGAAACCACCAGTGTTAGAACCACCGTGCTTAGAGTCGGCCGCGTAGGACAGCTTAGTGGCGGTGGGGTCATCATTGCTGGGCTCACCATAGTTGGTATTTTGCACCATGGTGATGATCTTGCCGGTGCCAGGCTCGATAGATACTAGTGCACCCTTAACGTTGGACTCATCCCCAGTGGGCAGCCAGTTAGCCATGGTGTCGTAGGCAGCTTGCTGCTTAGCCATGTCCATGGTGGTAGTGATCTGCAGGCCACCACGCAGCAGCAGCTGACGACGAGTGGCCTCATCCTTGCCATAGGCGTCATTGGTGAGGATCTCGCGCACCACGTATTCACAGAAGTAGGCGGCACTCTTGGTTACGCCGCTAGAGCCTGAGCCACAGCCGCCGACGGCGTTGGTTACCTTCAGCATGGAGTCGATGCTCTGACTGGTGGCTTCCTTGTACTGCTCCTGAGTGATGAACTTTTCCTCAAGCATCTTCTGGAGCACCCAGTCACGGCGGGTCTTAGCCGCATCAGGGTTGGTGATGGGGTCGTAGCGGGTAGGCCAGTTGGTCATACCGGCCAGCAGCGCAGCTTCACCTACGCTCAGGCTGTCGGCACCGTGAGAGAAGTAGTGGCGGCTGGCAGCCTCAATACCGTAGGTAGAAGGACCGAAGGCTGCAATGTTGAGGTAACCCTCCAGGATCTGCGCTTTGGTGTAGCGCTTTTCCAGTGTCAAAGCGTATTTAGCTTCACGCAGTTTACGGGCCGGAGTGGCGGCGCGGGCAGCCTCCACAGCCTCCGGGTCGCTAGCCTGCAAACCTGCCTCAATAAGCACGTTTTTAACGTACTGCTGAGTCAAGGTAGAGGCACCCTGGGTGGAGCCACCAGCTGCGTTGGTAACTACCGCACGCAACATACCCGACAGGTCCACACCCTTGTGCTTGTAGAAACGCTTGTCCTCAACGGACACGATAGCGTTTTGGGCATTCTTGGAAATCTTGGCTAGCGGCACAACAATGCGGTTTTCCGCGTAGAACTGTGCAATGGTTTGACCATCTGAGCCCTTTAGATAGGAAATCTGGGAGGGCTGAAGCACGTTGAAGTCGCTAGGTAGCTCGTCAAACAGCTGCACTGAGGCATCTGTAAGAACTGAAGCCGCCCCTACAAAGGGCAACGCGAAACCGGCAGCGAACACGCCGCCACCAACGGCCAACATAAAGAATGAGAGCAGTGCGGCAAGTAGCTCCCGGGGAGAGGAGAGGGAGACTCTCGAGCTAGCAGACTTCGACATAGTTCCTAGCCTACGTCATGGCGCAAGCAATGAGACAGAGCGGCTTGGTAACACTTCTGACATGCAGGCCAAAATTTTTGTTAGGACTAATACCTGGTTTCACTCTGTTTTTGTGCCAATTTGGAAAATTTTGAAATAACGTGCAGCGAGAATTTGAATCCGCGGACAAACAGGCGTAGAGTCTGGGGTGAGCTGAGTAACAAAGAAGTGCTCGCCTGGACAAATGAAAGTAGTTCCAAAATGAATAACGAAATTCATTCCTGGACCCAATTGGCAGCGTGTGCCGGCATAGACACCACTCTGCTGTTTGGAAAGGGGGCCGAGCAGCGGGAAGCGCGCGAATTGTGTTACTCATGCCCGGTGCGTTTGCAGTGCCTGGCCGAAGCCCTCAATGGCGACTCTAGCTTTGGAGTTTGGGGCGGCTTAACTGAGCGCGAACGCCGCGCCTTGATCCGCAATATGCCTCACATCACTGACTGGGCTGCCTGGCTTTCCAGCGACGACGCCCTGGCGGAGGAAATCCGCCAACTACGCAAGCCTGCCCGCACCTCCCTACTACGGCGCAAGCCCAGCCTGAGCGAGGCTACCTCTCACGCCGCCACCACGCGCGCCGCAGCCTAAGATCAGACCACTTCAAAGCGCCCACAACCCCACCCTTTTCACCCAGCTAACAGGTAGGGTGTAATCATGACTACTTGGGAATACGCAACCGTGCCGCTAATCACGCACGCAACTAAGCAAATCTTGGATCAGTGGGGTGCCGACGGTTGGGAACTAGTCCAAATCGTTCCCGGCCCGGCAGGTACCGAAAACCTAATCGCCTACCTCAAGCGCCCCACCAACTAGTGGCCACCTTAAGCGCTAGCGCCACTACATAAATCAGTGCCCGGCCGTTTAATTACGACCGGGCACTAAAGCTTGTGAGCGCTATTTATACGCGTTTATCAGCGGGCGCGGCGCTTGAGGCGCTCGACGTCGATAAGGGTTACAGCGCGCCCCTCCAGGCGGATCCAGCCACGGGAAACGAACTCGGCCAGAGACTTGTTAATGGTCTCGCGCGAAGCTCCAACTAGCTGAGCTAGCTCTTCCTGGGTTAGGTCGTGGGGGACATGGATGCCGTCTTCAGTGGGTGCACCAAAGCGCTCAGCCAGGTCCAACAGGGCCTTGGCTACACGCCCAGGAACATCAGAGAAGACCAGGTCAGCTAGGGCGATGTTAGTGCGACGCAAACGCACCGCGAGGGCACGCAGCATATCCTTGGCCAGCGTGGGATGAGAGTCAATAAAGCCCATTAGCTGGTTGTGCTCTAGAGCCAGCAGCTCAGTGGTGGCCACGGCGGTAGCAGTGGTAGAGCGCGGGCCCGGGTCAAATAGAGTTAGCTCGCCGACTACTTCGCCGGGACCTAGGACCGCTAGTAGGTTCTCACGGCCGTCAACAGAGGTGTGACCTAGCTTCACCTTACCGGTGAGCAGGATGTATAGGCGGTCGCCGGAGTCACCTTCATTGAATAGAACCTCACCACGGCGCAGAGTTGTCTGCGACATCATGCCACGTAGCTCTTCTCGCTCCTCAGGCGACATACGCTCGAAGAGTGGGATGCGCGCAATGATGCTGTCTTCCATATTGCGTCTCCTCGTTTGGGGATCAGGTAGCCGTCAAAGGGCTGATTATTGACTAATCTACCACACCTGTGACGTGATCCACTAGAGATTTTGGGCATTTGTACTCAGTTTTGTCAAAGTTTAAGGTGCTAGCGTTTGTGCAGATCAGCGCTATTTTCGCTGAAGTTGACCCAATTTTCGTGACAGTTTGACACGAAGTTGTCAGACCTATAGCCCATTAATATTATTTTGCGCCAGCTACCCTAAACCGCACTTTAGGCACCCTTTTTTGGCTCGTTTACACTCCCTGCGCCCAGCTAATTTTCAGGCTTCCTCAGGTTTAAGACACCAAGCGTTTACCTGGTGAAATTGTAATGACTAGCCCCCTCAACCCGCCCTAATCGGCTACCCTGGAAGGGTGCCTCAGGTTGAAACAAAAGCAAACTACCGCTCCCGCATGGCTCAGCGCCAAAGCGTCATTATCGGTACCTGTCTAGTTCTAATGGTTATTGCTACGGCCCTCGGTTTGGTCGTAGGCACTGGGCTAGTCAAAGTACCAGACCCTGGCTTCCAAGCCGTCCCCACCCCCACGCTAGTTAAACGCATCCCGGTATGCCCTGCCGCCCAAGCGGTTACTGGCGAAATTACTGACATTAGCGTCAATATCTACAACGGCACCAAGAAGGCCGGTTTGGCAGGTAGCGCCGAAACTAACCTGAAAGACACTGGTTTAACTGTGCTTAGCACCGGTGACTGGGCCGAGGGCGCCTATGACGGCAATGTGCTGCTCACCGCCGGACCAGCGGGTATCACCAATGCTTACACCGTGGCCCAGGTATTTAGCGGCACGGTAGTGGTCCAGCAGGACCCGCGCGCCTCTTCTTCTGACACCACTGTTAACGTAGTTTTGGGCGCCCAGTACAACCACGGCATCAAGTCTGCTGCGGAAATGGCTGCCATTAAGTCTGGCTCCCCCATCACCGCTCCTGCCGGTTGTTCTCAGCCCACTGCGGCCGCATCCGAGGGCAAGAAGTGACCTTTTGCTTGCGCTTGTATTCACCTTTTTACAGCTAGGAATTGTTAGCGCATTAACCTACTTCAAGCTGGCGCCCTGGGCCCGCGCTTATATAAAGGCTGTGGGCGACGCTCCCTGCGAAGCTTGGTCAGCTAAGGACCTGCTACTAGTGGCCGCTTTAACCAATCGAGGCATGGCGGTTAGCGTGCTACTAGGTGGCGCACTTTTAGTGGGGGTGCTGTCACTACCTCAGGCACTAACTGGCACGGCTGCGACGTCGTCACTACCCCTGTCCGTGCCGGTACTAGCCGCCCTGATCCCTGCCGCCCTGGTGGACTGGCGCGTGCAACACCTACCCACCCGCCTGCTTTCGGTTGCCGGCACAGTGTTGCTTTTGGGAATGGTTTTAGCCTGGCTAGGCCCGCAAGTAGCGCCTGCTGGTATCGACGACGTCGCCACTCCCCTACGCGCTGGCGACTTACTGCGGGCTTTGGGCGGGGGCGCCCTGGTGTATATTGCCCTGGCTGCATTGAGTTTGCTGCCGCAGCTGTGGGGGCGAGCCCCGGGGATTGGTATGGGCGACGCGAATTTGTATGTGGTACTGGGGCCGCTGTTGGCTTTGCACGGCTGGAGCACCCTGCTAATGGGCTTGTATTTGGGTTTTTTCTTTGGTGGTCTGGTGGCACTGGGTTTGCTACTTAGTGGCAGGTTGAAACTTAAGGGACGTATCGCTTTTGGGCCTTGGCTGATGGCGGGGGCCGCAGCGGCCCTGGCGCTGAGTGTGTCCTAACTACTACTGCCACAGCATTAGCTTGGGGCGAAATTAGGTCTAGACTGGTGGTCTGGCAGCGCTCGGACGACGAGGCTCGAACGCGCCAGACGCACGGGCTCTGCCGCATGGACCCCCTTTTTTCCATTGCGACAGGAGACAGTAAATGTCTAAGGCAGGTTTTTGGACCCTGCACGGTGACGGCCGCTCAGTAAAGCCGGGAGACGTCGTCGCCCCTCACGAACGTCTAACCTGGCCGCGCACCATCGGGATTGGTGTGCAGCACGTGGTAGCTATGTTCGGCGCTACCTTCCTGGTGCCGCTGCTCACCGGCTTCTCCCCTACTACTACTTTGTTCTTCTCCGGCCTGGGCACCTTGCTGTTCCTGGGAATTACTGCCGGACGTTTGCCTTCCTATCTAGGTAGCTCTTTTGCCCTAATTGCCCCTATTGGCGCAGTTACTGGCTACAACGCTTCTAATGGCGGTTTGATTGACCCGCACAAGGCCTCCCTAGCTCAGGGAGGCATTATTGCGGTGGGTCTAACCTTGGCGGTTATTGGTCTGCTGGTGCACTTTGTGGGTGCCGGCTGGATCGACAAGCTGATGCCTCCGGTGGTTACCGGTGCGATTGTGTCCCTGATCGGTTTCAACCTGGCCCCTTCAGCCTGGAATAACGTTAAGCAGGCTCCTATCACCGCCACCGTCACCATTGTGTCTATCCTGCTGATCACGGTGCTGTTTAAGGGCATCATTGGGCGCCTGTCCATTTTGATTGGTGTGCTGATTGGTTACGCCACCGCCGTGGCCCTGGGTGAAGTGGACTTCTCCGCTATCAACAAGGCCGCCATCGTGGGTCTACCCGCCTTCCATGCTCCCAGCTTTGACTTTAAGTACCTGGGTGTGTTTGTGCCCGTGGTGTTGGTGCTGGTGGCTGAGAACGTGGGTCACGTTAAGTCCGTATCCGCTATGACCGGCGAAAACCTGGACAACATCACCGGCCGCGCCCTGTTTGCCGACGGCGTTTCCACCATGCTCGCTGGTAGCGGTGGTGGTTCTGGTACCACCACTTACGCCGAGAACATCGGTGTTATGGCTGCTACCCGCGTCTACTCCAGCGCCGCCTATGTGGTGGCCGGCATTTCTGCCCTGGCGCTGAGCCTGCTACCTAAGTTCGGCGCGGTTATTGCCACCATTCCCGCTGGCGTGCTGGGCGGCGCCGCCACGGTCCTGTACGGCATGATCGGTATGCTGGGTGTGCGTATTTGGGTGCAGAACAAGGTTGACTTCTCTGACCCGGTAAACCTCAACACTGCTGCCGTAGCCATGGTTGTGGCTATCGCTGACTACACCTGGGTAGTGGGCGACATGTCCTTCTCCGGTATCGCCCTGGGCTCCTTCGGCGCCATCATTATCTACCACCTGATGCGCGCTATCTCGAAGCTGCGTGGCACCAACCTGGAAAGCCCCTCCCCCGCCTCGGCGCCTGCCGGTGTGGAACTGGAGGGCCCGGCCTATTCCAAGCGCCACAAGCAGGCTTCTAAGGCTGACGAGCAGGAATAACTGACCGCTAGCTAATAGCACTAGGGTCACTTATGTTTCACGTGAAACATAAGTGACCCTACGTTTATCTGGGATAGTCAAAACGGCTGTGGCCGGCTAGGCCTACCTTGCGTGCCGGCACGCCCAGCTTCGGGGGTCAGCACGCCCAGTTTGTGCGCCGGCACGCCCAGCTTCGAGGGTCAGCATGTACAGTTTGCGCGCCGACAGATCCAACTTTGATAGTTGACGGCTGAGTTGATGTTGCGCCCTGCGGCCCAGCTGGGCACACTTAAGACATGAGCGTATCCGGCGTATTTACACACCAGCCCCCCAATAACAATGCCGGCGCTAATCAAATCGGCTTCCCGGGCCAGATTGTTCCTGACGATTTTGTGTTTCCAGGTACGCAAGAAGTAAATCCGCGTGAAGTATTTGCTTTTGCGGGCTACAACGCTCCGCGACAAAAAACTCCAGCAATCTGCTTCATCGCCCTAGCCTCGCTACTACTATCCCCGATTCCCGGGGTAGTTCTCGTAACCATGGTTTTGGGGATTTTTGCGATCGTAGAATCTAAGCGGGCCGGTTATCGCGGCTGGGTAATCTCCTGGATCGCCACTATTATTTCCTGCCTGATTTTTGCCATTTACCTCCTGGCAAGCGCTTAAACGGCGCCGCTAAGCCTAAGCCCCAGTACGCCGTCGGCCCCGATACCCAGGGCGCCGTCGAGGAACCCCGAGGGCACTGTCGAAAAACGCAGCCAGCCTAGAGATCCCCACGCTTTTGCAGGCGCTGCAAGGACAGGTAACCCAGCGGAATCGGGATCCAGAAGGTAACCAGACGGTAAACCAACACCGCAGACACAGCCACACCACTGGGCACCCCAGCAGTAACCAAACCACCGGTGAGAGCCAATTCCACCGGACCCAAACCACCAGGCGAAGGCACCACAGAACCAACCGTGTTAGAAGCCAGGTAAGTAATCGCCAGCACCGCGAAAGGCAGCGAATAGCCAAAGGCCCACAGTGAAGCCCCGAAAGACAAGATGTAGGCCAACGACAAAATCACGGTACCCAACACGCCCACACCCATACGAGTGGGGTTGGAAGCCAACCACACCAGACGCGGCCACACCTGCTTAACAGTGGGCTCAATATGCAGCCAAATCCAGTTGCGCAGCTGCGGCACCGCCAAAGCCACCGCAGCCACCACTACCGCCACCACTACCGCCACCAGCACCCAGCCAGAAGGCAGCGACAGGCCCGAAGAGGTACCGGTGGTAGCCGCCAAAATACCCAGCAGCACCACAGTTACCGCAAACTGGGAAACCTGCACCAACGCCACGGTGGCCACACCCACCGCCGTCGGCACCCCCTTACGGTTAAGGAAACGCAAGTTCATAGCCGCCCCACCCACACCGGCCGGAGCCACCAGCGCCACCACAGAAGAAGCAAAATGCACCTCGGTAGCCCGAATCAAACCCAGCTTGTTGGGGGTGAAAGCCACCAGCGTCATACCGGCGCCCACATAGGTGGCCAGCGAGAACATCAGCGCCGCCAAGAACCACCAGAAATTAGCTTGCTCAACCGCCGCAGAAATCTGGGTGAAGTTCATCTGGCCCAGCACCGTCCACAGCGCCACCACACCCACAATCGCCATGAAAATAGTGCGGGCAGAGAAACGGTTAATCTTGGTGGGTTCAGCCTGGGCCGTAGGCACCAACGCCACCAGTGCATCACGCAGCTCCTGCAAAATCTTGCCGCGTCGGCCCATAGCGGCACGGGTAGAGCGCGGCAACACCACCTTTTGCAACATCGGCGCGATAGAAGCTACCTGATCGCGATCCAGCACCCGCGAGGCTGAGGCAATGGCCCGCTCCACTCCCACATTTAGAGCCACTAGGGCCAGGGTTTGGGCTAGGTCCATGCGGCGCGAGAGCTCAGAGGAAGCCAGTTCGCCGTCATCCCAGTCGGTTAGCCAAATATGGTCGCCAGCATCCACCAGCACACTTTGATCGCTGATGGCGCGGTGGGCTAGGCCAACCGTGTGGGCGCGGCGCAGCTGAGTCCACAAATCCAGCAAAGTGTCGTCAGAGATTTGGTCGCCTAACTGCCCAAATGAGCGCGGAGAGACAATATGCTCGGTGACCAGCAGCATTGATTCTTCTGCCTCAGCCACGCCCAGAATTTGCGGGGAGCGCACGGCCCGACTGCGCGCCATCTGGTTCATCATCACCGTGTTTTCTGCACTGGCGCGTACCGAATAGTTTTTCGCTGGGGCCAGGCCGCGCGTGCGTAGGGTGTCCCAGGCGGTGGATAGGAAGCCCACCACGTGCGTGTCAGTGTCCATTACGCTCAGGTCATAGCGTTTGCCGTCTTGGTCCCACACGGCGTAGATACGGTGAATATCTTCGCTTTGGGATTGCCACAGTTCTTCGGCTAGTTCCAGCTCGTGGGCGCAGTTGTAGTCGGGTAGGGGGGTAAGTTTTTCGTCATTGCCGGCTGGGGCTAGGGTTTGGGGGGTTTCAGTTTCGACGACGGCGCCGTCGTCTTGGGTGGAAACGATCGGGTTTTCACGTACTTTCTCGGTGTAACCAAGCTGGGAGTCGGTACGTACCTGCCAGGCTTGCAGGGGGGCTTGGCACGGGTTTAGACGCACCACCTTGACAGCGTCCACACCGCAGCGGCGCAGGCCGCGCGCCAGAGCCACCCCAGTGGCGTTTTCGCTGGCCACACCCATAATGTAAAGCACCAGGTAGCTGGCGATAAGACCCAACAGCACTGAGGCCACCGCTGCCAGCAGCGTGATAGCTGAACGCAGCACCGAAACACCCACCACAATTCCCAGCAGCCACCAGGAAGTTTTTACCAGCTTGGATTGGTGTTTACCGGAAGCCAAAATAACTGCAGCCAAGGCAGCATAGGTGGGTGAGAGAATCTCGTAGGTGTTTAGGTTGCGGTAGGAGATCATGCCGTTGTGCACCTGGTTAAACACCGGCAGCTGCAACAGGTATGTGAACAGTGCAGACAGCAGATAAGCACTGATTAGGGCGATCAGGGCTTGGCCTGAGCGCCACCAGTCCTTATGCAGCAAAGCGCGCCCCATCAACGCTAGGGGCAGAGCTAAAGTGACGATACCTTCAAAGGCTTGCAGCGGGAACACCAGCACCCGGCGCAGCAGCTGGGAAAAGACGGTCTGTACGTCATAAATGACAGCGGTGGTGGTTGCCTGGGCGAACACAGCCAGTAGAAAAACCGTTACTAGACCTAGCGCGCAGACACCGGCAAATAGTAGGTCGCGGGTGCGGTGTTCGCGCCGCTCTAGGGTGTCAACCAAGGTTAGGGTGCTGGTTTCTACCAAAGTTGGCTGTGGTTCCGCCTGGGAGGTGGTGCCTACTCGGGGAAAACCAACTGGGCGGGCCGAGTTGGCGGCCTCAGCTGGGGCGCTGGGTTTTTCGACGGCGGTAGCTACCCGGCTATCCGGGGTGGCGGCGGGGCTACCGGCCGCAGATTGATCTGGCGCTTGGGTCATGAGGCTAGTCTATGAAACTGGGCCTTATATCCCCACATATCCCCCGCTAAATAGCGAAGCTCATTAGGGATATTTTATTTTGTCCGCTGCACCTTCCAAGACACTATCTAGTGTGCATAACAAAGCGCGCACCCGGGCTAGCAGCCCAAAGTGCGCGCTTTGATTTGGAGTAGCCAGATTATTCTAGATCACTTCATAGTGTCAGATCATTTCACGCGGCGCAGTCGCAGCGAGTTAGACACTACGATCACGCTGCTCATAGCCATAGTGGCCCCGGCGATCATGGGGTTGAGCAAACCCGCCATGGCCAGCGGAATTGCGGCCACGTTATAGGCGAAAGCCCAGAACAGGTTCTGCTTAATGATGCGCAGCGTAGCGCGCGAAACCTTGATAGCAGCCACAACTGCCTCCAGGTCGGCGCGCACTAGCGTGATGTCGGCGGCCTCAATGGCCACATCTGAGCCGGTACCCATGGCCATGCCCAAACCGGCAGCGCCCGCCTGGGCTAGAGCGGCGGCGTCGTTAACACCGTCACCCACCATGGCCACATTAGCCCCCTCACCTTGCAGGCGAGCCACCACGTCGCGTTTATCCTCGGGCAGTACCTGGGCGATTACGTCATCAATACCCACCTGGGCGGCGATGAACTTGGCGGCGCGCTCATTGTCACCGGTGAGCAGGATGGGACGCAGCCCCATAGCTTTGAGCTCACTGATGGCTTTGGCGGTAGTGGGTTTGGGCTCGTCGCGCACAGCTAGGGCGGCACGCAGGCGCAATGATTTTGGATCCGGCCCTGAGGCCACTAGCACCACAGTGGCGCCGGTGTCTTCCAGGGCGCGTACCTGGGCTTCAGCCTGCTCAAGGCTTACGCCCTGCTGGCTCAGCCAGGTGGCTTTACCGACGACGGCGTAAGTGACCTGGCCCGCTGCGTGGACTACCGTGGCACTGACCCCACGACCAGCATGGTTAGTGAACTCGCTGATCTGGGGCGCCTGGACGCCGTCTAGTTGTGTGCCCGCCACAATAGCGCGGGCTACTGGGTGTTCAGAGGGAATCTCTAGTGCCTGGGCCAGGGCCAAGGTTTGCAGCTGGGCTGGGCTTAGGGTGGCACCCTCCCCCAAGTCCACAACCGTGGCGCCGTCGCTAGCAGCACCGGCCTGAGCACCAGCGCCGCCAGCGTCACTTACCTCGGCGGCGTCGTCGAAAAATACCGCCTGAGCCAGGTGCATTACCCCCGTGGTGACCGTACCGGTCTTATCCAGCACCACCGTGTCAATGCGGCGGGTAGATTCAAGCACCTCCGGGCCACGAATAACCACGCCCAACTGGGCGGCGCGGCCAGTACCCACCAGCAGGGCGGTAGGCGTAGCCAAACCCAAGGCGCAGGGGCAGGCAATTACCAGCACCGCCACCGCTGCCGTAATCGCGGCCTGGGCGTTGTGGCCGGTAGCCAGCCAACCTAGGAAAGTTAAAGCAGCCAGAGCTAAAACCGTGGGCACAAACACCGAACTGACCCGGTCAGCCAGGCGCTGCACCGGCGCCTTTTCCGCCTGGGCGGCAGTAACCACCTGGGCGATACGCGAAAGTGTGGTGCCCGCACCCACCCGGGTAGCGCGCACAACCAACGTGCCCGAAGTATTCACGGTGGCGCCGGTAACCTCGTCACCTGCACTTACATCCACCGGCAAAGATTCACCGGTCAGCAAGGAAGCATCAATGGCGCTGTGACCCTCAACCACCACGCCGTCAGTGGCAATTTTTTCGCCCGGACGCACCCGGAAACGATCGCCCACCTGCAGGCGGTCAATCGGAATTTCCGTAACCGAGCCGTCAGCGTTAACCCGCGCGGCAGTTTTGGCGCCCAGCTGCAAAAGCTTACGTAGCGAGTCACCCGAGCGGTGACGCACCCGCGCTTCCGCCAAACGCCCTGTGAGCAGGAAAGTCACGATCCAGGCGGCAGACTCGAAATACATATGGGCGTGCTCGCTTTGGGCGCGCGGAATGAACTCCATGCTCATGCGCATACCCAGCATGCCGGCGCCCCCAAAAATCAGCGCCCACAGGCTCCACAAGGTGGCGGTAATAACCCCCAGGGAAACCAGGGTGTCCATGGTGGTGGAGCCGTGGCGCAGGTTAGTGAAAGCAGCCTTGTGGAAAGGCCAAGCACACCAAGTCACCACCGGCAGGGCCAGTGCGGCCACAACCCACTGCCAGCCATAGAACTGGGCGGCGCTGACCATAGAGATCACCATCAGTGGCACTGATAGCGTGGCCGCCACGATCAGGCGACGGCGCAGGTCGGCGGCGTGGGCCAGGTGGCGGGCTTCCTGCTTGCGCATAGCCTCGACGGCGCCGTCCTCCACCTTAGTCACGGTGGCGCTGTAACCAGCTTTTTCCACCACGGCCACCAGCTGCTGCGGGTCTACCGGCGCGCTTAGCTCAACGTGGGCTGATTCGGTAGCCAGGTTAACTGAAGCGTTAACGCCAGCCACTTTGTTCAGTTTTTTCTCCACACGCGCCACGCAGGAGGCACACGTCATCCCACCCACGCTCAAATCTACGCTGCCATGGCTGGCGCTAGTTGAGGTGGTTTCTTGGATATCAGTCATTAAAGCGCCGCCTTACTCGTCGCGCTCGATCGCTTCCAGGGTGTAGTTGCCGGCTTCGTCAACGGCGTCGGCCAGGGCCTGGTCGTCTAGGTGCACGTCAGAAACCACCATTACGTCAGAGACGCCACCCTTGTTCAGGATTACTGAAACGTTCTTGACACCCTCAACCTCTTCTAGCTCTTCACTCACGTGACGCACGCAGTTAGAGCAGGTCAGGCCTGAAACCTTGAGGACGGTGGTGCGGTCGATGTTTTCAGCCATTTTCTTCTCCTAAATGTGTTGCCTACCCAGCCACAACGCAGCTGGCAGCTATGAATATGGGCTAGCCGGCCTGTAGACAGCTTTAAAACTGTCCCCCAAGCACGACTAGCCCAACCGGGATATGCCCCGAATTATTCCTAGTTAATCCTCTAGGTGGCGCACCAAACTTTCAGCCAAGCCCACGTAGGTGCCCGGGGTTAGCGCCAGCAGGCGAGCTTCGACGTCGGCAGGCATACCCAACCCAGCGATAAAGTCACGCATAGCCTGGCCGGTAACCCGCTTGCCACGGGTCAGTTCCTTTAGGCGCTCGTAGGGGTCAGCCATGCCGGTGGCGCCAGCGACGGCGGCCGCGCGCATAGCCTGCTGCACCGGTTCACCCAGCACCTCCCAGGTGGCGTCTAGGTCTTCAGCCAGGCGGCGCTCATCCACATCCAGGCCGCCCAGGCCCCCGCGCACATTAGAGATAGCCAGCAGCGAGTGGCCCAGGGCCACGCCCACATTACGCTGGGTGGTGGAGTCGGTCAGGTCGCGCTGTAGGCGGCTGGTTACCAGGGTGGCCGCTAGGGAATCTAGTAGCGCACAGGAAATCTCAAAGTTGGCTTCACCGTTTTCAAAACGAATCGGGTTGACCTTGTGCGGCATGGTGGAGGAGCCGGTAGAGCCCTGGGCGCTTAGACGCTGGTGGAAGTAGCCCAAAGAAATGTAGGTCCACACGTCGGTGGCCAGGTTGTGGGCAATACGGTTGTAGCGGGCCACGTCGCTGTACAGCTCAGCCTGCCAGTCGTGGGATTCAATCTGGGTGGTTAGCGGGTTCCAGATCAGGCCCAGGTGCTCCACGAAACCGCGCGAAACAGCCTCCCAGTCAGCTCCCGGCACGGAAACCACGTGAGCGCCGTAGGTGCCGGTGGCGCCGTTGATCTTACCCAGGTATTCGGTGCCCTCAATGCGGCGCAGCTGGCGGCCCAGGCGCCAAGCCAATACGGCCAGTTCCTTACCAAAAGTGGAGGGGGTGGCCGGCTGACCGTGGGTGCGGCACAGCATGGGCACAGCCTTGTACTGGCGAGCCATTTCGCTGAGGTCATCCACCAGGCTCTGGGCGGCCGGCAGCCACACCTGTTTGATAGCTGAGCGGATGGTTAGGGCGTAGGCCAGGTTGTTGATGTCTTCACTGGTGCAGAAAATGTGCACAATCTCGTGCACCTGGGGCAGCACCGTGTCTTGGCCCAGCACCTGGGGGGCAGCATCTAGGCGACGCTTGAGCAGGTACTCCACAGCTTTCACGTCGTGGCGGGTGACTGCCTCAATTTCAGCCAGTTCATCAATTTCGGCGCGGCCAAAGCTGGAAACAATACCGCGCAGGTACTGCTTCTCAGCGGCAGAGAACTTAGGGGCGCCCGGCAAAACCTCGTTATCAGTGAGGTAAATCAGCCATTCAACTTCCACATGCACGCGAGCGCGGTTCAAAGCAGCTTCAGACAGGTGGTCTACCAGCGGCGAGGCGGCGGCGCGGTAGCGTCCGTCCAACACCCCCAGAGCCAGTGGCGGGTTTACCTCAGCTAGGTTTACACGGGATAGGGGCAGGTCAGCAGTCTCAGCACAACTCATGCGCTAATTGTCTCAGCTGACCTGCCCCCAACACCAGAGGCCCGGTTTAACGTGGTTTTAGGCCACTTTTTCGCCGGGCTGGCGGCTTAGGTGCGGGTGCGCCGTCGGTTTTAGTGACGGTGCAGGTAGTCGCGTAGTTTGCCAGAGCGCAGCGCCCCACCGGCGGCCACTAGACCCCCAGCTACCAGCACTAATCCTCCGGCCACACCGGTAACTGCCAGCGAGCCGTGACGCGAGGCGCCACTGTTACCGGCGAAAGCTACCTTCCCTGAACCCTTCGAGGAGGGTAGCGGTGAGGGCTTTAGCGCCGCCCTGCCGGTAGGCATGGGGCTGGCACTAGGCATGGGGCTGGCGCTGGGCACAGCGCTAGCCGTAGGCGCGGCGGTGGGGCTGGGTGCAGTGGTGGGCACAGCAGTAGGCGCAGCGGTCGGCGTGGCAGTGGGCGACGCCGTCGGGGCCGGGGTGGGGCTTTGCGTAGGCTGCTCGGTGGGCTGCGGGGTGGGAGCAGCCGGCAGCATCCGGCGCTTACCTAGGTTCTGGTCGAAGCGAGTTACCGGGTAGGTGACCTGACTGTCGCCCTGGGTGTAGGTCAGCGTCAGCTTGGCATCCAGGTAGCCCTGCTTGGCTTCCTGCTCGTTTACCACATAGCCGCTGGTGAAGCACCACATGGTCTTGCCGGGCTCAATGTCGCCGCTGCAAGATTCAATTTCGGTGCCCTCGGGCCCCTTGGCGCTATCGATGTGCAGGGTCTTATTGGTGTTGTTGACGATGGTCCAGTGGAAGGGCAGCTTTTCGCCGGCCTGGTAGGGCTTAGCCACGATGTCGCGGGTGTAGTCGCTGCGCTCGCCGGCCACGGTCAGTGCGATCAGCTCAGGGGCGGTGAGTTTGAGCTCCACCGAGCCGCGCAGGGTGTACTGGCCTGCCTCCAAGGTGGCATCCACATTGTAGGTGTCAGCCACAATATCCTTAGTGGCGGTGACCTTGACGTTTACGGTGGCCGACTCGCCAGGCTTTAGTGCCGGGGTGGCTACCAGCTCGCTGCTGACGTTTTCGGGCAGGCCGGTTAGGCGCATGGACCCAGCCGGTAGGGCGACGTCGTCGTCATTGCGGATAGTGACGCTTACGCTGGTACTTTCCCCGGCCCCCAAGCTGACGCTAGCGGGAGCGAAGTTGGCGCAGAATGGCTTTAGCCACTCGCGCCCGAAGGTGCCTACGCGGATTTCCTTGTCGGTTTTAGTTTCATAGGCGACGGCGAAAGTGCCGTCCTTGAGGGCGGTCACCGAGGAATAGGCGTGCGGGCCGTAGTGGTAGACGCGGCTAACAGGCCAGGTGGCGCCGTTGTCGCAGGAGTAGCGCACGTTACCGGTGATGCGGTTGATCCACTGGCCTTTACGGTCAACATCTATCTGCCAGTTGTAGGGGCTGTTGTTGGCGTTGGTGAACAGCAGCTCCTTGGCGGCCTTGCCGCTGGTGGCCTGGGGGTTCATGCGGGTGATGCCGGCGTTTACTTCCGGGTCTACCAGGGCAGTGTCTAGGTACTGGTTCTTCCAGGTGACGCCGCCGTCGTCAGAAATAGCGATCAGGCGCCCCACCCCGTCACCCCAGTTACGTGAGTTGAGCATGAGGCGGCCGTCGCTTAGCTCAACCACCTTGTTTTCGTTAAAGCTGTTGCCGATGCGGTTACCGGCGTGCCAGGTGGCGCCGTGGTCGTCAGAGTAAACCGAGTAGGCGTAACCGTTGTGGGCTGAGTCAGTGCCGATATATTGCTGCACCAGACGCCCGGCGTATTTGCCGTGCTTGATTTGAATACCGTTACCGGAGGTGGCGAAGGTGCCAGTGATGCCCTTGGGTTTAACCACATTAGTGATCAGGCGGTGGGTCCAGGTTTTGCCGTTGTCGGTGGAGGTGGAAACCTCAGCGCTCATAACGTTGCGGGCGGCGTCGTCGTCAGAGTCAACAGACTGGAAGAAACCCGCATCCTTAGAGTAGACATGGAAGTTGAACAAAATGTTCTTTTCCGCGTCATACACATATGAGGGGTCTGAATAGCCCTGCTTTTGGGCGCCGGGAACGCCCGCGTGGATGACGGTTTGTTCACCCCAAGTACGCCCGCCATCGGTGGAGCGGCGCTGCAAAATGGAGTTGGGGTTGGGGGCGTCCCTCAGGCTGGGGCGCCCGTCATAGGAAACTACTAGATCACCGTTGTTTAGCTGCACGATTGAGGGGATGCGGTAAACCGGGAATTTACCGTCACCGCCATTGGCAACTGCTTGCGAGGTGAAATCCTGGCCAGACTCGGTGGCAGTTACGCCAGGGGTTAAAACTACACCGGTAAACGATAAGGTCAGTGCAGCCAGTGCGGCTGCGGTTTTAGCGTGGACACCCTTTGGGGACACGGGAACTCCTTCATTGGCGCTCAGGGGAGCTAGTGCGGGTCTGCGCACATCGCTGTTGCGATTGTAAGCTTAACTGCGCGAAATTGTTACATAATGTGACTTTTTCGTTAGCTTTTGCGTCACTCTTGTGTGGCGGTGACGGTGGCTTTTTTCTTGGGGCGACGGCGGCTTCTTGCGCAGGGTCGACGGCGCCGTCGTCGTCAAAAACCAAGCCGGCGCCGTCGTCGTGGCTGTAAAGCGAGGCAGCGCCGTCGAGCCCAAACCACACCAAAGCACGCACAACCCACCCTTAGCTGAGCGCGTGCACCGCGCCAAAAGCGCACAAGCTTGTTAGGCCTAAAAGCAGCTTGGCAAAATATAGGCGTGGCTGTAGCTATACCTTCTTCTGCGCGGGCGCTGCTTGAGCACCTGCCACCTAAGGTGGCCACCCGCATCAGTGAGACTGTGGCTATCGCCAATCTAATTCGCTTAATTGCGCGTTTGGAGGCGGCGCGGGCCACCGTCCTACTAACGCTGACTTTTTTACTGGCCATAACCCTGGGCATTAACAACCACTCACTTTTACCCTTCCGGGTTGGGCCATTTTGCTCCCTAGCGTTATGCCTGATCAGCGCCTATTGGGGTGGAAAAATCATCACCCAACACACGCGCGTGGCCTACGACAACGGCACTGACGCCCTGGTGCGCACCGACGCTCTAACCCCCACCGCCTCAGCTGCAGCCGCCCAAACCGCCATGGAAATTTCGCAAATGCTGATTTCCGGGGTGCTGTTTGCGGGCGTAATGCTGGGCACGCTGCCTCACATGCAATTTCAAAAAGCCAGTTGGCTGGCTGTGGGCGTGGTGGTGATGGGTTCACTGACCTCCTCGCTCGCGCTGCTGTGGGCAGTGATTTGGCCGCATGCGCCACGCCGCTGGATGCGGATAGTTAACGCACTTATCGGCACTTGGATTTGCGTGATGTGGTGGTCTGGGCCGCTGGCTGCACTCATGCACCACAAACCTGACATGCTGCTGGGCTGGCTTAACCAGTACAGTTTCTTTTCTGATGATCCCACCTGGCCAGTAGTCATTTACGGCTTTATGGCTGAAGGCATCTCCTATGTGGCCCTATATATGCTGCGTAAAAGTGCCGCCTGGAATAACCCTTCGGCAGCCCTGCGCCAAGCCATGGAGATAACCGGACCGCGCTGGGCTGGGCCGGGGGCTGTGGCCCTAACCCAGGAGGCGCAGCTATGGCCGCAGCTGACTGTGGCGCAAACCTTTGAAACCCTTGATGGCCTGCGCGGTTTCACTGAGCCACCACCCCACCGCGAGCAGATGCTGCAAGCGTGTAAAACTCTTTTACCCCCACCCGATAAATTTATTGACGAATGTACCTTTAGCGAGCGCGAACTGGTGTTATTGGTGTGGGCGCTGAGCCAAGAGGCAGATCTGATTTTGATTCACCGCCATGAGAGTTATCAGCTTTTGCCGCGTTCTATGCGGATTGTGTGCCGGCAGCTGGTTAAGCAGCGTATGACTGAAGGGGTACTTTTTGACTTCTCCCCCGCCTACGACGACGACCTGCTGAGGCTAATTCACTCCGGCCAGTAGTAATCTGCCAGATTCCCTAAAACTGCATCTACAGCCATACTGGCGCCACTGCGCTCGCTTTGTGCGAGTTACCTTTACGAGTTCTACTCACGAATTAATGCACCGGTGGGGAACTTTTTTACCCCAACAACCTTATCCACACCCCTAAAGCGGCCCCTTTACTTAGCGCCTTAGCGTTTAGCCATGAGTAACTTGCATTACGTTAGGCAGCTGGCCCTAAGCGCTAAAAGCCAGGTGCCAACCATTCCCAACCAGTGGCGTGGGAGCGCGGCGCAAGCCGCTGGTCAGTCTTTAGCGCAACTAAGCGCCGCCATAAACGTGCTGATCGGCGCCGTCGACAATGACATTCAGGCACTAAGCACCCCAAGCTAGGTCTAGTCATGGGCGACATTGTCTACGTTTCTGGGCCCGATAAGAATCTGCATGTGGATCCGCAGGTGCTGATGAGGCTTAAACGGCAGGTTATGAAAGTCCACTCACTGCTGGAACAAGCCAACAGCGCATATAAGGTAGCTCGCACAGAGCCCAATCCTGGGCTGCTGGAACTACCGCGTATGCCGCTACAACCCCCGCCATTATTTCCTCAACCCCCGCCCAAGCAGCTGCCCCCTGGGCTGGATGCGGCCACAACCAGGGCTTTAAAAACCTGCATCAGTCAGTGTGAAACTAACGCTGACGCCCTACAGGTGGGCTATAACCTCTACACCAATGCCGAGATTAAAGCCCAGGCATCGTGGAAATTAGAGGGGCTCAAGCGCGCCAATCCTGTCTCTATGGCTAAGCGTAAGAGGAACAATTTTCTAACTGAAACTGCGGTACGTGCCGAGCTACATAAGTACGGCCTAGATAACCCTAAAACTCTGCAGAAAAAACTTAAAGAGTTGGGAGTAAATATTGATTTAGAGGACGCTAAAGCTATTTATCAGATAGTGGTATTGCTGGTTCGTAGTGGCTATGGGGGCTGGTTAATTAGTGAAGTACCTGCTCTAATTACTATTTATAAAGCTAGCCCCAGCCTTGGCGTATTTCTGCAGGCAGCTATGGTTTATGCTGGAGCTTTTTTGGGGCCTGAAGCTAAACTATCCTTGTGTGGAGCAAAGGCGCAGCTAACTTATGGACTTGCAGGTGGCAATAAGATTTATTGGCGTGGTAAATGGGTTGACCCCAGAGAGCTTAGCGATGTTGAGGCAACCAACTACTACTTGGCTTATCTAGCTGGCGGGAAAAAGAATTACCGACTCACCCTGATCAGCGACGGCCTGCACATGGACATGCCCTCTCCCGCTATGGGGCCACTCAGTTTCTCTTTCAGCTCTAGCTTGGGCGCTGAGCTAGCTGCCGCCGTGTTGGCAGGTATAGCAAAAACTACTACCGGGGTAGGCCAGGCCAGTCAGGTCAAATTTAAGCCGTTAACCAGTAAATATGACGGCTCGGTGGCCGACACTATTAATTACTGCGATCACATAAATTCTTCTGATCCGCAAACTGGAGCTTTTTCTATCATTAAAACCACCTATTCTGATGGAACCTGCTCCTACCAGGTGATTTTGCCGGGCACACAACAGTGGACTGCAGGCAAGTCGAACCCTCAGGATCTACTAACTAACTTGCAGGCTAATGCCGGTGCCAGTGACGACTACTCGCAGCTGGTGGTTGCCGCCATGACTAAGGCCGGCATTAAAAGCACTGACCCAGTATGTATTTACGGCCACTCCCAAGGTGGGATTGTGGCCACGAACCTAACTGCTAATGCGCAGGTGAGGGCACGTTTCAATATTGTGGCTACAGCTACCGCCGGTAGCCCTACCGGTAATAGCGTAATTCCGTCAGGTACACAGTATTTGAGTATGGAAAACGCCGACGACGTTGTGCCCAGCCTGGATGGTAAGGCGCCGGTTAGTGCCACTAACCGCACCAATGTGGTCACTGTCCACCAAGGCAATGACCAGCATGATCAGCGCGTCTATGCGCGTTCAGCTAAGCAGTTACCTAATGAGCCAGGCGCGCAAACCTTTAATAGGGCTTGGAACCAGGATGCGGGTAAAACTGTGGTTTCGCGCGAACAGGCCACTTTCCAAATTAAACGCACCCCGGTAGCAGAGCCTGCCCCCAGTCCTTCACCGCAACCAGCGCCCAGCCCACACCAGGCGGCGCCAAGCCAACCACAAGCACACACTCCACCACAGGCAGCGCCAAGCCAGCCGCAAGCAACTCCACGTCAGGCGGCCAGCCAACCAGGGCCGCAACCAAAGCCTTCGCCAAGTCCAGGCCCAAGTCCCAGCCCTGACCCCGGCCCAAGTCCCAGCCCTGGCCCACAGCCCAAACCTTCACCAAGCCCCAGCCCCACTACGGGGCCCAGCCCAAACAAGCCGACGCCGCACTAGGGGCGACGTCGGGCAATAAAGCAGATTCAGTTATCAAAGCAGATTTAAGGCAGGAAAATGGCCACAACCATCACGATACTGATGATGATTTCGCTGACCCCAACCACGCGGGGGCGAATCACCTTGGCGCGCTTGCGCACCCTCTGGCGCTGCATAAGCGGTAGCACTAGGGCACGCGCAGTTAGCACCACCCACAGGGCCAGGTTAGTCCAGCCAATCAGGCCGGCGCTGGCTGCATATGCCACCAGAGCCAGCCCCACCAGGTGGAAGCCAAAGCTAAGGCAGATCATGGTGGGCTTGCCGCGGCCGCGAATCATGGCTTTTACGTAAGGTACAGTGCCCACGAAATAGCCGCTGACCAGGGCGGTAACCAACCAGGCCCAGTGCCAGCCGGTTAGGTTTTGAGGCCCCCCAAAGCTTTCTAGGGTGTCCGCGCCCTTCTCTAAGCCTAGGAACCCGCCGGCGCCGCCAGTGGCGACGTCGTAGCTGACGGCGGTCATTAACGTGGCCGCAAGCGTAGTGGTGACGCCGCTAAGCAATGAGCGCTCTTTACCTATGCGCACCTGCCACAGTGCCAGCGCCAGTAGCGGGGCGAAAACTGGGGCCCAGCGGAGCAGGTAGGGGGCGCTGATCAGGCTCGCTAACCCAGCCACAGCGCAGATAGCCGAATACCAGATCATGGGCACCAGTAGCAGTAGTCGCTTAGCTTCTGAGCGGGTGCGTAGCCACTGGGTCCAAGCCCAGAACGCAAAATATCCCATCCAGAAAGCCGGCCAGATCAGCAGGTAATGCCATGACCAACCCCCAATAAAGGCCCCCACCAGGGGCGGAATGATTAGCATCCCCCAGGCGCCATGCTGGTTAGGCACCCAGGCGCGGGTGCTGGGCCGGCGCCTAATTTGCTCGGCGCTAGGACGGCGTCCTGGGCGTTCTTGCGCACCTTGTTGTGCAGCAGCTGAGGCAGCAGCAAGCGGTTGGCCGGTGGCTAGCAATACGTCATCTTCCAAGCCCGGCAGTGACTGTTGGAAGGGTACAGAGCTGATGGCCTCGTCAGCGGTGATGTCACTATCTGGGTCTTGATACTCCACCCTTGACACGCTGGAGCTGGGGCGCGTCTGACTAATTCCAGCTGACGCGGCTGGCAGCTTGGCACCCGCGTCAGGGCTGGCAGCGGAGGGAACTGAAGACGTAGAGCTCATGGCTTTATTCTAGGGAAAAGCCTTAGATATTTAGCTGACACGGTGTAGCAGTCTGTTCGCGCTTGCCATAACTGGGATGTACATAACTGGGCTGCAAACAAACTGGGGCCGGGCTGACACGGTCACGTCGCAAGCAAAGTAGCCCTAGAGCATAAACAAACTGGGGCCGGGCACTAATGCACCCGACCCCAGCTAGCTAAATGAGACTAGTTGGCTAGCGCTGCGCTAACCACGTTCTTGGCTTCCTTCTGAACTTCCTTCAGGTGGTCTTCACCCAGGAAGGACTCGGCGTAAATCTTGTACACGTCCTCAGTTCCAGAGGGGCGGGCTGCGAACCAAGCGTTCTTGGTGGTGACCTTCAGGCCGCCGATCGGCGCGTCGTTACCGGGGGCGCGCACCAGGCGCTGCTCGATGGGCTCGCCAGCCAGCTCGGTGGCGGTGACGTCCTCGGGAGAAAGTGCGGCCAGCTTGGCCTTTTCTTCCTTGGTGGCGGCGGCGTCGATACGGGCGTAGGCCGAAGCGCCGAAGCGCTCTACCTGCTCAAGGTGTAGCTGCGAGGGGCTCTTGCCGGTGACGGCGATGATCTCGCTGGCCAGCAGGGCCAGGATGAGGCCGTCCTTGTCGGTGGTCCACACGCCGCCGTCGAAACGCAGGAAGGAAGCTCCCGCGCTTTCCTCACCGCCGAAGCCCACAGAGCCGTCTAGCAGGCCGGGCACGAAGTGCTTGAAGCCTACGGGCACCTCCACCAGCTTGCGGCCGATGGATGCCACCACGCGGTCGATCAGGCTGGAGGAAACCAGGGTCTTGCCTACGGCGCAGTCCTTGCCCCAACCGGGACGGTGGGTGAACAGGTACTCGATGGCCACAGCCAGGAAGTGGTTGGGGTTCATTAGGCCGTCGGGGGTGACGATGCCGTGACGGTCAGAGTCGGCGTCGTTACCGGTGGCGACGTCGTAGGGGGTGGCGCCAGAAGCGTCGGGGGTCATGGCGTTACGCAGGGAGGCCATGGCGTAGGGCGAGGAGCAGTCCATCCGGATCTTGCCATCCCAGTCCAGAGTCATGAAGGACCAGGCGGGGTCCACCTTGGGGTTGACCACGGTGAGGTTGAGGCCGTAACGCTCGCCAATCTCAGCCCAGTATTCAACCGAGGCGCCACCTAGCGGGTCTGCACCGATGCGCACGCCAGCCTTGCGGATGGCCTCCATGTCAACCACGTTGGCCAGGTCAGCTACGTACAGCTCACGGTAGTCGTGGCGGATTACCAGCTCACTCTTGAGGGCCTCGTCGATGGGCACGCGCGGCACGTTGCGCCAGGCGCCGTCCACTAGTAGTTCGTTGGCGCGGTTAGCAATCCAACCAGTGGCGTCAGAGCCGGCAGGGCCACCGGTGGGCGGGTTATACTTGAAACCACCATCGCGCGGAGGGTTGTGGCTGGGGGTGACAACAATACCGTCAGCTAGGCCGGGGCCGGAGGTGCGTACGCCCTCGGGGGTGCCAGCACCGTTAGCTACCAGGATGGAGTGAGAGACGGCCGGGGTGGGGGTGTAGGAGTCGCGAGAGTCGATAGCGACCTTCACGCCAGCGCCTACTAGTACCTCGACGGCGGAGCGCCAGGCCGGTAGTGATAGGGCGTGAGTGTCGCGGCCCAGGTAGAGCACACCGTCGGTGCCCTGGGAGGCGCGGTACTCAACAATTGCGGCGGTGGTTGCCACAATGTGGGCTTCATTGAAAGCAGTGTCTAGGGAAGAGCCACGGTGACCGGAAGTGCCGAAAACCACGCGCTGAGCGGGTACGGCAGGGTCCGGCACCAGGTCATAGTAGGCCTGGCGAACTTCTTCGACATTGATGAGATCTTCAGGTAAGGCGGGTTGGCCAGCTCGTTCATGCATGTCTGTAGTGTGGCACAGCTTACCCACAAAAATCACCCCATCACATGCAAATACTCACAAATACAGGCAAAATCATCCCTTCCCTATGATTTTTCCATGGGGTTTTATAGGGAACGGACGAAATGTCAGTTTTTGTGCGGCCCATACTGGCGCACCAACACTGCCACACATTGGCGCACCCCACCGGTACCAGCGCACCCCGCGCCGCAATACCCAGCCCCAACGCCCCAAACTAGAGCCACCCCAAACTAGGATGGACCTATAGGCACCAAGCCAATCTAGGAGGTCCCATGCCCACCGCAATTTCCACCCCTAACGCCCCCGCCGCCGTCGGCCCCTACTCTCAGGCCGTTTCCACTGGCGACGACGCCGGCGCCCAGGTTTTCATTTCCGGCCAGATTCCCCTAGTTCCGGCCACGGGACAGCTGGTCGAGGGCGACATCCAGGCCCAGGCACGCCAGAGCCTGACCAACATCGGCGAGATCCTAAAGGCTGCCAGCCTGAGCTTTGCCGACGTAGTTAAAACCACCGTGCTACTGGCGGACATCAACGACTTTGTGGCGGTTAACGAGGTGTATGCCCAGTTCTTCACTGGTCCGGTCCTGCCCGCGCGCGCAGCTTTCGGCGTGGCCGCGCTACCTAAGGGGGCCCGCGTGGAGATTGAGGCCATCGCGGTTCGCCCCTGATCAGCGCACTTTTGGAGGTTGCAGGGTTTCTCGACGTAGTCATAGCTACCCGCAAACACTTAACGGTCCGGTCGGCTAATGTCTACCGAACCACTTTTATGCCCAAAGTCCCAGAATCCGCTAGACAGTTGAAAGTTAAACAACCTAGACTCAAGTTATCGCAGTACGGTCCAGCTCAAAGCCAAATTTTCAGCCAGGCCGCCTGCCCTCAAACTTTCAATCTTCTAGACAGTGTCCAAATACTTAAAGGAGCACATCATGACCAAGATCGGTATTGTCGTCGGTTCCGTCCGCGAGGGTCGCGTAGGTGACCAGATCGGCAACTGGATCCTCGAGCAGGCCCGCGCCGCCCACCCCGAGGCCGAGTTCACCGTAATTGACCTGAAAGACTACGACCTGCCCATGTTCGACGGCCCGGTTGCCCCCATGGTTCTGGGCGGCAAGTATGACAACGACGCCGTCGCCGCTTGGGCCAAGGCTCTAGACGAGCAGGACGGCTTCATCTTCGTAACCAGCGAGTACAACCACACCATCCCCGGCGCCTTCAAGAACGCCGTCGACTCCATCAGCCCCGAGCTAATCGGCAAGGCTGTGGCTTTCGTGGGTTACTCCTGGGACGGCGCCATCCGCGCTGTTGAGCAGTGGCGCACCCTATCCGCACAGTTCGACATGTACGACATTCGCGCCCAGCTAGCCCTGACCTTCCCCATGGACTTTGAGGGCACCGACACCTTCGCCCCCAACGAGCGCCGCACTGGCGAGCTAGAGGCCCTGCTCTCCCGCCTGATTGAGGTCAGCGCCAAGCTCGCTGCCTGAGCCTAGCGCAGCCTGAGCGCCAAGCTCGCTGCCTGAGCGCCAAGCTCGCGCCTGAGCCCAGCATCAATCTGAGCCCAGCATCCGCCCGAAAGCCGCGCTAGCTGCCTGAGCCCGGCTCACTTCGCTCTAACGGCGCACCTCCCGCACCTCCCACCCGGCGTGGCTCAGCACACCCGGCTCGGCACACCCGGCCCGGCACACCTCCCGCATGGCCCGGCGTAACCCTGCCTTAACGGCATAACCCCACCCTAACCCTGTAGGGTTGACTTATGTCGAAAAAGAGTCAGCGCCGCGCCCGCGCCCAGGCCAAAAAGGCCGCCCAGGCTGTACAGTCCCCCGCCAAGCCCAAGAAGGTTGAATTCGTAGCCCGCCCCTTCGCCGGCCTTAAGAATGAAGCTGAACTGGTCGCCATGGCGCAGATCATCCCCGCCGCCACCATGACCGTTAAGCTCAACGACAGCGAGCACATTCCTGCCGCTCACCGTGGCACCACGGTTGAGCTGGCAACCCTGCTGCCGGACCTAACCCAGGGTATGCGCCGCGCCGACGACTGCTACCTGGTTGCCATGCAGACCACCAAGCACTCCGGTGACGCCTCGCGCGACGTCGCCTACGCCCTGCTCAACACCCTGGAGCTAGAAAACAACACTGGCCTGCAGCTAAGCACCCTACCTGAGCCCGGCCCGCGCCTACAGGACCTGCTAGACGCCGACTTTGAGCCGGTTTTCCAGCTGCACGACTCTTTTGGTTTCTGGGCTGCCCCCGGCGAGCTCAGCGATGAGGAGCTAAACAACCTGGTCAACCAGTCTCGCGATGAGATTGTGGCCACCCGCCAGGTCCCAGGCGTGGAGCACGCCTTCTGGTGCCGCATGGGCGGTAAGGAGTACGTGCGCTGGGTGCGTGAGGAGGATGAGGACGCCTTCTTCAACGCCCTGGCCAAGGTGCACGCCGCCCGCGAGTCTGAGCTTAGCGACGACGGCGCCTCCCTGGGTTCCTTCCTAGGTGCCTTCCGCGCTTACGGCATTGCCATCCCGGTGTGGCAGCTTGAGCCGGGCACTACCGCCGAGCAGCTAACCGCCCCCATGCAGGCGCTGGGTGCACGCCTTCAGGCCGCTTTGGCCGACGACGCAGCCCTGAACGCTGATGAGCGCCGCGCCAAGGCCGGCATCATTTCCCGCCAGGTGAACCTGTAAATCAGCGATTTTAAGGAAGCACCGTGACCCTCACCCCGGCACAAGAGGTCGCTCAAAAACTTGCCCAGCTGGAGACTCACTCGCACGCCCAGCAGCCAGGCGCTAACTGCTGCGCCGCCAGCGAGTATCTGCCTGACCGCGCTGTTGCCTACGTGGTTGACCAGCGCGTTCAGTATGCGGATTATTTCGGTAAGCTGCCGGTGGCGGTGATTATCCCGGCCTATAACGAGGCTGAGCGCATCACCGCAACCGTGCAGGCGGCCTTGGCGATTGCCGGGGTGGAGCGGGTCGTGGTGGTTGATGACGGTTCTACCGACGACACCGCAAAGATCGCTAAACGCGCTGGTGCGGAGGTTATTTCTAAACCTCACAAGCGCGGCAAGGGCGCGGCCATGGGCTCGGGCGTGGCTTATTTGCGTAAGTCTGCCCAGCCGGGTGCGGACTATTTGCTGTTGTTTGTCGACGGCGACCTGGGCGCTAGTGCCTCGGCTTGCGAGGTGCTGATTGAGCCTGTGGCCAGCGGGCGTTGCTCTATGAGCATTGCGGTGCCACCAGCTTTTAAGGGGGCTGGTGGGCATGGTTTCGTGTTGGGCACGGCCCGCAAGGCCATCAGTGAGGCTACCGGTTGGGAGCCGCAGGCTCCGCTTTCGGGGCAGCGTTGCATGAACAGTTTTGTGTTTGAAGCTTGCAAGAATCAGCTCTCTAGGGGCTGGGGCGTGGAAACCTGGTTGAGTGTGAAGGCACTTGAAGCTGGTTTCACGGTACTGGAAGTGCCTTGCTCGATCACTCACCGCGTTAGCGTCAATAACTTGGCTGGGCGCTTGCACCGCCTGGAGCAGTTCCGTCAGGTTCGTAAAACTACGCGTAAACTGCGTCCAAGCCTTGTCAGCCGCCTTTTGAGTAAGCGCCGGAGCCAAGAAAACGTAAACCAGGCGGCAGCTTCACAAGCTCCCTTTGAGCCTTACCGTATGCTGCGGCCCACAGCCTAAAACATGCTGCACCCCACGACTTAAAAACAGCCTGAACAGGGCTTACTGAAGTAACGTGCCCACCTCATGGCGCAGCCACTTTGAATCTACGTGGCTGCGCCATCGTTTTAGTAGCTAACCGCTACATCACCCGAGCATTTCGATCTGGTTCTGCTGTTTTGCCGGCAGTTCCAAGGACATCAGGCAGGCCAGAGGCACCAGCAAAAACAGACTGTAGAGCGCCATTGAGGCACCCGAATCATTTAGGGCCACTTCCAGCAACAGCAGTACTGTTAGAGTGTCTAGCTGCAGCCGATACACCTCGGGCACACCCTGCCGGCGCGTGGCGCGGTAAAGCCGCAACCACACTGCCAGCACAATGCTTACCACCGCTAGGGCCACAATAATCTTCACAATCATCAAGGCTATCTGGCCATTAGCATCAATGAACGGGCCCACTAGGGCCTTAAATTTTTTGCCAATGGTAGCTAGGAAAGTGCCATCTAATAGCTGCCCGCCAAAACGGCCCAGGTGGGTGGAGTTTTCCCCACGCAGCAGCCATTCCAAAATGGCTACACCTGAAAGTAAGCCAGCAGAAATAAGGCCGAGAAGCGCCAAAATACGTGGGTGCAGGCTGCGACCAGATAGTTTCACTAGAGCTACGCCTAGTGTGGGAATTAGTGCCAGCGCCCCACCAAGGTCGGCACCTAAGAAGGGGGCGGCGTCGGCAATTACCAGCAATAAACCAACCCCGGACACTGCCAGCAAACTAATGCGCATGCTATAGCGGGATTTGAGCCAATCAGCCCAGGCTAGAAGGGCAATCATGGCCCCTACCGCACCGAAAGCAAAAGCTGTATTGGACACCCCATAGAAACGCCCCGCCACCAGCGCGTTCATGGTTAAAGGACTGTTGAAGGTGAGGTGATTGCCGCTAATTCCATCGCCAAACCAAATTAAACCATTTAATGCGGCAGCAACAATAAAGCCAGTAGAGTAGCTCACAGATTTTCGGGTTAGCCAATTAATTAGCGCAGTTAACACTAAAGCTATTAGTGCCGCGCCAGCAGTAGCGGTTACTACTTGTAGCGCAACAGTTTTAAAGGTATCTACCACTTGATAGACACTATCACCTATGGTGTAAGACCAGGTAATTATCATCGAATACCAAGGGACTAAATTAATTAGCAAATACCCTACCGATAGCACGGCAGTAAATATACTCAGACGCTGCAAGGAAAGGAGTTGCTTGCCACTAAATTCTATGCCTCTTATGCCACAGACTCTACGTTCTAACGATTTACGCCTCCATAGCCGCACTACGGCCAGAGTAAAAACAACTATGATTATAGTATTGTAAACCATCACAGCACGCGAGGCACGAGCGTGTTTATCCTGGTTAATTAATGAGTGAATTAAAGCCTGACGCGCGGAAGTAACTTTAGTTGTAGCGGAATTATCGGAGGAATTTTGCTCCTGCTTTAAAGTATCTATGCGATTACCGGCAAATACAGACTTATTAATGCTTTGCGAGTTTTGCGCCAGGGCTTGCCCAGAGGCGCGTTCAGGTGATTTAGCGCCATAGCGAGCCGCAATAGTTGTGGAAATATCGGTTAGTTGCACCAGGTTGTTTTGATGCGTAGAGGGTACTCGTATCTTTTCTTCAGCACCACTAGCGCCATGTAGAGACGGAATTAACGCTAAATAAAGTCTGTCATCGCCGCCAGAAAGACTACTTTCAGCAGCAATTGAAACCGTCATGACATCAACACTAGAGCCATAACGAGCCTTTAAGATGCGTAATTTAGAGGCAATTTGACCCGCACTATCAGAAACCGCTTTTACAACAGTAACATCCGCTAAATCACGCTTTAACGGTTTTCCATCAGTGTAATAATATCTATAAGTCAGCGAGGGATCTATAGCAAAGGTGCAACCAGCCGCTTTTAGAGTTTTAGCTAGCGGAGAGTTAATAATGTCGCTATCGCGATATTCGCCAATGAATTTATCGCGTCGACCCGAAAATAGCATAGCTAGCTGTTCATTTGGGCTAGTGCCGTCTTTATGGCCGCGTACCACCAGGTTCATGGGCGTGGCCGGATAGCCCATTAGATAGTTTTTTGTGTCCGAGTCTTGGCTTTGTAAGTTTTGCCAGGTTATTCCGCCGGCAACCACTAAAATCAAGGGCTTAATTCGCGTTTTTGTACCAGCCCCGCACTTACTAGTTGTGTTTGCACTGGCGACGGCGCCCACTCCAGCCCAGTTTTGTGCTCTAGCTGCAGTTTTATTGCCAGCTATACCTGGCGCAGGCGCCACGGCGAAAGTTGCTGCACTAGCGCCACTAGAGAGCAGTAGCAAACAGGCAATCAGCCCGGTAAAGATTTTCGTAACTGCTCGCATCAAAGCCGCCACGCCGGCGTCGGCCCTACTCACACTGGCCTCACCAGCGAAAGCCACGCCAACATCTGCCCTAAAGGCGCCCTCCTTAAAGCAGTGAAAAACGTCCGCAAACCTCCTAACTTTATACATAATGCCTGGCCACCTGCACGGTTTCGTAACCGTAGCCGCCCCCAAACAGCATCGCGTGCACGATCAGCATGTGTACGCGGTGTAGCCCCACCCGCTCACTCCAGTAGGACTCTAGCGGCGACACGCTCTGATAGCCCTCATAGACGCTGTCTAGATACTGCTGCCCAAACAGGCCTAAATCAGCCAAATCAGTCTCCGCGTGACCACCGTGCGCAGCCGGATCGATCATCACCCCAACTACCGGCCCACCAGCAAAGGCTTCCAGCCGCTGGGCGCTGGTCATTATGGCAGCGCCACCTTTCATTATGGCTGCGCCACCTTGGGGCTCATCAGCGGTTTTTTCACCCAAAAACTCCTTGCAGCTGCGCGCCACATCTCCCACCGGACACCACAGCACGTTTCCGCTCCACAAATCCCCGTGCAGGCGGGCTACAGGTGTTCCGGCTTGGCTTAACAGCTGGGGTTGGGAGTGGTTAAAGTCCCCGTCACGTAGGCGTTCGCAGAGTTTTTCGATTACGACGGCGCCCGAGCGGTCAATCGATCCGTTGTCGCGGGCCGGGGCCAGCATGGGCATGATCCGGTCTGTCGCAAAAAACTCGCCCCAGCTATCGGTCCAAGCCTCCGCCCGCAAAGGTAGACGCGCACGACCCATCCAGCCGTCACCTTCCCAGCCCTGCGGCGGTGCACCCCAGTGTGAGGCTCCAGCGGCGTGGGTGTGGGCTAGGGCGCGACCGAAACTGAAAGCGGCTTTAGGGGTGCAACGCCTGTCATTAAGCTGAGGTTCTTCTAGCCACCCACGACCGCTACGCACGGGCACCACAGCCGCGCCGCCGTCGTCCATGGCGTCAGTTAGCCAGCGCAGGCCGGTAGCTTCCAACGCGGTTGAACCGGGGATACCTCGATCGTCTTTGCGGAACATAACCAAAGCATAATGCCCGCAATGTGCCAGTTGAGGGTTTACCTCGAAGCGGCGAGCGTTTCTGGCTTAGTTTCGACGGCGGTCACCCTAAATAGCTTTAGCTCTACGCTCATCACCAACGCCAGTGGCACTAGCAAGCACAGACTGTAGCGCACCATCGTAAAGCCGGCATCGTTTAGTGCTAGCTCAAGCAAAGTCAGGGTAGTTAAGGCGTTGAAGGTAACCACATAACGTGCTGGCACATCTGGGCGTCGCGTAGCGCGATAGACCTTAATCCAAGCCAAAATAACTAGCGTCGTGGTTATCAGTGCAAAGATTAGCTTAGTGCTTGCTTCATCATCTGCCGCGAAAACTGGAGTCATTAAAGCGGCAAATCGTGCAGCCATAACATCAATAAAAGTGCCGTCCAAGAATTTCTGACCCAAATGCCCTAAATAACTGGAGTTGCTCCCAAAACAGCACCATTCAATAACTGCTATTACTGATAATAAACTAGCGCCAATTAAGCTGGAAATAACCAAGTCACGCAGGCGTAGGTTATGGTTCGCAAGCTTCAGCATGGCCACTACCAGCGTAATTGCCAGGGCTAGCGCGCCCGCAGCGTTATCGCCCAGGCTCGGCAGCCCAATGGTGACCACACCCAAGGTGCCAATAATGCCCGCCACTATCAGGGACGTACGCAAACCTCGGCGGGGTTTTAGCCAGCTGGTCAAGGTCACCAAAGCCAGCACAAAACCCACCGCACCAACGGCAAAACCAGCGTCAGACAGGCCGTATAGGCGCTGTGTGGTCAGAACACTTACCGCTAGAGGGCTGTTAAAGGCCAAGTTGCCGCCAGTAATACCGTCGCCTAGCCACAGTAGACCGTTTACTGCACAGGCAATAATGAAACTGACAGAATAATTTGCAAATTTAATAGTGACCAGTTCCAGTAGGCAGGTAAGTACCACAGCTATAGCTACTGCCCCCATAAAGGTCACTAAATGCAGCTTCGTTAAACCAACAATAGCCTGATTATCTTCAGGGATACTGCCGGTAACTATAAATCTGTAATCATTTGGTTCAACCCCAAATAGGTACCATGAGGTGGCGTTAAGTAGCAGGTAACCTACCGGCAAGCAAGCAGTGAACACTGCCAGCCAGCGCATGAGCAGCAAGTATTTCCGGCTTAGATCTGGGTTATCAGTATAGAAATCTAGTTTCGGGAACTTATTGCGCCACACTAAGACAATAACCAGCATTGCTAGCACCACGCACAGCATATTGAAACCCATCACTTTTTGTGAGGCCTGGCTATGAGTGCTTTGATTCATTAAGAAATAAATTAGGTTTGTGCGCGCATCAGGTACAGTTACCTCATTAATTGAGTACTGTTGGGCTTCCCAAAAGTCCACGCATTTCTCTATGGCCGACGAGTTGTCGACTCGCCCGGGAGCCTGCGGCAATGCTTTACCAGTAGCACCCAGTGGCGGTTTTGCCCCATAGCGAGCCGCAATTGTAGGTGCAATATCTGTTAACTGGATTAAGTTATCGCGCTGCACAGAAGGCGCCTGCACTCGCCCAGTTTTGGCGTTCACATCTTTTAGGCCAGGCACTAGAGCTAAATATAATTTGGCAGCTTGACCGTCTGAATAGTAGGTTCCGTTTGCTAGCGAGAGTAGCATTACGTCAACATTATCGCCGTAATATACGCGAATTCGGCTTAAATAACTGGCAATCTCGGTAAGTGGTACCGATGCGGCATCCACAACCGTTACATCGCTTAGATTTTGACCAAATGGACGCTCGGTCTCATAGCTACCGCCCACCCGGTACTCAGCGAAACTGCATTCGGAGGCCCGTAAAGTTTGCCCTAGTGGCGAGGTGGTTAGATCATAGTCGGCAGTGGTGTAATTACCTCCCCTGCCGGAATACAGCATGGCAAATTGCCCATTTTTACTTAGAGAATTAGCGCTTTTAGGAATTAGCAGGTTCATTGGTGTAGCTGGATATCCAGCTATATATTGTGCATATTTTCGTATTTCTGCGCCGTCGCCGTTCGCGCCAATGTTTTTCCCATCCAAAACGCCATTTAAATCGCGCCAGGTCAGGCCGTAAGTAACCACCATTACCAGAGGTTTAATGCGACTGGTTGCTGTGGCCCCACAGTTGCGAGTAACCGCAGATCCAGCTGCTGCTTTGCTTTGGGCGCCCGCGCCGTCTTGCACACTGCTTACATTTAGGCCACTTGCGCCAGTCGCCGCGTTGGCCCCGCTGGCTAGCAGTAGGCAGGCAAGTAGTCCCACAAAGAGTGCAGTCAGCATTCTTGGCTTTTGGGCCCTCACGACGCCGCCGCTCGCCTGCCTCAAGCCTCGCACCTCCCCCAAGTTTCGCGCCTGCCCCAAGCCGCACGCCCCGCCGTCGTCGCCTCTAAACCAACGCAGCCCAACGCCCCCAAGCAAGTTACCTAGCGTAACTTGCAAACTGCGCAAACTTCGATGATCCTTGACGAACATAAAATCCAGCATAACGCCCATTTAGTGAGCGATTTGACGATTCGCTAAAGCAAATTGGGCCGGGAACCTTTAAAAGTCCCCGGCCCAATCGGCTCGGTTTGCGCTCGTCACGGCACCATTTTGGTTACGCCCGCCGCCCCCAGTAGCTCCGCGTCACTCCGGCTGCTCCAGCCGGCCACCCAAGCTGCTCGTTTGGGTTAGCTACTCGATTGGGGTAACCACCATGCGGGTTTTATCCACATAGTCGCGCAAACGCTCGGCAATCTCCTCGAAAGATTCCTGATGCACGGTGGAGGGCCGGTGAATCAGGGCCAGGCGACGGGTGGGAACGGGCTCGGCAAAGCGGGCCACGCTAACGGTCTGCCCTTCGCCTGTGCGCAAAGCCCCCTCGGGCACAACCGCTAGCCCGCCACCAACTTTGACTAGCCGCAGGGCGGTTGCCATGTCGATGGTGGTTGCGGCCACCTCATTAATGGGGATATTGCATAGCGCCAGGGTTTGGTCACGCAGGCAGTTGCCGGCCTCCATGAGGATCAGCGGCTGGCGGCTAAGCTCGGCGGGTTTGACGTTTGTGCGCCCAACCCAAGGGTGGGTATCGGGAACAGCGATTACCAGGTCTTCATCCCATAGGGGCTCACTGATAAAGCGCTCCATGCTCTCATCCAAGGCCACCAGGCCTAGGTCAATATCTCCGCAGGCGAGTGCGTCTAGGATGTCCGGGGTGGTCATCTCCCGGAACTCGGAAATTCTGCCAAAATCAGCAGTATTGGCAGCATTAGGTACGCCGCTGGCCACAGATTCAGCCAGGTAGGGTGCGGCGGTGGGGATGATCCCCAGGCGCACTTGACCGTAACGCTCCTGGCTAATGCGGCTGGCGGCCTCAATAAACCCTTCGGCGGCCAGCACTGCATCACGCGCGAAGGGAAGCAGGTCCTGGCCCAGAGGGGTGATTAGAACCTGTCGCGTGGTGCGCTCTATAAGGGGGCCATCAACGCGCTTTTCCAACGCGGAAATGGACTGGGACAAGCTGGGCTGGCTCACACCAAGTGCCGCTGCTGCGTCACCGTAGTGTTTGTGATCGCAGAGCGTTACAAAGGCCCTCAACTGTGAAAATGAGGGCATTGAAAGTGATGGCATCACTAACCCCCTTTGGTAATTTCGGCTAGGCGAACTTTGCCTGGCCGTGGTTGTGTTTAAGTTTACGCTGCATCCCCCCTAAATTTTCTTGAAATATAAGCGGAAAGTGAGGATTTATAAGGGTTTCTTCACGCTCCGCCTGTGCTTACACTTCAATTATATATGCGCAGGTGAGCGGCTGTTTAGGGGGTAGGTGTTGCTCTGGGCTAAAATTTGCCGGGCTCGCCGGCGTCCAGCTGGCACGAAAGCACCATTTTACTTAGATAAACTGCCCTTCATCTGCTGTTTTTGGGTAAATTTTGCGCTTAGCTGACGGCTAATTTTGGTATCTTTTCCGCGTCCTGACGCCGCCGCCTGCCCCTTTTTGCATCCGCGCCGCCCCCACCTCACTGTGGCCGCACACGAAAGCAACACATTCACCCGAGCTGCACCAAAAGCTACCAAAACTCCCCACATTAATGTGACCCGGCTCTCTATGTGCCCTGCGACACGGTGACCAGTATGTGAGCAGTGGTTCTAGGGTAGGTAGAATTTCCAACATGATCGATCTGCGCGCCTTACGTGAGAACCCCGAGCCTTTCCGTGCCAGCCAGATTGCCCGTGGCGCGGACGTGTCCCTAGTTGACCGCATCCTTGAAGCCGACGAGCGCCGTCGTTCATCGCTAAGCGCCTTCGAGACTGCCCGAGCCCAGCAAAAAGAAGTCTCCCGCTCTGTGGGTAAGGCCGCTGCTGAAGAGCGCCCCGCCATCTTGGCCCACGCCAAGGAGCTAGCCGCCCAGGTTAAGGAGCTGGAGGCGCGCTCCAACGAGGCCGCCGTCGAGCTAGACACCCTAGCCCACCAGTTCCAGAACCTGATCGAGGGCGCCCCTGCCGGCGGTGAAGAGGACTACGTGGTGCTGCGCCACGAGGGCCCTGCCGTGCGTGACTTTGCTGCTGAAGGCTTTGAGCCCGCTGACCACCTGGCTCTAGGTGAAGGACTGGACATTATCGACGTGCGTCGCGGCGTTAAGGTTTCCGGCTCACGCTTCTACTTCTTAAAGGGTTGGGGTATGCGCCTGGAGCTGGCGCTGATGACCGCCGCCCTAGACACCGCCGTCAAGCACGGCTTCACCCCGCTAACCACCCCCACCCTGGTTACCCCCCAGGTTATGGGCGGCACCGGTTTCCTGGGTGCACACAGCGACGAGATCTACTACCTGCCCGCCGATGACCTGTACCTAACCGGCACTTCTGAGGTGGCCCTGGCCGGTTACCACACTGACGAGATCCTGGATCTAAGCGCCGGCCCCAAGCGCTACATGGGTTGGTCCACCTGCTACCGCCGCGAAGCTGGCGCCGCCGGTAAGGACACGCGCGGCATTATCCGCGTCCACCAGTTCAACAAGGCCGAGATGTTCTCCTACTGCCGTCCTGAGGACGCCGCAGATGAGCACCAGCGCCTGCTGGCCATGGAAGAAGAGATGCTGGCCAAGGTTGAGCTGCCTTACCGCGTGATTGACACCGCCGCCGGCGACCTGGGCTCCTCCGCCGCCCGCAAGTTCGACTGCGAGGCTTGGCTACCCACCCAGCAGCGCTACATGGAAGTCACCTCCACCTCTAACTGCACCACCTTCCAGGCACGCCGCCTAGGCATCCGCGAGCGCCGCGAGAACGGCACCAGCCCCGTGGCCACCTTGAACGGCACCTTGGCCACCACTCGTTGGATGGTTGCGATTTTGGAGAACCACCAGCTGCCGGACGGCTCCGTGCGTGTGCCTGAAGGCCTGCGTCCTTACCTGGGCGGCCTGGAGGTTATTGAGGCTCCCGCCGGCGCATGAGCAAAATCGCCGCTTCCGGCATGCCTATCACCCCTGAGGGTGAGTTGAGTGCTGCGGCTGCTGCGGCGCGTGCTAATCCGCTTGACGACGCCGCTTTTGGCGCTGCTGTAGCGGCCATGCGCGCCCAGTTGGAGGCTTGGGCTGGGCGTGCCGGGAGCTCAGCCTTACCGCCGCTTGACCGCTCTACCCTGCTGGCTTTGGATATTGACGGCACCATTTTGGACATTAACGGCGAGGTGCCCCCGCGTACTCGCGCCGCCGTCGTCGCTGCTGCCCAGGCGGGTGTGCAGGTAGTCCTAGCCACTGGGCGCGGTATTGAGGCGGCCCTGCCGGTGGCGGATTTCCTGGGGCTAACCCGGGGCTGGATGGTGTGCGCCAATGGCGCGCTAACCGTGCGCCTAGACCCCAAACTGAAGGGCACGGCGTCTTTGCCCGGCGGCTACGAGATCACTAATTCGGTTACTTTTGACCCCACCACCGCCATTGGGCGTCTACATCAGGTGCTGCCTGAGGCTATTTTTGCGGTGGAAATGCCGGGCCGGGGCTTTTTGACCAGCGCCGACTTCCCGCCTGGGGAGTTGATTGAGAACACCACCACGGTGTCGCTGGAGCAGCTGTCGAGCCAGCCGGTTAGCCGCGTGATTGTGCGCGCCCCGGGGATGGCGCTGGCTGATTTTGAGGCGGCGGTGCGTAGCGCCGGGCTGCACGCGGTGGAGTATGCCATTGGTTGGACGGCTTGGCTGGACGTCAACGCCGCCGGGGTGTCTAAGGCCAGTGCGCTGGATGCTTTGGTTTCTGGCTTGGGGGTTAAGCACACGGTGGCTATGGGCGACGGCGCCAATGACTTAGAGATGTTGCGTTGGGCTGACCTGTCGGTGGCTATGGGTAGCGCCCCTGCGCGCGTCAAAAACGCCACCAGCGTAGTCACCGAGCCGGTGTGGCATGAGGGGGCGGCTATCGTCTTGGCGGCTCTGTCCCGCTAAACCCGCTTTGAGCTGGTTGTAGACTGTGACCAGGACTTAGCGAAGGAGCTTTATGCGTGCCGGCACCTATATCAAGTACGTCGCTACTTGCCTCCCCACTGCCCTGATTGGCATCGGCATTTTTCTGGCTATTTTCCGCGCCAACCCACACCTGGGCCTCTATAGCGGCATTGCCGCGCTGATCGTGTGGGGGCTGACTATGGCGGGCTTGGCGCGAGCCTTGCAGGAAGTGGGTGGCTTAGTGAAGGTGGGGGACGACGACGTCGCCAAAGCGGACCAGGCCAAAACCAGCGCCCCAGGCAAAGCCAAGGCCGCCCCGGATGAACCCGAAGCGGCCTTGAGCGGCAGTTGGTTTAAACGCCGCGAGCGCGGTTTCCCACGCTGGATGCCTTACCTATTTGACCTGGTAGCAGCCATTCCGGCGGCGGCAGGGCTGGTAGCGGGGGTGGCTTTCTTTAGCGGACAGAGCGCTTCCCTGACCACTATGGCGGCCCTGATGCTGACCTGCATCCTGTACGTGTCCTGGCGTCAGCAGGCCTTCAAAACCCTCTAGCGCCAGGGTTAGAACTTCACCTCACGCTGGCTGGGCGTAGCCGAGTAGATCTGCTTGCCGGCGCGCCACGAGCCCAGCACCGGCGCACCAAAGCTGAGCGCGTGGAACCAGTCGGGGGCGTCAAGCATGATGAAGTTGGCGCTGTTACCCACCGCGATGCCGTAGTCGCTTAGGTGTAGGGTGCGCGCGGCGTTGTGGGTGATGAACTTGTAGGAGTTGAGAATTTCGCTCCGCGACATCATCTGCGTGGTGTAGAGCCCGTTAAACACCACGTCACGCAGGTTGCCCGTACCCATAGGGTTCCAGGGGTCCTCAATGTCGTCTTGACCGAAGGAAACGTTGATGCCGGCGTCGGTTAGTTCCTTGACGCGGGTGACGCCTCGACGCTTGGGGTAGGTGTCCATGCGGCCTTGCAGGTGGGTGTTGACCAGCGGGTTTGACACAAAGTTAAGACCGCTAAGTTTTAGCAGCCGCAGCAGGCGGATGAAGTAAGCATTGTTGTAGGAGTGCATGGCGGTGGTGTGGGAGGCGGTGACACGCTCGCCGATGCCGGCCTCTAGGGCGCGGGTGGCTAGGGTTTCCAGGCCGCGTGAGGCTTCGTCGTCGATTTCGTCACAGTGCACGTCCATGAGCAGGTCAAACTCTTGGGCTAGCTCCACCGCATAGTTCAGTGATGACACCGAGTATTCGCGGGTGAATTCAAAGTGCGGGATGGCGCCAATGCAGTTGACCCCCATTTGGGCGGCGCGGCGCATTAGTTGGCGCCCGTTGGGGAAGGATTCGATGCCTTCTTGCGGGAATGCCACGATCTGCAAGGTGATGGTGTCGGCGATTTCTTCACGCAGGTCGATTAGGGCGCGCAGGGCGGTCAGTTCGGGGTCGGTGACGTCCACGTGGGTGCGCACGTATTGCACACCGAAGCTGGCTTGCTGGCGGATTGCGGCCAGGGCGCGCTCGTAGGCGTCAGCGTAGGTGAGCGACTTTTTGCGTTCGCTCCACACTTCGATGCCTTCAAATAGCGTGCCGGACTCGTTGTAGCGCGGCTGCCCACTGGTTAGCGCCGAGTCTAGGTGCACGTGGGACTCAATGTAGGGCGGTAGCACTAGCCGCCCGCCACCGTCGACGATCTGCTCCCCACCCTGCGCCTCTAGGCCCGCCTCAAGCTGCGCAAACTTTCCGTCCTTGATGCGGATGTCGGTTAGCTGGGGGGCGTTTTCGATGCGTACGTTTTTAATCAGTAAGTTCATTTTCTTCCCTTTCGCTGGTTTTTAAGGCCGACGACGCCGCCCGGCCTGTGGGGACGACGTCGCCGTTTAGTTGGGCTTAGCCCCGGCTATAGCGGGACGGGCCGGCATCTCAAGCTGGGCCGGCGCCCCAAATCGGGGCGCCGTCTGTAGCTCCGGCTAACTTGCAGCCCTGGCCACTAGCGCCGGCGCAGCCGACGCCAGCACAGTTACAGATCCTGCGGCTCACCCACAGTGAATTCCAGGCCCAGGGCGTGCTCCAGAGCCATCCCACCCAGGTACACCACCACCGTGGTCACCATGGCGTTAATGGCGGGAATACCTAGGTCTTTAACAAACCAGCCCACCAGGGCCCCGGCCAGGATAGACAGCACCGGCACCCACTTAAAGGCCACGATCCCGGCACTGTAGGAGCGGCGTCGGGCAAAGTAATCCACAATCAGGACCGTGCCCACGGGCGGCAAAGTAGCGTTCAAAATGTTGAGCCAACCCACAAAATTGTCGTACAGCCACAGGGCAGCCAGTGTGCCCAGGATGCCGGCCACCAGCACCAGCGGCTTCTTGGGGATCTTGGTGATGTTGGCGTAACCCAAACCGGTGGTGTACAGGGCGTTGTTGTTGGTGGTCCAAATGTTGGCGCCCAGCACCACAATGGCGGGAATGGCCAGGCCCTGGGCGATCATCACGTAGAAAATGTCGTCTTTGCCGGTAAACGCGCCGCCTACCGCACCGAAAGAGAACATCAGGGTGTTACCCAGGAAGAAAGCCACCACGGTGGTGATCACGGCGGAGGAGGTGGATTTAGCGAAACGGGTGAAGTTAGGGGTGGCGCTACCGCCAGAAACGAAGGAGCCCACCACTAGGCCCACGGCGCTAACCACGCCCATGCCGGTGCTTTTAGCGAAGATGGCAGACAGCCCACCGCCGTCGGCAGTGGCGCTAACCATGGAGTAGGTGCCCAAAATAGCGATCAGGGGCACGGAAATGAATGAAACAATCTCAATTGCTTTAATGCCGTAGTAGGCGCTGGCGGTCATCAACCCACCAGCAATAATCACAATCAGCCACACGTTTACGTGCAGCAGCTCGGCGGTGGGTTTAGCGAACATGGCCACGCCCACGCCAAACCAACCCATCTGGGTCAAGCTGATCAGGGCTGAAGGCAGGAATGAACCTTTAGTTCCAAAGGTGCGCTGGGACATCAGGTCGAAACTCAAACCGGTTTTAGCACCGATATAACCCAGCGCGCCGGTGTAAACCGCCAAAATTGCGCCGCCAATAAGCACAGCCAGGATGTAGCCGTTTAAATTTAGGCCCTGGCCGAGTTTGGCGCCCACGCTCATGGAGGCGGAGAAGAAGGTAAAGCCCAACATAACAAAACCGACGGCCCAAAATGACCGTCGGCTTTGTGTGGGAACAGCTTCGAAGGAATAGTCTTCGTCAATGGCACTAGAGTGCTGGGAAATGAGTGCGTCTAGATCTTGTGCAGAATTTGCCGCGTCAGCAGCTGCCGCGCTGGATGCGCCGGAACCGGCAGACGCACCGGAGCTGGATGCGCCGGGAGATGATGAGGCTGCGGCCGGGTTGTGGCCGGGATGAGACGAGCTCATGGGTTTCCTTCCAAAAGGTAGCCAAAATCCACGGTAGGTTACTGGTTAAATTTAGGCTGATTCAAGGCTTTAAGCACTAAAGCTTGCCAAATGTGCATAAAGCTACTTTCTGGAATGGTTTTGACGGTAGGCTGTGGCTAGCAGGCGCCATAGTGGGTGCTGCTCAAGCTTGCTGCCTTGCTGCTTTGTTGCCTTGGTGGCGCTTTTCAGCCCACGCACGCCCGCTAAGGCAAGAGCCGCTAGGCAAATATTTATCTGTACCAGGAGGCCGCGATGGCGCTGCAATGGATTGGTTCCCCCGAACACACCCACTGGTTGGGTCAGCACACTCAGGCTTTGCTGGATTTTGCGCGCCGTAGCCGGGTGCCCGGTGGTTTTGGCTGGATCGGTCCCGACGGCGTCGTTGATTCTTCCCGACCTGTAGAGTTGTGGATTACTGGGCGCATGACCTACGTGTTTAGTGTGGGCGTGCTGTTGGGTGTGCCCGGGTGCCGGCGCTACGCCGATCATGGGGTGCAGGCGTTAACTAACGCGTTTTGGGATGAAACCAATGGGGGCTGGTTTAGCGCCATTGAGGGTGAGCTAGATGAGGATGGCCATGGCCGCCCAGCCCCCGGTTTTACCCGTAAAGAGTGCTACCAGCACGCTTTTGTGCTACTGGGGGCAGCTACGGCCCTAGCGGCGGGGCGTCCGGGGGCGGCGGCCCTGCTTAAGCGAGCTCTGGAAGTGCATGAGCGTTACTTCTTTGACCACTCCCAGTCCATGCCCACCGAGTCTTATGCTCTAGATTTCACTGACCCGGAGGATTACCGGGGTATTAATGCCGCCATGCACACGGTGGAGGCCTACCTGGCTATTGCGGACGCCACCGGTGATGACCGTTGGCTGGAGCGTGCCCTGGGGATTGTGGACTTTGCTATTAACCAGCAGGCTCGCGCCCACGGCTGGCGTATCCCTGAGCACTACAGCACCACTTGGGTGCCGGATCCTGACTACAACATTGATGAGGTAGCCCATCCCTTCCGCCCCTTTGGTATCACCCCCGGTCACGGCCTGGAGTGGGCTCGCCTGACAGTGCAGTTGCGGGCGGCTTTGCAAGAGGTTGGTTTGGAGGCGCCGGATTGGATGCTGCCGGCTGCTTTGGAGCTGTTTACCCGTTCACGCGCTGATGGTTGGAATCGCGACGGCGCCCCCGGCTTTGTTTACACCGTTGATTTTGTGGGCACACCGGTGGTGCACGAGCGTATGCACTGGGTGACTTGTGAGGCTATTAGTGCCGCCGCCGCCTTGCACTGTGCGCTAGTTAACGAACCGGTGCCGTTGGCTGCTAAGGCCACCAGTATGGCCTATTTGGAGCACGCCTACCGCAGTGCTTGGGATTACTGTGAGCAATACATTATTGGTGGTGGGGACCCCTTTACCCGCGCCGAGATTGACCCGCAAAATGCGCCATTAGACCAGGCCGGGGCCTGGGTGCATGAGCTAGATCAGGCCAACCAGCCCTCCACCCGCACCTGGGCTGGCTACCCGGATATTTACCATGCTTTGCAGGCCACTTTGATTCCGCGCGTGCCGGTGTGGCCGGTACTACCCGGCGCACTGCGAGATGGCCTGTTAGACCGTTAGTAGTGCGTGATAAAGTTACGCGTGCTGACCGCCGGAAACGCATAAGGATCTGTGGCGTTTGTGGAGGTCCAGCTGGAGAGGTGACAGAGCGGCCGAATGTGACGGTCTTGAAAACCGTTGTGTCCGCAAGGGCACCAGGGGTTCGAATCCCCTCCTCTCCGCCGGCCGGTTTAAAAATCGCTTTGCTAGAGAGAGATTTTTAAGCTAGGCTTAGTCGCGGTCGTTGACCGTTTGGAGACGTCGCATAGTGGCCTAGTGCGCCTTCCTGCTAAGAAGGTTGAGGTTGATAGCCTCTCGCGGGTTCAAATCCCGCCGTCTCCGCCACCAAACCCCGCTTCGGCGGGGTTTTTTGTTGCCTAAACGGCCCGAATTTACGCCAAAACATAGCTGTTTGCACAGACATTTTCAGAGCTTTCCCAGGTTCACTGGCGTCTACCTCAAGCTTACGATGCAACTATTTTCCGGTACTGCTCGCTAATTTTTAGTAGGTATAATGCAGAAATTACGTAAATACGGGGTTTTCACCCTCGCTCTAGCAATGAGCGCTAGTGCGTTAATTCCGACTGCCGCCGCCTCCCCCAAGGCAGGCACTGCCCTACCGGCAGCTACGTCGTCGGCAACCCCGCAGATGGTGGACATGACCACCTCCTGGTCCCAGGCCCAGAAGCTAAACCAGCAGGTGCAGAGCCTAGGCAAGCAGGTCGCCCCGCAGATCACCGACTCTTGCAGTTACGTGCCCCTGCCCCAGGATGCACGTCAGGGCTACGTTGACTACCTGAACACCTTGCGCGCCTTCAACAACATTGGCGCCACCAAGCTCAGCCCCAACGAGACCATTCACCGCGAAGCCCAGGAGGGCTCAATCGCGATGACCACCGCCAGCGGCATCAGCCACGGCCTAAAGCCTGAAACCCAGAAGGGAAACAGCCGTTTCCGTCCTGGCCCTAACGGCACCTGGCCTTGCAGCACCGCCGGTGGCGTCCGCTCCACCCTCTCTGGCCTGCTGTCTTGGACCACCTGGCAGTCCGCCACCATGGCCTACCACGCCGACAACCTGGCTGCCGACTCGGGCGTGCCCAGCCTGGGCCACCGCATGTACATGTTCAGCCCCAACCTGGTTTACACGGCTGTAGGCGCTAGCCGCTCTAGCTCCGCCCGCAGCTCCAGCGTCAACCAGGTAGTGCTTTCCTACGCGCACGGCTCACGCTACGCTGACTCGTCCTACGAGACCGGCTCTATCACCCAGCCTGACTCCAAGGTGACCCGCCCGGCCACCATTGAATGGCCGGCTGCCGGCTACTTCCCCTACTCGCTGGTCAGCAAGGATGGCGAGTGGTCACTTTCGGTTCTCAGCAGCGAAGCCAAGCTGCTTGAGGGCGCCCAGGTGGAAATCACCGCCCCCAACGGCACCGTGACTCGCCCCACGGCCCGCACCAGCGGCATCAGCGAGTCCTCCGGCTACCAGAGCGTGGCTTTCGCCGCCCCCTCCCTGGTGGCCAAGCCGGCCGCCAACACGGTAGCCACCTACACCGTTAAGATCACCGCTAAGGGCAAGTCCTGGACCTACCCGGTGCGTCTGTTCAGCTCGCTGAGCGGCGACGCGCTGTCCTCCAGCGCTGACAAGACCGCCCCGGTCTTCTCTATGCCCGCTACCTCCAAGGTGGCTTACGGCAGCAAGTTCAACCCGCTTGAGGGCGTTACCGCTTTCGATGACCGCGACGGCGACGTCACCAAGTCCATCACCGTGGTTAACAACCTGAACACCTCCCGTCCGGGCACGCAGACCCTGGTCTACCGCGTCAAGGACAAGGCTGGTAACTCCACCGAGTTCAAGCGCTCCGTGACCGTGCTCAGCCAGCAGGAAAGCAAGGCGAGCGTGTTCATTGTTGGTAACGCCGTATCCAACAAGGACGCTATTGTTCAGGTAAACGGCCTCAAGGGCGACTACCAGATCACCATCAAGTGGGTGACCACTAAGAAGCAGGGTAATTCCACATACTGGTACAGCTACTGGCGTGGTCCCTACAATGTCAGTGCTAACCTACAAACCCGCACCACTGTTTCGCTTAAGGACGTACCTTCTGGCGCAAAGCTAAGCGTAATCCTCAAGCAGGGTGGTAAAGACATTCTCACTAGTACTGAAGTCACTGTTAAGTGAGATTCTGATGCGATAAACCGGCGAATTTTGATAATTAAATTCGCCGGTTTACGTCTCAGATTATGAAAACTAGCCACAATTTCGCTTAGAGATGTGGCAAGGTTAAGGGTGGTTGTGTAGCTAATCTACATAAACTCCCGCATAGCAAGGAGAAACCAGTGCTCAAACCCAGTTTGAACCGGAGGAGGATCACGGCGTTTACGCTGAGCGTGGCAACTGCCTGCGCGCTTGCGGCTCCCGTTGTGGCATCTCCTACCGCAAATATTCCGTCAGGGACTTTCACTTCAGCCCTGCAGCTTGCCAATGGCACCCAGGCCACTAATGTACCCGGCCACTGGCTAGTAACCCTGTCTGCGCCTTCGGTATCCAACGGCGGTAGCGCGTCCTCGATTGAAACCCAGCAGGACAAGCTCGCCGAGGCCATCAAGGACGCCGGCATCAACGCTAAGATCACCAACAACTACGACCAGGTCTGGAACGGTGTTTCCGTTTCTGTCAGCGACTCTCAGGCCGCTCAGCTGGCCAAGCTGCCTGGCGTTGTAAGCGTTCAGCCCGTTATCGAGGTTCCGCGTCCCGAGGTCAAGACCTCCAAGGACCTGACCACCAGCGAAGGTGAAACCAAGTACTCCTGGGGTGCTCCCTTGGGTATGACCAACGCTGACCGCGCTCAGAGCGAACTTGGCCTGACCGGTAAGGGCGTCAAGATCGGTATCATCGACTCCGGTATTGACATTGACCACCGTGAATTCGGTGGTACCGGCGTTTCTGGTTCCGGCACCTCCCGTGAAAAGGGCGACGGCGCCAAGGCTGACGGCGCTGTAGGCTTCCCGAACTCTCGCGTCATCGCTGGTTACGACTACGTTGGTGACGACTACGGCGCGAACGGCACCTACGACCCCAAGCCGGACCCGATTCCGGATGACTGTGGCGGTCACGGTACCCACGTTGCCGGTATTGCTGCCGGTGGCGGCGCCGCTGGTTCCAGCACCGAGGTTCGTGGTGTAGCCCCTGAGGCTTCCCTGGCTGCCTACCGTGTGTTTGGCTGCGACGGCAAGACCAGCACCGACATCATCATCACTGCCATGGAGCAGGCCACCAAGGACGGCATGGACGTAGTCAACATGTCTCTGGGTGCTGCCTACATGGTTCTGCCCGACTACCCCACCACCAAGGCCGTAAAGACCATGGTTGACGCTGGTGTGGTTGTGGCTATCGCTCAGGGTAACGACGGCGCCGACGGTCTGTGGACCCTGGGTGCTCCTGGTGCTGCCACCGAGGCCATCACTGTCGCCAGTGTGGACAACACCGTCGAAACCAACTACTACTTCACCGCTAGCGGCGTAGACAACAAGTTCTTCTACAACGTCGGTAGCAACGGTGGCGACTTCGCTCGCTCCAACGTTGCTTACCCGGTCGTTGCCTCCGGTGAGGCTGACTCTGAAGACGGCAAGCTGTGCACCGCCCCCAGCGACACTAACGCTTTCAAGGGCAAGTACGTGCTTATCCGCCGTGGTGGCTGCACCTTCGGCACCAAGGCCGCTAACGCTCAGAAGGCTGGCGCCGTCGGTGTAATCATCGACAACAACCAGGCCGGCACCATCGGCATGAACCTGGCCAACGAGGCCGACCCGGTAAAGATCCCCGGTGTTTCCATCACCCAGGCTGACGGTGACGCTCTGCGTGCAGCCCTCAAGGCTGACACCACTGTCACCTTCGGTGAGACCTTCGGCGACCGTCCGGTCAGCACCGGTGGTCTGGTTTCAGACTTCTCCTCTTGGGGTCTGAACGGCAAGCTGGAAATGAAGCCGGATGTAGCCGCCCCCGGTGGTCTGATCTGGTCCACCTGGCCGCTTGACCACGGCGGTCCGTTCAACACCATTTCCGGTACCTCCATGGCTACCCCCTACACTGCTGGTGCAGCTGCCCTGATCTTGCAGGCACACCCTGAGCTCAAGGACGCCAAGAACGCCAGCACCAGTGAGGGCGTGCGCGCACGTCTGCAGTCCACCGGTTCTCCGCGTCTGTGGAGCGAGGGCAACGGCGACAAGACTCTGCTTGAGCCCACCGCCCGCCAGGGTGCCGGTCTGATCGACGTCTACCGCGCTGCTTCCACCAAGGTTCTGCCGAGCGTTTCTCGCCTGAACCTGGGCCAGCAGATTGCCGGTGAAAAGACCCACGAGATCACCCTGACCAACTCTGGTTCTGAGGCTGTGACCTACAAGCTTGGTCACGTGGACACCGTCACCACCACTGGTGAGTCCTCCAAGCCCACCCGTGGCACCACCAACGGCGCCACCGTTTCCACCGATGGCACCTCGGTAACCGTTCCGGCTGGTTCTTCCGCCAAGATTGCCGTCAAGGTCAGCGCCCCCGAGGGCATTGGCAACGGTGACTTCTACGGTGGTTACGTCACCCTGACCCCGGACAACGCTGCTCAGACCCTGCGCATCCCGTTCGTGGGTGTAGGCGGTAACCTGGCCGAGTCCAAGACCCTGTACAAGACCGGTCCGGTTCTGGCTACCGAGAAGCTGAAGGTTGTTAACAAGGCTGGCCACCAGTTCACCATGTTCAACGACCGTCCGCACGTCTACTTCAAGGCTGACGTACCGCTGATCCGCTCCGGCCTGGTTGCTATGCGCAAGACCGGCGAAGGCAAGTACGAGGTCCTGTCTGACCAGGTCTTCATCTCCATGAGTGACAAGGGTTGGAACCGTACTAGCACCCGCCTGGTGCGTTGGGACGGCTCCTACCTGGACGCTAACAACCAGCTCCAGCAGGCTCCTGAAGGTACTTACCAGCTGTGGGAGCTCAACGCCCCCGCTGGCGCTGACACCACCGTGCTTGAGCAGTACAACATCTGGATGAGCAACGACTTCACCATTGACTGGCGTCGTAGCGACTATCTGCCCACCATCACCCTTAAGGCCAGTGGCGACGTTACCGCCGCCGCTACCGCTGCCACTGCGGACGCTTCTACCTCTGACGCTGACCCGCGTAACGGCAAGCCTGAGGCAATGGTTGACGACAACGTCTTCACCTACGCTGTGGTTTCCTCTGGCGCCCCGATCACCCTGGACGCCGGCAAGGTCTACAACATCTCCAAGGTGCAGTACGTACCCAACCAGGGCAACGACGGCGTGGACTCCATGCCCGCCACCGGTTGGAAGGCCGAGGTCTCCGTTGACGGTAAGACCTGGACCGACGCTGGCTCTGGCAGCCTCAGCGGCGAAGCAATGGTTCCCCAGGACCTGACCCTCAAGTCTGGTGCTAAGGGCCGCTTCGTGCGCATCACCCTGACCAGCGACAAGGGCAAGGTTGGCGTAGCCGAGCTGCGCATCGCCGGCACCCCTGCTGGTGACGCCACCGCTCAGCCGACCGAGCAGCCCACCGCTGCTCCGACCGGTTCTGCTGCCCCCACCGAGCAGCCCACCGCTGCTCCGACCGGCTCTGCCGCTCCGACCGCGCAGCCCACTGGCTCCGCTGCTCCGACCAACCCGGCTCAGCCCACCGCTGCTCCGAGTGTGTCCGCTTCCAGCTCGGCTTCTGCCCTGCCTGGCAAGCCCAGCGGCAAGCCCTCTGCTCTGCCCGGTAAGCCCGGCAAGGGCGACGACAACCGCGAGCCGCTGGCCCGCACCGGTACCACCATCGCCATCGGCATTGGTGCGCTGGTCCTGGCCGCAGCTGGTGCAGGCGCCCTGGCCCTGCGCAAGCGTCGCGACGCTGAGGCCGGTAGCGAGGCCTGATCTCGGTTAAACAGCGCGGCTAACGCGTTGATTTAACCCCTGTGGGGGGCGGCTCGAAAGAGTCGCCCCCCACCTTTTATTCTCAAAACCTAGTATGTCTAGCGTCACAGTATTTGGATTTGCGCCCGCGCATATAGGTGTGTAAAGTTCTTTCTTGTCGGAAACGACATGCGCCCGTAGCTCAATGGATAGAGCGTCTGACTACGGATCAGAAGGTTGGGGGTTCGAGTCCCTTCGGGCGCGCCAGCAGCTCGCCGCCACTGTTTAAACTTTGGCTGCGGGCTGTTTTCAATTTTAGGGTTAATTCTCCCCTACTTTGTCGTAGCCCTACTTTCTGTAGAGATCATGAAAAAAATATCGGTTACCAGCAGGTACGTAAATTTTTTTAGTCGCTCCCAACAGCTGCCGGATCCTCTACCCACCACAGCTGGCGGTATTTGGCGCTATTTATACAAAGAATCCTGGCAAATTCTGGCCCTCTACCTAGTTTTAACCCTGCTTCAAGGCATTGGGTTTGCCTTAATCCCCAAGCTGCTAGGTACCCTGCTCGACGACGCCCTCACCCCCGGGGTGGGCTTACGCGGCACGGTAACCGGCCTGGTTCTACTATGCCTAGTGACCTCCCTGGTGGGTTCTTGGCGCACCCTGAACTACACGGCCTTAATGGTTATGCATGAGGCTTTGGTTATGCGCATGTTGCTAAGCAAAACCAGCCAGCTTGGTAGCGCCATGAAACGCGACATTTCCCTGGGTGACGCCGTGGCCACAACCGGTGACGACCCAGAAAACCTGGGAATGTGGATGGTGTCGCTGTGCAACCTGCTGGCTTATGTGCCCGCGATGATACTGGTGATTTACCTAATGCTGACCCAGTCTCTGTCGCTGGGTTTAACTATCCTGGTTGCCCTGCCCATTATCACGGTGCTTATCAGCTGGATTTCCAAGCTAATCGAAAAACGTATCCGCACTATCCGTGAAGAAAACGGTGAGCTCACCAACGTGGCCACAGACGCCGTCGTCGGCCTGCGGATCCTGCGCGGCATTGGCGGCGAGAACGCCTTCAACGAGCGCTACCGGGCCCAATCCCAGCGCGTTAAGCAGGCGGGCATTGAAGCCGCTCCCTCCCAGGCGGCCCTGGCGGTTTTCTCTGAGGCCGCCCCCACCCTGCTGACCGCCGCCGTGGTGGCTTTGGGCGCTCAGCAGGTGCTCTCTGGCCAGTTGCAGCCGGGCCAGCTGCTGACGTTCTTTGGTTACACCAGTTTCTTGCTGCTGCCCATGCGGGCTATCACCGAGCTGGTGGTGGTCAACGCCTTCACACGCGTGTCTATGCGTAAGGTGCTGCGCCTGCTGAACATCCAGCCGCACGTAAACGACCAGGCCAGCCAGCCGCTTGAGCTTAACTCGCTAGGGGCGCTGCATGACGACGCCAGCGGGGTCACTATCGCCGGCGGTAAGTTAACTGCGCTGGTGGCCCCCTCCCCCGAGGTTAGCGCCGCCCTGGCCATGCGCCTGGGCCGTTTCGACGACGCCGATACTGTCACCCTTGATGGGGTAGATTTGCGTAGCCTGCCGCTGGATCAGGTGCGTCGCACTGTGGTGGTTTCACCTACCACCGCCCAGGCTTTTGCCGGCCCGCTCTACCAGGCGGTGCTGGGTAATGACGCCCCCAAGCCCCAGGCGCAAGGCACCTTGGAGTTGGTGGCCCAGCAGGGGTACGCCAATTCGGGGGTGATAGCCGCAAGCCCTGTTGCTGATCTGCCCAGCGAGCTTGAGGCCCGCTCTCAGCAGGCTTTAGACCTGGCCCACAGCGATGACCTGGTGGATTCGGTGGGTGGCCTGTATGGACTTTTGAATGAGAAGGCCCGCAATATTTCTGGCGGTCAGCGTCAGCGTCTGGCTTTGGCCCGTGCCCTGGCAACTGATGCCCCCGTGTTGGTGCTGTTGGAGCCCACTAGCGCGCTTGATTCGCACACTGAAAACAATATTGCCGCCGATTTGGCTGCTGAGCGCGCCGGACGCACCACGGTTATTACTACCGCTTCGCCACTGATTTTGGGGCGTTGCGATGAGGTTATTTTTATTGATGACGACGGCGCCGAGGTGGCTCGTGGCACCCACCACCAGCTGCGTCAGCAGGTACCCGCCTACCGGGCGGTAGTGGAGCGTGCTCAGGGCATCCAAAGCGCCCAGCCAGCCACTCAGCCAGGCACCCAGGCCGCCGTCGCAGCCCCCAGCAGCGAGCCGGCAGCTCCCAGTGAGGCCGCCGTCGAGAGTGCCCCCGGCGAGCCGGCAAGCGAGCCCAACCACGGACAGGAGCGCTGATGAAACGACTTCCTGTAGCTAACTCGCGCCAGTCGGGACGCGCTGCCGCCGGCCTGATGCGCCACCACTGGCTGGCCCTGACCGGCGTAACCGCCGTGCAGCTGGCGGGGGCCGCCACCGGCGTGATGATTCCACGTATTGTGGGCAAAATCGTCAACCTAGTGACCTCCGCAAGCGCCACTATCCCCACCAGCACTTTAAGTAGCCAGGTAACTACCCTGGTGGTGTGGGCTTTGGTGCTTACCGGCGTGGGCATGGTGTGTACGGGCCTAGGTGAGTGGAGTGCGCGCGTGCTGGGGCAAATAATTTTCGCCCAGCTGCGTGAAGATCTGCTGGCTAAAATCACTGGCCTGCCCTTGGGGGTGATTGAGTCTGCGGGCACGGGTGACCTGCTTGGGCGCACCCAGCATGATCTGCGTTCACTACAGTTTGTGATTCAACGCGGTATTGCCCGGCTGATGACGCTGGCAGTGACTTTGGTGGTGACTTTAGCTGCGGCCACAATCACCGCGCCGCTGCTGAGCCTAGCTATTTGGCTGCCGCTGCTGGCCTGCATTCCGGCTGTGCGCTGGTATTTGCACTATGCCGTGCCCGCCTACCGTACGGTTGGCTCCCAGTACGCCACTATTGATGGGGTAATTGCTGAAACTATTGACCAGATTGACACGGTTAGCGCCTTTAATCTGGGGGCGCGCCGTAGCCACTACCTGTTTATTCGCGCTAAAGAGCTGTTTGCGGTGGATATTTATGCCGGCGCGCTGCGTGGTAAGGCGTTTTTCTGGCTAAATATTTTCACTTTGCTCTCGCCCTTGGCGGTGTTGGTTTTGGGTCTGTACCTGCACCAGCATCAGCTGGTTGACCTGGGGGCGATCACTACTTTGGCGCTGTATGGCCTTAACCTGCGCGTGCCGGTGTTTGATCTGATTGTGTGGCTCGATGAGGTGCAAAGCGCCACGGTTGCCTTTGGGCGCATTGTGGGTGTGGAGCTGGTACCTACCGAAACTGAAACCACCGATGAGCTGCCTGAAGATAATCGCATTAAGGTGCGTGACGTCTCCTATGCTTACCGTGAGGGTCACCCGGTGCTGCACCATATTGATTTGGATCTGGTTCCTGGTGAGCGGCTGGCTATTGTGGGCCCCTCAGGTTCTGGTAAATCCACGTTGGGGCGGATGCTGGCTGGTATTCACCCGCCCACTTCGGGTTCAGTGACTTTGGGCGGCGTGGAGGTTTCTCAGCTGCCTGAACACGTACTGCACCAGGAAATTTCTCTGGTCACCCAGGAGCACCATGTTTTTGCCGCTACTTTGGGTGAAAACCTGCGCCTGGCTGCCGCTGAAGCTAGCGATAGTCAGCTGTGGCAGGCCCTGGATGCTATTGGCGCCACTTGGGCTCATGAGTTGGAGGCGGGTTTAGACACGCCGGTTGGTTCTGGCGGCCATGCGCTTAGCCCCGCCCAGGCCCAGCAGTTGGCTTTGGCGCGTATTGCTTTGATTAACCCACATACGCTGATTTTGGATGAGGCCACCAGCTTAATTGACCCCACCACTGCCCACGCCACTGAGAATGCGTTGGGTAGTCTCATGGCGGGGCGCACGGTGGTGGCTATTGCGCACCGGCTTTACACTGCCGCCGACGCCGATCGGATCGCGGTGGTTATTGACGGGCGTATCGCTGAGCTTGGCAGCCACACTGAGTTATTGGCGCGAAAAGGCCATTACGCCAATCTCTGGAACGCCTGGCAGTCTGAATAGTAGTGCGACGTCGCCCGCCCGTCTCGGCCCTGCTAGGCCCGCCCTGCTGCGTACCACCTGCACCCTTGTGTCGCCTCTAGGTACAGCAGCCCTAGGTGCAGCGGCCCTAGGTGCAGCGGGGTCGCGAGCGGCGGCGTCGGCTCCAAGTGCCAAGCGAAAATTACAGCTAAATAACAAGGGCGGGAACTAGACTTAAGGGGTTACCTCTTTTTTAGTTGGGAGCAGCCATGCGCGCCTTGATTAAACCCGCCCCCGGCCCTGGCCTTGAGCTAACCGAGGTTCCTGAACCTTCACCTGGCTTTGGGGAAGTGAAGATCCGCGTGATGCGCACTGGCTTGTGCGGCACGGATCTGCACCTGGCCGGCTGGGATGATTTTGCGGCTGAAATGCTTAACCCACCCCAGACTTTGGGCCACGAGTTCTACGGTGAAATCGTAGAGGTGGGCCCGGGCGTCTCCGGCATGGATGGTGTGGGTGAGGTTAACGGCCTGCGCCTAACCCCCGGCCAGCACGTTAGTGTGGAGGGGCATATTACTTGCGGTCGCTGCCGTAACTGTCGTGCCGGGCGGCGCCACATGTGCCTGCACACTAACTCTATTGGGGTTAACCGCGACGGCGCCTTTGCCGACTATGTGGTTGTGCCCGCCGGTAACGTGTGGCTACAGGCTGACCACATTGACCCTGACCTGGGGGCTTTGTTTGACCCCTTCGGTAACGCTGTACACACCGCCCTACAGTTCCCCCTGACCGCTGAGGATGTGCTGGTCACCGGCGCGGGCCCGATTGGGGTTATGTGCGCGGCTATCGCTAAGCACGCCGGCGCTCGCAATGTGGTTATCACTGATCTATCCGATTTCCGCCTGTCACTGGCTAAGGTGACCGGCGCCGTCACCGTAAACACTCGTGAGCAAGACCTACGCGAGGTTATGGTGGATCTGGGGATCACTGAAGGCTTCGACGTTGGTCTGGAGCTGTCTGGTGCCCCTAGCGCTACCCGCCAGATGCTGGACGTGTGTAACTATGGGGCTCGCATCGCTATGCTGGGGCTGCCTAGCGCCAGCTATGACATTAACTGGAACCAGGTCATCACCCATATGCTCACCATTAAGGGGGTTTATGGTCGTGAAATGTTTGACACCTGGTACAAGGCTGACTTCATGCTGGGCTCTTCTCCCCAGCTGCGTGACCAGATCCGTTCGGTGATCACCCACCGGGTCACCCCGGAGAATTGGGCTGAAGGTTTCGACGCCGCCCGTTCAGGTAAGTGCGGCAAGGTCATTATTGACTGGACTGCCTGACCCCACCGGTGCGTCCAGGCGCCGCCTTTGCGCGCTTGCTGCTTTTGCAGTCTTGCTAGGCGCGGCGCCGGCACACCAGGGCCTGGCCCCACCGCGCCACCACTTCTACCGCCACCGCCAGCAACGCTGCTGCATAACCACATATTATTCAAAGGGAAAGTTTCATGTTCACTTTTAAAGACGAGCTGGCCGCCACCTTGGCCGAGATCGACGCCGCCGGGCTGACCAAGCACGAGCGGGTAATCACCACCCCCCAGGGCGCCCACATCGCCACCACCACCGGGGATTCACTAAATTTCTGCGCCAACAACTACCTGGGTTTAGCGGGCGACCCGCGTATCACCCAGGCCGCCCATGAGGCGCTAGACCGCTGGGGTTTTGGCCTTAGCTCTGTGCGTTTCATTTGCGGCACCCAGACCCCCCACACTCAGCTGGAGGAGCAGCTCTCCCAGTGGCTGGGAATGGATGACACCATCTTGTTCTCCAGCTGTTTTGACGCCAACGGCGCCATTTTTGATGTGCTGCTAGGCAAGGAGGACGCCATTATTTCTGACGCCCTCAACCACGCCTCCATTATTGATGGCGTGCGCCTGTGCAAGGCTCAGCGTTTCCGCTACGCCAACGCAGACATGGCTGACCTGCGCAAACAGCTTGAGGCTGCGAAGGCTAATGGCTGCAAGCGGCTAATGATTGTCACTGACGGCGTGTTCTCCATGGACGGCTACTACGCTCCCCTGCCTGAGATTTGCGATTTGGCCGATGAGTTTGGGGCCCTGGTGATGGTTGATGACTCCCACGCCACCGGTTTTGTGGGCGACACCGGCGCGGGCACACCCGAGCTTCTAGGGGTACGCGGGCGCGTAGACATTTTGACCGGCACCCTGGGTAAGGCCCTGGGTGGGGCTAGCGGTGGTTACATTAGTGGCCCTAAGGAAGTGGTGGATTTGCTGCGTCAGCGCGCCCGCCCCTACCTGTTCTCTAACACTGTGGCCCCGGCTGTGGTGGGTGGTAGCGCTAAAGCGGTAGAGATTGCCCGCCACGCTGACACCGAGCGCGCCCAGCTGCGCGCTAACTCCCAGCTGTTCCGTCAGCTTATGGCTGAGGCTGATTTTGAGCTGCTGCCTGGTTCTCACCCGATCACGCCGGTTATGTTCCCTGGTGACGACGGCGCCGTTAAGGCCGCCCGGATCGCTAGCGCCATGCTGGAGCACGGCGTGTATGTCACGGCTTTCTCCTTCCCGGTTGTGCCGCGCGGCCAGGCCCGTATTAGGGTGCAGCTATCGGCCGCCCACTGTGAGGCGGATGTGCGTGCGTGCGTGACCGCATTCATTGCGGCACGTGACGAGGTTGAGGCCCAGGAGAAGGAGACCGCTAAGTGAGTGAACCTACCGCTACGACGTCGGAAATTAAAACCACCGGCAGTAAAACCGCAGCTGAGTTGGAAAAGCAGCTGATGCGGGCGAAGCAGCTGATCGTGGTGCTGTGCATGGTGATCGCGCTGCTGTTGGGCGCTTTGGTGACGCTGTGGGCAGTGGGGGGTGATAAGGAGGCCACCACCGGTCAGGCTCAATCCACCGCCATCACTGGCACTAAGGCTGGCGCCGCTAAGAGCGACGTCAGCACTAACCAGACTCCCCAGGCGCTAAGCGAACCCACCCAGGAGGCCGCCAAGCAGGTGATCGCTAATGCCGCTCGCCGCCAGAGCGACGACCCGCGTGCTTTGGGGCGCCCGGATGCGAAGGTGACCATGGTGCTGTTCTCCGATTTTGCCTGCCCGTACTGCACGCAGTTCGCTAAGCAGGTACAGCCGCAGCTGCAGGATTTGATCGATAACGGTACTTTGCGTATCGAGTGGCATGATTTGGCGCAGATCAGCCCCACTTCCCCGCTGGCGGCCCAGGCTGGTTTGGCGGCGGCAGCCCAGGGTAAGTTCTGGGAGTTTGAGCGGGCGGCTTATGCCAGTGCGAAGGATGGCGATCACCCCACCTACACTGAGGAGTCGCTGGTGGCTTTGGCTAAGCAGGCGGGCGTGCCCGACCTGGCTAAGTTCAAGACTGACATGAACTCTCAGGCTAATGTTGATGCGGTTAAGAAGTCGCGTCAGGACGCCTATAATGTGGGTATTAACGGCACGCCTTTTGCTTTTATTGGCGACGCCGTCATGCCGGGTTATGTGGATGCGGCTACGGTTCGTGCCACGGTTTTGGCTCAAGCCGCTAAGTCTGGCAAGTAGTTACATGTAGTTAGTTGCCTCGGCCTTTAAGCCACATAATCTCACGCCTGCCCCGGGTACTGTCCCGATCGGCAGGCGTGAGTTTTTAGTGGTGGTGTTGCTAGTACTAGTTTGTTGCCGGCTTTGGCGCTGCTAGTAGCGCTGGCGCTGCTAACGCTGGTGATTTTGTGCGAGCTGGTAGCGCACCCAGCGGCGCTGGCCGGTGGCAATGGCCAGGCCTCGCTCCACAAGTTCACGCAGCTCACTTCGCGCCTGCTCAGCGCTCACGCCGAACTGGTCGCGGTAGTCGCTGTTGCTCCAAATACGACCGTGGCGCATGTCTACCAGCGCCTTTTTCTGGTTCTGGTTCAAGCCCAAAGTTGAGCCGAGCCCACCGAGCCAGGTCAGATCGCCGTCGGGAATTAGGGCCGAGTTCGGGAAACGCACCGTGAAGGACACCCCGTTGTCATAAAAGCGTGGCTCAGCCATTCCGGCGTTGCTTAGTTCCCGACGCGCCTGACGAATCCCTGTACCCATGGCCTCAATAACTCGCCCATTATAGCCTTGGACGTTGCGGCAGATCTGATAGAGCTTCTCATTTACTGCGGGATGTTCACCAGAACCAAGCCGGTCAACCGTGATCCCCCACAGACCACCTGGATTTGTCAAGCGGAACCCATCAGGGGTGATTCTCAGATCAATGCCTTTGCCACGCGAGGCTTCAGACAGATCACGGTGAACCAGTGCGTTAGCGATCACCTCGCGTACTGCCACCATGGGCAGTGCATATTCTGTATTGCCATCACCTTTACTAGTGACGGTTTGTTTTGATTCTACGTTTTGTCTAACCCATTCCAGGGCGTCGTCGAGAATTACCGGTAGGGCTCCAGTGAAATCGCGGCGGTTAACTGCCCGTTCATCACCTCTACCTTCAACTGCCGCTGTAAGTGTCAGGTGAGGTAGAAGCCGCTGTGGGTACTCACCTAACGCATATAGGCCAGCCACCGTGAGCTCTGTGCCCGCGCGGTCTGCGACGACGCCAGTGTAGTAAAGGACATCCGTGTCGTTTTCGTTAACCAGCCGCGGGGTGGTTTCACGTACAGCGGCAATATAACGGGAGACTAGTTCTTCATCTAGATCTTCCCGGCAACT
>ERZ773196.14-NODE-14-length-117299-cov-9.191916_pt1 | contig 117299 bp, 116 predicted proteins | sample MGYA00581009_ERZ773196 | MGnify/ENA primary metagenome ERZ773196 (study PRJEB29015, sample SAMEA2738162) | human oral metagenome | biome: human oral; feature: human-associated habitat; material: saliva | place: China | collected 2243 ... | reverse complement strand
CCACGGCCCGCCGCGACAGCAACGCCCGCGCCAGCGGCCATGCCGCCACCGAACGAACGCATACGGCTCATGCCGCTACGTGCCATGTCAGCGAGGCTTGAACCCGCAGCCGCAAGGCTGGAACCAATGACCTTAGCGGACGCGACAATTTCCTTCGTAGACGCGCGCAAGAGGATGAAATAGACGATAGAGATAGCCACGTTCACCGCAGCGACAATGAGCAGGAGCAACACCGGGTCACCGACAGCCATACTGCTACCCAACTGGCCGGTCACGCCACTCGCGGGACTACCAATCAGGAGGGAAATGATACCGACGTGGATAAACCCGATCACGCCGATAGCGAGGATAGGCCGCAGAATGTGCTTCCACAGTCCACTTGTTGCCTTCTCGTCACTCACGCGGCACGCGGAGGCCATAGACCGCAAGATCGCTACCAAAACAATCGCAATGATCGCACCGTACTTGAGGAGCGGGACCACGTAGATACTGGTCACGTCCACCGCGAGGAGCATGATAGCGGTCGTAATCGACGACTCTTGCATGACCTGTTGGTAGAAGTTCGTATCATTCGACGACAGTAATGCGGGCTTTTGCAGCGAGTTCGCCAGCATCAGGCGCATGTAAGCGTCAAAGCTGAAGTTCTTCAACTCATATGCCTGCGGGTAGAGCTGGCTACCCGTCTGAACGCCCAAAACAGTAGCGTCTGAGAACACTTGATTGAACTCGAAAGTCGTCATCATCGCGGCAGACGAATTGAGCACGTTGTCTTGGAACGTGTAGTAGTTCAACAGGTCCAAGAACGGGGTCTTAGTGTTCCGCAAGACGCGCATGATGCGAGACTCAACGGGAGTCAGATCAGACTCGGTGAGACCGTAAGCAGTCATCTCGGAGGGGGAGAACACCATCGGGCGCTCAGCCGGGTAGGAAGCCGGATTCAAGGGGTCTTTCACCGTGTACGTCACGCCGTTCGCATAGACCTTCGTCGGAGCCGCGTAACCGGCCTCGTACATTTGGTCTACCCACGGGCTGTACATCGCCGCGAGCTGCGAAACGTTCACGTTCTGCCAGTACTTTTGGCGATTCTCGGGGTTGTCCTTGTACTCATCATCATGGCCCGGCTCGAACGGGAGGTTACTGTAGGTGCGCAGACTGTACTTCTTGTCGTATTCGACAACGACATTGTTAGCGGCCTTCAGGTAAGGAATCGCGTAGGTGAACAGTTCCTTCATGCCGAGGTAGTCTTTCAACTCCCCGTTATTGTCAATGGTCGCGTCCGCGTCCTTATCGCCGGACTTGTTGTTGTAGAAGTACCCCTGATCTGGGGCGGACAGCAGCATGTCTTTCCAGCCGTTAGAGGCGTTCGGTGCGGCTGACAGTCCGTGGTCGAAGTTGTACCACGAGAAGTGGTAGTACGGGGACTCGGTGAACAATCCGAACGCGCCGAGACTGTTGTAGTCAGCGTCCGTGTACGGTTCGTTGTCCGGGTTGTAGCCAGCGGGGTTTTGTTCCTTGATCTGGTCGCGCGCGCTCTTGCCTTGCGTGTACACGCCGAGGCTGAACTGGTATGCGCCGGTTGGGATACCCACGTTCTGACTGTACGTGAGGTTGTCGAGCTTCGATGCGTCACCAATGTGATCGTTGACGATCTTGGAAGCCATGACGGGCGTGATGTACGACAGGGTTGTGGGGTCACTGTTGCCGGAGGGCTTGTTCGCGTACCCGGTGCCCGCGTATGCGGTCAAGGTATCCGGGTACTTGTCGTAAGCGTCCTTCATGCTTTCAGTCCACGCGCTCATGTCGGGAGTCTTGTTGTACGCGGCTTTACCGTCACCACGGGTCTTAGACAGTCCGAGGTATGTGTAGCGGGACTGGTTCGCGATATCCACGTAGGAGCGGTACAGGTATGTTGAGTTCGGGTCGCTCACGAAAGTTTCCCCGCCGTATGCGCTCTGAGTGGAGGACTTCAACAGGCGCGACAGTGAATCAGAGGAGGCAACAGCGCGGCTCAGGTCGGAGCCGAACTCTACAGCGGTGCGCTTCTTCGGGGACTGCCACTTAAGAAGAATGTTCTCCCCACCACGGTTAGAAATCTCGTTTTCTTTCCCGTCACTACCGTCGCTCACCCAGCCGGACATGTCTGCCGCGTTGTTGAACACGGTTTGCAGGTAGTTCCCGTAATCGTCGCCGGTAGCTGCCTTATCAATTTCAGATGAATAGGCTTGATGGGTAACGAGCGCCCAGTACGTGAACTTCTCGCTGAGAACCTTCCCGCTGTAAGCGTTCGTCTGGTCGATCACGTAGTTCAACGTGGGGATAGCGCCCGCTGCGACGATGAAGAAAATGATGAAGCTCATGACCGCTCGCCGTATGGAAATCATCTGAACCAACGCGAACACGCCGAGCATGGCTGCGACGAACACGAGCAAGTACGACAAGTACCGGTTGTACAAGGTCACGAAAGAGTCTGTCCACGACAAGTCATGCAAGTTCGGCGTGGACACGTAGCCAGCGAAACCGACATATTTCGTGGTTCCCTGATTCACGCCGATAGTCTGCGTACCCGTCATGTCCGAGTGCCAGCGGAGCATGAAGCTCCCGGCAATCATGGTGAGGAGCTGTGACTTGTAAGCCGTGTGGCTCCAATTCGGGGACAACAGTGCAAGCGAGTAGTCAGTCAAGTTCGCTAGTTTCTCGTTTGCTGCGGTCTGCTCATCGACAGTGAGCTTCAAGTTCGACTGAACGGGAGGCAGGTCACTGTTGTACTTCCAGCCGAGCTTTTGCAGGGCGCTCGTGTCGCCAAATGCCGCGAGAACGTAGGACGAGTAGAGGCTCACAGCGGTCGGCTTCGGCATAGCGGACGCGGTTTGCGTGAGGTTCGACGAGGGGTCGAGAACCTTCTCCCACGCGCTAGAGACAGCCTTAGAGTCAATGTCTCGGGCCTTCGCGAACGGCTTCCCGTCGCTACCGATAGCGTCTTGATACATGCCATCAGCGGGAACATCGCCCTTGAACGCCTGGATGTCATCGAGGACGATCATCTTGTTCACGGTTTTCACCGGGTCTGAATTGTTCCCCGGATGCGCGCCAACCCACATGACATCAGAGGGGGTTGTTGAGGACGCGCCAGCGCTCGGAGTGAGGACTTCACCGCCGACGCGCAGCAAAGTGAACGTGTTGCGCTTAGCACCAAAGAGTCCACTGGAAACGTCGTTGAGGCCAGCCTTCTTAAGCTGTTCGCTCCAGCCGGTTTTAACTCCGTCCAAGAACGTGTCCCACGAGTCCGCGCCTTGGAAGAACCACTTGTCGTTCGGGAAGTTCCATTCGCTTGTCCCGACCTGAACGGGTGCGTGGAACGCGCCGTAAGGCTTGTATGAGGGCGCGTCAATGAGGCTTTCCGTAATGCGCTTTTGCGCGTACTCAAGGTTGAATGTGCTCTGCCCGCTCGATGCGCTTCCCAACTGGATAGCTTGGTTTGAGAGCACGAGGTTTTGGAAACTGACGGTGTTGTATGCGCCGCCCGGCTTGGAGATGTTCGAGCCGTCCACCTTCATCCACGTGGAGGGGTTCATGGACGCGGGGATAGCAACCCACGTGTGGTTGGGGCCGCGATACACGAGGTCACCGAACGGGCTGATTGCCATTTTCCCGCTGTATGCGGTGAGCGCTACAGCTTTGCTTGCGTCTTGGAAAGCGCTTTTGACGGCTTCAATGTCAATGCTGTCGCTCTGCTGGTCTGCGCCCTTCGTGAAGTCGAGGTCGCTCTGGTACAAGTCAACGAGGGAAGAACCGTATCCCTGCTTAAGGTTTGCCATAGAGAGCGCCTGATAGAGGGCGATCACGCTGGGGGTGAGGTTCTTACCCGAGGGGTCCCACACGAACGCGGGGATGGTCTTACCGCCAGCGTTGTAGACGAGAGCATTCCACTTCGCCTTGTAAGCGGGGGAGTTCTTAGGAAGCACGGTATCTTCCATGACATCCTCGCCGCCAGCGCCACCGGACACCATAGCGAGGAACGTGCGCCAGTCAGTCGGGTAGTTCTCGGTCGTCCAGTTTGCGTCTGACGCATAGTCTCCGTTCGTGTAAGCGAACTGTAGGTCTGCGCCGCCCTTCCAGACGTTCCCGATCACATAGTTCGCGACGCTTTCCGCCGCGTCCTTACTCATGCCCACAGTGTTCTGTAGGGCAGTGGTCATGTTTTCTTTGGTCTTGTCCTGCTGTTCCTTGTCCTTCTTTTGGATACTGCCGTTGTAGTTGAACTGCGACTGGAACGGGACATAGAAGTTAGACACGTAAGTGCCGAGAATACGTAGTTCTTCGGGCTTGAGGTTCGCGGCACCGGAGTCAGCGAGACTCTTATTCTTCGCAAGGTTAATGACCGCTGCGGTACGACTCGACGCGCTACCGCCCGTGGGCGCGTCGTCCGCGAGCGCGCCGGGGACAATCACCATTCCCAGTGCGATAACGGTAGCGGTTGTTGCGGTCACCATGCGCACAGCGCCCTTACGGGCCGTGCGTAGAACTGTTTTTGCGGAGATATTCATAAGCGTTTATGCCTTTACTGGTTTAGAGGTTTGTCGCGCGGAAACTTCTACGTTTAGAACATTCCCATAAAAGCGTCGAACATCTTTAATACCCATCCCATGACGGTCAGGAGGCCACCGGATACGAGGAGCGCGGTAACAAAGAACGCTGCCATGAGGACCGGGAGACGTTTCATCGCCCAGTAAGCCATTGGGTTGCGCCCGTTTGCCGCGCCTTCACTGGCCGCGTTGATCGCGGCACTACTGAACAGTTTCGACCTGATCTTCCCGCCGTTTTCCCGGTAAGACTGCACGCCGGGGAAAGTCAGATAAGCCATGTCGAGGAGGGCTGACAGGTAGATGAGGGCTTCAACGACTAGAGCGATAGCACCGAGGAGGACTCCGACGGGAGCGAGCCACGGGCGCGCCAACGTGAGGGCTTGATCTTGATTGCCGGAGGCTTCTGCCTTAACAGTGTCAATGCTCTTCGTGATCTTCGTGTCTTGCTGCTTGATGAAGTTGTAGAGCTTTGCTTTGCGGGGGGTTGCGAGGCCGCTCTGCGCTGTGGCGTTGAGAGCGGTCTGCATGAACTTTGTTTTGTCAGTGTTCGTGAGCTGGTTGTAGGTCGCGTAGTCGAAACTGACCGTACCGGCTTTAGCGTCGTATTCGAGGATGTTGATGCTGCGCTTTTTCAGCGAGTCGTTACTGATAGAGACGATGCCTTGAATGTTTGCGTCGTTTTGGGCGATAGCGACCACGGATTTCACGGTGTCATCAGCGTGTGCGGGGACGCTGGACATGAGGAAGCCGCCCACCATGAGGAGGAGGGCGAGAATGATGCGGGGGAATCGTTGCACTTTGGTTTGTGTGTTCATGGGATTTGTGGAGCTTTCACCTACATGCGGGTAGCCGCATGGCTTCCCCAGTTTCCTGTGCTAAACCGGGGAAGCCATGCGAGGAAAATCAGCCGATACCCTGACCGATTGAAGTAATCACGTCGATTGCCCAAGCGAAGAACTTGGAGAACATTCCGCTGGTCACGCCAGTGACAATGAAGATCACAACGAACGTGGTGATACCCATTTCCTTCACGAGAATCAGGAGGGGGTTCTTGCTGTTCTGGTTGCCCTTCTCGAATGCGCGGGTAGCGAAGTAGCCGACCTTCGACACTGCTGTGCCGACCTTGCCGCCGCTACCAATGAAGCCCGAGAGGACAAGGAGGATAGCGAGGTTCCATACCCACAGGAACGAAACGAGCGCCATCACGAAGTACACGAGGGCACCCGAACCGGTTGAGATACCACCGAGGAGCGGGAAGATCGCGTTACGACCGTTCTCCAAGTCAACGGGGTTGTAGGAGCTATTGATCGCGTTCGTCCACGCGGTTGCCATACCGCTGGTGTTCTTCAACTGGCTAATCCAGTTGGACGCGGTTTCCTTGGTCACGCCGTCGCTCTTAGAAAGCGAGTCATCGTAGCCACGTGCCTGCGGGTTCGTGTAAACCTCAGTGCGAGCGCGGAGGTCACCTGCGAACTTGGTACGAGCATCGCCAGTGAGCCTGCCAAACATGGCTTCGTTGACGTTGCCTTCAGTGTCAATCAGGTCGCTACCGTTAACGGTTCCGCCACCTTCGAGCGCGTACTTGTTGCCCTGAACTTCCTTACTGACCGTAGTGCGCAGAGCTTGGTCGGCCTGATCGGAAGCATCCTTGTTGGCTGCGAACGCGCCAACACTGGTCAGGAGAGTGAGGACAATCGCGAGGATTGTCGTCAGAATCATGGAACGGTAGAGCGCACGAGACTGGTCTCGCCTACTCACCGCAAGAGTCGTAGTCATTTTCGTTTGGTTTCCTTTCCGGTTCAGACCACTAGAGATGGGAGAGCAAAGCCCGCGAGCTTAGCTACAGTCACAATTAAAAGAACTATGTTGATTGCATGTAACGCATTAAAAACGATCTTTGTTTCCCACGTGCCGCCCGTTGAGAAAAATCCGGGCTTTCCCTTTTGCGTTGGGGGGACGTGGGGAATGATCTTGATGCGTTCGGGGAGCACATGCTTCCGCAAGATGAACTTGTTCATGAACAAGCCGGTTGCGAACGGTAGTCCTTCTGGTGTGAGTAAATCCAGAATAAGGTGCGCGACGAGACCAAAGCCAATACCCATGAGTATGAGCTGCGTCAAAGCCGAGCTGAGGTTCCCCGTTGTCGGGTCGAGTTTTGACAGGAAATAGAGGATTACCGCTAGTGGGAGTTCACTGTGTGTTTGCCACGAGCGGTGCTTACAGTCGAGGACGCTCACAAGCTGAGCTGCGCGGCTTCCTTTGGGGAATACGCCGCGTAGGGGCTTAGTGGCGTGGAGGACGTGACTGATTGCGCGTGATACCACGTCTTGTGAGGGGAGGGACTGGCCGGAGCGCTGCCCGATGGGCTTGAGTTCGTCCCATAGTCCGCCGGGAGCGTGGTCGAGGTCTGAGGCTGTTGCTCCCCATACCGCGAACGGGTAGAGGCACGCGAGGGAGGCTACGGGGGCTGCTGCGACGAGCGGGGAGCCGCTGTAGACGAGGAGCGAGTAGCCTGCGAGGCACGCTGTTACGCCGCCCGCACGGTGTGTTACGCCCTGCATATGCTATTCACCGTCCTCTTCTTCGCTGCGGGCCATGTTGTAGCGCTGCCGAATACCCTTGTTAACTTCGCAACGGTAGTCGTAGCCTTCCTGCCCATGAACAGCACTGCGGAGGAAACGGAGCGCCCCGTCGTCGGTAATGCGAAAGACACCAACACCACGCAAGACGAGCTTCTTCTCAGCTTCTAGGGACTCTAGGCAGGTCTGCGCATAGTAGGAGAGCACCGTTTCCGCCTTGTGGACGTTGTAGCCGTTTTCGCGGGCAAACTGCTTGTACTGGGCCGCGAGAGGCTGACGATGCGCCAGACCGTAGTTCGCTGGCCCGCAAGACATTTCAACCAGCCCAAGATAAGAAACGGTTTCCCCACCCTTGAGCACCCTATCGAGCGTCCACTGCCTGTAGGTGGTCAACATGTCCTCAACTTGGACGATGGGAACACCCGTTTTCTGGGCTGTTTCCCGCATGTTTAGGTTAATGAAACTCAAAGTAGTTCCCTTGTTTGTACAAGAAACTCAGTAGGGTCGTTTTCGCTTTGCTCGATGATGTAGTTCTGCGTGATTACAGGGTCGTAAAACGCTTCAATCGCATAAGCGAGAACATCTCGGTCGATACGGATATGCAACGTGTCGCCGGGCTTAATGTTGGCTTCTTGGAAGGTTTTCAGGAGGTCAGCAACGATGGCAGCAGCTTTCTGCGCGTCCGCACTGACTGTGGAGACTCGGAAGAATCGGTCTTTGACATAATCGACAATCCACACGGCTTAGTGTCCAATCGTGACTTCGACGAGGTAATCAACGAGGTTCGCGAGGACCGCACCAAGGTTAAGACCAAGGTCTTGCACGTAGCTGCCAATCACAAACAGGACGATGACGACAACCGTGGCAATAATCGTCTTAAAACGCTTCCGCGCGTAGATCATTGCCGCACTCTTAGCGGAGCCGTTAGCGCGCGCACCCGGCATCTGTACCTGACCGCCGGTTTCTGCGAGGTCCACTGCGCTGATTGCGTCTGAGGTCACCCACGTAATGCCCTGCTTGCCGCCAGATGATGAGGGCATTGGCGCGGGGGCACCCATACCGCCGATACCACCAACAGACATGGGTGAACCGCCGGAGGCATTGTGTCCGCCGCCAAGGAACGAGCGCGTAAAGCCAAAGTTGATGTACACGAGGTCGATCATCGTAATGAGCGCGAACGAGCCAAAGACGAGCGCGACGAGCCAGCCAACGACGTAGCTAATCCACCACAGGGTAGCGTTTCCGCCCGCATAACCTTCGTGGAACTTCTGCTTGTCAATCGCCCCGCCCTTCAGGAACTCTAAGTCCTTCTTGTACTTGTCGTCGGTCTTAACAAGCGGGGTACGTGAGGGGTTTGAGCGCAGGTCAACGCTCATAGGGCTGCGGCTCGACTGTGGGGTCGCCTGCTGGGTGGGGGCCTGCGGGGCGGGTGTCGTGTCAGCGTCGCTCGTGTAGTCCACTCGGACAATCCCCGCGTCAACGGGAGTTTGTGCCGCGTAGGACGTTTGAGCGAGACCAACGAACGCTGTTAGGGCAATGCCCGCCGACAGCATGGGAGCTGCCACCTTGTGCATGATGGTTTTCACGGCTGTGCCTTTCGTGGAAGAACTCGGTTACTGGTGAAACGTTTGGTCAGTCAACGTCTGGGAGGGTAATCCCCAAAGTGTTGCGCGTATAGTCAGCGAGCTTATTGGCTGCTTCTTCCGCGAGCGCACGCCGACGCTCTTCAGGGGTTCGTGCGGAACCAGCCGAGTAGGGGCCACGTCGAAGAGCGAGAGGAGCGAACTTCGTGCCCTCAAACTCGGGGGCGAGATCGCGCTTCACGCGCATGTTAACTGCGCCCACAGCATCATCGAGGGGGATGCGCTCACAGGTGAGAACGTTGATCTTCGGGTAGGTGGAGCGCACAGACCGGAATCCACTGCCGCGTGCGGGAGCGAGCTTCACGGCGGGGATGCCGCCGCGTTCACGCAACACGACAGACAAGTGCTGTTCTACGCCGATCTCAGGGTTCTGGCCGTCGATAGAGCAACTGATTTCAGGCAGGGACGCAAAGATGATGAGTTCATACAAGGTGAGGTCAAAATCTTCGCCCGCGTTGACGGTGCGCCACTGGTCTTGATTCTCGTAGTCGTACAGGTTGTTGAGGCTGAACGCGCCAGTGGTCCCAAAGTTGGGGACTCGGGGGAGGTCTCGGATTGCGTGGAAGCGGTATCCAACGATGTTGGGTTCTGCTCCGCGTCGCGCGCGTGAGGGGTCCACGAGGAGGGCCTTCAAGTACACGCTGTCAGAGAGTGCGAACTTTTCCATGTCTTAACTTGATGCTTTCTTTCTTACAGGCAGGTGGTGTGCCTGAATTATCGGATAATGGCAATGTTACCGTGCTGGTCTACTCGGTAGGTGACTTCAATGAGGTCCCCGGACTTATAGCCGTCGTATTGGCCCTTGGGGATGACGTAGTTAATCGTTGGCCGATTGCTGTCTGGGACAGACAGGTGGACGGTGAACATGAGGTTCCCGCCGGTTTCCATGATCGACTTTGATACCACGAGGCCCGTGACCGTCTTAGGTTCAGAGAACTGTAGCGAGTCGGGGTCGATGGTGGCCCGGTCGGTCGGGGATGCGGGCTGTGGGGACGTGCTCACGGTCGGAGTTGCCGCCTGCGTAGTGGGGGCTGCTGTAGTGGTTTCTACCGGCTTAGGAGTAGGAGTCGGGGTAGTTGCGGGGGCTTGCGTCGTAGGAGACGCACACTCGGTGACAACAACACTCGGAGTCGCGTCTTGTGTTGCCTGATGGTTCTTCACGGCGACAAAACATGTTGCGAGGAGCGCGCACACTGCGATCACACCCAAGCTCCCAGCGATAACCTTGCCCGGTTCGTTCGGTTGGGACTGGTCTACTGCTGGGGCGGGTTCTGCCGTGGGCTGTGGGGCCTGTGACTGGGGTGCCGCACTGGCCTGCGGGGCTTCTTCCGCGTAGTAGCGGGGCCGGTAGGGTTCATCGTCCTCGCCGTACCCGGCGCGCTCAGCGTAACGCCTGCGACGCATAGGGCTTTCGCGGGGAAAATAGGGTTCGTCCCCGCCAGAGTCGTCGGTATCGTCTGAAAAGCCGGGTTCAGAGAACGTTTCTTCGTCGTCACCGTCGTCAGAGATTCCCGAAACCTTGTTCCAAAAATCGTCATCCATCAGTGGCTCACTTTCACTCGCGTGGCTTGGGTGGGCTTGGGGGTGAGTCGCCCGTATCTACGTTGTTTGCGGCTTTCTTCGAGGTATTCTTCCCACGCTTTGTCGCGTAGCTGCGCTCGCGGGTCGATGCGCGCTTCAGGGGAGAGAACTTCGAGGGCTTCCACGAGTTCTGGGACGCTGCCTTGTTCTTCGGCTGCGATTCCCGGTAGGTCATGTTCGACGAGGCGTGCGACGTATAGTGACGCGGTTTGTTTCTTCAGTTCCTCTGGTGTCATGGGGTTAGTCCTTCCTGTATTCGGTGATCGCCATTTGGGTTTGCAAGAATCGAATGACTTGCTCGCTTGTCGTGTACTCGTGGTGGGACAGTGCGATAGCGGCGAGGATGGGCAGGGGGATAGGTCGTTCCCCGGTGGACATTCCTTCCACCCATGCGCTGAACGTGTACTCTTCCCTGCGGTAGTACGCCAAGCTGAGGACTTCCCGGTCTGTGGCATCTTCTAGCGTCGCGCACCTGACTCCACTCTCGATGAGCGCGTTGAGTTGGCCTTGGAGAGACTGGGCAACGATTTCGCGTCGCTTTGAGGACATGAACGCCCACTTCAGCAAGTCGCGTTCTAAAGCGAGGACTGGTTCAGCCATGTCCGCCCACGTGAACAACCCGGCGTAGGTTCCTTCCAATACTTGGCCGAGGAGCGCGCTCATGGCTTCGTGGTAGTAGGAGCCGACGGGCGCGGTGGCTCGGGGGACAAACCCGGTTGGGAGTCCAACGAGACTGCCGCTGTTGCGTTCAAGGAAGTAGAACTCGCCGCGTAGGAGTGCTGTTGCTTCACCGTAGGGGCGCGCTTGAACGTCGAGGACGGCTTCTTGGGCTTTGAGGAGCGCCTGAGTGTCCTTCTTGTCGTTGTGGGCCACTGCGGGCGTTAGGAGGCGCTTAGAGGCCGTGTCGCTCACCTTGAGGGCCGGGAGCTGGGTGTCAGTAGTTAAGGGACGCATACTGCCTCTCTGTTGCTTCAACGGGCATCGTGTAAACGATGATTCTGTCATCCTCAGACTGAGGGGGAACAGTGACCTGTCGGAACTCGATAGGTAGATCGTCTACCGGTTCCGCGTCACCGCTTTCCCCCGTTAAATCGAGGTCTTTAACGGATACTTCTAAATTGCCAAGTTCTAGTGAAATAGGGCCTAAACTCAGGTTTCCCACGAGGCCCATGTTGACGAACGGGGGTTCTCCAAACAGGTCAGCCGAGGGGAGTGTGGACGCGCGGGCGGGGAACGCTACGAGTTCGCGTCCCCGCGTGGGGTCAATCTGCCAGTAGCCGCCCGTCGTGTACCAGCAGCCCTCTGGGGTGAGGTTACCGAGTTGGAGGTCACGATTTTGGTAGTAGGCTTCCACCCATTTGGTCCACGACTTACCGGTGAGGTTCATCCATTCGACAGAGGCCCGCGTCACCGGGTGGTCGAGGCCCATGTTGTACTCTCCGTCGAGACTGTTCCACATGTCCCACTTGGGGTGGGCGTTCACCCAGTCTTGGAGAGACTGATTGTCTTTACCGATAGTGTCAAAGAACAAGGCTTGGATGTCTGGAATGTCCCACATGGAGTGGAACACGGGCATTCCTTCCCCGAACGTGCGGTTTTCAGTAACCCAGATCAGGTTCGCGTCGTTTTCCGTATAGCGTTTGAGCCTGCTCTTTTCCCCGGCTTCATCTTCGAGGGTTTCAACGAGGAGTTCACGCCAAAAAGCCGCTTCGCAAATGTAGGTGAGAATGTCTTTGTTTTCCCCGTCTATGGGGAACATTTCGTCGAGTGCTGCTCGCGCGGTGAGTCGGAGGTGGCGGGGGTTGAGTGTTGCGGTGCCGTCGAGCTTCCATGCGCAGACGGGCGCTAGGTCATTGAGTGTTTGGTATAGGGCCGCTTCATCCCACGCATAGGGGAGAGCCTGAACGTAATGGGAGTACAAGCGCGTCAACGCGAGCTTGTAACGCCCGATATACGTCAGGGTGCTGATTGTGCGCTTTTCGCGCACCTGCGGGGTAAGCATCGTTTCCTATGGTCTGCGTTATTGGTTTGGTTTGGTATGAGTTGAGGCAGGTACCGGCTGGACTTGCTGGTTGCCGGTACCTGCCTCACTTCGTAGCCTACCATAGGCATGAGCATGGTGTATGCGGTTACATCATGTTTTTATCGTCTAAAACACGATGTTACGCGATGCGCACGCATGTACTTCACGCTCATTCTTCGTCATCACCACGCTTCTTGCGGGCCGCAAGGAGAATCCAACCCGCAACGAGGGCCATCACGCCGAACAATCCGCCCGCGACGATACCGATGTGGCGACCAGTCCAGTTAAGGGCCTGACGGAACCACGAGGCGTTCACGTACACGTCCTTCACGGTGACCTCGCTGACGTTGCCAGCCTGATCGGTTGCCTTGAAGTGGACATTATGCGCGGACGCGGACTGAGGAATGATGAGCGTGTACGTGTCGTCCCCGCTCTTGGTTGCCTTCACGTCCTTACCGTCAAGGGTTGCGATGAGTTCCGTTGCGGTCATGTCACGCAAAGTCACTGTGGCAGTGACCTGAGTCTTACGGTACGAGCCGCCGTCGGTAATTCCGCTGACCTGAATCTCAGGCTTGAGGCTATCGACAACGAACGAGTAGGACAGGCGCGAGAGCTGGTCTTTGCCGCCCTCGGTTTGGGAGAACACCTGAACCGTGTAGGCACCGTCCTCCTTGAATACGCTCTTGTCCACGTGGTAGTGGTACACGTAATCCCCGTTTTCGCCGCCGGTAACGGTGACGCTCACGGCGTTCTTGGGTACCTCGATGGTCTTACCGTTCAAGGTGACGCGGATTTCGAGCTTGTCATCGCGGAGTTTTTCAACGGTGATTTCGCTCAGGTCCACGTCGATAGGGGCCTTCACGTACTTGCCTTGGTAGGACGTTCCTTCAACGTCAACGGTGGAGCCGAAACGGTTCAAGATGAACTGGACTTTAGCGGTGTTACTGTTGCCCGCGAGGTCGGATACGGCTGCGTCCATCGTGTAGAGGTCGTCGGACTTGGCTTCATTGGGAATGACAGACAAGTCGAGGTGGCCGTTGACGACGGGTACCTTGAATGTGGTGCCTTTACGTCCCGTGAGAGTGACCGAGAGGCTACCGAGATCAAGGTTCGTATCCGAGTAGGACAAGCGAATCTCAGGGGTCTGGTAGTAGGCCGCTCCCTGAGTCACGCCTTCGATAGACAGCTCGGGCTTCGTCGTATCGACAACGAACTCTGGTTCGTTCACCGCGTTCGACTCATTGCCAGCCTGATCGGAGCTTGTCACGCCGAACGTGTTCACTCCCTCGGGGAATGAAACGGTGGCCGTGTGAATATTGCCCGCGTGCGACCAGCCGGAGACAAGGCCCGTTCCAGTGAAGCGCACGAGCGCGGGGTCAAAGTGGTCCTCAGTGATGGTCACTGTCGCACTGCGAGGCTGGTTGTAGTAGCGGCCAGAACGCGCGTCATACGTGTTCCACGACACTGCGATAACCGGGGGAACCTTATCGACCGTGAACTGCTCAGAATGGAAGCCCTGAGCCGCGTGGCCCACGGTGTCGGAAGCGTCCAGCGAGAACTCGTAGTCACGGTTGTCAGCGAACGTCATAGTGTTGGTCCACATGTCCCCGGTCTGGGTCCATGCGCCAAGCTCACCGGCCTGCCCGCTGATCTTGAACAGGTCGGGGCTGAAGTTCGCGTCCAAGACCTTGATCGTCGCGTGGCGGTCGGTGTTGTACATGTTGTTCGCGTTGTTCACGTCGAACGTGACGCTCATTTCGGGGGCGGTAGCGTCGATAGAGAACTGGACTCGCTTCTCAGCGGAGCCGCCAGCGTTATCTTCTACGCGCACCCACGCTTCAGTGTTCTCGTGGTCGCCGTTCACTTCAAGGGGGATAGTGATGCCGGTGACGAGGTTATTGTCCGTGCGAGTGACGTGTACCTGCGGGTTGGAAACGTGGCCGTCAATGTCTACGGTCGCGTCCCCGAGAGTGTCAGCGCCAATACCCCACGCGACGTGACGCAAACCAGAGTGGCCTGCGCTCGCTTCGAGGTTTGCCTTCACACTGTCGCGGTACAAACCAAGACCGCCGCGAGTGTGAGTAACAGGCTCAGGGAGAGCAATGTTCACGTCGTTAGCGGTGATGGTCGTGTTCCCGTTTTCAGACACGAGACCGTCAGGCTGCGCAACGAGAGACAGGTTGCGAGCCTTGTCGGAGGCCACTGCGGACACGAATCCCTTGAACCCGTCAGGAATGTCAATAGTTGCACCTTCGAGGGCTTCCACGGTGTGAGTGGTGCCGTCCGAGGAGCGGAGCGTGTAGACGATCTTGTCCACGCCGGAGCCGGTTTCAGTGACGTGCGCTGCGACCTTCATTTTCCCGGTGACAAAGAACCCATAACGGGAGTCAGAGCCGCCGATGGTCTTACCGGGCGCATACGTCGGGTCAGTGATCGTAAACCCAGAAATCACGGGGGCAGTACTGTCAATGGTGACGGTCGCGATGCTGGTCGAGGTCGCGCCAGCAAGGTTAGTGACATCAAACGTGATCTGATACGTGCCGTCAGGTAGTCCGGCTGCACGCACGTAATCCAAGGTCACCTGCTTGACGGGGACAGGCTTGTTTTCTTCCGCACTAGGGTTGCCCTCAGCGAGGGTAATACCGTTAACGGACACCTTGAACTTCTTGATGCCCTTCGCGTCACGCATGGTCGCCGTCTTGGGGGCAAAATCCGTGAGGGACTTCGCATACGGGAGGTAACTGTCACTGTCGAGCGCGAACGTGGGTGCGTTCGACGAGTAGATGTGCTTGTGAGGCCATCCGAGAATGTCACCAACGTTGAGGCGCTTTTCGCGTCCTACAGCGTCACGGACAGTGACTTCAACGTTGTCCACGTCACCGTTACGGATAGTGAGCGTATTCCCACTGATAGCGAGGTCTGCGCCCTGATTGTTCACGCCGCTCGCGTCTTTCAGCGTGTACGGCATGGGGGAACCGTCAGTGGGAGTGAACGTCACGCTAATGCCGTGCTTGTTCGTGTACACGCCCCACGGGGTAGGGGTAAACACGTCACTAGAGCTTGTCGTGAGCTTGTAGTCCGACTGTGCGGGCGAGTATGCGAGGTTCGCGCTCCACGAGACAGTGTTTCCCGCACGATCATGCCCGGAGAACGAGAGCACGTGAGCGTGCTTATCTTCCATCATGGACTGGGGAATCTTGAACTTGTACTCGGTTGCGGATGCTCGCTCGGGGGTGAGGGCAACGCCGTCGAGAGTGAATGTCATGTACGCGGGCTTGAGAGCACCGTCGTCGTGGAACTTGAACTCAAGGTCGCCGGTGAGCTGGTCGGTAATGTACTTCACGCCGTCAATTTCGCGTGCGCCAGCAACCTGCGCGGGGAGGTCGAGAACTGGGTTCACCGCGTCCGGTGGAATGACCTGACCTTGAGGGAAGTCGATAGTGGATTCCTTACCCGCGTTGTCGAACGCGCGGACCTTGTAGGAGCCGGGAGCTGTGATCGGCAGGCTTGTGACCTTATCAGTATTGCCGGACAGGTCTACGGTCTGGACAACGTTGTTCCCATCTTTCAACAGTTCGGCTCGGGCGAGGCCGGATGAGCCGGGGGTTGCCGCGTCATTGACGCGCACAGTCCACGTGACAGCGGAAGTGGAGAGTTCACAATCGTCATTGTTGTTGGTTCCGCACCCACTGGCCGAGACGCTGCTGATGGTGGGGGCAATCGTGTCGTACATGTGACCGATAGCAGTGCTCAGCGTCCACTTGAGGTTCGCTCGCTTGGGGAGACCGCCAGCGGTCGTGGTGGTGTGTACGGCGATGACCGCTTCATCAAAGTGCTGGGTGGGCGCGTCAGCGAGGTTCACGGTCACGGTGTCGCCGTCTACGGGCAGCGGGTTCTCGTCCCCGTTGAACGTGACCTTGGACAGGGTTTGCCCTGCGGGGAGCGTGAGTTTGACCTTCAGTGTTGGGGCCTGCGCGTATGCGGTGAGCGGGGCCGTGGGAGCGTCGGGGGTCACGTCGGTAATGGTGCCGACCACGCCGTTGTCTGTTGCTGTACGCGCTGTTTCCGGCGTGGATGGGGCGCTTGCGGGCGCGAGACCGAACGCGGTGGTTGCGGGGAGCGCGGTCGCGGGCAGCGTGGTTGCGACTGTGGCGAAAAGTGCGAGCGCCGCTGTTGTGCGCGTCGAGTACTTCATCATGTCTGGTTTGTCCTTTAGTTTGCGGTCCAACTGGACAGTTCTTCTATTAGTAATACGCGCTCAAGGGGATTCTCGGGGGTTACGTGAGCGCTTTCGTCAAGGAAGTTCGTGTGTTCTTCTTCGTTCCCCGCGCCTTGTTGGGCTTCTAGGAACGAGGTGGGGAGTTCTTCATAGTCACTGGGGGTCTCCTCTTGGATTGGTGTCGGTTTGGGTGCTACTTGCGGTTCAGGCACGGCCTGTACCTGCATGGGCTGTGGGGGTGCGACGTTGACGGGTGGGAGCGTGGGTTCCACCCGTGGAGGCTCTTGCTGGGGGATAGTCACGACAGGCGGCGGAGTGATGTCACCGGTTACGGGGGCAAGGTTGCCTGTTGTCAGGTGAGGCATCTGTTCGCCCGCGCTGCGTGCCGCGAGTCGCGTGTACGTGTCGGTTGCGCTTTGGGTTTGCACCATGCGCGTAATGTCGCTCACCGCGTCACGGTAGGTCGCGCCAGAGATACGTTTACGCATGGCTTTAAGGTCCCAGCGGATACTGAGGAACGCTGCCGTGAACAAGAACGCGAGAGCGAGGAATACGAGGACGAGCGCTGTGATCGTGTAGGTCGTCATTTTTGTTCCCCGTTCTCTTGGAAGAGCGTCGCGATGGTTGCTTTCGTCTTGTCGATCTTCCCTGCGAGTTCTTTAGCGAGTTCTTGTGGGCGACCGGCCTTAAAGCCTTGGTGCTGCGTGAGGTAGGTTTGTGCGCGCTGCACTTGGGTTTCCATATCTTCCTTTGTCACTCCGTCGCTTTTAAGACCATACGGGTTAGAGGTGATGGAGTCGAGGATATAGTTCAAGACCGTGAGCTGGATGACCTCACTACTTGAGGACGTGTCGAGGCCCGTGAGGTTATTCCAGTACGTGCGGTACATGCCGGTGTCGCCGCCGGTTTGTACGGCTGAGGCGATATCACGGTTGAATGATGCGAGGTTGTACAGTGCGGTGGCTTGCTGCGTGTTGTAGCCGCCGTCGATAGCGTCCTTGAACCACGGTGCGGACAGGGTGAGGCCGGAAGCGCCGCCGTCCCCCTGATAGAAGAACCAGTACGCCTCTCCGATACGGTATGCGAGTTCGGGGTAACGTTTGTTCTTCTGAATCTCATTCACGTTGTCGCGAACGAGGGGGATGAGAGTGCTTTCGTCTTGTGACGTGAAAACGCCGTCCCCTTGGATTGCCGCGTCGATAGCGTGGAAATAATTGTCAATGTCGCCGGGCTTAGCTTCAATGGCTTTCGCCCAGCCATCTACGGTTCCAGCTTTCTCGGCGGACGAGACGAGGGCCGTGTAGGAACTGGATTCCACGCTGTACCCGTAGGCGAGGGACACGCCCGCGCCACCAAAGCACAGTAAGCCAGCCACGGCGAACGCCATGATCGCGCGCACGCGGCTTTTCGCTGCTTTCACATGCTTTTCGTCGGTCTGCTTGTAGGTCGATAGCGCGGCGACGACTTCCGTCATTGACTGGTAACGGCGCTCGGGCTGCATGGCAACACACCGTGCGATGACGCGCGAAAGAGCGGGAGACACGTTGGGGTTGATGACACTCGCGTTCACGGGGCCAAGAGGAACACCTTGAGCGTCCATCTGCGGGAGTCGGCCCGTGAGGAGCACGAACATCGTCATACCGAACGCATAAATGTCGCTACGCGGGTCCAGTGGCGCGCCGGTTGTCCGCTGTTCGGGGGGCGCGTACCCGCGAGTTCCGACCGCTTGAGGGTTCGTGTAGTTGGTGGGGGTGATCTGCTCACTGATACCAAAGTCCAAGAGCTTGATCGCACCGTTGTCGAGCATGACGTTGCCGGGCTTGAGATCACGGTAAATGATCGGCTCAGGCAGTGAGTGTAGGTAGATCAAGATGAGAGCGAGCTGCGTCATCTTGGAGACGACGAAATCTTCGGGGAGTTGCCCACCGGGAGCGTTTTTCGCGACCTTATCGAGGGATGTTCCCGCAACAAAGTCCATGAGGACGCTGTAAAGCCCGCCGGGGGTTTCGGTGTCGTCTTGAACGTCGATGATGTGGGGGATTCCAGCGTGGGAGAGTCCTTGCATGAGCTGGGTTTCAGCTTTCAGACTGTCGAGGACTTTCTGGGCTTGGAGGAGTTGTCGCCCACGGTAGGAGCCGTCGGGGGAGGCGACTTCTTTGAGTGCGACGGGTTTTTGGAGTTTCGTGTCGTAAGCTCGGTAGACGCGGCTGAACGTGCCGTCGTGCATGAGCGCGTCGATTTGGTAGCGCCCATGTAGGAACGTTGTGCCTACTTGTCTCGGCGTGGTCATAGGAGTGCTCCGGCGTTGATGAGGATTGCTGTGATGTTGTCGCTTTCCCCGTTCGCGATGGCCCTTCCTGCGAGGGTTTCAAGGCCGGTTTGTGCGTTGCCGGGGAGGTAGTTGTTTTCTCGCTCGAACTCATGCCAGAAGCCGTCTGAGCATAGGAGGAAACTGTCGGTAGCGGAGTACTCGCCAACGTAGGTGTCGGGGCGAGCTTTTTCTGCGTTTCGGTGTCCGAGGCCACGGGTGATGCTACTGCGGTATTTCGCGTGAATCTGGGGGGTGATTTCAACGCCGCGTTCACGTAGCTCAGCGAGCTTACTGTGGTCTCGGGTGAGTTGGAGGGCCTGGCTACCTGCTTTAAGCATGTAGGCGCGCGAATCTCCGACGTGGACGATGGTGTAGCGGCCCATGTAAGCACGTAGGACGGTCAGGGTCGTGTTCCCTGCTGCTTCGCGTGCTTTCTGATGTGCGCGGGCGACAGCTTGGACGAGCTGCCCGTCTGAGACGTTCCCGACTGCTACGAGGTCGAGGAATGTTTGCCCGGCTCCGATGGACGCGAGGCGACCGTTGGGGCCTTCACCGCCAACGCCGTCTGCGACGAGCGCGACTATGCCGGTATGTCCTGCGGCCTCGAACAGTGCTGCCGCGTAGGTGTCTTGGTTTTCTCGCCTGCCGTTAACGTTCGTGTAGGTGGAGACAATGTCGGTGATGCTCACATCTCCTCCATGATCTCGAATGGGATGTCTCCAAGGAGGAGAGAGTGTACGGGGAGACTGGTTTCCACGGGCACGTTCGGGGAGAGTACGTGTGAGCCGAGTTTCGTTTTGTTCGTGGAACCAAGGTCGGTGATCGTGATGGTTCCGCGTTGGGGGTTGATGTCGAGGCGCGCGTGGTGGCGGCTGATGACTCGCTTCGCGTCACCGTGTCCGACGGGGATTTCACTGGACGTGGGGGAGCGTCCGATGATCGCCGGGTGCGTAGGCACGGGGTAGGTTTCCCCTGTGACGAGGTTTCGGAGCACCCACTGTGAGGTGTCTGCTTCTTCGTCGAGGAACCCGGTGAGTTCGTCTCCGTCACTGTAGGTGACGGGCGCGGGCTGCGGGGGCGGCATGTGGATGGGCATGTCGGTGGGCGCGGGCATCACGGGAACCTGCGGGGTGGGGGCTGTTGCCGGTTCCACTACGGGTTGAGGCGCGGGCACTACCGGTTCGATGATGGGTGTGGGCACCATGACGGGAGCCTCTTCAACCACGGGTTCGGGCTGAGGAACAATAACGGGCGCAGGTTCAGGCTGCGGGGGCATAACAGGCTCCGGCTCAGGTTCCATCACGGGCTGAGGCGTGGGCTGCATGGGTTCTTGCGGGGCGGGGCCACCGTATGCTGCGATCAGGTTCGCTGGGGCGCACGCCGGGAACGTTTGGATGGGGATATCGACAACGAGGTCACTGATGGACGCGGGCGACGGGTTATCCAGTAGGGGTTTGCGTTTGTTGCGCGCGAGGTGCTTGGTGATATCGCCCCACTGGGCGGCGATGTCTTTGGAAATGAAGTCCCACAGGTCGAATCCTGTGTTCGCGCCGGGGTTGACGACAACCCACACGTGGCCTTCACTGTTGGCTGCGAAACCTACTGCGTCACGCCAGTTCCCACCTTCCTTGCGGAAAGCGTTCCATGCTGCGACGACACTGTTGAGCGCGTCGGGGGTGGGGCACCCGCTGATGGGGGTGAGTCCAATGTTTCGCGCGTCTTGGGCGAGTACTGCGGTGTTGATGGGAGCGTTCATCGTTTAGTCCTTTTCCGTTGGGACGACGGTTAGGAGCTTTTCTGGGTCGATATCCGATTCCCTGTAGTACCAGTGCCCGCCGGGGGACTGATACGCGGTGAGTTTTCCTTGTCGAGTCCAGTTTTTAAGTGTCTCTCGACTGATTCCTAGTTTTTCGGCTGCTTCTGCGACGGTAAGCAGGCCCTCAAAAAGTTGTGCCATGTCCACAATGTTAGCAACAGATGGTAATGTTTTGCGGTTTTTGCAGTTTTAGGCGACAGTGAGCGTTTTTGTAAAGTGCTCGGCAACGAGAATGTTCGCTTCCGCGCCGATCTGTCGCCGGGACATACCGGGGTTAGCGCAGCGCACCTGCTCATAGAACATGTCAAACATTCGGGTGCGCTCGCGGGACTCGTCATCTTCTTCAGCTTCAAGCATGGCTTCAACGGCTGCGTCTTGCTGGCTACGAATCTCTTGCGCCTGCTTCTGGGCTTCTTCCTGCTTCTGTGCGGGGGACATGTCGGGGTCGATAGTGTTTTCCACTCGGAAACGAAGGAAAGCGAACATGTTACGCACGTTAGAGGGCATGTTGTCGCCAAGGATTGACGAGATTTCCACGTGCATCCACCCGACGTTGAGGCGGGTCTGAACGAGCTGGCACATGTCCTCAATCTGACTGCTGGTCCATGCGTCGATGTTCACGCCTTGGGGCATACACGCTGCGACGATCTCACGCTTAGAGTGACCGTTACGGGCCTGAGCTTGCATTGCGGCTTCTGTTTTGAGGGCGCGTTCACGCTTACGAGCGTTCGCACGCTTTTCACGCTTACGGGCACGAGCTTCCTTAATAGCCGCACGCCCTTCACTGGTGGAACGAACGTAAGTGATCGCGTCACGAACAGTGGACACAACCTGCTCGACGGGAGACTCGATCTCGTCCTCAGAAACCATTGGAAGCACAACGATGTCAGGAGCACCGGGCTTCCAGTTGTTAGCGTCTTTGATTGCTGGCCTCGGGGAGCCGTCAAAGCGGATGCCCGCTTCCCATTGGGCGACGGTAGGAACGTGCATCGTTTTAACGTCGGACGTGCGGTGCTTAACGCCGGTACCGTCATCCAGATACCGGGGTTGCTGGTGCATGAAACCTAAAGACTCGGCATAGCGAAGGTAACGGTAAATCGTCTTAGTGGAGCACGACAACTCCAAGGCCATTGTTTCGTTCTTGTGCCAGAACTGCTGGCTTTCTTCCCCGGCGCGAAGCGCGCAGTACTCTAGGAATTTAGTGAACTGTTGAGGTAGTCCGATGTGTTCGGATAGTGCGAGCACGTTCTTGTACTGCTGTAAGCACATAGCAAAAAATCCTTTGCTCAAGTTGTCGTAATGTTCGTCTCATAGGCTATAGCCACCTTCATCGACTGTCAAACAGGGGAAGAAATGTTAAGGCCCGGCTGGGGTGAACCATCCGGGCCTTACGAACATTACGACTCAGCAAAGGAGTCAAGAAAATAGTTTCACACCACCGTCATGTTTGCAACTGTTTCCCCACAATTACGGCTAAAAGTTTCCTGCAATATGCCCTAACGCCACCTAAGAGCGCTTCGCTCGCTCCATACCACGTCATCTGAAGTAAATGAGAATAAAAAATTCCCCCCGCCGAAAACACGGTCACATGCTTGCACGCTTTTTGCGTTTAGGGGGTAGGGGGGATTATTCAAGTTTATTCATTACTCTATTCATAAGGTATATATACCGGACAAAAACCGCCGCTCCCTATACCGGACATTCCTATACCGGACACCAACCCCCTCTCCCTATAGTGGACATTTCGGCGCAAGAAACAGCGCAGGGAACAAAAAGGACCGCCCGGCACGAAACCGGACGGCCCTTATCTGCTGTGTAGCTGTTAGCAGAAGGAAACACGAAAGTTTTCGTAGGCAATTGTAAGCAACTACGGGCGCTCAAAGAGAGCCAACATTCCTAGCATCTGTGCGGCTTCTTCTTCGCTAATCCCGACTTGTCTGGCAATAGCTTTCAGTTCACTCGTGTCGCCGTTGGCATAGTTGCGGAGAACCTGTTCGCCTTTCGGCGTGAGGACTGGAACGTCTACGCGGCGGATACTTTTGCGGAAAGATTCAGGCAGTTCGATAGCACCTCGCTTTTCGAGGCTGAGAAGCGCTTCAATCACGTCGCTTTCGTTGCTGCCGATTGCTCGCGCAATATCTTCTACGTCATTGAGAACGTAACCGCCCATGTCAGTCGAGCTATCAGTTACATGCGAGTTTTCGACTATAAATGCGAGGACTTGGGCTTCAATGGGTGTGAGCTGGAACAGCCATGAACGGGGTGAACGTTTGGTGTGGTTTTTGCGTGAAGGACGGACGGACATTTGTGGTTCCTTTTCTCGCGTGAAGGACTGTCGTTATTTAATGCTATGCGGCTTGTTCGTGAGGTTCCTAAACGGTGTCTGCTTGTTGCAAAACGAATAGGATTGCCCGTTCTGATAACCCGTAGTATTGTGAGCGTATGAGCCGTAAACTAAACCACACAAACCAGCAAATTAAGGCATGGGTTGCCGCCTACTACAAAACCAACGGGTACTGGCCGACACAGCTTGAAACGCGCGCCGCGCTCCGGTGCTCCATTGAACGCTCGGCCACAGCGATTAAGGACGTGAAAGGCGACTTCGCTAACGGTCTGGAACAAGCCCTTGTTAAGGCGCTTGCCGCATACGCCGGGTTCCCCAGCCTAGAGGACGCTCTCACGCACATCGGGGCATTGAACGAGAAACCGGTAAGCGGCCTCAAGAAGAACGACCTACGGGCCTTAGTCACTATCCTCACTGGCACCGTCCCAAGCAATCGCCTCACCAGCGAAGAACTACGCGACAAGGTTCGCCACCACAACCAAACCAACAACACCGAACAGGAATAAAACAATGTCTCTTCTAAGCGACCTCTCCACCCTGAGCTTCCTGTACAGCGGTGGCGTATTTCTGGTCTCCATGCTGGCCGCATGTATTTCAGCGAAAGCAGCTACCGCACGTTTTAGGGCGTACTGGGGAAAGCCTAAAGATGACTTCAGCTCGCTCTACTCGTTCTACTGGGTTTGCCGGACGGTAGTGCTTGTCGCTATGGCAGCACTGATGCTTTACCTGCTCTGTACTGCCTGCGTGATGCTCTTTTCTCGTTTCGACGGTCCCCAACAGATGCTCTACGAAAGCATCAAGTTTCTGTTTGGGCCGGGCTTATGGGGAACGCTGACACTATTGGCCGTAAGCGCTTACTTCTCATGGGACTTGAAGGGCATGGAGGAATACGTGAAAGAAATCTACAGCTCAGAAGATGTTCACGAACAGGCATAAGCCAATGTCGCTTTTAACTCTTCTCTAACCTATAAAACACCAAAAGGACACTGTAAATGACTCGCCGTAAATACACGAACCTGATGATCATCACCACCATCAAGCAGTTGATCTCTTCCCGCGTCTCGCGTCCCACGCCTGAGCTTGTCGCTGAGACAGAACAGTTCCTCGCCTTATGGCGTGACCCGGAAGAAATCGAACCAGCGGAAGGGCTGTTGCTTAGCCGTGAAAAACTCTATGCGATCCGCGCGTCCTACAAGCGCAGTGGTTACACGGGGCCACTCATCGGATTGTTCGACGAACTGGAACGCAACGTTGAAGCCGCTTTCAACGTCAAGCGAGGGAAGAAGGGACTACCAGCATGGGTGCTAGGCGCGGCGTAGCCTGTGAACTCCACGATTGGAGTGCTGACAGTGAGTTCACTGAACTACTGAAAGGCCGCTACATCACTGATGTTGTTGATGATGAAATCCTCGTCCTAGACAACGGCATGTGGCTTCACGTTGAGACGGAAGATGAAGGCTTTAAGGGCGGGACGTTTATCCAATACCTTAATGTCTGCGGGAGAAACGACGCGCGAATCATGTCCGCACACCTCGTCGATGACTATGGGGAGGACCCGATTTCTCTCATAGAGAGACAGACTTACACATTGTTTGTCATGGTCAATGACATGGAACGTCCCGTCCTCAAAATCGTCCGAGAGGACGCGCCCTACTACCCGCGTGGCTTCACGATCACCGCCTACGTCTCCCAAGACGCTTACATAGATCGCTGGTACCACATGCGCGAACACTCCAACACGTCGAACAGCCGTTTCAAGTGGTTGAACCACTAAACAAAAACCCAGAAAGGACAATCAATCATGACTCTCTCTGTTAAGCGCCGTGACGACATTCGCGTCTCTAATCTCGTTGAGATGCTGCCGCTCATCGAAATGCCGGACACCGAACCGCTGTGGGACGACCTAAAGAAAGCACGTCTGATCGACTCAATCTTGAACAATATTCCCATCGGCCAGATTTTCCTCATGCCCCACCCGCGTCAAACCATTGGCCCAAGCGGCTGGGCATATGAGTATCGGATTCTCGACGGCCACGACCGACTCAACGCCATTGCAGACTTCGTGAATGGAAACCTCCTATTGGAGGACGACTTTCAGTTCTTTGAGAATGAGTTCGTCCAAGCACGAGGAATGACGTTCAAGGACCTCAAGGAGGCATATCCAAGGCTTGCAACGCGCTTCGTGAACTACCAGCTCGATATCCAAGTCGTAGAAGCAAGTAGCAAGCTCGAAATCGCCCGCATGTTTGAGCGGCTAGGCATCTACGGTTACTGCTTCGGACGAGAGTAAACAAGGGGGGTCATCGCGAGAGATCGCGGTGGCCTCTTGGCTTGCGGCATGTCATCAAAAGATGTTTGCCTGCGCACTGCCATACTGCTACAATTTAGGTACACGGCTAGTGTAAAGAAAGCCGATAAACTCAATCCACACAAACCATGTAAGAGGCAATAAGACCATGAGCGACGCATCCGAACTCAAGTATCACATCGAAATAGGACTCATTGGTTCATCCCGCATTATTCGCACTCATTCGCTGCCACGGACGGAGGCGAACAAGTTTTTCGGGTTAATTGTCATGAAGTATGTAGATCACGAAAGATCATTGTTTAGCCTCGCTTACGGCCTAGAGGACATCTGTATTCCGACTCGCGCCATCGCATGGATAGAGCTTGTCGAGGGCTGAAAAGTAAACACGGCAAGTAGTTGCCGCAAATGCTCCTATAGCTCAACTGGCAGAGCAACGGACTTTTAATCCGTAGGTTCGGGGTTCAAGTCCCCGTGGGAGCACCGCCACAAACCAAAACATAAAACAACAACAGGAAAGAGAAGATCATGGACTACTACACGGCACTCAGGCGCGAAACCGTTAAATCAGCGCGCTTTGACCCGCTTATTTTCTTGTACGCGCACCTCGGGGACGAAGGCGCGTTCGACGGCCACGTTTTCTCTCCTAACCTAAGAGACGTTCCAGTGCTCATGCGTCTAACAAACGATGACCACATTTCCTTGTCCATCACCGAGTGGTACGACGAAATGAGCTGCTTTGATAAGCACACAAGCACGGCACACAGTACGCCAGTCGAAAACGGAGAACTTCTATGGGAATTCGACGGTGACACTTGGGAACGCAGCGACTACATGCTAAGCGGCGCAGAACGATTCATGGGCGAGATCATGGTCGCCAAAGCTCTCAGTGATTGGGAGGACCTTGTGTTCAGGCTTGACGCTCGTAAAGGCCCCGAAGAACACGCATGGTTCTTCCCTCTTGGGCTGGGACCAGCCTCAAAGCACGAGGGAATGATGCTGTACAGCAGCAACCGAAACTAACAGTCCAGAAAAACACGGAAAGAGAACCAGACCAATGGACTACCAGACGCTCAAACGCAACATTACCGAAACCGCCCGCCGAGACCCCTTTGGCTTCCTGTATGCGAAGCTCATGGAGAAAGGCGTATATTACGGCCACGCTTCCGCCCCGTCGCTAGACTACCGGCCAACGATCATGCATGTAGTGGACGACGGCGACCATATTTCGCTAACTGTCGCCGTGTGGGGCGAAGGAGAGTGCCTTACTTGCGAGAAAACCACATACAAGGCGCACAGTATGCCAAACGAAAACGGGGCGATTTCATGGGAGTTCGACGACGCTATTTGTGATCGTGGCGACGACTACAAATACGACGGGGCAGAACTCTTTATAGACAAGCTCATCATCGTTGAAGCCTTCAACGAATGGGAGGACCTTGTGGGCGACATTGCGGCTCGCGGAAACCCCGAAGAAGATGCTTGGTTCTTCCCTGTCGGAGTAAATGCAGCATGTAAGTACTTAGGGAAGATGATGCACGCCAGTGGCCGAGATGAAACGCGGGAGGGATAGCGAAAATGTACGACTTCCTTGTGGCTAATCCGGTAGTTGGTGTGCAGCCGCTCGTCGCATACGCCTTGCTGTCGGTGCTCGACTACAGCAGGGTTATGCGCAAAACGGGGGTGAAAATAAGCCCCATGCTTCTGGTTGTCGCCCGCGTCTACGCGACACTCGCCTGCATAATTTTTGCGGTAGCGTTTTACTTCTTCACCAAAGAAGGCCAAGCGCCTGAAACCCACACTAATGCCGACATTATTTTCACCGTCTTAGTGACTGCGGTTTTTATTGGACTAGCCCACGCGGTACTCACCAAGGGCAACAGGAAAGACTATGAGACTACGTGTGTTAGCGCTATCGCTTCTAGTTTGTCGCTGACCGTCTACCTTCAGGCCGCTAGATACGAAAATACGGGTGTTGCTATTGCGATAGCCCTGATTATCTCGACGGTAGTCCTTGCGCTTTTGGTAGTAGACAGGAAACCGCGAGAACAAGAGGAAGGCCCGGTGGCAATAATCGCTGACCTGCTCCTATGCCTACTTTTTCCCGCATACGTCATCTTTATTATCGTTCACAATCTTCTTTGATCTAAGCCACGCCAAAGCGCACAAAAGGAGGTGCCTTATGGTTACGAAAACCGTGCGGCGTGTGGCCCTCATGTCCATTCACCCGCGCTACGCGCACGCTATCCTCGACGGGCGCAAAGCCGTTGAGTTCCGTAAACGTCCTCTCGCTTCTGACGTGTCGCATGTCGTTGTTTACTCCACGGCTCCCAATCAGAAAGTTCTTGGCTACTTTGAGATCGACAAGCAGGTTGAGCTGTCTCCCGAAGCCTTGTGGGAACAATACGGAAACCAAGGAATCATCGAGAAAGACCGTTTCTTCTCCTACTACGAGGGCAGAGAAACAGGCGTGGGCATCCTAGTTAAGCAAGTATTCCGGTGCGAACAACCGCGTTCTTTAAGTGACATCGGAGTGAAAACACCACCCCAAAACTTCCAGTACCTCTCTGAGGAAGCACTACAGGCCCTCGCATAGAAAGGCTCTACTCGCATGGCCGCCAAAGAAATCACACTAAAGCAGAGCAGTGACGGCGGCTTCTATACGAAGCTCCTTCGAGGCCGATACGTCGCCAGCATCGACAACGACGTAATCACCCTCGATAATGGGACGGAACTCCGCATTTGGGGCAATGACGGGTGCATGTCTTGCGGGAACGGCAGCTATTGGCTCGAACAGGCTTTCAAGCGCGGCAGCAGTAAGGCTCGCATTATGAGCGCCTATGTGGACTGCGACGAAGATGACGGAAACCCCTCAACCGTGTACACGATCTTCGTGATGGTGGACGGAAACCCCCACCACCTGCCCCTCGCAACCGTCAGGGGTGACGACGGGAACGGCTACTACGGCACCGGGTTCACCCTCACCGCCACCATCGAAACACCCTCAGCGCCGCCCGTCACGGTCACGCCCCAAGACATCATCAAGGCCGTCGCGGGCGAGAAAACACCCCCTTCTATTCCCAACATTCCTGACCGCGAAACCCTTCTTAATGCTGTCGCCTACATTATCCGGCAAACGCGAGGCTTCGATTCACCTCTGCGTATCACCGGCCCCGAAGCTCGGCTTTTCCATAAGCTAACCATGTCCCAATACGGTGGACAGTACGGCCCCTACTACGCGCTCGATTATTGGAGCGATTTTAGCCAAGCAACCCTGCTCTGGTTCGTCGATATGGAGGACGGTGTATCTTTCGTCCTACGTGATCTCTCCAACGGAGTGGAAGCCTACGCCGCGAAACTACTTGCCTTCACGGAACGAGTGCGCGCCTCTGAGAAGCCTGTTAAGGCTTTCGTCACCAGCTACGCCCTGAAGGGCGGCACGGCCACCGTCAACGGAATCCGAGTGCCTGCAACTGACTTCCTTCTCTCTGAAGTCTGTGGCTTCCACGGGCGGCTATTTAACAACGGCTACAACGGTAAATACATCAACCAACACTACTTCCTTCACTACGAAGCCATGAGTTACGGGGTGCGCATCGTCAAGCACCGCGAAGGCGGGCGCGGAGACGTTGCAATAACCTCAAAAACTCAGAACGTGTGGGCAGTCAACCCACAGGAAGTCATTCGGTAGATAAAAAACCTGAAGCGTCCCCACAGAGGTGTCATGTGGGGACGCTTCAGTGTCCATCCGAGAGCGGTTGGCTCTCGGTTGTGAGTCTAGTGGCTATTTCGCGGCGAGGACCTTGAACCACACGGGGTTCATGTCTCTGGGGAAGTCGCTTCCCCAAATCAGGTAGAGGCTGTCTAAGCGCGTTGAAGATGTCCACGACTCTAACTGTCCACTCTCGCCGGGTTTGAGCGTGAGAGACGTTTTCAGACCATACACGGTGCCCGTGCGGACGCTTACAGTCCGGTTAGCGTCTACGAGAGCGTCCCGGCTGGTAATAGTCATCTCCTTGTCGGAGAGGTTACGCACCGTGAAAGCGTAGTACGCATATTTCACGTCGCTTGTGGGACTGAAACCACGGTTCTGTTCGCTCTTTTGTTCCATGATCTGATGAGCGTCTGTCCCGGTCACGAACTTGGAGAGCGTCACTTCAATGGGCTGCTTCTGGTCGCCGTCAATGTAGCTGGTAACAATCGGCGTTCCTAGTCCGGCTGGCTGGTTGAATGAGCCGTCTCCCACGTGGGGCATGACAGCGCCGTCCGTGCTGGTTGCCATCTTGTGTGCGCCAATCCACGGTTCGAGATACCGGTTCGCATCAAACTTGCGGTTCCCGTTGTTGGGGACGATCTGGATAACCTCGTGTTTAGCGTCGAGGATTGACGCGGCTTGTTCAGCGAATTGGTCTTGCAGGGCTGACAGTTCGGGAGCTGAGAACAACGTGTCGTCCATGTACACGTCCTCATCAGCGGACAACATGCACGCGGACTTCACGCCCACACCGTTACACGTGAAAGCGGGTGCGCGTTGCACGGTTTTCGTTGGCAAATCACTCTGCGTAGCAAGGTAGGAAGCGAAAGCATCCGTGAGCTTCTTCTGATACTCCACGTCTTTCGCGTCCTGCAAACCGGCGGCTGCTAGAGCGGTTTTCACTTGGGACACGTCGAGCTTGATCTTGCTGTAATCCACGACCTGTAAGCTCACGCTTTCCCCGTTGTTCAACGTGGACGGGGCTTGAGTAATCTTCCACGTGAACGGGTTGCGGTGCGCGGTGTTTCTCCACGTGAGCTGCGGACTATCAGGCACAGAGTAAGACACCGTGCCGGTAATGGCTTGCACGGCTTTAATCCGCGTCTGATTACCGTTCAAGTACGCGGATTCCTGTGCGACATACGAGTCAGGGATAACCGAGTTCAACCCGTCAGCGTTAAACCCAACGAGAGCCGTCATGTACGCGCTGTACGAGGTGATACCACGGTTCTCGGCGGGAATATCTTTCACCGGGGGAACGAGGAAACCGAAATAGAACACAAACACGCTCAGCGTTGCAGTCCCCGCAATGACAGGGCGCACCCACCGGCGCTTCTTCTTAGGTTTCGCCTGTTGTCCCCACGCTGCGCCACCGGGACCGACCTGCCCCATAGCTTCACCCCACGACTGGGTTTGAGTGGGGGCGGGTTCACCCCACCCTCCGGTGTCACTGTTACCCCACGCGGGGGTGGTGGTTTGGTTTGCGGGGGCGGGTTCTTCACCCCAGCCGCCGCCCCAGCTTTGAGGCTGCGAGCCGCCAGCGGGTTCCATGCCCCACCCGTAGTTGTTGCTCATGGTTTGGTCCTCACTCTTTTACTTTCAGCGTTTTATTTCGGCCTACTCGAAGCTATCGAGGCCAGCAAAGAAACTGTCCATCGCATCTGCATCTTCTAGGTCGATATCAATGTTGTAACCGTCCGTATCGACGGTTTCTTCCACGGGCGGGAGCGTCGGCCCCACAGTCTCAACGGGAGCTTCTTCCCGAGGCTCTACAGCGGGTTCTTCTTCCACTGGTTCAACAGTGTCCGCGTCTACCGTGGGGACAAGCCCACCTTGCGCAACGAGAGTAGTCATCCACGCGCGAATATCCGCGAGTTCCGCTTCCAACTGCTCAATGTTCGACACGGCGGGGGCACTTGCCGCAACCTGCTCAACGCTAGGTTCAGTGTTCGCCCCGAGGGCTTTCTCCACGTAAGCGCGCACACCCTCATCGTTTTGATAGCCCTCAAGGAGAGCAATCACAAGACGAGTGAGACGCTTGCTTGACGCGAACGGCACAAGCACCTCGCTTGCGAGACGCGGGGGGACGTTACTAATGGTGATAGTCCAACGGTTTTTGCTCATGATTTTGCGGCGAAGATACCCCACCCCTTGTGGGTGGGGAGGAATCGCTTCCCTTCCTTTCAATAATCTGTTATTATAATAGCCGTTATTGAAACTAATATCAGGTAAGGGAGATGCGACATGCTTAATACGCTTACCTACGCGGTGCGTGTCGAAACAGCTCCCGACCAATCTAAGACGCTCTCCGATACGTGCTCTGCTTACCTTGACTGTTGCAACATGGTCAGTAAGACAGTGTGGGAGCATAGGACGCTCAGTCAGAAAACGCTCAACCGGCTCGTTTACCGTAGGCTCCGCGACGAATACCGCGTGGGAGCGCAGATGGCACAATCGTCCATAATTCGCGTCATCGGGAATTACCGGACAATCAAAGCCATGCATGGAAGCCCGTGGACAACCAGTCAACCGGAATACCATTCCCCCGGCTACGACCTCGTATGGAACAGGGATTACAGCGTCCTCAAAGACGGGCGATTGAGCGTAAGCACCATTGATGGGCGAATCAAAGTCCCCGTCGATTGGACTCACGTGCCAGAATCGTACCGTCACGGCAAGTTCGGTACGGCCCGACTATTGAACCGGAACGGAAAATGGTTCCTACTCATTCCCAGCACCGTGGAACTCCCCGAACCATCCCAGCCGCAGCAAGTCGTCGGAGTGGACTTGGGCATTCGTTTCCTCGCCACCAGCTACGACAGTGACGGGCACACCGACTTCTATGACGGGAAGGAGGTGAAAAGCAAGCGCGAGCATTACAAGAGGCTACGCGCCTCCCTACAAAAGAGGGGGACGCGCAGCGCAAGACGCAGGCTCAGAGAAATCGGCAAGAGAGAAAACCGTTGGATGAGAGACGTGAACCATCAGGTCTCTAAGGCACTCGTCAGCCGACAGTCAAAGCCCACGCTCTTCGCGTTGGAAAACCTTGAAGGTGTTCGTCACGCAACCGAAAAAGTCCGCGTGCAAGACCGATATGTGCAAGTCAGTTGGGCGTTTTCCCAATTGCGCCAGATGATTGAATACAAGGCCAAGAAAGCCGGGCATTCCGTCATCGCGGTTGACCCACGTCATACGAGTCAGACCTGCCCGAAATGCGGCACAGTACGCAAAGCGAACAGGGATAAGCGGCTGCACGAATACCACTGCTCGAACTGTGGCTACAGGTCTAACGATGACCGTGTGGCCGCGATGAATATCCAACGGCTCGGGTATCAGAGTCTCGTTGAATCCCAGTCGGACAAGGTCTGACTTGGGCGGGGTGCCGTCAACCACCCCTATGATGTTCCGCCAGCCCGTAAGGGTGCTAAAAGCGGGAGGAGTCGGAAACCTTTAATCGGCTCCCATTACCGCCGGGCAGGGACAAGCCGCGACGCTCGTCGTCGCGGTAGTTGACTTTCCGGGCCTTCCTAAAGTCTGTACTTGAACGGTTTTCACGAACTCTTGATATGCACTCGGCCTGCCCTCAGTATTCTTCAACGCTTGGGGGTGTACAACGTCCAAGACCACTGTCTCGGGACGGTACTGAAGCGCGGGGATAGTGAGGAAAGCAAGACGATAGAACTGGGTGAACCTCATGGTGGTCGCCGCAACGTATGGGCGCGAAACCCCACCCAAAGCGTTGTAGAGCGCTCGCGGAATGTCATGCGTGAGCGGCCCGCCAACAACGACAACGTGATACCCGTCCGCAATAATCTGAGAGAGCCGCGCATTCCAGTCCACGTTTAACAGCGTGCCTTCAGTGAAAGCGATTCCCTCCGCCGCGACAAGCAACATGAGGTCCTTTTCTTTCGTGAGAGCATACGGGGGGTTCCCCACGCCGCCCACGAGCCAGTCAGCGCACGACGAAGCACGCGAACCGAGCTTATAGGTAGCAATACTTTCTGGGTTCACGTCGAGCACGCACACGCGCTCAGCATTGATCTTTGGTAGCACGTGAGCCGTGAGAGACCGATACAGCATGTCCCCTAAAGTCCCATCGTCACCGGCAAAGAGGAAAGTAACTTTCGACCTGTCAATCTGCGACACTGCCAGCGCCACTGACGGAAACTGCGTAGGGGATTGGACTGCGTTCGCATAGCGGGGAAGCATGAAACTTACGCTACGCGGCCCACTGTCACCCGTGGGCTGCTGGCGCTTGAGATCAAGGTTTTCCTTTGTCAGACGAGCGTTTTGTACCTGTAGTGACCTGATCTCATCGACTTGTGTCTTACTGGTTTCCAAAGCGGTCGCCAGTTCAGCTTTGACGCGCTCAAGTTCATCAAAATCAGCGGTTGTTGCGCCCGCACCAAGTCCCTTTGCGAGCATCGCAAGAAGAGCCTCAGTATCAACCTTCACGCCACCCGTAGACACGGGAGGCTCAAGGGACGCACCCCGCGCATTCAACGACTCAACAAGTTTCGCATCCCCCACGTAGGGGATAGTCACGCCACTGTCAGACGACAAGTATTGTTCGGGGGCGACAAGGAACACGACGTTCGCGCGGTTCATGTTCGCAGCAGCTTGGAGAGCCGACACACTCACTTCCACGACGCTCACGCTGCCTGCGCCGTAAATCTGATCGCACGCTTGACTCAGCAAATCGACAGCAGTTTTCGGAAGCCCAGCGTGGAGGGCCTTAAATGTTCCCACGGTTTCACCACCTTTCTTGGGAAGCTCACGCGCGTCTACTACTGAGTGAGGGACGCGGCAGACGCGCGTGAGCGGCTTAGGGGAGGCGCGTTACTTCTTCGCCTTCAGCTTCTTTACGAGTCGGATACGCGCGTCGTTTGCAGCTCCACGAATGTTGAGCAGGCGCACGTCGGTAGACGAGTAAGGGAACAACTCAATGTAGGGAGCGATAGAGCGCAGTTCCTCAACGATGGCTTCCGCGAACGAGGTTTCCGCCTTACCGCGCGGGAGGCTACCACCGCCAACAATCAGCACATAGTTGAGTTCTTGCGGGTCAATGCTGATACGAGTGAACGTCTGCTTGATCTGAGCAGCGGCCTTCGCGACAGTCTCACGAGTAGCCGACTCAATGAGTGGAGTAATGTCATCGCGCTTAGACGCGCCCGACGTGAGGTACCCGGTAGAGAGGGCTTCTTCAAGTGCGTGGCGGGATACGCGCCGCCCGAGCTTCAAGTCAATCAGGTTCGCGACGCGGCTTGCGATGTTGTTCCCGCCAAGCGGGTAGGAGTCGTAGCTGCCTGCGACGGGTTGCATCTGGTCAATGAATGTCAGGTCTGTGGTGCCTGCGCCCACGTCGATGACGAGAATCTGCGCGTTCGCATACTTTGAGCGCTCACTTGCGGGAGTCCCGTTAGTGAAAGCCAATGCGGCGAACGCCATCATGCCCTCGGGTCGGACAGTAAGACTGTCAATATCAACGGGGATAGTCAGGTTCGAGGGGCATGACACGGTGAACGAGTCGGTCTTAGTGAACAGTGCGCGGAACATGTCAGCGTGGTCGCCAGTGGTTTCTGTTGCGGGGGCGAGAATCGTCACGTCCCACGTGACGTGAAGGTTCCCGACAGCGCGCTTCACGACAGCGGCGATCTGCTTTTGTGCGACATACAGGGCGTAGCGGAACGATAGGAGCGTTGCGTGTGCCGCGTACTTGCGGCTTGTCGCAGTCGGGCGAATAGCCTCGACAGCGAACTCTCGCTCAACAATCGGCCCGGCAGCGAAACGAACAATAGGAGCATCGTCCGCTAGTGACGCGGGGGCATCAAAAACGACGGACTCCAAGGGGCCGGACGTGTACTGGTCGGGAATAACGTAATCGTCGGGGAGCTGCGCGAAAGCGTTCGACAATCGCACGATTTCTTGGAGGGACGCACGGTGCAAGCTGCATACGCGGGTCTCGGAGTTACCGAAATCAATGATGATTCCAGCACTGGTTTTTTCCTCACTCATATTTCATTTGCCTTTCTGGGCTTAACAACGGTCTGTTGCATTCTAATAATACTTGTGGTGTACCGAAATTATCGGTTAATGGCCGGTTTTGATAACCGCTGGTTCAAGATGATGTCGTTAATCAACGACGCTGACAATGTCGGTTCAAGCAACGGCCCGACATCTAACCCTTCCTCGCACGCTTCTTGCACCCTTTGCATGTGGAACGCACTGTAAATGAACGCGCCCGTTTCGTCTTGCGCACTCAAGGCTTCAACAACGTTACGGTGCTTCACGTACATGTCGCTTTGGTAGATATCCGCGAGCGCTTCGAGCGCGTCTGCTTGGGTTGCGCGCGTGAGAGTCAGGTACGACAGGGCTGGCGCGCGACTGATAGCGGACAACTGTTCCTCGCTCAGGTTCTTACTCAGGAGCGAGGGGCGAGCTAAGCGCAGTAGTGACTGTAGGGCAGCGTTGTTGGCTGCGCCGCTCTTGAGGTAGGGGCGAATGTCGATGCCTTGCGCGAGAGCCGACTCGTATAGGGGGATTTGGCTGCGCTTCATTCCCCTGAAGTCACAGTCTTGAATGGGGTAGCCGCGACGCGCCCATGTGATGATCGCGCTCAATGCTTCCTCAGACAAGCCTTGCGTGACGAATGGTTTGAGGACGTTGAGGTTGAGTCCTTCTTGCATGTACTCGCGTACTTGCTTCAACACGGGGGCGGGGAGGACAAAAAACACGTCTGGGACGGTTTCGATCATTGCGAGCCTGATCTGATGCAAGTCCTCTGGGGAGCGTTCAATGTAGGGCAGGATGGGTGTTCCACGAAACAGTGCGCTTCTGATTTCTTCGCGAGTGTCGAGACTATACCCGGCAAAGATTGCGTCGAGGTTTTCTAGCGTGATTTCACGGCCACAGTATTCCAAGGGTGATGCCTTTCTGGGTGGAGATGATTTTGGGGAGCATGGGGACAGTGCGTGAGACTTTAGCGAGCCTACGCAGGGACTTATCAGAGGGAGGGTGCCCGAGGGCTTGTAGCCACCCGGTGCTGGCGGTGGGCTTACCGGAGGGTAAGACCATGAGGGACGCTAAACCCATCTGGTCAAGGGTTGTTTGATAGGAGGCGTTCGCTGCCATGATCGGGAGCCGGTAGTAGGACGCTGGTGCCACGTGGCCCAGTCCGAGTGGCCCCGCGTATTGGAGCCTGAACCGCCCGTGAGTAACGAACGCTTCCACGCGGGTCATGTCAAGCACGATGGAGTCAAACAGTGTGCCGCCCGATGTTGAGGGGCGCGCCCGGTAATGCTCATTGTCTACGGGAACACCGTATGTGGTCGTTATCCCGGTGCGCCGGTTTTGGATACAACACAAGGCGTGCTGGAAGTACACGGCGCTGCGCGTCCCGCGAGAGTCTATGCGCGGTAGGGGAATGATGCACAGTTGGTTTAATGCTTCCAACCACCTGTGCTGGTCGTCTTTGCGTGAGCCAATCCGATACCTGCGGAACATGTTGTCCTCACTGCGCGCGTAGATGATTTCCCGGCGCTGCGGGTCTACCTGATAGTAGGACAAGCACATTTGTTCCATGATCGCGCTCACCGTCATGGCCTTACGCATTGAAGCGTGTTCCTTCAAGGACGAGCGCACGCCTCTGGGTTTCGTCGATACTCTCCCCACACATGTCCCACGAGGGGGACGCGAGGTTGTACTCGCGCTTAAAGCGTTCATCGTCAAAGGGGATACCTCGCTGTTTGAGAATCCAATACATGCCGTCCGGTTCAGTGAATGTTCGACTCACCGGCTCGCCGCCGCTGGTCACGATCATTTCCACGCTCACCGTCTCATCTAGGGGAGTGACGAGGAATGGTTCTTGGTAGCCCAAGAAATTAATAGCCGTGTCCCTGAAGTCGAATGTTTTCTCACTGCCCTCAACGGGAGCCGCCACGATATCGACAAACGAACTCGCGGTCTCAGGACTGCGGGCAAGGAGTTCGCGATATGCCGCCATGTCCTCTTCGAGCGTGTACATCACCGGGTAAGCCAAGCCAGTGAACCCGCTGTCAGTCACCGACGATACGACCACGACAACAGAGGAAAAGATTTGCCCGATAGCGTTCTCCCCGGCGCGTATCTGCTTACGAGAATGAACGACGACGACGCTACCCGGACCAAACCAAGCGGCCTCGCGTTTTTCTTTCACGCTCGCCACACGAAACAATCCGTGTAAGCGCGCCCGCTCGATATGGAGCCGGTAGTCCATGTCCGTTGAACGCTTCGTATCGTCCTCAACGATGAACGCGCCGCCGGTTTCAACGCACGCCGCTTCAATGGGATACACGAACGACGGCAAACGCTTCTGCTCATCGTCCAACTCGACAACGAGCGGCTTGTCTTTCCCCATTGCTTCCCACTGGACGATACCCGTCAGGTAGCGGAACACTGCTTCCGAGGACGTGTCAGACGGAACCGTGAGCGCATAGTTGTCGCCCACGTCGAGCGCCACCACATCACCAACGGCAGTGAGTTCATCTGCACGCTTACGCGCGTCCTCCCACATACTCATCTGGCTACGCCTGCTTCGGAGCGGACTTAATGAACGCCCGGTAGTCCTCAATCTGACTAGAGGAACCGATCTCACCCTCAAGGAGCTTCAACGCGAACGCCAACTGAACCGGGGGAACCTTATCGAGTGCGGCGAGGAACACGCTCTTACGAGCATCAGCAAGGAGCTGCATACCGGCAATGGCCTCAACGTGACTCATCGACTCACTCACCGGAGTATTACCCGCACGGAAACGAATCTCTTGCAGCATGTACGGGTCAAACAAATCCGACAAGTCCTCGCGCCCCGTGTTCTCACACGCATCTAACGCGCGCTCACACGCATCCCACGCGCTACCCCCATTAAGGAAGTCACGGAAGAACCCAGCACCGAGCTTACGGGATGCTTCACGCAACCCAGCGTCCCTGAGCTGGCGAACCGTGTTCGGCTTACGGCCAACAGCTTGAGCGAGAGCATCAACATCCGTGTAGCCGTCAAGATAAAGCGAGATGACTTGACGATAGAGGGGCTTGTCATAGTAGGAGCCGCCACGAATGAACGCGAGCGTGCGCTTCGCGATCTTCTGTCCGCGTGCGCCCACGAGCAGCTTACCGGTGTCCTTATCGACTTCTCTGATCTTGAACTGCATCGCCGTAATGTCTTGCCTGATACCCATTTCATCCTCTCTTTCACCCTGTTTTGTTGATGGTTTTCGTCGTCAAAACACATCAACCTCGGGTGCGGGTTCGGTCTAACCCCCGTGTCTTTGGAGACCTACCGGGTTTGGAAAGTCGTTGCGGGGGTTTTCTGATGGTGTTTTTCATCAGTTTTCTTACATCAGTTTACATCAGTCATCAAAAAACGTCATCAACACGCCGGGATGCTAGTGTTTCCAACGAAACGGCCTCTCGGCGGGAGCGTGCTGTAAAACGGGGACCGTGACCAAGAAACAAACCATGCTATAGCGTCTCAAAACGTGGACTAGACGACCAAAACATGACCAACCAAAGCATCGTGCTATAAACCCGAAACTATATGACCAAGAAACCCATCTTCATGACCAAAGAGTGAAACTTCATGACCAAGGCGTAAAACGCGCCCCAAAAACGAGACCATATAAAAATTGGAAACTATATAACCAAGAAAACAATTCCCATAACCAAGGAACGCGATTTTCATAACCAAGAACAGTAACTATATGACCAAGGAACAAGTTCATGACCAAGGCGTTAAAAACGCTGGTTTCTACCGTAATTATGTGAGTATGGCTATGTCTGGAACTGGTATTTGGAGGTTTCTATCCTCGCCTAATGATTTCCTGTGCTCGCCACACTAAGTCGGCGGGCGTGGTGTGGAATGCGTGTGCAAGCTGCGTGATCTGGTTGATTTTGATGTCGCGTTCTGCGGAGAGTATGCGCATGAGGGTGCTTACGGGTATGTCGGAGGCTTCGGATAGTTCGCGCACGGTCATGCCTGCAATGGCTCTTTCAGCGGAGATGGCTTTCGCGATGGCGTGGTTCATGTCCATGTCTCTAGAACACGCGGGCGGTGGGAGAGCGTGAGCGTAAAAGTGTCCCCGCCCCGGACGGTGCCGAGACGGGGACAGTGGGAGAGATGGTTAGCGACCTGCCTTCTGGATGTCAGCAACCTGCTTGACAGTCATGCCGAGGAGTAGGGCGATTGTTTCTTGCGCGTAGCCTTCCTTCGTGTACACCTGGACGCTACTAACTAGATCGCCTTCATCGAACTCGGGGACGAACACGGGGGCGGCTACGATCACCGAGTACGTGAAATAGAACCAGCCTTTCTTCGGGCCTCCCTCACGAAAGACTTCTTCCTTCCCACCGGGAATCAGAGTGAACTCGTCGGCTTGCGGGTCGTAAGCGACTAGCCTCGCCATGAGGCGCTTGCGTTCCTCAGTGTTCTTAGCGGAATCAACTCTGTGCAGCGTGTCTTTAAGGAGCTTCGTGAGGCCACTGATGCGCTTCTGCCCGTATGGGGCGGTTTTCTCCATCAGGTGCCTATAGAGGCTGGTTTCGACGGTGCGTAGAATCTTGCTCTCGAAAACGTGGTCGAGGTCGTTGTAGTACAGGCCCTTATACATTTCCTTTGACGGCGGGTACTTGACGAGCGAAATGACCGTCGCACACAGTCCCTCCAACAGGGACGATTTAATGCCGTCGTAAGAGTCAGCGGGGATGGAAGTGCGCCACACTTGCTTCCCGTCTTGCATGAGACGGTACACCCACGTCTCGAACCCGAACCTAGCGTCAAACGTCGCCGTGTATGTCAGGCCAGTGAACTGCCTGTCAATGTTCACGCTTGGCCCCATTGCTCGTAGGGAGTAAATGGAACCGGAAACTAGGAGGGGGGTTTCTTCTCTCATTGAGTATGTGAGCTTACCGGGGCTGTCTGTGGAAGCGAAAGTGAAAGCATCATCAGGCTCGCTATCCTTAGCGGGTTTTTCTTCCGCGTCCGTGTGGGCTGACACGATCTTGCGGTCAGGCATTCCAGACACGATTTCCAGCTCGCGTTCTTCGCCGCCCGCCTCCATCTCATCGAGACTGTAGGTCACCTCAAAACACGTTGTGAAGCAATCGTTCTTAAAGTCGTAAGCCCGTAAGCATGAAGCGTGCTCAGCGTATTTCTTAGGGACAGTTGGCACGAACCACGTGAATAGGTTCGTGTCCAAGTCCCATAGGAGTGAAATGCCATCCTCCACATACGGGTGAGTCTTGACGAACTTTTCCGCCGCCTTCCGAGAGTCGAACAGTCGGCTAGGTGACCATTCTTCTTCCCCGGTGGGAGTGAACTGCGGGCGCTCAGCCCACAAGTAGTAGTCCTCACCGGACTGGCAAACGAACCGTGCGGGAACGCCTTCTGGAACGATGTCGTCACCGGGGCCGTCAATCGCGATCTCGCTAATATGTGCGGCTTCGCGAATGATGGTCTCTAAGGTTTCCAAGACCTCGCTGATATCCCAACCGGCCTCAGTGTCATTGAGAATACGGTGAAGATTAGCTTCTAGGTTGAGTGCCCACTGGACGTGAGTGTGCTCAACGCGCCACTTCTTACCTTCCCGCCTGATCGTCGCGTAAATACCTGCTTGCGCCATGACGAACCTGCTTTCTTACTTGTCAGCCATTGAGCGTTGAAGTGCGGCAACCTGCTTAACGGTCACGCCGAGGAGTAGTGCGATGGTGGGCTGACTGTAGCCTTCCTTCGTATAAAGCAGGGCTTCCATCTTCGGTTCTTGCCCGTGAGCGCGCACGGGAACGCTCACTACGTTTTGGTAGCTGCAAAACGCGAGTGCTTCACTTATACGGGCTTGGATATCGCGCGCGCCACCGAGAATCATGCCGAGCCTTCCATCGCGCTTGACAGTGAAACAACGGTCTGCGTGACGGTCTCGATCTTCCTGAGTTTCAGCCTCCTCAATATCCCGGTAGGTCGCCGTCAAGAGGTTCACGAACTTCGCTACGGGGGGCATGTCTGCCGCGTCGGGGTTTCGCCGGTTCAGCATGTCGATGAAGTCCATTACCTGACGGTATCCGTAGGGGAAGTCGATCTTCTCGTCAAAGACTGCGTGCGGGTCGTTGTAGAGCAGGCCCTTAGTCATCTTCTCGGTCATGTCGTCGGGGTCGTAGGTGGCGACCGCCGTGTGGAGTCCTTCGAGGAACACATCACCGTCTTGCCCGTCGATCTTCGGGGTGTGGCTCCACCGCCAGACTTGCTTACCGTTCTGCATGAGCTTGTACACCCACGTGTCGAACCCGAAACGAGTGTCAAGCACAGCCGTGTAGGTCAGTCCTTGGAAATTGCGCGTGACGCGGGGCGTTGAAACAGAGTAGATGCTTCCGGTTACCGTGGTGGCCGGGCCGTCATCGTGGCGCTGCATGGTGTAGTTGATTGTTTCGCCCGGGAGGTGGGCGGGCGTATAGGTTTCGCCCTTCTCGGGGCCTTCCTCACTGGGAGAAGAACTCTCACCAAAGAGGGGAATAATGTCCTTACTGCTAGACCTGCCGAAAAACTCAACGTTCTCGATTTCCGGGGCCTTCATTTGCTCAAAGCTGTATGTCACGCGGCAGCAGAACCCATACTGTCCGGTCGCAAAGTTATATGCCCGAATACTGTAGTAGTCGCCTTCGGTGAACCATGTGAACGTGTTCGCGTCCAAGTCCCACAGGAGCGAAACAGCGTCCTGAACATGATTGTGGGTGAATATGAACGTTTCTGCTGCTTTACGGGTCTTAAAAACTTTGGAGACAGAGAAGCGGTATTCCTTCGGGGTGTCCTTCAAGAGTTCTGCGCCACCTACACAGAAGCATTCTTTCTTGTCGCGCGAATAGACCAAGTACTCGCTACGAGTCTCATCGACCGATTGCTCAAAGTACTTATAGTCGTCTTGGAGATATTCAATCGCGCTGATATGTCCACAGTCGCGGATAACGTTTTTAAGAACATTCAGACACTTGTCTGCCTGCGTCCGTTCAGGGTCTTGGAGCAGATAGTTCAATACGTGGTGAAGATGCAGTGCCCATTGCACGGTGACGTGTTCTAGGACGTATTCTCCGGTTTCAGGGTTCTTCTGGATGGTTGCGTAAACGCCGCGTTGTCCCATGATGGGCCTCCGTTTTCTTTTGGTGGAGTGATTGTCTTGCCTCTAGGAAACACCTCCTTTTACCGCGTGAGTGTGGTTAAAAAACTCCGGTCCCACGCGCTGTGCTCAACAAACGCGCGGAACCGGGGCGTGAAGTATTCGGATTTTCCGAACGGTTGGGCCTGCACTCAACAGGCGCGCGGAACTGACCTTAAGACGAGCGAGAATCCTACTTACAGGCCACGCTGGGACGCTGACACGTCCTTAACGCTCATGGCAAGAATCAACGCGATACGTTCTTGCGTATAGCCTTCTTTCGTGTAGGCCAAGACGCTTTCTCGGAATGGCCGGTCTTGGGCTTGCGGGTGAACCAGCGGAGAGCCTACGAGGTCTTTGTAAGCGATGACGTGCGTGCGAGGCCCAGTGGCCTGTTTCGCTTTCTTCTTGGCTGCTGCCGCTCCGATAGCCTGCGTGAACACGCCGTTTTGCCAGTCAACGATGAAGTACGTGGTTCTAAGGCGCGTCTTTTCCTGACGGGTTTCCGCTTTCTCTATCGCCTTGAGTGTCATTGCGGCGCTAAGTGTTAGGCGTTCAGCTAGGTTCATCTCACCGGCAGACAGTCCTTCACTGCGTGGAGCGCTCACATCTCGCACACTCTTGTAAGTGTCGTATGCGCCGAGGAGAAGATGCTTAGCCTTGTCTTGGAACAGCGTCCAATCATCGTTGTAGGGGAGGCCGTCTTTCACGCCGATCATCAGCTCATCATGGTTGTCGGCAATATGCCTTGCGGTGGTGCATAGTGACTCGAATACGGCTTCCCTCATGTTCTTATAGGTAGAGGGATTAGCGCTTGTTCTAAACACGGGTTTTTCGTCGCGGTAGAACGTGACGATCAGAGTGTCGTAACCGAACCGCTTGTCGAGGACGATCTTGAACGAGGTGGGTTCCCACTGTTCGTGTTCTTTGCCGTGAACAAGGATTTTCTCAATAGTCCCGGTGAGACTGGTTTCCGTGTTTTCTTTGCCTTTCCGGTACTCGATAACTATTGGCCGGATTTTGCTCTCATATTCCTCTGGGGGACGCTGCTCTAAGGGTGTGCGGTAAAGCGGGATTTCAGGAAGTCGGTGGCGTGATTCGCCGTTGATAGCGTTGACTACGGCCCGACGATCACACATCTGCTCGAACGAGTAAGTCACGGCAGAACAACTCTCAACCTTCTCTAGGCCGAAATTGAACGCGACAAAACTGTAGCGCTTGCCCGGAGCGGTGAACCACGTAAACGTGTTCTCATCTAAGTCCCACAAGAGGTTCTTACTCATTAAAACGGGAGAGTAGTGGTTGTAGATCGCGTCGAGAGCTTCCTGTCGGGAATCAAACACTCGCTCATCAAAGTCACGCTCAAACGCTGGCACATCACTAGAGAGCCGCATGTTTGCGACTAAAAGTTTTTGCTTCTTATCTTCCGTGAATAAAGCAGCCCAATCGTCGGGAGCTTCAGCTTCTTCTGCCGAGCACTCTGTGATTGCGTAGATGCTTTCACAGTCCTTAATGACTTTCAGTAAAACATCGAGGACTTTATACGGGTCCCAACCCTGCTGGGGTAGAGACATCATGTGGTGGATTGAGTCATGGCTGATGCTCGTGTTTCCCACTTCAACGATACGGACAAGCGTTTTCCCGTCCTTGCGTTGGTTAATGGTCGCGTAGATACCTTCCGACATACCTCTTCTTTCCTTTCTGGTAAGCGAAACAGGTTGCGTTCTTATTTAGAGAACCAGCTAGACGGACAATAGACACCGCTTAAAACAAGGGGAGTGCCCGTGTCGCACATAAACGCGACACAGGCACTCGCACTGTGTGTTTCCGGTTTTAGTTCTTCACCGGGTCTTGACGGTTCTTGTCGGGCCTGATTCCAGCCCAAATAGTCGCCATCCAGACGAGTCAACCATAAGGCAATCAAGCACATGGCTAATGGTCAACGGCTCATGCAAAAAACATCTGACAGTCCTAGCCGTACCACCATCAAAAGAACGCCCCTTACAGTCGTCAAAAATCTCAAACGTCACTCGCACCCAACGGAAGATGTCTGTTGGCTGAGGTCTCGTCTGAAAAATGCTCACCCGGTAGTTAATCGGAGAAGCGCTGGGCTTTGTTGGGTCGGGCAGGGAAAGCACGCCGCCCGTGTTGATAGCGCCGCGCGGTCTTAGCCACTCCATCACAGCGGTCCCGGCCCGCGTATCCACGACCTCACGGTTAGAAAACATCATGGTCACTTCCTAGAGCATTCTTTCGCGTGAGAGTACAAGGTGTTCATGTCTTGCAGTGATACGCCTTGGACGCTGCTAGTGTCTTGGATTTGCCGGAGAACACGGTCGCTGATCTCTCCTTGGCTTTTCTCGACCATGCACTGAGAGACGCTGGCACTGTAGCCGCCGAACTCTAGGACACCGCCCGGCACATATTCTTTAGCCCACGGGTTGTATTGGACGAAAAGGTAAATGAGAGCGGTGAGTACCGCGAGCCAAATGAGCGTCTTGACTAGGCCAATAGTCTTGAAGATGAGCTTGAACAAAACAAGTCCCCTTTCTGAAGAAAGCCTCTCTACCAACCGGGTTGACTGGTAGAGAGGTCAGTCATGTTCTTTCCTCCACGCGTGACGTGCTCCCGCCGCCTGACCGTATGACGGTCAGAGGTGGGGGCTTCTTGCTCAATGCCTCTAACGAGACAAGTATTAACAAGCTATCCCCGTGCGCCCCACGGTTTAATAATCTGCGGTTATTGTTCCCGCGAAAGTCGTTGTGCCTCACGCATGATGTTGACTGCCGCGTTCAAGTCCCTATCGTGCCAAACCCCGCAATTTGGGCACACCCAGTCGCGTACACTCAAGTCTTTCGTGGCGCTCGCCTGATGCCCACAGTCCGAGCATAATTGGCTAGACGGAAACCACTTATCTACGACTATGAGTCGCTTACCTTGCTGTTCGAGCTTGTAAGCAAGCAGAACACGGAATAGCCCATAACCGTTGTCTAGCGTGCTTTTCCCGAGCCGTAACGACTGGCTCAGTGCTTGCATGTCCAAATCCTCCACGCCCACACAGTCGTATTGACTGGCAAGCTGGTTAGCTGCTTTGTGAAGGAAATCGGCCCGCTGGTTCCGAACCTTAGCGGAGAGCTTAGCGACGCGGCGTTTTTGCTTCACCCAATTACATGAGCCTCGCGTCATGCGACTAAGTTTGCGCTGTTCACGAGCTAAGCGGGGTTCCATTTGGCGATAGAAACGCGGATAGTTGGCGTGCTCGCCCGCGCTGGACACGTACAGCCCATGCGAGGCGTAATCCAGTCCGACGAACAATACGGGGGTAACGGGTTCGGGTGCTTGTGTCTCGTACTCGAACAGTATTGTCGCCGTATATTCACCTGACCTACAGTGCTCAACAGTCACGCTCTTTAGCTTCCAATCGCTTGGAATGTGCTTGTGCTGGCGGACGCGCACACTACCTACCTTCGGCAGCCTGAGACGCTTACCTCCTTCACTGAGAACAATGTTGTTGCCGACCCTATATGTCGTGTATGTCTGGCGTGAGCGGTGCTTCGTCTTGAACTTAGGGAAGCCCACGCGACCGGGAGTACGGAAGAAATTCCGGTACGCCGTAGACAAGTGCATCTGCGCACCGCACAGTGCGAGACTGTCTACCTCGCGTAGGAACGGGAACCTGTCTTTGTACTGGGCTGGCGTTGGATTACATGTCTCGCCAGTGGCCTTGTAAGTAGCGATGCGCGTTTCAAGCATCTGGTTATAGATGAACCGTGCGCAGCCGATGGTGCGGTCAATTAACTGTGCTTGCGTTTCGCTTGGATACATGCGGTATTTGACCGCGCGACACATTTTCACCTGCATACGATTCACCTCCTCTTACTGTTTCTAGCCTTGATTTTCAATGTATTTGCGGATTGCCTCAATGGGTGCCTACCTACGCTCCACTTAGCGGAATAACCGTTAAAGCTATGCGCCTGTCGCGCTTATTCCCACGGCCACTTTTGGGTGATGCCGCGTTCAAGGAGAGGAATCATGTTGAAAGCGTTATCGGTGAGGCCACCGAACGTCCATCGCAAGGGCCGTGAGGCTCCCTGTGCTACGGCGTATCCGTCGAGGTTCCACGTGAACACGGGAGTGTTCTCAGCGAAACTGTCGAGAACGCCATCGACTGAGCGGCCCCAAGAGTTCATTGAGGTCTGTTCGTCAGTCAAAATGATGACGCGATCATACGTTTCACCGTTCGCGTATGCGTACTCGATAGCGCGGTCAGTGTAAGTTCCGCCGTAAGAACTGGGCATGGCTTCCGTCGCACGCAAAAGGTCGCGAGTATCTACTCGAATATCCTTTGCGTTTTCTGCGAAAGCGACGACGCGAACGTTTTCGCCTCGGATAGCGAGCGCAGCCGCAAACACGTTAGCAGCGTCCTGACGAGTCAAACTAGAGCGCTCAGACAAGACGGCGTGCATTGAACCGGACGTATCAAGGAGAACGAGAGTACGGCCCTTGAGTGCGGGAACCGCCGACAAAGAGGCGTTAGCTGCCCGCTGCAAAGCAGGAGCGAACTCTAACGGCGTGTTCTTGTAGGCAGAGTAGAACGCGACGGGGAGAGTACGCGAGGCGCGTGCTTCTTCACGGTCTCCAATACGCTTTGACACGGTGTCTAGCAAACTGTCGGAAACGTCCTCTGTTTCTGCGATACGACGCAAGCTCATGCGCAGCGCCGTGTAGCCCATAAAAGGAACAAGAGACTCCCACACGCTCGCGGGAACCTTACGCAAAGCACTAGAAACAACTTCAATACTCAAAGCTGCTTCCTTAATGACCTTCTCGCTATCGGGGCCAGTTAGGGCCTCGATCTGCTTCTCAACAGGTAGAGACAGGAACGCTCGACGCGCACGAATAGTCTCCAATCCCTCAGCAGAGTTAGCTTTTCCGTATGACTCATCGAGGACGAGGCGAACAAGGCGAGACTGTGCCTCATTACGGGGGGAGAGGTGTACGAGGTTGATAACGTCACGCAGCTTGACGGTGCCTGAGTTCATGCGCCCGTTCCACTTCAAGTACGAGCGCTCATTCAAGAGCGCCTTGAGAGCGTCGGACACGCCTCGACGCACACACGAGGGGACGTTTCGACCGTAGTTGCTCAGCCACCCGGCAAGGAAATCGCCGGTTTCGTCCAAACGGCCAATGGAAGCCCTAACGATCTCGCGATTGTAGCCGGAAAGCCCAGCTTCAAGGCGAGCCTTAACGACACTCATTGCGACGATCATGGGGACAGAACGTAGGCCAACATCTTTACGGAGCCAACCCACAAGCCCGAGAACCCATTCAGGAGAGTTCAATACTTCTTCTTCGCGTGCGAGGCGCTGAATACGCTCAGTGCGTTCGTTAGCGGTTTCGTAGAACGTGTCCTCATTCAGTGAGGTGACGGCAGCGAGAAACAGTTCGCTCTTAGGGGTGCGGGTATAACCCAAGGCACCTTCATGAGTGAGAGCAACGCGGTCTGTGGTAGCGACCGGCGTGGTTGCAGTGTTTTTAGGGCGAGCGGTTCGCGTATTCATGCGCGACATAATTGCCTCCATTATTGGCGTGTTTATTTAGAAAAAAGAGGTGGCGTTAGAGGAAAGACGAACTAGGTGAAAAAACATATCCATCATGTAGTAACCCAGTTCAGCGCTTCTAACGCCACCAGCGGAGCGAGTGGGAGTCGAACCCACGGAACGAGTTGTTTCCCGTTCACTTCATTAGCAGTGAAGCCCTTTCGGCCACTCAGGCACCGCTCCTTTGGGGTGCCCCCTCCCCAAGGAAAGCAGAGTCAGTATTGACAGCAGGGAGGGGGCGTATTGAGTTATGTTGTTGTGAACTGCGCACACCTGAATGATGTGTACCTAAATTGCAGGAGTATGGCAGTTCGTTAAGCAAGCTACTTTGGTGTGAACTAGGCCACTAGCGAGCGTCGTTCAGGCCACGAGCAACCGCACCCATCGCACGCTTACCCCCACCACCAAGCAACTGGCCCACACCAAACAACGCGCTCGCGGTAAACCCAAACGCGCTACGCCACGTCTTACCGAGGAACCCGATATCGTTGCGCTTCCACGTATCAGTAGTCCACTCCCACGTGCGCTTACGACCACGCGACAGGTAGCGGGTAGCGGCATACATGGCTGCTTGCGTGTCGTCGTAGCGGCGCATACCTGTAGGAACCCCGTGTTCTTCACTCCATGTGGAGCGGTCGAACTCTTCCCCGGCAATCGTGATGTGTTGGAGAGTGGGGAAAGCAGCGAACATTTGCCCGATGCTCTTACGCCCCTCAAACCCGAGGTCAGGGCACACATACGACATGTAGAACTGCCATGAGTCAAACGACATGCGACGCAGGTTGTGCATCTCGCGAATCATCCGCCAGTTCGCGATAGGAGCGATGTTGCTTGACCGTACTGCCTCACGCAGATACTCGGGGATAGCCTCAATATCCCATTCCTCAGCGACCTTAGTCTGGTAGGCGACACCGTTGAGGATAACGAGGCCACCGGCCACGCCCAGACGCTTCACGCGCCCCCAATCGCCAACCCACTGGCGCATATCCTGATAGATCGCGTCCTGAACGCCATCAGGGGTGAGTTCTTGCGCGTGGATAGTGCGAGGAGTGCCCTTGTTGAACGAGAACCCGCCGTACTGGTTCGGCGTGACTGGGCTGGTGGAGTAGTCCCAGCCGGGAGCAGGTGCCGTCACGTCGTTCATGCGAGCATTCACCGGCACGGGAGCATCATCGGGAATATCAGGCATGATCGGTGCAGGAGCGCTCACAACCGGCATGACAGGAGCCGCAGTAGGCTTAGGCTCTTCACCCCACCCGCCGACGGTTTCCACCTTCCCGGCGGGCGCAGTATCAGTCAGTGACGCGAACGCAGAGTCATCCCAAGCGTCCTCTTCTTCCATGCGCAACGGGTCCGCAGCATCCTCTTCAGGGAACTCATTGGGATACACGCGGGCAAACAACTCACGTTCAGCGTTCACCGGGTTTTCCGAACGGTTAAACGCCGCATAGAACTCGGCAGAGGAGTACATGTACTTGGGACGCAAGTCCACAAGCCACTCTTGCCACGTCCCCGGATAACCGGCTTCCTTCACAACGAGGTTCGCCGCATCAGAGAGCTTCTGTAGGGTTGCAGCGGCCTCGGCGCGTGACACTCCCGCGCGTTCAAGGTAGCCAATGAACCCCAAGGCCGGGTCGAGTCGCCCGTCATCGAGGGACACGTCCTTACGGACAGAATCAACGTCCACGCCCGCGCGCTTCATGTATTCCACAGAGAACGGCCAGCAGTACCCGTCCTCTTCGGCTTCCGCATACAGGAGGCCGGGACGGAACGGGAGAGCAGTTTTAGCTAACTGTTCATCGCCCTTCACGAGAGCGCGCTCAATGTTCGGGCCGTTGAAGTCTTGCACGTAAGCGAACGCGCGCACCGTCTCAGAGAGCTTGTCATGCATGAACCCGTTCGGGGAACCCTGATTGAGGTACTGGGGGCGTTCCTTGTTGTAGCCGATAAACGCATCAGCAGCAGTCAGGGACGAGGCGAACGAGAACACGAAATTGTCCATGTTCCCCAGCTTCACGGTCACGCCCTGAGTACGGTTCAACGGGGGCACGAACGTTGAAACAGGAGTAGGAGCCACCTCGTGTTGACCAATGAGGAAGATATCGCTCACGGCCTGTTCGCGGTTCTTATAGTTCGCGTTACCAATCGTCGTGATCTTGTCCGCGCTCATACGGATACACTCGCTGAACATTGAGGCCCACAAGTGAACCTCGGTGATTGAGTCCTTGGGTTTCTTCTTCTCATCAAACCCGGACGCTTCCCACGTGTCATAGGAGTTCACGTAGTCAGCGGGGCGCGCGTACTTAGCGAGCTGCACAAAGAACCGGCTCATCGACAAGCCGACGTTACTGATCTCATCGAAAACGAACGACACGCCTTTCTTGCCGCCCAACTGTTCGGCAACGTCCTCACCGTTCGTGCGGGCAAGGAGAATGCCCATAGCGAGAATCATGTACCGGATGTAAGCGACCGTACCGAGTAGACCGGGGTAGCTTTCCCCTTGGAAACCAAGCGGCCTCAAGTAGGACGGGACGTGAGCCATGCGGCCCAGTTTCTCTACCTGATCGGCACCGAAATGCCCAAACAGGTCAGTGCCCTTCTCGCTACCAAAATCGGGGCCGTTAATGACGAACGCATTCGGGTTGATCTCCAATAGGAGGGAGGCCATGTCAGGCTTATTGTCCGCAAGACCAAGGGCCTTACCGGCAATGAGCATCGCAGCGAGATACGCCTGAGTCATCAGGCCCTTACCGGAACGAGAACCCGCTAGAACAACATGCAGGCCACTCTTAGCGAACGCAGCCAGCGCCTTGGACGTGTCCACAATGGTTTCATCCAGTCCGAGGCCGAAAATAGCGACGGTTTCAGCCCGCAGGTTCGCGCCTTGGCTCATCTTGGCTTCAAGAATCTTGTACGCGAAAATCGGGGCGGCGTTAGCGAGAATCGTATCCACGTCATAACGGTGTTCCCACATGAGGCTGCTACGAACCGGCGCATACGACCGGCTCTTATTGCCCGCAGCCACACCGTAAGCGCGCTCCACGGACTCTTTAGCGATGTCGTCGCCTAGTTCCTCGTGGTGTGTGAGGGAACGCAGCTTGAGCTTGGTGAGGGTTGCTCGGCTATTGACCTCGAACGAGGACACGAGGAAACACGTTGTCATCGCATTGTAGATACGTTCTAACGCGCCTGAAACACTGTTCTTCACGCTCTTAGACGTGTAATCCTCACCGTTGCTTGCGGCCCGTTGGAGGAGTTTCTTCACGACAGCTTGAAGCATCGTCTCCAAGCTCGGCTTCACTTCTTGTTCGAGGTAGGTTTCCCACTTAGAGGCCGCAGCAAGGCGCGGATACGACTCCGGTGACGCGGGGTCAAAACCGCGCCCGAAAGCGTATTCGAGCATCTTGTAGGGGAAGTAGAACTCAGTGTCTTTCGCATACACCGCGCCACTAGAGTCTTTCCCGTTGACGACGATCTCAGCGATTTCGTTAATGTCCCTCGTGGGCATGGCTTCCAACTGGGGGACGAGGCCCTTAATGACCTTCCATGTTTCCATCGTCACCGAGTCCGGTAGGCGCATGAACGCCCGGCCCTCGTCGTTGATCGCCAGCACACGGCCCTTAGAGTCTTTCCCATCCGCGCCCGTGTTTTCGGGGGCGAGAATACCGAAAGGCTTAATGACCTCATAGCCGGAGGAGAAGATTCGCGTGTATTCTTCCGCGATCAACCCGACGCGGGCGAAAATCACGCCATTAAAGAACGACAGTGCTTCATCGGGCACACTCTTGTCAGGCTCACGTTCCCCATTGAGAGTGTCAATCACTTCTTGAATCGTGATGCTCTTAGAAACCGTGTCGAACCCGAGTTTTTCGCGCTGCTCTTTCGGTAGGGCATGAAGATACAACGCGGCAGACAAGGCTTCGTTCTCACAGTCACACATCACGCCGTGGAACTGTTCTTTCGTGAGCTGACCGAGAACACTGCTGCTTGCAACGACAGGGAACCATTCGGGCTGAGAGTCAAGCGGGGACAAGTCCCACGTGAGCGCGGCAATAGCATCAAGATAAACGCCGCCACGCTGGGCAGCGGCCTTCAACAGTCGCAACAGGCTCATGCGCAGTGGGGAAGCCTCAAACTCAGCAAGACGCGCAGCCAGCCCATCATTTTCTTCTTCTGGCGCGCGGAAAGCGTCAACCGTCTCGACGGGGCCTTCTTCGTCGGGCATACGAGGGCGCGTACACAACCCAGAAAGGAACGTTTCGAGCGTCCCGCCGATCACGTCCGCAGAATACGTCTGAGGCGAGAGCTGGAAACTATTCATCACCATGTCATAGGGCTTCACTTGCACGTACTGGCCCATTTGAGACAAGTCAACAGCGAACTGTAAGGGGACAGGAGCGTCCAACAGGAGCGGGCGAGCATCCACGCCACCACCTTGAGCTTCCGCATAAGCCTCACGCTCACGACGCAACGCGCCCGCAAGCAGTTCAATCCCCATCATGCTCTCATCGGGAATACGGTAAATCGCGCCAATACGAGTGCCCTCAGTGAAAAACCGCGACAAGTCCACGCCCTCAAACATGCTTTCCGGCGCAATAATCACTTCCAACGCGCCGAACTGCTTATACGACAACGCGCGCAGGGGAGAACGACGCGAATCAGCGTTCTTCGGGTTAGCGGGAGTCAACGCACCCTTATTCGCCCCATGCTTTTCTACATACACGCCGTCATGGGAAATAATCAGGCTCTTCACCGTGTTCGGAGTCCACGAACCATAATCCGTGCCCTCACCGTCAGTGACCCAATGACCACCCAACGCCTTCAACACGTCATCAAACGACACCATGCTTAGTGTCACCTCTCTACTCAAGCCCCACACTAAGGGCAAAGAAAGTTGCTAACCTACAACACTCGAAAACGCGGGGGAGAGAGCATAAAAAACGTGAACCGCACGGCCCATCGAGGCTAAGACCGCGCGGCTCACGCCGTATTTATTCGCTGTGAATCAACTGGAAGCAGCACAACCGCCAGCACTCACATAACTAATGCTACAACTGCCGCCACGTTCTGTCAGGAACACGCTTATAAAGCACGAGGCCCGCGCGGCCCACCAGAAGTGGAGGGGGCACCGCGCGAGCCTTAAAACGACACAAACACAAGGAAAATGAGGAAACCCCGTGCCCGTGTCGCCGTGCGACCTGAATACAGAGGACGTGAAACGCGATCATCGCTACCGCGTTTCTTGTTCTCACACGTAAGCATACAAGCAACACGCCGTAACGCAAATCACTTTACTGAGTAAAGACTGTAAATAGGCGAAAAAAATCAGGCCCGCAACAGTAGCGACCCAAAAAGCCAACTGTCACGGACCTGAAAGCTGCTAGGATTAGCAGCACCAAGAAACTAGAGCCAATATAGCACATTCCCTTAACAGTGCGAAGCCTTTGGAAGCCTGCGAAAGCGGCTGTTCACTGGGGGGCCAGGAGTACAGGAATCTCACGACCTCCCCACCGACTGACACTCGGTGCGTCCCCGGTTGTGCGGGATTTTTTAACGATCTACAAAACAGCGAGCCTATCCCCGTATGGTGATGTGCGGGGGCGAAGGGGTGCCACGGCTCGATTCAATCAGTCAAACAAGATTTGAGTGGTTGGGTGTGTCTAACAAACCAGTGAGATTACCGGAGTTTGCAGAATATGCCGCCACCGGTTGGGAGTAATGCCCCGGCCCCTACGACGACGCTATACGTGACGAGAAAAGTTTGGGTTGATTCGTAGTGCCTCTAAGAGTCTTAGCTTTACAGCGAGTTTTACCCGTTGTTTTTAGCTGAGATGATTAGAGGCACTTCTCTGCCCACTGCCGCTCAAAGAAAAGAGTTGAGTAACGCTGTAGAACAGTGAGCAGTTAACTACAGTTCTCGTGTTCTTAAGTTTCTATTAAGAGTTCCCGCTTCCACTGTTGGTTGCTTCCCGCTCAGAACTGCACAAACATGCAAGCATTACAACCTATGAGTGCAGCGTGGAAGCGCAAAGAGGCAAAACGAAAACGCAGTAACTCAGCCACAGTAGAGGGAAGAGAGAAACACAAAAGCAAGCCACCCGGAGGGGCTTTTTGTGCCCAAAACGCTTTAATTTGAGGCGTTTTAATGGCATGTATGGGACTTTATTTGTCTACGCCGGGCCTACTGGGGTGGGTAAGACACAAGATGCGGCTTCGTGTTTTTTGGATTCCAGTGTCGTCTCACTAAGTGCTATTCACCGTGAAGCGTATGGCTCCCCAGCGGTTGATCGCCAGCATAAAGACACGGTGACGCGGCGCGCGTTTAAGAGACTGTTCGCCTTGCTGGAACGTGGTTTGGACGCGGTTTTTATTGCGCCTAATGTTTCTCGCATGTCTCGCGCGCACTTGTATCGGGAGGTTAAATCCCGGTTTCCGGGCGTGCGGGTGGTTGTCGTGTTGGTGCATGTGCCGCTCGCTGAGGCTATCAAGCGTTCTAACGGTGTGAGCGCGTCCCACGTGAGAGACGAGTATCTGAGCGTGCAAATCCCGCGCATGGGCGTTGATTGCGACACGTTCACCGTACAATCTCCCGACTTCTCGGCATACCTGCCGGAAGTCAACCAGTCGTATCTCACCCCACACAACAGCCCATATCACGTGGAGTCCATTGCGGAACATGTTGCTCTCACAGTGCATAACGCGCGTAAACAGGCCGACCGGCCAGCTTTGGTGGATATCGCGGCGTTCCATGACCTCGGTAAGAGCGTCGCACGCACGCCACAAGACACATCGAGACCATCATCAGCGTATATCGCATCCATTTACGGCAGTCACGACCAGTACGCAGGCCATGAGAACGTGAGCGCCGTGTATTGGTTGATCGCCCATAAGGATTGTCTTGACTCACATGCCTTGTTTGTTGCGGAAGCAATCTTCCATCATATGCAAGCACACCGAGGCTTCACTGACAGGTACATCAACCGCCACCACCTCGACACTGAACTGTTGGAAACCGCAAGCGTTTTCGCGCGCATCGACAGCATGTCGAAAATCGTGGACAAGGACATCATGGACACGTATATGAGGCTGCGCGCATTAGAAAAACAGCAGGCTTAAACGAGACAAACGCGCTCGACCAGCGGTTATAGCGGTAAGAACAACTCCGAACACTGTAAGGAGACACCCATGACCATCCACTTTTCCGGCCTTCCGCCTTGGTTAGGCGTGAAAGCGCAATTACATATGGATGAAGGCGGGCGCAGCGGGAAAATCACTTTCTCCAAGCCTGAGTTTCCCCCCATCGGTTTCGTCCTCAGACCCATCGACAAGGCAGGCGAAATCTTCGAGGCGGCATACATGACCACCGACGATAAGCCGCTCCTCGGATACCGGCTCATCTCCCGCTCGCTACCCGGACAACCATTGTCCGCGCGAGACGTGCTACGTGGAGTGAAAATCGCATCCCCGACCAGTATTTGTTGCAGTCGAAAGCGCCCAAACAGCACGGACACATACAGAATGGGCTTTTTCTACAAGGTCCGTGCAGCTATCGGCGTACACCAGCCTTACGCAGCCGACCCGGAAGAAAAGAGAGAAACCTACGGCAAGCTCGCTGCTTGGTGTCTTGAGATTCGCCAACTCGTACAAGACAATGTGTGTTCGCAAGAGGACGCGAACAAACTTAAGTTCATCATCGACCTGAACACGTTCGACTGTGAAGCTGACAATAGTGGCAGGGTACTGACCGTCAGCAAGAACAAACCCCTCCCGCCACAAGTCCGACTATTCACCTACAAGGACATCTGCGACACCCCAGCACTGTTTGATGGCTGCTCATTCAACAAGAGCGTGTTCTTGTGGGCAGTGGAAGGCTACACGCAAGAAATGATCGCGTTCTTCATGGGAGTCAGCCCCAGTAAAGTCTCCCGCATCCTCAACCAGCCACTCGACGAGTAGGAAACACGATCATGACAGTCTCAAAAGAATCCACGATTTTCCCCGTCGGAACAATCTTCGTTGATCGCGGTAATTACCTGACAGGGGATAGTGTCATCTTGTTCTACCAAGTAGTGCGCTGCACGGAGCGAACCGTGTGGTACCTGCAAATCCGCGCGCAGGTAGTCGCCTACGACTCGGCAGTACTAAGGAAAGACCTTGTTCCGATTGCGGACACCTACAACCCAAAGGCAAAACCACACATGGCACGCATTCTCCGAGAGAAAACATTCCACTGTGTAAAGTCACCAACCGGAGACGTGATGCTCCCGTGGGACGGCCAGCCAGTCAGCCAATACTACGGATACTGAACATGCAAAAGCGGTGGCTCACCAAGGAAACCCCAAGGTAGGCCACCGCTTTTGACTGTTAGGACTCAAAACTCCTCAGCGCGGCGCTCCCTTCTCTGGCGAGAAGCCAAGCGATAGCCGCCACCTTCCGGTAACGCCCGTCATAGTCATCAGGGGCCGCGCCAAGAGAAAGGTTCTTATCCCCCAAGTGCGACTCCTTGAACAAGGAAACAAACGCATATTCCTCATCGTTACGGGGATACCGGTTAGCTAAAGACCTGATCGAATCGTCCGTAAGAATCATGCCCTGATAGCCGGGGATACTGCCTCCGGCGACAAGACGCACAGCGACCTTCTCAAACGCCTTCCACGGGGCAACAATGCCCGTCCGAGAGTGTTTCGCGCAAGCAGCGTCATACATCATTTCCGCGATCTCCCCGGACGTAACCGGATCACCCTCAATGAGGTCGAACTCTGAGCGAGTGTCATCATACGCGAACCACGAGTTAAGAACACGCCCATTTTCACGCGAAGTCGCCGCATCCACCTCATCAGAGCGACAGAACCCAGCGGACGAAAAAGCAGGCAAAGAACCTTCTTCATGCGACTGCGCTTCCACGAACCTACGAGCCTTCATAAACTCACGCAGGAAAGCCTCAGTAGGGTCGTGAACATCTTGCGACAAAACCAAAGACGACCTCACTGCCATCTTGTACGCCCACCACGCGGTATGCACGGCAGTGCGCACTACCGCCGTGTCCCGAGAGTCACTAGGTGGCGCATCAGGAATGCTAATACTCCCCGCATACGCGCTATCTTGCTTATGCGTTGCGTACACCTGCGGCTCGCGCACGTCAGCGCTCCCATACAATGACAATGAGAAACCATTCTCCACACCGAGCGTTTCTCGAATCCTGCGGATAGTGCGACGGCACCGCATCGCAATACGGTTCACATCTTCCTCAGTCAGCTCCCACGTGATTGTGCAGTTCAGCAGAACCCCCGCGTAATACGTCATGGCCGTCGCATTAGCGGGCTTGAACTGTTCAGGGAAGGTAAGAGAAATATCAGGCTCAATCGCCGCACAGTCTCCCTCTATCTTCCATTTCAGCTTGTTCACGCTTGTCCCCGCTTGAACCGAGTATGTTTGCCGTTTGGGACTATTAAAAACCTCTAGAACCCCCACAAAACGCGGCTTCTCCCAGTCCGGCTCCTTGTAGAACACGTTCATAAAACGCCGATCACCATAAGGGCGCGGCCTAGACACGGGCTTCAGGGTGAGCCTTTCAGGCAATAGCAGCATGGTTGTTGTCCTCTCTGGGTGAGTCTTGTGCGGTGATGTGAAACAACTGGCGCAACCTAGTTGATTCAGATTGCGACAGTCGCCGTTCTTTTACGCCTTACACGCGGTGTCTCCATACGCCAGAGTGTTCGGGGTACTTGAATGCCTGTACGATATCCGTCGCTATTGTGTCCTCGTTCGACCAGTGATTCGCGCCGCGAACCATATTTTGGCGACCTGCTTCACGCCATACGCCGCGCCACACTATGCCGGGCTTACCACGCTCTCTCACATAGCAAGATTCTTCCGTGTTCACCTCGACGACGAGGCCGGTAGCCGGGTCGGTAACATAACCGCTGCAACCGCGCGCAACGCCGTTAATGCGGATGTTCTTCATATCGACCTGTAAGGCCGGATTAAGCCGGTGGAGTTGGTTACGGAACTTAACAACGAGAAGCATAGGAAATCCTTTCCGTGTCAGAACTCAAGAAGAGTCGGGTCTTTTGGTTTCTCGCCGCGATACATGGCAAGAGCGTCAGCATGTGCGCGACTGTAGCGAGTAATAAACGTTTGCCGAGGCGTTGCAGTCGGCCCTTCCATTGCGCTTTGCAGGCACGCGGTTCGGTACGCAGAACACGACGCGGAAACCAACTGTCGCAACAGAGTGCGAACTTCTTCCGGCGACCGGTCAAGCAACCTCACGTGAACCGGGAACAGCGTGAACGAGTCCTCAAAATCGAGGCCGGTCACCTCGCCAAGACTGATCGCCTCACCAAAGAAGTCAAACAAGATAACGCCGCTGTCAGGCACGCGGTCTTGCTCAACCATGCGCGCCATAGTGCGACGAATACGAGTCGCCACACGCTTCACATCATCCGCATTAAAACCCATCCAGTTCGGCGCAGACGACATCATCAACGCAGCATGACGAGCGATAGTGCGGTCAACGGTCGGGAACGCAAGATCACCCTCATCGAAATACCGCACCAGCAGGGGAGACCTACTCGCCTGCACGCTCACGCGCCCCGCACGCATAGGAAACAGTTCAAGTTCAAGCTCACCCAGCGGACGAACCGGATTACCACCATTGCGCACGTCGAGACTACGGAAGTAGTAACTGACCTTAAAGCGGCGACCGGAACGTGAATCCACCTCACGTAGCCGAATATTCTCTGGGTTGTAAATCACGCTCTGTCCCCACTTTTCAGAGCTGGACCGACGAGGGCAGGCCGTTCGCGTTCATCGGTGCGCTCATGAGCGTCGAGCAGCGTTCGCTGTACGTGTTCCTGAACGTCGTGTACAAGGTGTTACGGTCAACGCCAGCAGGGACAGCCTCTACCACCTCGGCAGCTTCCTTAAACGCCGCCCACATGCAGAACACGAGGTGGCGAGTGAACATACGAGAGCGCTCCTCATCCATGAGCATTAAGTTCGAGTCCATCACGAAATGCCCGAACGCATACGTTTCTAGAGCCTCACGCTGAGTGATTTCCTTACCGAACAGCGTGAAAATAACCGGCCTATGAAGCCCGCCATTCTCGATAACGACCTTCATGTGGCGGCGGATATTACGGGCCGCGATAGTCGCGTCCTCAACGGTGAACGTGGCGGCGGTAAGGAGCTGGGCGACAGTGAACCGCAAGGCTTCCTTGTCAGCAAACAATGAGTCTGTCGTGTACTCACACAACGCAGTCCCATTGGGGAGCTTCACGCGAATACGTCCCATGTCAGCGTCGGTCTCAAACCGGGCGACCTTCTTCTTTCCCTCGGCCCGGAAGTTGTAGAACACGTCTCGGCCCTTCAGGGACACGCGGTCGGGGTAGTAGAGCATTGGTTACAGCCTTTCTTTTCTAGGTTTCTGGTCTTGCATTAAACGGTTCTTAACCGCACGCAAACGCGATTAAAGATCACTTGGAATGCGGTCAACACGATCAAGGTTGTACTGACTCATCTGGAAGTCGTAGTCCACGCTGTACGTTTCGTTGTAGGCGCGTGAAGCGTCTATGCCACGGTAGTTCAAGGATGCGGCGCACCCGTTCTCGTGTGCCCTCCATGCGGCGTAAACCATGTTCACAAGCCGCTTCCGGTTCCCCCCAGACGAGTGAATCAGGTCAGTGCGAGCCATGAATGTGCCCGGCGCGGTCTGAGCGAACACGTCCAGTTCGCCGGGCCGATAGTAGTGCAGCATCCCACCCAACAGGTCGAACACGATGTCCAGCGGCATACCGTTTTCCCTCTGGTCTGCGCGGCGCATGAAATCACGCGCCCGGCCCGTAATAAGACTCAAGTCCTCCCGCGTGTACCGCCACGGGGCGACAAGCGGGAACATGAGGCAGGCGACCATACGCAAATCCGGCTTACGTTCAGCGACGTAAATGTTCCACGCGAACGACGCTTGCGGGTGGAAGCCCTTAGTTTTACCCGTCGCAGTCACTTGAATCGTGGACGCGCCCATTTGCCGCAGCGTTAAAACCCCGAGGTGTTGTTTAGCCTGTCCTGGCCTCTGGTAGGCCACAACAATGTCCCCTTGATACGTTCCCCACACGTTATCTTTCATGTCGGGGGACAGGATTACGTTCCGAGGATGGAAAAACATTCTTTTAAGCCTCCAAAAGCGGCTACTAATAGTTACCGGTAACAGCTTGAAACGCGCGGAATAACAGGGGAAAAGTGTTAAAACGAAGCGTTTTTAAGCGTTAGTACCTAGTGAAGGGACACGTCCATGCAGCTCTCAGACGCATTCGACCTCGGTAAAGCCACCACGGCCACACTCAAGCGCCAGAAAGTAACCCTCGACCAAGTACGAGCCGACACTGGGCTGCGAGCCAAGATCACGGCAAGCGTCCTACGTAAAGCCATTAAAGACGGCTTCCTGTGGGACGGCCTGAAAGTGCGCGTCCAAGCATGGGGGCCAGCGGTTCTTGTTGAACTGTGGGCGCTCGCTGAGCCGGACAACCAGAAGCAGCTATGTGGCTTGTTCTCAATTGTCCAAAGCGAAAGCGGTAGGGCCGTTGTCAATATCGCGCCAGAACTAGAAATCAGTAGGCAACGCGCGAACATTATTCTCCGCAACCTCACGTCCCCCCAAGGCCAACCGCCGTTGAAAAACGACCTCGGTCTCTACGTTGGCTACGGGACGCGCCCCAGCGACGGGAACGCCACCACGCCACGCTACCCAGCGGACATGCCCGAAGCAGCCAGCGCAGTGCTTTTAGCGCTCCCGCAAGACACGTCAGAACGCCCATTGGTGGCGGGCAGTCGCGTATTCACCGTCCGCGAGTGGGACAGTATCGTTCGCGCCAGCGTCCTGAGCCTACGTTTCCTCAACGATGGTCTAATTGTCTGCTCCCGCTAAGGTTCATGAAAGACACTCATATTCATGCCACACCAGTCGAAAAGACCATTCAAGCGCTCATTCAATCTTGGTGTCGTTCAAGCTGTCGCGCTCAATGAGCTTGGTTTAACTATCGAGCAGGCACGACAGTCGTTACACGCTTCTTACTACGTCGCTAACCGAGTACTTATTGAAGCCATCAGGCAAAACTTTCTATGGGAAAAAATGACCTCTTCGGTTTCTAAAAAGCGCGATTTTCTTGATGTGGCCTTGCGGAAAAAGAAAGGCCCTCTCTACGACTACGTGTACGTTGAACGCCAGAACGGAGCGTTTCTAACGCCGCTGCCGTGCGTGGAAATTGAGATATCCCAACACCGGGCGAAAGCGATTTTGCAGGCCATTCTCACCACGCCTGAAATGACGTTCCCCATCCCTTCCGAGGTGCGTATCGCATTAGGAGATCGAACCAAGCCTAAGCCCCGAGAAATCCGTAGTCCGTTCACCTTTCAGGAAATCATGTACGCGCGGCGACGCAAGACACTCAACGGGAACATGCTCGTCTACACGCCGCAAGACCGATTAAACATCCTTACGGGCGCTGCCGAAGCATTGACATATAAGCCATACAACCGGATTTTTACACCGCCCTTAGAAAGGCAGGGTTTCTCATGCCAGCGCTTTACATCCTCATCGGCCCAGCGGGAGTCGGTAAAACAAGCCTCGCAACGGGGATTAGCGCCGGTAACACCGTGTCTACAGACGCTATCCGCATAGAACGATACGGTTCCCTTACAGAAGGCAACAAACACAACCCGCAAGTATTCAAGGCCGCTTACAGCTACATTCATACGCTGTTGGACATGGGGCAAGACGTGTTCTTTGACGCGACGAACGTGAGGCGACTCTTGCGCGCCGACTTGTATCAGGACGTGAAGAAACGCCACCCCAATGTCCCGGTTGTGGCGCTCATTGTTCATAAGCCTCTCGCTCAGATTCTCGCCCAGAACGCTTTACGTATGGGGGACGCTCGGGTACCTGAAGAAGCTATCCGCTACATGTACCTGCACTTGGATATTCCGCGCCTCGGAGTGGACGCAGACGCAGTAGAACTACAGTGCCCCGCGTTCGACGAGTACATTCCCGAAATGACGCTCAACATTGACGCGCCCCACCGCAACCCCTACCACGTGGAAACAATCGCCAAACACCGCGAGCGCGCCATACAGATTGCATCAACCAGCCCATACACAAACAACCCCGCATTAGCTCACGCAGCCGCCTACATTGACCTCGGTAAACCTGTCGCGCGCACCCCTCAAGACACGTCCACGCCATCAGGCGCTTACGCAGCGGCCCACTGTGGCGGCTACGACATGTATGACTGCTACGAGAAAGTCAGCGCCCTCTACTTCCTCATCGCACACAAAAACGCGCTCACCCCCTACACGTGGCGCGTAGCCGAAAGCATCTTCCAACACGTCCACGCGCACAGTGGCTTCACGAAACGCTACACCGCCACCCACCACCTCACGCGCGACATAAACGCCACAAGCAGACAGTTAGCTTCCATCGACCAGCAAGCCAGCCTCATCAACACGCGCCTACTCAACGACTTCAAGCGCCTACAAGCAACCGAAAGGAAAACAGCATAATGGCACGCAATCCAGATATCGCTCAGGTTCCGACCAGTCCGAACGTCACTGTCAGACTTGAGTGGGAGAAGAAAGACGAACGTGGAGTCCTTGTTTTCAGTGACGCACGATATGAGCCGATCAGTGTTGAGGTGGAGGAACTTAAAGGAACCCACCAACCGATCACTCGCATCATCTACTACCGTGGCGGCACTGGTGTTGCACGCTATGTCAGGCCAAAGTCAGGCGCACCATTAAACGCGCAGAGCATCATGGCAGGCATTGAAGTAACACCGGACAGAATGCGCTCTGTTCAGCGCATGATTGGGCTGAAGAAGATTTTCTTCTACAAGACTGTATCTCTCATTAAGAACGGCCCGTTCAATGGGCACCCTGAGTTCAAGAGGCTCAGGACGCTTGCAGACGACATTGCGCGTTGGGCGTTCCAAGTCTATGAAGAATACGGTGTTAGGCATGATGAAGCGGCAATGTGTGACTATCTCGCTGCGGAGGTAGCAAGGCTTGACGAAATGCCACAACAGCCGTTGGTGAACCAACGTAATCTACGCGCATCCATCACCTACCAGCAGTTCTTAAAAACCCCCGGCCTCATCGACGACCTAGACGCACACGACACCGTGCTCTACTGTCACGCGCGCGACATGAGCATTAACTTCATTTCTTTCCTACTCGCACTCCCCAAGGAAGAAGTGAAAGACATCATCAAGGAGAGCCGACGCGCAGGAAAGAAAACCCGCACGACGGGGGAGAGTGGCGAGTCGAAGCTCTATCCCACCGGCACAATCCTTGTGACCTCGTGGAGCTATGAGAGGACAACTGTCGCTTTCTGGCAGGTTGTTCGCAGTACCGAGAAAACCCTATGGGTTCAACGAATCCGCGTCACGCCAACAGTTAACACTCCGGCATACAAGGAGCTAGTTCCCGTCATGCCCCCAGAACCAGTTGACGACACCGTGTACCAGTGCCGAATTAACCTCCGGTTCGGACGAAACACCCCTATCTGCATCCAGAACGCGCGCGCATACGTCTGGGACGGAACACCAGAGCAAGCATCCGGCGATTATTTCTAACCAACAGCAACCATCTAACAACCGAAAGGAAACAGGACAATGAGCCAGAAGAAAGAAACCCTTCCTCTCCACGAGTTTGTCGGTGCGACCGTCGATGTTGAGTGGGAGAAAGAAGGTGAGAGCGGCAGGTTAACGTTCCACGGCACAGGTAAGTTCCAAGATAAGTTCCCGCCGTTGGAGTTTAAGGTCGATCATCTTAAAGGCAGCACCGTCTCGCTCGCGCGAATCACTTATTTCCTCAATGGGAAAGAAAAAGCGCGCTTCGTTGAGGACTTGAAAGAAGGCAGCACCGTCGATGCACACATGGTCGAGTTCTACGCCAGTTTGTACCTTAAAGGCAGGTCACAGTTCCCGAGTTCCTACAAGCAAATGTTTTCTCACAAGGCATTCATGTACATCCAAAAGGGGCCATACGCGCGGCTTGCCGCTTGCCGTCCAGGACTATCTACTTTGGTGCGCAAAGTCGCAGAGTGGGCAACACACATCCTAGAGACGCGCGGCCCAAGATGCGAAATAACCGGAATCTACGATTACAAGAGGAAAGACGTCCTACAGATTCAAGACGGCAACGTTACTTTCACCAAAACAATGGAAGAAATGGGCCTCCTCCCCATTCACTTCCCCTCGCTCTTGAACACGCCGGGGTGCTTCTTCCCGCACCTAAGCGTAGAGAGCAACGCTTTCGCAGCCGCCGCACTCGGCGTGGAAACCAAAGATATCGCGTGGCTATTGGCAATTTCAGAAGAGCAAGTCAGGGCATTCAGCGCCCCCGCGCGCAGAATATGGCTAGACCCACGAAACGAGTCAAAGCTCTATCCCATTGGGACAATCTTCATGACCGCGCGCCCTATGGCATCCGATCAGGTGCTTCTTAGGTACTGGCAAGTGGTCCGCTGCACGAAAAGGACCCTCTGGATGCAAGAGCTACAAGCCGCAGGAGACCGCCAGACGGGACAATATCTCCCTGTACGCGACACCATGAAGAATGACGCGATCTACGAGTGTCGCATCAACCTGAAGGCCGCACCCGGGGCACCCATCCGCATCGACGGGGATATCGCAACCATCTGGGCTGGGAAAGTCTTTACAGAGGGCGCTTAGTAGCTCATGTCGGCCTGTGCGTAAGCATTCGACGATTACTTCTAGCCACACACAACCATTTAGCACGAGAAAGGCAATAGCCCAATGAGTCAGAAGAAAGAAACCGTCCCCCTCCAAAGGTATGCCGGGGTAATGGCCGTTGTCGAGTGGGAAGAAGAAGGGAAAAGCGGAAAACTCGATTTCCACGGCGCAAGCGACCTCCTGCCGTATGAGTTCAAGATTGAGCAGCTTAAAGGCACTCATATTCCACTCGCACGGGTTTCTTATCTCCTCAATGGGAAAGAAAAAGCACGCTTTGTTGTAACCGCACGAAACGGCGTTGACCTAGACACTCTCACGGGATATGCAGTTAACGCCAGTAGGGGAGACTCGCAGGTTCCAAAAACATTGTTCAGCAAAGTCAGCGCTTACGTGTCTCACGTGGGGCCATACAAAGAGAGCTTCCCTAGCAACTTAGATAAGTATGAGGCGCTACGCGCAATCACAAAGTGGGCAGATCGCGTTCTGAAAGCACACGGCCCACACTATGAAGTCACTGGCATCTACAACTACTCGACAGGGGAAGTCGAAGAAGCGGAAGGTTTCGTTGACTTTACGGACAAAATGTTGAAAAAGGGCTTCCCCATTTACTACCGGATGCTCTTACATACGCCGGGGTATGTCATCCACGGCCTAGACCGGAACGACAACATAATTGCGGCTATCGCGCTCGGAATGGAACCCGAACACATTGCACGCCTGCTAGTAGTGAAGGAAAAAGATGTCAGGAATATCGCCACTTGCATAGTCGAGCAAGGGGAAGCGCAAAACGACTCAAAGCTCTATCCCATCGGCACGATTTTCGTAACCGAACGCCCTATGCCCCTCGACGTAAGAATATTTAGGTTCTGGCAGGTGATTCGATGCACTGAGAGAACGCTTTGGGTGCAGGAAGTACATGTTGACCAAGCTGTCCCCAGCGACCGAGATCGGTTCCCTGTCCGCGACATGCCCGTGAACAACATCATTCACATGTGCCGAATCAATCTGAAAGCCCACCGCGAGACACCCATTCACATTGACGGGCAACTTGCAACCGTATGGGCCGGAAAAGTCCTCACGAAAGACAGCCTGTGGTCGTACCGCTCTTAGCGGCGAAAAAACCCTCTTTTTTATCAAAAACGGGGCGCTCAGAACACGAAAATGCTCTGAGCGCCCCGTTTAGTGTTTTTAGAGGGCTTTTAGTCGCCCCATGTGAGGTCGCCATTTTCGTCCGTCTCAGCGGAGACAGTTCCCTTGGTCTGAGTGAAGCCCATACGGCCACCCTCGTCACGCTGCTTAGTCATGCGCACGTAGTAGAAGATGAGGAACGCGGCCAATAGGGTAAAAACAATCGCGAACACGATTGAGACAATCGAAATGATGGACATGTTGAGTGTTCTTTCTGTGAGAGTGTGTCAGTTGATGGAAGCGAGTTCTTTAATCTTGTCGGGCCTATAACCACCCCAAGAATCAATCGTTCGAGTCCCGTCAGTCACGGTAACCACCGGAGCTGACGTGAACCCGAGGGCTTTCACGACCTCGATCTGGCTTGCGTCAGCATCAAGGTCAACGGTCGTATAGGGCACGCCACGGCGGTCAAGTAGCCGCTTGGTTGCGACGCACTGTTGGCAGTTGCTTTTAGTGTAGACAGTGAATGTCATGGTGTTTCCTCTTTCTGGCTAGTTTTCAGGCTTGTTGTTTGGTTTGGAGTAGTCGCGGTTCAAGATATGGGCAACGTTTACGAGCGGCCAGCCGCGTTCTTCTGCTTGCTCAATGTTTCGGACGATACGCACACCACGCTTAGGGCCACCGATCACGCGGGCACACAAGTTCAACCACTCATACGCACCCCACGCACTGTCCGGCGGGAAGCTGTCAGCGGGGGGGCATACGACGGCGACGGTATCGCCCTCGGTTGCATAGATAGCGGCCTGTAGGTCACGCGCGGCCTTCTCATGCTTACGGGCGATTTCTTCAATCCCGTCACCCACCCACGGGCCGGGCTTAGTCGCCCCAGTTTCCCATGCTTCCACGAGCTTCGGGCCGCGCGCTTTGAGTGCGCGAGCGAGCTGTGCTCGTCCTAAGCCGATGTTTTCCCGGTAGGCGAGTACTTCCCACGGGAATGGGCGTTCATCGTCCTCAAGGCTAACTTCGACCTTAATGTCTCGGACACTGATCGTGTCATCATCGAGGATATAAGCGAGGAACCGAATGAGGTCCTTGATACGCAGCGGGTATTCATCTGGCCCATACAGGTCAGTGGTCGCGCCGTCGAAACGCTGCCAGACCCCACGAGGCTCGTCCCACTGCCACACCTGAGACTCTTGTTCGTCATCAGATAGGCGAGCGATACGCTCCTCGATGTCAAAAACAGTGTCCCCACTGATAGAGCCGGACGGGTAGCTAATAGTAATCATTCTGTTCGTTTTTCCTATTGGTGTTTGCTGATGTTGTGGTGGTAAACAGTTCGGGCTGACCTGCTTTTATGGTTAAAGCTCGATTTGTCCCGCTGCAATAAGTTCTTTCAACTGTGCGAGAGTTTCATCCGCGTGACGACGCTCGGCTTCTTGCTGTGCGCGTTCCGCTTCCCGTTTCGCTTCCCTCGCTTCAATGCCGCGTCGCTTAATTGACTCGACGATCTCTCGGTTAGCTTGATGGATACGTGCTTTCGCTTCGGCTGACACTTGTTCCTTACGTGCCCCACTGTTAGCGGTTGCCGGTGTTTGAGTGCGCCCGTGAATGAGCTGCTGGATACGGTCGGGCGAGTAAGCGGCAACACTACTCGACTCACTGTCGGTCGAGAACACGGCAGCGGCCTCAACGGGAGACAAGAACGTGCCACCGGAGATCGCCTCGCTCAGGTCTTGGAAGTGCTCATACAAGCTCTTGAGCGCACCGCCCTCATTGAAACGCCGAACAGCGATAGCGCCCGCACGTTCGATGCCGCGCTTTGACGCGCCACCGGCTGCTGCCATGTGAGCCGCACGGCGATACAACAAGCCCGTGTACTGGTTGCTTTCCTCAAGGGCCTCATCGGCGGTGTCGTTCATGGTGAGTTCAGCGAGCACACCCGTGTCGCTTTCTTCCAAGCCCTTAATGATCTGGCTTCGAGCTGAGGCCGCGCGCTGGCGAACCACGCGCAAAGCCTTATTGAACCGGGCAACAGTCACGTAGGAGCCGCCGGTTTCTTCTTCTTGCATGAGGTAGGAAACAGCGGCCCTCATGTTCGCGTCCGTAGCGTTCGGGATAATGCCCTCACGCCACGCTTGGGTGAGTGCTTCCAGTTTCTTAGGCGCTTCGGGGAGTGGGCGGATAAGGCCGGTTTCGGACAGTTTCGTGAGGCATTCGCGCATCGTTTCAGGAGTGACATACATGTCTGGTCACCGGCTTTCTACAAGGAGTTTGGTTTGCTGTTTGTCGAGTTCAAGCATGTCAGGTGTTGGGCGGACTTTCGTGTAGATTTCTTTCGCGAAAACCGCTTGTTCCTGTGGGGAGTATTCCTGCTGGGGACGCAAGTAGCTCAAAGTATTGTTGATCGCCGCGTCTACGTCACTTCCCGTCTCCACGTGGGAGAGGGCTTCAGTGAGGACGCTTGCTACCGCGCTGTGATTGATTTTGCCGCTCAGGAGCTTCACGTCATCCAAGGCCGCTAACGCTGCTTGACGGCGCGCGTCCTCTAGGCTCATACCGCCGCGCGCGGCTTGCATGATGATCGCCTTGGGGATTGCATGAACGTTATGGAACGTCTTGTACCACCCGTAGCGGCACGCATTATGGAAGATCACGCTTGTTGTCTGCGCGCACACTGCCTGTAGGGCGTGGGAGGTGCGGGCGAGTTCTTCCATCGTCTTGGAGGCCACGTAAGCGTTGTAGGCTTCCACGAGGCTAGTCATCTTCGGGACGACTTCTTCAAGGGTGGTCTTAATCTTGTCCAGCCCGCTAATCATGTCCGCGTGCTGGGGGATATCTTCGAGCATGAACCCAAGATCGCGTGCGGCTGAGTCAATGTCTTGCCCGGTTAGAACCGGGTAGGTTTCCAACTGGCGGCGCACGGCCTTGGCTTCTTCTTCCGCACTGTATTGGCTCATGCTCATGCCGCGCTGGCGTTGAGTGGAAGCCATGTATTCTTTTTCGCGCTCAAACTGGGCCGCGTCGCTCATGCTTTTACGCGCGTCCCCGATACTGTCAGTGTCAAGCTGGTTCAAGAATGTGGTCGGGTGCTTCACGTACCGCAGATCGCGATTCTCGGCGGCTACAAGCTCCCGGTAGTCTGTTGCTTCACGCAGGATATCTTCGGCCCGCAAACCGGCTTCTAGGGCCTTCTTCCATGACCGGAATGCGCCTTTCTTGTTCTCATGCCGAGGGTAGATCGTCCAGAACGCACGAAAATCCGCATCGTCATACAAACAGCGTTCCCTCTTCGGGGAAATAGCCTCCATGTCGCCCTCGGTTACATCGAGAACAACCACGTCTTGTGCGTCATCTTGTCTGGACGCTAATTCTTTACTGCTCATGGTTTTACGTTTTCTGGCTGTTGGCTTTGGTTTGGTTAGTTGGAGAGAGACTGTTTTGCTTCTTGGAAGATGTCGTCGGCAGAGGAACCAATCAGGTCACATAGGCGCGCGAACTCATCGACCGTGAATGTCACATTGCGTGCCGGATTGAGTTTCCGAGACATGGTTGTGCGCGATAATCCGATAGCGTTCGCCGCATCAGCAACACTTATTCCCTTGTCAAAGAGGCGCACTTTGAGTCGGTGTCCGATTGCTCGCCGGAAGTCGCCTGACGTGTAATCCGTGATGTCCATGCCTGAAAGTGTATAAGAAAAACGCGCATACGTAAAGTTAAGCGCACACATGTATCATTTTCGCTACACATGTGGTATGGTGAAACCACCAACCAAACACAAACAACCGCCTACGCAAACCAAGGACAAGCCATTACAAAACGGCAACCAAAAAGGAAAGGGCACTATGGCAAACCCGCGTAATCCGCTCGCAAGGCGTTTCACTTCCTTCGGAGCGCGCCTCATCAGGTTCACGTTCATCATCACCGCATACGTGATCGGCGGTAACCTATCCGCGTCCCTCACGCGACTAAACCGGCAGATGACACGCAACGACGCTCAACTCGCCCTCCACCCGCCAACAGACGCGACAACACAAATCCCCAACCCACTCCCAGATGGAGCTATCACCGCTCACGTATCCTCACACGCAGGGGCACCCGCATACTCTGCTTCCGAGAACGTGCTTGTCAGCCCCGTGAGCCTCTTCCATCAGCCGTTTGTGTCTTACATTTCCCTGCTCATCATCATTTTTGCTCTCACCTATTTCGCTACCCGCAGGGGGTGGAGTCGCATCCCTAAGCTGGGGGAGTATCGGACACTGACCGGCAGACAAATCGGAGAGAAAATCTGGGGATTCATGACGACCGTCGCGTTCCTCATGGGATTCGCCCTCCTGAGCGCAATCTTGCATACGGCACTCATCCGCTAGAACCGAGGTACTTATGGAAATCGAATACGACCCGTGGTCAGGGGAAGAAGAACCCCAACAGCCCCCCAAGCGCGCCACGGTACAAGCTGAAGCACGCAAGGCCACTAAGACCGGCAACCAGAGCCGCAAGGTCTACATCGTGTGCGCAATCCTCATCGCGCTACTCATGGGTTTCTTCATCCTCGGGAAAACCATCTACAAGCCAGCAAAAACCACGCCAACACCCAGCGCCCCCACCTCAACCAGTCCCGCGCCGCGCGTCACCTACAACGCAAGCGACTACGAGGAAAACCCCGACACCTGTAAGCGCATGTACGAAACCGGAGACCCCCAGTTGTATTGGTCATGTGTCCAAGGCGACCTGAAACTCGGGGCCGTCTCGTGGACCGGGAAAGTCAAAGACCGGCCCGAAAACTCTCGCCCCTCACTCATCGCTCCTGGAAGCGGTCTTGGCCCATACAACGACGGAGTGATTGACCCGGAGGCAACAGCCACGTGTTTCGCTGAAACCTGCCTCGTCCCCGTCACTTTCGACAACGGCAGTAAGCCCGCATACGCCTTGTTCAGCATCTACGACTCGTGGGCAGGGGGAGTGTTCGTCCCCGTCGAGGACGCAGCCCAAGTCCTCACACCCAAAGTCATCTTCTCCTACGTGCCAAACGGAGACGCATCCCCAGACCCAGACATCGCACAAGCAACCCCCACAAGGCTCAAGATCGACGGGAAAACCTACGTCGGGTTCCTCCCATACGCAGCCACCTACTGTGGGGAAACAACCAGCGAATGCCAACACAACCGTGAAGCAGACCGCTCTAAAGTCACCCCCACCGGCACAACGCACATCCTCTCCCCAGCGGAAGTACACGTGACCACAAAAAGCCCCACCAACAAGTAACTCCAAACCAAAAAGCACCAACCAGAAAAGACCCGACCCGAAATGACCCCTCTCATCCTGATCGACACCGATGGACACATGTTCGTCGCCCCCGGCTCACAGGCAGCTATCCCATTCATCGCAGAAGTCATTGAACGCACCGAGGACGGGTACGACCTCGCGGACGCTCTCTTGATCGCAGAAAGCCTCTACGACCTCCACGAGGACGGGAATATCCCCTACATCAACCCCTACGACCTCTCAGTCGAGGACACTTTGGCAGTGACCCGCCATATCAGCGCGTTCCGTTTCCGTGCGCGCTTCCTCGCATACCAGCCCTCATGGCAGGTCTACGTGGACGAAGCTCCTGTCCGTTTCACTCTCGAAGATGTGTTTAACGACGAGTATTCTTGTGAGCGCATCGCCCACGTCCTTGACGATCACGGTGTACACGTTCCCGAGGGAGAAGAAACCAACTTTGACTACGAGAACAAGAAACAGCGAGCACTCCTGTGGTGTGTTGCAGCCACGTGCGCGCTCCTCCTCGGAAACAACCGGTCGTTGGAAGCCCGAGACCAGCTCAACCGGGAAATGTTCGGCGGCGCGCAGGCTCTCGTTGGCCCTGTCCCGATGAAAATGTATTGCGACACGGTGAACGAGTACGCGCTCACCATGCCCCGCAGTCTCGCTGTCGCAACGCGCCTCCTAGCGGACAGTTACCTGTACGAGAACACGCCGTATCGGCTCCTCGACGACACGGAACTCATGCACCTACGTATGGCAGACAAGTCATATGAATGGCTCGCCCCCCGCTACACGATCTCAGGGAACGTCCTCACCTACGAGTGGTACAAGGACACCAACACGTACACGTATCTCGCAGGCAGGCTCTCCATCCCACGAAGGCTCCTAGCAGACGGGGTGGACGAAGTGCAAGAACTCACCATGATCGCCCGCGATACCCTCGCAGAACACATGCGAGACCAGCCCGAAACGTTCCAACACGGCTTCCTCCTCGGAGTTCGAGGTGACGAGTGCGTTACCCAAGGCCAGATCGCCTACATTGACGGCCACGAGGTCCCCGCATACACGTACCCGCCGTTCACACCGGGATTCGACTACGACATTTGCCGACTGTTACGCACGGTTCCCGGCGGCTACTATGCGGGAACTTTTACCACCGTCATCGACGAAAACTTTGGCGTTTACTATCAGCCAAAAGAAGCAGTTTAAGGAGGCTTGTCCCGTGACTATCGGCGCATACCCAGCGTTTATCTCAATTAACCGCGAAGGGTTCTACATTGCAGGACCCAAAGACCTAGAGGACGGGATTTTTGACGACCTGCATTTCCCGGAAGAAGCGCTCGCCCAAGCAGCACTGTTGGGGGACTACGCGGAGCAGGTCTATGGAACGGACGAGAAGTTCTACGACGCAGAAATCGGGAAAGCCGTTAAGCAAGATTTCGTAAACTGGCTCACGGACTTGCTCGAATCTGGCTTCCCCGTAGATGTGGGTAAAGATTTCGCTAACCTCAAAGCGCTTGAATGCCCCGACAGGTTCTGGCCGCTATTTAAGCCCGGCGCTGGTGCCTACATTGACCTACTGGGCAGTGGTTCATTTACGGGGGATGAGGAAGTTGGTTACAAAGACCGCCGAGGACTGCATCTCACGGGAATGAAGCTCGCAGATTTAATCAACGACCATCTGCATGAAGATCACCTAATTCAGGCCATTGAACAGTCCATTGATGGTGACGATGACATTTTTGAGGACGAACCGCACGGTCGGAAAGGCTTATGCTATGCGTTGCATTTCCTGCATTTCACGGACGGCCTGAGCGCGCTTAATGCTTGCGCCAACCTCCAAAGCGTTCAAGCAGTGTTAAGAATACTCACTGAGGAAATGAATCTTTCCAAAAAGAGTCTGGGCATATCGAAGTACACAGACCTGACGGGCTGCACCATTGGTTTAGACGGGCGAAACGCATCAGATGTCCGAGACTACTGCTCATACCCAGCTTTAGTGTCGATTGGTAGGGACGCAGTTTTTGTCACTTGCGACGAGGACTTTGATGCCGCTTCTGACGTACTACGGTCAAACGCTGATATGGACGAAATGCGTAAAGTTTTCGGCCCAGAGTGCGAGGACCGAACATATGGGGACCGCTATGAGGAAGAACTTGACGAACGCATCGAGGAATATCTGGACAACGCGCGGGAAGCACTTTCTCACGCACTCGGGTTCGCGGGCGAGAAGCGAGGCGGAAAACCTAACGGCGAATTAGTAGATATCGAAGGACATTCGATCAATCGCGCTCTCAACATTCCCGAGGAATACGACGCAGCTCTCCCCATCATGGGGCTATGGCAACCCGACAAGATTGCGCTCACCTATAGCACGCGGCTGTACTTACAGAGCGAAGGAAAAGGCGAGTGGCGGATTCGACTCGAAGGGCTTATTGCCCTATATCTGAGCGACGAAGAAATCGTCAAAGCCGTCGAGAACTTCCGTAACGCGCATGGCGATATTCCCATGCGAGAAAAGTTCACGTCAGTGACCTCGGACCTCTACAGCGGTATTGACGCATTGAACATGCTCGCGCTCCTATATGGGAGCCGTGAGGTCGCGACACTAGCGTTGGTGGATGCAGCCGCTAAGCGTGGAATCACGGTCATCGGAGTGGAGTTCCGTTAAGGGGACACATGATTAAAGCCAACCAAACCCATCACACGCTCATCGCGCGCTTGGCCCTAGTAGTTTGCCTCATCGTCATGCTGCTAGGGCTAGGCGGCGTTCGCGGCGCATACGCTCTACCAGCTAATCCCACTGTTTCTGACGAGGCTATTGAGGCGAACTGGAACAGTCTTGACGACGAGCATAAGAAGATCGCGCAAGATGTCGTCTCAGCCGCACAAGCCCAAGGATTCAGTAAGGAAGCAGCAGCAGCTATTGCAGGGAACTTCTGGCGAGAGTCAGGGTTCAGTTTGGACGCGCAAAACCCCTCTAGTGGCGCGTGTGGCCTGTATCAGGCTCTCGGCTCAAGGCGAACCTCGCTACTTGCTAAGAACGGCGTGAACTCATGTAGTGGCCTGAAGGCCGACAAGACAATGGAAGCCGCTATTGAGGACGGGCGCTTAGAGTGGGTGGGTTGGAAAACCACCGCGAGTATTTACCCGTCAATGGCCCAGTACGCGCTCACCGACGCTGACAAGTACGGCGTGAAAGGCGCGACCGTCCCCTCTGGGGAAGATAAGTTCGACAACGTAGACGCATTCAAGAAAACCGACAACTGGTATTTCGCGACGTGGATTTGGATGACGAACTGGGAAGCCCCCGGAGGCGCGGAAGCCGGATTCATGAAGCGCGTCTCCTACACGGCGACAATCCTCAAGAAAGTAAACGGCGGTTCTGTTTCTTCCTCGTCCGCGTCTGCCGGTACAGATAAGGGCGGCGGGGGAATTAAGGACGACTGGGAACTACCGGGTATGCCCAAGAAACCGAGCATCACGGAAGGGCAAGCCGTCTCACTGGCTGAAGGTTCTCAGTTGTCTCAGCAGCAGAAAGACAACCTGTATGACATTCTCGCCCAGCGGGAACTTGAGTCCCAGTCCGCGCTCGATAGGACTGTCGCAGTGGCCTGTTCAGTGTTCGGTATTCTCCTGATCGTCTGGGCAGTCATGCAGTTCGCTGGCTTAGCTGTCAGTCTTGTTTCCCCACAGTTGCACGCTTACCGGCTTGTCATGCTTGGGAACCTTGAATACGCGCCCACCCCGGAAGAAGCAACAAGCGACAAGTACGTGACCTTGAAGGGCGCGATAGGTATTGCTGTTGCGACGCTCATCATGGCCGCGCTCCTCCTAACAGCGGCCCTACAAGACGCAATCACCTCACTTTTAAGCTATTTCATCGGATAACCACGGAAGGGCAACAACCCCATGAATCTCCCCGAAGGTCTCTCACAAGAGCAAGTAGATGAAGCGATTCGTATTACGGACGCTTCCGAAAAAGCCTACGGCCCAGTGTTCGCCACACTCATCTCCCTATTGCTTCCCTCGCTTTCGCTTGGCACCCCCGCGTATTGCCTCCCCGAAGATGAATATGAAGAGATTTTCGGCCCCGCACTGGGTGCTGAAGGCGTTCCTGATGGCCCCGTGTATTACGCGGTAGACGGCGAAGGGTTGAAGCCCGTTACGGCTGGGGAAGCCTTGATCGCAGTGTTCCCAGTGAACGCAGGGTTCCTCCTGACCGCACTAGGTGAAGCGCTGGTCTCTAAACTTTCCCCGTTTGTTCCCGACTATGCGGCGCGCGTAATGGGCGACGTGCAGGACGCTCGCATGAAGATGCTGGATAAGTGGCGCTACCTGCTTTCCCGTAAGCCTGAGTCTTTACGGTTCGGCTACTACAGCGTCAACGAGAGTGGTGTTATCACCATAAACGACGAGGGGTACCCCGCTTTCAGTTTGTCTTTGCGGGAACTCATGCAGAACGTAAGCGGCGAATACGGGGACTACGTGTTCGTATCAGGTGGACGCGCCTACACGCCCACTGAAGCCGCACGCAACGAAGCTATGCTCCTGTCCCAAGCACAACTCGCCCCCTCGAAGAACGCTCTCCTTGGAGTACTTCAGACCCGCGCCGCTTACGAGGCGACCGCGAAGGGACTATGAGCCGTGTTTATCGAAACCACGCGCCCAGAAGCAAAAGAAACCGTCCTAGTCCCTAGCCACGAATGGGACGAGGCATGTAAGCCGATCACCGAAGCTATCCGCGAGCGCGGCTACGTCGATGTCGCGCGCACGACACTTGGTAGGAACCCGCAAACACAATGGGTGTCGTTAGCTGGGGACGCAGACGGAAGCGTCGTACTTGACGACATTGAAGCCCTCTATTGTTGCGAGGTTGCACTTAACGTCCCACACGCTCCCACGCCAGTTGTTGCAGTGAAGATGGGGGACGGGCCGGTCGAGTGGCGACAGGAAGGCGACGAGATTACGCCTCATCAAGGCGAAACCGCATACCCGATTGATATAATTGCCATACTCCCATAATTTATGTACGCCATAGGAAGCTAAACATGGACTCGGAAAACACCCCAGACTTTGTGACCACCATCTTGAATGTCGGCACTCACTTTGCAGACGACGAAGCCCTCAAGGCCCTCTATAGCGCCTACGGGAGCACGACTATCCCCGAAGAGTTCGCTATCGTGCGCAACGATGACGGCAGTTACGACGTTATCCGCGCAGACGAAGTAGACGACCCCTCTAGCGTCGTCACTGAGCCTCCTTTCGTGCTCGACGAAGCTGACACTCTCGACCAAGCGGTAGCCGCTGAAGAGCTAGAAGAAGGCGACGAGCCGATCATCGTCCACTGGGATGAAGATGAGGACGAGGACGACGGAGAAGAAGCCTCCGAAACCGCGCCTCTCACCACTGAAGCCACCCCCCGTAAGAGCGGGAACGTTACAAGCCTCCTCGAAAGCGCCTCCCATATCACGAACATCAACCCTGGCGATTACACGATCACTTACGGGGAAACCGTCAACATCAACCAGATCGACGCGCTCCTCCCGTTACGCGAATACCGTAAGGAAACCCGCAGGGGATTGAACAACATCGTCAAAGACCTCGGCATCCTCAACCCCGTCATCGTGACCCTCACCGAGGAATACCAGAAGTACCTCGACGCTCATGGGTTCACGACCGCAGCAGAAGCAGACGCAGCCGGATACGCGGGAGCACGCTACAAGCTCCTCGACGGCTTCCGACGCATGTCCGCAGCCTTGACCTACAACATTGAAGATGTCCCGGCGACGATCATCCGTTTCCGTGACCCTCAGCAGTCCAGTGAACTAGCGGTGTTCTTCCATCTCGTCCTCAACCGCTATCAAAAGCACACGTGGCCCGAAATCTGGAAGATGCTCCAAACCGTAGACCGCTCCTACACGGTCGAAGCAACCGCCCTCGACTGGCTACTAGGCATTGAGTTGGGTGACAGTATGCGTCTACGTGACGTAATGGAATGCGAATACCCCGAAATCATTGACGAGTTCACCAGCGGGAAGCGTTCACTCCTCAAGAGCTACAACGCCTTGCAGAAAGCACGCCGAGACGAACAAAACCCGCGCGCAATCGACGACACTCGAAGCGTCAACGACGTTGAAGAAGCAAAAGACCTCGCAAACGACGAGGAACAAGCACCACTGCCCGATGAGGAAGTCCAAAAGCTCCTCGGCATGGGTGAAGAACTCATCAGCGTCCGCGACGAACTCAACACTGAAGCCAACCTTTTCGCAGGACTAACCGACGAGGACCGCGAAAACTTGGAGAACACTCTCCTCCAAGACGAACTCAGCGGCCTGAAAGACGAGGACTTCCTCGACGAAAGCGAAGTCGTCCCGATCTTCAACAAGCCTTTCAGTCAAGGCGACGACCTTGACGACCGCTTCCCCGGCCTCGGTAAAGACGTTATCCAAGACCCCAAGAACCGCCAGCCCCTCCCGCCCGAAACCCGCGCAGCTATCCTCATGCGCGACGGCGCAAAGTGTCAGGCGTGCGGGTTCGGTGAAGGCTACAAGGACAACATTCACCTCGGGTTGCTGGAATGCCACCACATCACCGCCGTGTACCTCGGCGGCGCTGACACCGCCAGTAACTTTGTGACCCTATGCAACCGCTGCCACGCATCCGTCCACCTTTTCGCTGGCGTTGGTGGCCGCATCTACATGGACAAGGAACAGTTCAAGACCGTTCCCGCAGCTCAGAGGCGCACCGACGCGATCTGCTTGCACTACGCGAAGATTCTCCTACGCGCCGAAGCAGAAACCGGCAAACGCCTACGCAAGTACAAGCCTGCCCGCAACCCGTTCTGGGTGGCTCAGGCAATCGCAGAACGCGACGTGAAAACCGTCGAAGCATTGACAGGTAGCGCGGCATGAGATGGCATGAAGCGTCATTCATGGGCGCTTGCGGCTACGGGACAACATTCCCCGACGCTAGTGGCGCTCAACGCGGGCTGATCGCAGCCTACATGCCCCTTGTGGGGGAGTTCTTTTGGGTTGCCCTCCCAGAGCCTACAGTCGGCGCTCCCGCGCTCTCAGGGGCGTTCCTGTTGTCTCGCGTTAACGTGACGCGCCTTGCCCGTCTCATCATCGAGTCAAACGGGGGACGCGCCATGTCTGAAACTGACCTTACGTCCATGTACGAGACCGTGATGGAAGAAGGCACGCCACTCAACCCCGAGAACGCAGACAAGCAGACACTCATGGTGTTCCAAACACCCCACATGTTTGTCTACGCAGACGAGGAAAACGGAAGCATCACCGTGTCTTTGGGGAAGCCGGGAGAAGCCGAGAAAATCGACGCTCAACCCACGTTGAAAGTCTTATGTGGCCTCTACTCCCCAGACCAGACATGCCCCCACGAAGGACTCCTGAAATACGCGGCAGAACGCGGGGCAACCCTCCCCGCACAGTTCGAGCCGGACGGCTACATGTGGGCACTCAAAACCCGTAGCGGACAGTGGGCTTCCCTTGAAAGCGATTTAGGGTACATAAAGAACCCTGATGCGGCGATCAAACTAGAAGATGGCACGGAAACCACCTTGCGGAACATTCTCGACAGGTATCCCGCTACAGGAAACACCTTCATGTTCGATCTGAACGTCCACGCGCAGAACATGTACATCGTGCGGCGTGCAATCGAATACATGAAAGACCAACCCGCGCTTCCCGTGTTTGAGTTCGACCGCGAGGCGGCTATTATCCGTACCGCGAAAGCCTTACAACGCATGAAAAAACGAGCCGCTCGGCTCGCGCAATAGCGTTACAAGACAAGCAACAAAACTCGCGCTTACCCCATCAACCAACAGGAGAGAAAATACTGATGCGTCCGTCGCTTTTGGCTTCATCGTGCGCCGTTGCGGTGCTATTCGCTGTAGGTGTCGCACCGACCGCGTTCGCTGACACGACCGGGACACCTACGCCGTCCCCGTCTGTGACCGCCACCGAGACGACCACCCCTACACCGTCACCCACCCCCTCGGTGAGCGCAACGCCTAGCGAAGCAACCCCCACGGTTTCACCCGTCCCCACCGCTACGCCTACTACAGTGGCACCCACGCCAACACCCACCCCCACCACGCCTGCCGCAGCCGACTTCATCCGCCAACATTGGCAAGAAATGGGCGGCGAGAACGGTGTCCTCGGTGCGGCTACCTCCGGGCTAGTCCCGTTGCGTGACGGGGCGTTCATTCAGTTCTACCGGGGCGGGCAAATCTACTGGACTGCCCAGTATGGTGCTCACGCCTCACGCGGAGGAATCCACGGAGCCTACAGTGCATACAAGTGGGAGAACGGGCCTCTCGGGTTCCCCACCTCTGATGAAGTAAACCGAACAATCTCTGGCATCCCCGGCGCGGCACAGACCTACGAAAACGGTCAAATCAGTTGGAGTAGCAGGGGAGGCGCGCACCCCATTTGGGGCAAAATCCTCGAACGCTATCAAAGCGCAGAAGCAGAAGGCCGCTCACTGGGTTGGCCTCTCAACGATGAGATGAAAGACGCTGCGGGCGGCGGCGCATATCAGCATTTCACTGGCGGCTCGATCTACTTCCACCCATCTACCGGCGCACATCGGGTGACCGGCGGCATCCGTAACCTATGGGAAGCTCAAGGCTGGGAACGCGGCCAGATGGGCTACCCGACGGGTGAAGAAACCGCCACGGCGAATGGTGGTGTCTATCAGACGTTCCAAGGCGGCACCGCTTACTGGTCGCCGCGTACTGGCAGCTACTACGTGCATGGTGCGATGCTGGGAGCATACGGGCGCGCAGGATACGAATGGGGACGTTTCGGCTACCCGGTCAGTAACGAAACCCCGTCCGCTAACGGCGGTGTTTTCCAGATTTTCCAAGGTGGAACCGCATACTGGCACCCCGGTTCGGATTCTTATTTCGTCCATGACGCGATCATGGGAACTTACGGTTTCTACGGCTGGGAGCGTGGGGGACTTGGGTACCCCTTAAGCGATGAGACCGCCACGGCGGGTGGTGGCGTGTATCAGCGTTTCCAAGGCGGAACAGCGTATTGGTCGCCGCGTTCTGGCTCTCACGCTGTCGCAGGTGAATTGCTTGGTGAATACGGTAACCACGGTTACGAGCACGGGCACTTGGGGTACCCGACTTCCGAGGCTTATTGGGACGGTAACCGTCATAAGCAGAACTTTGAGCACGGTGTCCTTGAAAAAGCCCACGATTTCAACGTCGCATGGGCTGGACAACCGAATAACTATTTCTGTGGTCCGACTAGCGGTTGGATGGTTCTTAACGCTATCGGCGCTCACCGCTCCGCGCAGGGTGTTCCCTTGAGTATTAACGCGCTCGCAAGCCGTGACTACATGAACACCGTCGGATACGGGTACACGAGCTTCCATGACCGTCGTTTCGAGTACGGAATGAACAAGTGGCTGGGGTACGACGCATACACGACGATTCACACGCCCACGGTTGAGCAGGTTCGTAACGCTGTGAAGGCTTCCTTCTCGAAGGGACTGCCCACTGTTGTTGACGCGCAAGAACGACGCGGCGGGCCGCACTACAACGGTCACCCGAACAGCACGTTCTCTCACATCATGGTTGTCACATCCTATGACCCGAACACTGACTCTATGCGTATCGCTGACCCCGGTGTCCACTACCTGTGGGGCGGTCAAGAGCAGTTCTGGTATCACCTGCCTTCATTCACGCAACGGTTCCTCCAAACCGAGGTTGAGCGTGACGGGCGTGAACATATCGGCATTTACACGGCTCGATGAAGAAGGTGAGTTCGCTGCAATTATCTGCCACACGTTTTAAGGGCTTGTCGAGGCGATACCTCGCAGTCGTCGTACTGCTCATGGTGTCGGTGCTTGCGCTCGCGTTCTCGGGGCCGTCATACGCCTATGACGAGTCCTCATCTCCGCATAACCAGAAAGACAAGCCTTCTACGTGGTGTCAGTATTGCGCGGACTCTGACTTCAACTACAACCCCAAAGAAAACAAGGGAATGTCGCAGCAAGACTCATACGATCTTGGTGCGGCTGGGTGCGGTAATTTCGCGTTCACCGCAATGGAAGTGCGCGCGGGCGTGAAAGCACGCGGATACACGGTCCTCGACATGCGTTCTGAAGCGAAGAAACTCCAAGACGCAAACAAGGACTCACCGTTCGACGGCCAAGGCTGGCTCTACCAGAACAACGCTCAAGGCTTCAAGCAGGGCGTAGAGAACATCACCAACGGGGAACTCACTCTCGCTGGCATTGACGGAGACACGGCTGGCGCAGGACGCGGAAGCAACCAGTTCACTGAGGACGACGTGCGTAACGCCATGAACGAAGGGTATTTCGTGGTCATCATGGTCCAAATGGCTGGAAGCACGTCCCGCCACTGGATTGCAGGCGACTACGTTGAAGGCAACACGGTCCACACCATTGACTCCGGCGCGAAAGTCACCACCCTTGATCGCGCGCGCTACCCGGGTGGTATTGGCCCGATCTTGAAGTTCTCCCGCAAAGACGGGAAGAAACTCCAAGACCTCCCGCACATCGACGAAGCCGCCACGAACCTTGCGTCCAACAGTGGGGACTCGAACGTCGTGAACACGGGAATGTTGTCTGATTTTGACTTGCCCGGTATGCCTCCACGCACGCAGGGCGAAACTAAACGTATGTCCTCGCAAGACATGGAAGAACTCGCGGGTGTCCAGCTCGCTAGTGCTAGTTTCGACAAGCTCAGTCAAACCGAGCGCGACAACATTGTGCAGATCAAGGAACAAAAGCAGCTAGAGGACGCTGCGAGCCTCGACGGCAGGTTCTCTCTGGCTATCTCCGTTATTGGCTTGCTCCTCATCCTGTGGGACGTTCTTCTTGTAGGCACTTACGCTATTGACCTTGTTTTCTCTGGGGTAGGGGCGTTTACGTTCATAACGTTCGGTGGGTATGCGGTTCCGCCGGGTGGACACGCGGACGAAGCACTCGGCTCCCCAGTTCATGCGCGCAAGTGGCTCCCTATCCCGAAGGCTATAGGGCTAATGGTGTTGATTTTGCTTGCATCTGCATTGTTGACAACGGGTGTTCTGGCGGCGGGCGTTAACAACCTGATTGCGAAAGTCCTATAGGCCATACTGCTACTATTTGGGTACCCTATGGTATTCTTTTGTGTAACAACAGAGGAGAAAACATGCCGTCCGTATCGTCCTTACAAAACGCCACAATCCCACTCCCAGAGGTAAACGCAGCAGCCCGCAAGCTCCCCGCCGTTTGCCCCGAGTGCGGGTGGGCTACGCAAATTAGAGTGGACTATACGCGCCTTGAATGCACCAACCCTTACTGCACGGCAAAAATCGTTGAACGAGCCTACAAGCTCACCCGATACTGCGAGGTAGAAACCCTCTCATGGGACGACGTTAATTCTCACGTGCGTTCCCTTAACGTGAAGAACCCGCTCCGACTCCTCGACCCCATGAGCCGCCAAAAGCTCCCAGACCTCATCATCGCAAGCCCCCACCTCACACTCCCACGCTACGTCACAGCCGCGTTCCTCCCGCACGTGGGACATGATGAAGCCCAAGCCCTTTTCGCGCCTTATGAAGCGTTAGGGGAAGCCTATGAGAGTGTTCTTGCGGGCGGCGTGGGATACATCAAGAACAAGCTCGCTATCCCAGACGACACATACAGTTCACGGGCAGGCAGAATCTACGAAAGCCTCCTCGAATACAAGACCACCCTCGAAGATACGAAGCACCTCATCGAAAGCAGTCGCAAATGACCAACAACGAGACGCATAAGGATTACACGGTGGTTGCATACGTCTCCCCACTGTTCGCCAGAGCCGGAGGCCGGACATGCACAATCATGTTGAAAGCGGACAACGAAACCGTGCTTTGGGAAAAAGAAACCCCCCTAGCGGAAGGTATGAACGCAACATCAGCTATCCTCACGCGCCTCGCAGAAGCGCTCCCAGCTTTAGCGCCGAAGATCACGAACACTGACGCGACGCTCACGTTCGAGGTCTACACGGAAGCCATCTATTCAATCCTGAAAGAGGGATACGTCAACCGTCGTTACCGCGAGGAAATCAAAACCCTCATGGGTAGCGCAGTGAACGTTATCCCTAACCGCCAAGTCAAAGTCGAGATGCTGAACGGGCGCGCAAAAATGCGTTCACTCAAACTGCTCGCAGAACACCAAAGCCCCGCTCCCGAAACGAAGTCCCTTGTTGACGTGCTCATCGAGGACTTCTCTAACGAACTCCAAAACTAACCAAAATGACCACCAGCCAGAAAGACCAAGCCATGTTCCACATCAAGCGCAAGCGTAAGCCGCGCCATGCCCCCTACAGGCAATCCGGGAAACCTACAGTCGTGAAAGAGTACGACAAGCCTAAGCGCGACCAGTTCACGCCTCCTATGTGGCCGTCAACGCCCCGCTAAAACAGTGCGTTACCTCAGCAGAATGAGGCTCGCTGACCCTGCGGGCCTATGGCAAACGTTCGCGTCTATCAAGGAAGTCGCGAGACGCTACGACGTGCCTACGCTAGAAATTATTCGAGCCGTACAAAACGACCCAGACAAGGACGCTTCCCGCTACAACCTGTATGCAACGAGCGCAGCCGCAGCAGCTAACGACAAGAGGCGCGAACAAACCCACCAGTACCGAAATATCCCGCTGTTGGAAGCAACGTCTAGCACCATTGAAGGCGTAAAAGATGGTTCCCTAGCTGGGACGCTCGATGACGGGTTCCTCGCATATCGCGCCTATCAAGAAAGTGTCGATATCGAAAGCGACATTCCTTTCGAGGAAGCAGTTAAAGACCTCGACGCTCTCACGGCGAAATACATTGAGGACGGTATCAATCTCAAGCTCATGATCGACGCTGCTCCCGTCGTGAAGAGCGCGGCCCGTAACCTTGAAGAGTTCCTAGCCGCCCATCCCAGCGCGCGGGGGACTGTTCTGGGCTACATCGCTTCAGCCTCGTCATGGGAAAAAACTAGGGACGCACTCATTCGCGAAAATGAATGAACATGCGCCCCTAGTGGGTTTTTGACGGTCTCAGCCCCGTCTATTTAGAGCCTTTTGCGCATAGTCAACCACTCGGGCGAATGAATCTGTGCCGAGAATGCGGTCGATGGCGGCCTGATCGCGAGTCAGAATCTCTCGGACAAGCGCACTTTGAGAAGCCAGCTCTTCAATCTCCTCCAAGGAACGCACGTTACCGTCCTTATTGACGGCGAGTAGTGCGAGTTCAGCGGCAGCTAACGGAAGATACTGCTTGCGGTCTTTGCGTCCCGCGAGCGCCCTGCGCATAGAGAACGACTGATGAGAGACCTGCGAACGAGAAATGCGGAACTGCTTGATGTACGAGTTGGATACCTTGTCGTCATTGTCGATGAACAAGCGCGGGTGCATGTCTGAAAGCTGGCGGGTGAGTTCTTCTGCTGCCTGAGCATACTTCTCGCTCAGTCCGCCGTATTCGGTGATGAGGCGCGCGTATTGTGGGGCCTTGCCTGCGGCGGTGTCGTCGATAACGGGTGCGGGGATAAAAACTCTCTGAGTGGTCATGTTTATCTATCTTTCGGTTTGGTGCCTATCGGCGGTGTTTGTACGCTCATAATCGTACTAAAACCGCCACAAAACGCAAAATCTATTTCCTATTTAGGTGCTTTCTGTTTCGTCACACTCAAAATCTCCTCTAAAGACACGGGTTTCAAGCCCCACACGTCCACGCCGACATTCACGGCAACGCCCTCATCCCCGCCAAGGAGCGGTGTTTTCGCGTGCGTATGGCCGTACAGGTAGACGCGCGTCCACGCTCCGGCGGACTTCACTAGCGGACGAGACCACCGGAACCGGGGAAGAGGCGCGGTCATTGCTTCCCCGTCGCGCACGTGGCAGCGCGTCCGGTTACACGCATCAACGAATTGGAGAGGCGGATAGTGGCAGACATCGACCTCCACTGGGCCGAAACCGTCAACGTCAGCGAAAAAGTTCAACATCGGCGTGAGCGTTGAAAACACAGTGCAATACAAGGCGTTTTCGCGCGATGTGTTCGCCTCGTGGTTACCGCGCACCAAATGCATACGCCGATATCCCACGCGGTTCTTCAACGGGGCCAACAGTTCGACGGCATGTTCAACGCTATGCTTCCCACCACTGGTCACGTCACCAACGATGAACACTTCATCGCCTTGACGGATTTTCCCCAAGAGGCCACTCATGATCGCGTCGTCATGCGCCGCAGTGTCCTTACGGAAGCCGCGCTGTTTGGTGAGCTGCGGGCTACCCAAATGCAGGTCACTGGAAAACCAAAAAGTCACCGGACTATCCTCCATGACGCTTGCGTCAGAAACGTTCTAAACGGTACCTAAACAACTGCAACCAACAGGCAGTATTCACGCTTAAAACACCGGAACGGAGAAAACGAATCATGCTGATCTATCCCGCGAACCTTGAAATCGCGCGCTTTGAGGAAACGCCACAGGTCGAGCGATATGAGTTCAGGTCGAAAACAATCCGCTCATTTAGGGCGTTTCTCCAAGCCGCCACAGGCAAGAAAGAAAACGGCATTGCCTACACGCAGTTCGCTCTATACGACAAGCACGGAGAAACAGCCGCGTGGAACGTTGTCGGCCCGTGGACCGGGGCCGTGCCCATCCGTCGCGTAGCAGCAACTCTCCTCGCCAGCGTGGACGAGTATGCGCCCACTCGGAAAGACTATGAGAACATTGCGCGGCGTATCCGCGTGGAAGCAACGAAAGAAGGCGGCATTCCAAGGCAAGGCCGCACCTGTGACCTGTTCGGTGAACCACTAGCAGTCAACCCACCGTACAGTCGCTACGGGTTCATTCGCGTCCCACAAGAATACGCGGAAAAGACCGACGAGAACCGGCGTAAGATCAGGGAAACAGTCAACGCCTCATGGGTTGCTCACCGTGCGGCTGTAAGCGCGACGCTCACTGCGGCTGACAGCATGTTCGAGGGAGCCTACCGGGACACATACCTGTCTGTCCTCGGGCAGTGCATGTTCGCTTACTCCTACCAGACGGGCGTTATCCCGCCCGAAATCGCTGAATCCATGCAGGCAAGCGGACTGTACATGTTCTAATCGAGGAAGGAACCAGTCTCATGCCGTACTTTGGGTATTCGATGGAGACGCGGGGACGTTGGGTAAAGCTGCCCGACGGCACGTTCGGCGTGAAAACAGACGGGCCAGCGCGGCGCGGCATGGTCATCGAGGTACAGGCACGCAGCGGAAACATTCAAGAACGCCGACTCACGCAACAGGTCGGCTTTAACCTCTGGAAAACCGTTCCAGCGCAAGGCCCAAACCGTTCCGGAGGTATGGAGTACTGGGACTACTGATCTGATAAAAATGTTTCCCGGCTCTGGATGGAACCTGTCAAAGTCACCAGAGCCGGGAAAACCCTCCAAAAAGAGCCTCTAAAACCACCGTATTAGAGGCTTCGTGACGTGCTCCCGCCGCCTGACCGTATGACGGTCATGTGGTGGGGGCTTCTTGCTCAATGCCTCTAACGAGACAAGTATCAACAAGCTATCCCCGTGCGCCCCACGGTTATTTATAAAGAGAACTATACGTTAGTGTCGTTTTGTGCGTCCACCAGTTCTCGTATTCTTACTGTGCTCGCTTTCCTACCGGTGTCAGCTAAGGAGAGGAGCGTAAGGAACTCAGGCATCGTGGGGGCACGGTTCCCACTGTTGATGTTCGCTAGGCGAGTGGTGCCGATGCCGAGGGCTTGAGCGATCTCCTTGTTTGTGCAGCCGCGTTGTTCTTTGACTCGCAGCAGAGTCTCAGTCCACAGCGCTAGGCTTTTGTAGGAGTTCTGTAGTGGTGTTCGAGCCACGGTTTCACCTCGCTTCTTCTAGGTTGTGTTCCCCGTTGAGGGCAATGATCTGGTAGTAGGCCGCGAACTTACGCGGGGAAAGAACCCTCAGCCCGTCTTGGGCTTTGATAATCCAATCTCCCGCGTGAGCGATTCGCACGTGTTTGACGGCGTGCCTTGTCGTCGGGTCATTCCCGCGCGCATACACGCACAGGGTGGTCCCGATCATGTATGCGTGGTCCCGTCCGAGCCACGTGAGGATACGTCCCTTGGGGACGGGGCCGACCATTGCCGCGATATACAGGTTTTCTGGGTTCTGTTTTGACGACACGAGGACGGCTGCTACGGGCGTTGGCCTAGTCTCAGGCGGGCTGACGACCTTCATGCCGTCCTTGAAAGGCAGGTAACAGTACGTGGGGGGAATGAGGTTTTCTCGTTCCGTGCGTAGCCTGTTTCGCCTCGCAAGTTCTTGCCGCTGTTGTTCTTTCCGGTTGACGCACATTGCGCGCCGCTCGCAGGCAGGTAGCGTGGCTGCGCTACGAGCGGCGGCAATGATCTCGCTTGCGGTAGGCATTAGAACGGGGGCTGGGGGTCGTAGCCGTCAGAGTAGGCTGCGGGAGCCGGGGGAGCGTCATACTGGCGCGGAGCACCCGTTTCTGCGGCCTTGTAGGTATTGAACAAGAGAGATGGGCCGACTTCCTCTACGCGCATTTCTGTGGCCGTCCGCTTATTGCCGTCACGGTCAGTGTAGGAAGAGGCAACGAGCGTTCCGGTTGCGATCACGCGGCTACCCTTACGGAGTGTTTCAGCGACGTTCTCAGCGGCCTTACCCCACAAGACGCAACGCATGTACAGCGTGGACTTCTCCACCCACTCGTTGCGCTCGCGGTCAAAACTACGCTCGCTGCTTGCAATGGTGAATGTTGCCATAGCCTTGCCGTTCGTGTTGAAACGAATCTCGGGGTCAGCGGTGAGGCCACCGACGATAGTGAACGTGTTCAGAGTAGCCATGTTGGCCTGCTTTCTACTGGTTGTTTTAGTGGTTTGTTGTAGCCGAAATAAGGTGTCTGTCAGCGGTGTCCGCCCTCGGTCCAGCGACCGTTTGCGTTGCCGTTAGACCACTGGCCGTCCTTGTAAATCTGGTTGCCGCTATTGTCGTGGCATGTGGTGGAACCGTTGGTCTTAAGAGTGCAGTTGTAACCAAGACTGGGGTCTGATTCCTCGCTGTAGGTCCAGTAGCTCTCGCCGGTAGCGCGGCCCTGAGAACCGCCAGTAGAACCGGATGACTGCGAGGCGGAGCCGCCACCATTGCTGTACGAGCGGCCACCAGTAGAACCGGCGGAACGAGAGTAGGAACCGCCACCGTTACTGTAGGAAGAACCGCCAGCATTAGACGAGGCAGCAGCAGCCTGAGCAGCCTGCTCAGCTTCCCACTGTCCGTGAGAATCGCGAACCTGATTCGACTTCTCACCCAAAGCGTTAACAGCGTCGGTGAGCTTCTTTTCCTCATCGACGTTCCACTTACGGTCATCGCCCACGTGCGAGCGGTTCTTTACAGCTTCGCGTGCTTCGTCAACGGTCTTAGCAGTGTCGTCGATGGTGGACTGTAAGCCGTCACGGGTCGCATTGTCCTTGACTTTCCCATCGGTTTCACCCATGAGATTCTTCGCATCATTAAGCGCTTGATCTGCCTTATTGACAGCCTCATCGAGCTTCTTGATGGTCAGGTCGTCAAGTTCACCCGCAATGGGGGCCAGAGCCGCATTGAGCTTATTAGTGGAAGTCTTAGCCTGATCGAGGACCTTCTTCAAGGACTCGATCTTCTCGTTACTTGCCTTCGCGTTGTTAGGGGCCTCGGCTAGAGCGGTAACAGTTGCGTCCGAGTCGGCGTAAATGGCCTTAAGAGCGGTCACGTTCTCGGAAGTAAGGCCGTATTCGTCAACCAGAGCGATGGAGGATTGTGCGGACTCGCGGGCGGTACCGAACGCGGTCTCGGCTTCAACGAGTTCGCTCTGAACCTTCTCAATGTCGGAGACCATGTGACGGTTATTGACATAGGCGTAAGAGCCGCCAGCAATACCCGCGACAACAACGGACGCGGCGGCAATGAGCGCCACGAGCGCCTTTGCATTGGGCTTGGGGAGGTTGGTTTCCTCGGTGGTGGTGTTAGCGGTTTCAGTGTTCATGGGAAGTGTTTCTTTCTGTGTGACAGGTTTGCTTGATGACACCCACTGTAATACCTATTTAGGTACATTGCAAGTCCATTTTCGTAGCGTTCGCCACAAAACCATGCGAAATGATTTCCTAAATAGGGCATCTATAGTGTAATATATAAACGTATCCAAGACGCAACACGTCTATCTTCCAGACCAAAACACAAGCCGAAAGGCCCCCCATCATGCCAAACGAACAAGTAAAAGGAACCCTCCTTGCCGTAGGCGCTACAGCAGCGTCAACAGCGCTCCTCGTCGGAGGATTCGTCACTATTCATAACTCTTACGAGAATGCCGTGACCATTGACCCATCAACGGTGATCGACGTTCGCGCGAAGCAAGCCTCTGACGCGGCAGCAGGCGGAACCGGAGAGTTCAGCGATCACTGCCTCGTTATGCGAGAGGGATACATGCTCGCCATCCCGTCCGCGAGTTGGACGACAGACGAACAGGGCAACCCCGTCATGGACTCTTTGCCGGAAACCCTAGACTGGCAGTGGGTTAATACGACCCGTCAAAGCCCCGGTTGGAGCACGTTCCTTGACCCGCTCACAGTCGGAAACACTTACCCCAAGGTCGCCACACCTGACGGGCGCACGCAAGACAACCTGAATGAGTGGTTCAACGTTATTAAGAAACATGTTCCGGGTTCATACCCCGTACCCGGAATGCTTCAAGTCGGCTATAAAGCAGACTCTCGCCCACAGCATGTTCTCGCTGCGCACTGCGAATGGGATATGACTGTCTCTAGCCACGCGGACACGAACGTTGACGGTCCGACGCTTAGCGATAACGTAACTATCGGCGCGGCAGGACAAGAGCGAGACGAAAACCCCTCATGGCTCATTGTGAACGGCGAGAAAGCTCAGGTAACAGCCCACGGGCGCGTCTATCACACGACAGAAAAGCCTTCCAAGGGTAGCGATGTTCCCGCTGATGCAACACTGATTGGGGAAGCTGATCTTGATTTCACGGCTCCCGGTACCCAGACCGCGACCATTGACAAGCCCACGTCATTGAGTGGCGGGTATGTCACGTGGGTATGGACTGTCGAGAAGAACAATCAGCCCTCCGAGTGGGGTAAGTACCTGATTAGCGACGCTGTTTCTGATGGGTGGGCCGCTGAAAATGAAGTCGTTGAACTCCCCAAGGCCCCTGAGCCTACGCCGAGCGTAACCACTCCCGCCCCCACGCCGAGCGAATCTCAGACGCTACCACCGGCACCCACCGAAAGCGGCACCCCTACTGCCTCAAGGCAGCCGAGTATCAATAGTTTCAAGACCCCTGAAACCTACACAAACCTTGCACATACCGGCTCTATGGTTGCGCCAATCATTGAAGCAAGCATTGTTATGTTGGCAGCGGGACTTACTACCGTGCTCAAGAAGCGCAACACAATCTAAATATCCGCCCATCACACGGAGTGCGGCGGTCTGCAAAACTGTTTCGCTATGCAGGCCGCCGCTTCCCCCTAAAGGACTAAGAAAAATGATTCGTTCACCGTTTAAGCGAGCCTCGCAAGCAGTCGATAACATCGACTATTCAACCGATGAAGGCAAAGACAAAGGCGCGCGTCTAGCTGTCATTCTCACGCCCGTCGCCGTCATTCTTACTGTCCTAGCGGTAATGGGGATTTGGTTGTTCGCGTCAGGGCGTTTCAACCCTGAGAAAGACGCTTTCCAAGAGGCCCAGAAACAGCTTCAAGAAAACACTGAGCGATCAGAAAAAGGCGTAGCAAACGCCGGGGTGGCCCGGCCTGTTAACACTGGCACGACGAGCTGGACGCTGTTCCCCGCGTTGCCCAACGGCGCGTCATGGGATACGTCTAACGTCGCATACGACGACGGGTGCTTGAACCTCACGCAGCCCCTTAAGAGTGATCTAGCGTCCGCATACAAGACGCTTAGTGACACGGAAATGTATGTTGTCGCCTACAGTAAAGACCTCAACACCACACCGGGCGGCTGTTCGACCTCAACACTAGAAGCGGGCTACTACTTCCTCTCAGACGGCGCATCGAGCGCCTTGTATGTCGCTCACGTTGGTGACACTAAGCGCATGGATGCAGATAATGCGATCAACATGCAAACAGCGAACGGCTCCTATGCGATCTGGGAACAGCTGTTCCGCAAGAGCGATGAAGCAGGAAACCCTGTCGTCCGTAACCTCCCTGACGGGTGGGATAGCGTCGCGCTCATCGTAGGGTGGCATAACGCTCCCACTCAGCAAGCGCAAACAATGTTCGACATCATCCCGGCGACACTGTACGTCGCTTCATACTCCACGCCAGTAGACGGCGGGGCAGAGTTCACTGCCGCGTGGCAAAGCGTGTCCACCTCGCCCGCCCCACGAGTGGTCCTGTTGAAGAACAGCCAATCGGAAGGGCTTTTAACGGGTTCACCTACGTGGTTTGTGAGCGTTGACTAGCAACAACATGTCGGCGTTTTTTAAGGACCCCAAATGAGTATTGGTATTTCTCTAGGCGATCTGCAAGCAACAGCGGCTTCTATTCCGCATCAGATTCCCGCGACCCCCATGCATTTGTATAACGGGGTGACGATGCATAGTTATTGCGCGAGCGAAATCGCGCCCATTCTCCTTGCAGACAAGTACAGAGACCCGTCAATTAGTGACGATTTGGTTCTCCAAGGTGGGGGCGGTGGTATCGCGAGCGTAAGGCTCCGTAACGGACTTGTGTCCATGCTGTGTAATCGCGGGCTGAACGTTGAATCTGGTAGTGGCCGGTATCCGATGGTGAAGTATGGGGATTTTTATTTCACTCTCATCATTGAGTCAAGCAAACCCATGTTCCACCCATACATTGACAACAAGCTCCTACTTTTGCGTTCAGGGAATAGCGTTTTACGTAAGCAAGTGCGCTCACTACTACGCGAAGCAGGCCGTTTGGGCGGTAAGACACGTTCGGACACGATGCGTCTCCTCGCGTCGATCTGTCGCGACGGGGTTCTCGCCCCACTTGAAGTGCAGTCGCTTGCTTCCCCTGAATTATGGGAACGTGCGAATATTCGTAGCGGTTTGACTGTAGACGCATAAGCAGCGTTTTAACGAAAGGAAAACGATCATGGTATTTAACCGCCCCATAGATGATTCTGGTTTTAGACGCTGGTGGGCTGAGCCTAATGTCGCGTTCGAGCAGGCAGACCCTCAGAAAGCGTGGTTGTGGTACTGCCGTAACCGGCACACGTTTAAGACGACCGGCATAGCCGCGTATGAAACGTACATGACTTACGGTTACCTGATTTGCGCTGAATGTGAAGATGGTGGCGCAGCAGTTCGCCGCTACTAAGCAAAGGGACTGTGATGCGCGGGAGGGGATATCTATCCAACCGGTCGGTCAACTGCCGCGACGCTCGTCATCGTGGTAGTTGATCGAGTCCTACCTCCCAAGAAAGTGACACACGCCATGCCATAGTGCGACTATTTGTGTACAGCATGTGTTATTGTTGCCTTGTACAAAACAGGAGCACCCACACGGGTGCGTACAACCGTAAAGGGAGGCATAGACAAATGCCCGCAACAATCACACGCGCATGGACGCACGTCAAGAACTTCATCGAACGCCACGCGCTCGCTTTCCTCACCCCATTCTTGGTTTTGTCGTTCCTCATGTACAAAGCCGAAGCAGGATACCCGGCAGACGGATACTCGTTTGGTGTCACGATCTTCTTCTTCGTAATGGTCTGCCTATACGCAGGCACCATCGCTGACCGCCTTGGGTTTTTCCCCGAAGAAGAAGAGGAAAAGGAAGAGGAACAAGTAAGCGACAAGTCTGTTGAAAAAATCACTACACGAGGCCACTACACGTGGCGCGCGTAAACTAAAGTCTTAGAAATGCTCAGGCGTTTCTACCAAGCCCCCGGCAGGGCAAAACGGTTTACATGCCTTGCCGGATTGTTTGCAAACAAACACAACACGAAAGGAATGATGTTTTGACTACATCACCTACCCATGCGCGGCCCGCTCAGTCGAGCCGCTTCCGTCGAGGTCTCTGGTTCCTCGGCGCTTGCGCGATTGCTGCCAGCACCGCTTTCGGTGCAGCAAGCTCCATCCCAACAGCACAGCAGGCCGCAAACGCTGCCCCCGTCGGCGGTGGCCTGTACATCAACATCGGTGACGGCCACCAGTCGTGGATGGGTGGCTATCAGGCTCCCTCGAACGCAGATCAGGAATACCCCGTTTACTGTGTTCAGATGTGGCTCCCGAACCCCACTCCGGCTGACGTTGTCACAAAGGACACTCTGCACGAGTCTCGTATGCTCGGCCCCGAAGAACTGCACTTGAACACTCAGCAGATGGCTTTCGTGTTCAGTCAGCACGCGAAGGACCAAGAGTCCGTGAATCAGGCCGCTGTTTCGCTTCTTGTTCACACGAACTTTGAGCAGAATCAGGCCGGACGCGACATTCAGGAGTCCGTGAACCACTACGTGAATCAGGTGAAGGCTCAGCGCATGGACGTGTACAACCGTGCAGTCCAGTACGCTGCTGAGGCTCGCTCTATTGCGACCAGTGGCTACACCGAAGGTGACGTTACTGGCGACAATGATCGTCATGGTCTCATTAAGGACATCAAGGGATACAACGAGCGCGGTGAGGCTGTTGCAAACATCCCGCTCCGCGTCGAACTGACTGGTCCCGCAGTCTTTGACGAAACCGGCACTAAGACTTGGACCGGTGTGAGCACCACCGCTCCCGAAACGCTCCACTGGACTGCGACCGGCAACGGTGAAGTTCAGGCCAAGATTTACTACACCTCCGGCATTCGTCGTACTTTCACGAAGTATGTTGTCGGCTGGGGCGTTCAGGAAACACTGTCCTACGGTGACCGTAACGCTGCTGCCGACCCCGAAGAGGTTGAGAAGCCCACTCGCAAGTGGAACGTCATCTTTGACTTCCAGCCCGAAGGCACCTCGAACGTCGGTGAATCCAAGTACACCGACGGCAAGAACATTTCCGATACCCTGACCGCTTCCGCTAAGAAGGACTACGGTGACGGTAAGTGGCTCAAGATCGACGGTAAGAACGTCCCTGTCAAGTACGAAGGCACTGCCTACTACACTGGCGAGAACGCTCCCACCGCCGCTAACGAGGTTCCCGCCGACGCTAAGGCCGTCGGTACCGCAACCCTGACGTTCGACGGTGAAGGCACCCAGACCGCCACCGTCACCCCCACCGAAGAACTCAAGCCCGGTTTCGTCACTTGGGTTTGGAAGGTCACCAAGAACAATCAGGGCGACTACTCGAAGTACATCCACGAGGACTGGACTGACGGTTACGCTGCCGCCAACGAGACGAACAGCTTCCGCCACAAGGCCAAGATCAACACTGCTGCGTCTATCCGCACCACTCAGGGCGGCACCTACATGGTGGACGACATGTGGGTTGACGGCCTGCCCACCAACCACGGTGAGTTCACTGGCAACGCCGAGTTCGATAAGGACGGCGCAACCCTGAAGCAGGACCTTTTGTTCTTCCCCAAGGGCACTGAGGTTAAGGAAGCCAACAAGGACAAGGCCGAAGTCATTTCCTCGACCACCGTCCCCGCCAAGAACGGTTTCTACCCGTCGATTGGCACCAACGGCTTCAAGCTGAAGGAAGGCGCTTCCGGTACTTACGTGTTCGTCACCTCGTTTGAGGGCGATAGCCGCGTTGAGGCTTACACCTCTAGCGTTGAGGATGTGACCGAACAGTACACGGTCGATACCCCCGAAGAGACCCCGACCATCGGAACCACCGCCACCGACACCAAGGACGGCGACAAGGAAATCAACCCCACCGGCCCTGTGTCGATCACTGACCGCGTGTGCTACGAGAACCTGAAGCCCGGCAAGGAATACACCCTGACCGGCACTCTGATGGACAAGACCACTGGTGAGGCTTTCCGCAACGAGAAGGGTGAGGACATTTCGTCCTCGACCACTTTCACCGCCAAGGAAGCTAAGGGCTGCGAGAACGTTGTTTTCGAGACCACTGGTGAGACCCTGAAGGGCCACGACACTGTTGTTTTCGAGAACATGTTCTCTGACAACAAGCGCATCGCTGTCCACGCTGATATCAACGACGAGGGCCAGACCGTTCACCCGAAGGTCACCCCCTCGACCACTGCTCCTGCTGCTCCTGCCCCCAAGGGCGGTAAGCTCGCACACACTGGTGCTATCGCTGGTGGCGTGCTCGCTGTTGCGGGTGCCTCCGCTATTGGTGGTGGCGTTCTGCTCATGAAGCGTCGCCGCAACGAGGAGGACTGAGCTGAGGTAATCTCGGTTCTGAGAATCAGTTAAAGGGAACGCCCCGCTTACGTCTTTGTGAGCGGGGCGTTCCTGTATCTTCATTAAACCACTGGTTGTTGCGCGCGCACCCATAGGGGGAGTGGCCTCGCGAGCGACCTACCATGCGCGAACCCTACGTGACACACTCGGGCCATACTGCTACTATTTAGGTACAACACAAACCAATGAGGCGCACCAACACCAACATAAACCCGTAAACCGCGCCACCAACAAGCATTACTCAACCACATCACACCAAACAGGACAGGCCACCGCAATGAACATCTCGTTCCCTCTAGCGCACGTCTCAGGCAACCGCGTAGACACGGAAGCCACCATCACCCTTAACGCGCTCAGCACAAGGGCTGATAAAGAGATCGTCCTACAAGGCACCATCGACTCGATAAGCTGCCGTAGCGACGGGGAGTTCATAGACTCTCCCGTACCGTTCACCGTGCAATACGTTGAGATCGCCGCCGTCATCCCCGCATACATCATCCGCGTCTACGACGGACACCACGTTCTCCTTAAAGACCTGCAAGACGGGCGGCTCACAACAGGCTCAGAAGAACACCTAGTGCGCCTCCTCGTAGAACGCGCGGGAGAAACGTATCTACAGTGGGCCGACGACCCGCGTAAGCACCACTACTACAGGGGACTGCCCTACAAGGACACTTACCGCGTTCTAGACGGTAAGCTCGCGCAGGCGTGCCTCGTGCGCTACGGGAAGTCATTGCACCGCACTCTGCGAGCCAATACAGAGCTACACCATCAGGTCGTCACATGCCTACTCACCATCCATAACCTCATGAGCGGCACGAAGAGCGACCTAGAGAAAGAACGCTACTGCCTGAGCCTCGTGCGCATCTACCAAGGCAAAGCACAAGTCATCCCCTACGGGAGCCGCGCCTACAACAACCCGCCAGCCGGTTCCATCGACATCGACTACGCGCTCATTCACACGCTGCCAATCCTGAAATACTCCGCGCCAGTTGACCCAAACGAACGCGGAACAGTCTCGATCATCCACAAGTACAAAGCACTCGGCTACTCCAAGACCGATATCGCTTTCATCCTCGGACTAGACGAAAACGACGTTGAAAACGCGCTCAAAGAAAAACCGCGCTACTAACCAAACCGAACCACAACAACAGGAAAAACAATGCAAGCACAAACCACAAGCGCACTGTATGACCTCTATATGACGCTCTCTGAAATAGATCTTTATTCGATAAGGGGGCAAATCCATTCATTCGTCAATCTCCGCACTGGCGTAAGGTCTCGACCTAAGCGCAACCTATACTTCACAGCTCGACGGGAAGATCGTTATGGGTTTACAACATGGGTTGTATCCTTGCGCACAGAAACCCCTCACTCAAAGACATTCTGGCGCATGAGCTTCAGCCCTCACCCCGGACACATGTATGAGCCGAGTAGCTACGAATCCCTCCAAGAGGCAAAAACGGCAGTTACCAAAGCATTTTCAGCGTTCATGGACATGGGTGACCATACTGCCACCGGACACGCAAAGTGGGGCCTGTGCTACACCAACGTCCGAGTACTCCTTAAAGCCAAGATTTTGCAGATGATTACCCCTCAAGATGAGGTCGCAGCAAACATCAACAGCTCGATAGTTCAGCGCCTTAGAGAAGATGCTCTCTCTGAAATTGTTAAAAAGCTTGAACAAGTAGCGCGCTACACCAGAGAACCATCAGGGCTTCCCACCCGGAAGGCTATGTACCGTGCGCTGGGAGTACGCATTACAGCCGACGGCAAAATCTCCGTCATCGGGGCCAGCCAACAGCAAACAAGAAATAAGAAACTTGGAATCGACTTCCGTTACGGCGAAGTCATGGACACGCCTATATATGCACTAGGCTGCTCTGACACCGACACAAGCATTTGGGCGTACACAAAAGAAGGGTATGCCGCGTCAGATATCTCCGCCGTGCTCGGCCTCCCTACCGTGGTGGAAGTGAAGCGCATACAAAAACTTCCCGGCCTCACATGGAAGATGGGGGAGTGAAACCGTGATTCGCATTGAAGATACTCAACGCTACACGTGCCAGCTCGGCCCTATCGCGCAACGCTGCGGGCTTTACGAAGCGCCTATTGAAAGTTTCTGCGATACAGAAACCGGACTCAACGTCCGCCCCAATCACAACAACACGCTATCGCTTGTCGCTAAGAGAAACGACCAATTCGGGTTCACAACATGGGTAATCACTATTAAGCGGAACAGAAAAATAGCGTTCCGAATGGGAGTCACCCCTCAGTTCCTAAGTGCGGTCAGCGACAAGAGACCCACCCTCGCAGAAAACGCCGATACCCTGCACCAGTGCGTGAACTTTGTGTTCAACACATACGTTCACGTAGCAAGTCGTGGAGAACTGAAAGCGATTCTTCTTTACGAAAACCCGCAGCTCCTATGGGAAGAAAAAGTACGCGCATATAGCACTCCCCGATATGCGCACCTCTTAGACGCTCCCCTCGGTGATTCCACCCCGCTAGAACAAATCGCCACGATCATGCGCGAAACGGCTGATGCGCTCTCAAACACCCCGAGAAGCAGGAACACAAAGAAGCGCGCCACGCTACTAAGCGCCGGATGTGCTTTAGGGATAGACGGTTCACTGCTCCGTATTTTCAATCCCCTCACCCCCACAAGTAACGCACACCTTGGCATCTACCAATACGGGCATGTTGTACGTGCTCCCATCCTTGCTGTGGGGTGCCCGAACGCTAAAGCAAGTGTCTTTGCGTTCGCAAAAGAAGGCTACGGAAGAAGAATGATTTCTACACTAACCGGTATTCCTCTTAGCACTATCAGCGATTTCCTGCGTTAGGCTAAGCGAAATGGCCCTACTGCTTTTCGTTGCAGTGGGGCCGTTTTGGTTTATTTCGGCCTAGTTTTTCGGCGTTTTCAACGCCTTGGTCATGAACATTTTTCTTGGTCATATAGTTGTGTTTCTTGGTTATGGAAATCGTGTTCCTTGGTCATGAAGTTCGTTTCCTTGGTTATATAGTTTCTGTTTTTTGCACGCTAGTGTTTTTGGGGCGTGTTTTACGCCTCGGTCATGAAGTTTCACTCCTTGGTCATGAAGATGGGTTTCTTGGTTATATAGTTTCCGGTTTGTAGCACGATGCTTCGGTTGGTCACGTTTTGAGCGTCTAGTCCACGTTTTGAGACGCTATAGCACGCTCACAGGCTTGGTCACGGTCAGTGGTTTACAGCACGCTACCCCTAGAGACGTGTTTCGTTGGGAACACTGGCATCCCGGCGTGTTGATGACGTTTTTTGATGACTGATGTAAACTGATGTAAGAAAACTGATGAAAAACACCATCAGAAAACCCCCGCAACGACTTCCCAAACCCGGCAGGTCTCCAAAAACACGGGGGTTAGACCAAACACCCGCCCCCGGTTGATGTGTTTTGACGACAAAAACCATCAACAAAATACGCTACGAAAGACGTAAAACCCCATGAGTGAAGAACTAGAAGAAACGCCTGAGTACGGTTACATCGTCGGCTCGGGGGACGCGCGGCAAGAGCTACGTTGGCGGTTCATCGTCGCTTTGGGCGCGTCCATGTCTAAGAACCCGCGTCGAGAACTAGCTGCCTACTGTCGCACGGTCGTTAAGAACGGGGAAGAGGCATTGACTGGTTCGAGCACGTTGCGTCTCCACCTGCTTGCTAGTGGCGTGGATGTTTTGCGTGAGTGTTTAGCCGATGAGGTCGATAGCGTGGAGACGTTAACTGGGGTCCTCATGGAAGCGATGCCCGGTGGGCCGGAGTGTTGGAAGGCGTGGGATAAGGCCGCGACGGGTGTTGACGGGGCGCGTAGCGTGGTCCCGTTGCTTTTGCGTGCGTTGCTTTTGTGACCGGCCTCGTTCGGCTGGCGCGTGGTGAGCGTTTAACTTAACTGTCGTGCGCGCGCGTAGTAAACGTTTCTTATCTAGTAACGCGAATTGTCGTTAGATCATGGAAGGACTTTTACTGTGTCGAGCGCGAATGTCATGCCGCCGTATATGCAGATGCAAGAGTGGGACCTTGATGAGCAAGACAAGGTTATTAAGCGCGCGTTTCGCGTGTGGAAGGAAACTCGTCCCTCAAGGTACTTGCAGAGCTTGTCGATGATTGTCCCGCAAGTGACACCGGAGGTGTTGCCTCCTGATATGCGTCACCCGCGTGTGGAGATTAAAGAGACGTGGGATGAGTCCATTCACCCGGACTATAAGAAACTGCTCGGTGCTCCTGCCGTGCTGTATGACGGGCCGCTGTTGCGTCCTAAGTTCAATGACTACCGGGAGTACTTGGGGGATGAGGAAGTCCGTTGCCCCGCCGGTAGCGTCGCTGTACTGTCTGTTGATATTGGGCTTTCGCCCGAACAGTTCAAGAACCCGCCCGAGGGGTACATGTATGTTCGAGCGGTCGGCCCGAACGCTGAGTACCCCGGTGGTGGTTGGGTGTACTGCATTCCGAAAGTTTTCGTGAAAGATCTACCCCAGTACGCGCTGTTCTTGTCTCGCCACCCACTGGCGGACACTGTTGACTCCTACAAGGTGTATATCGACGGGTATAGCGAGATGGTGTACTTGTCTATTGTCCGACAGTCCCCATACACGACTCGTTATGCGACTAAAGCTCCTATCGCTATTGCTGGGAGCTACGATCCGAACGTTGTTCTCGCTTACGCTGAGGAAGTTCTACGCGGTTGGGAAGCGCATGGGATTATCCCCCCGCGAGCGCAATTCACGCTCTCCACACGGGAATGCCTGTCGGTGTCTCACGCGAAACAGATGGACGCATAATGTATGCCGTCTGTTAGTTTCCTGCAAAAACCCGCTAGTGGTGGCATACGCGACTAGCAGGTTTTTATACTAATTAACAGGCACATGGGTAATGCCCTCCTTTCTGGTTGTTGTGCTTTTGGTTTGGAGCATGTGGCGCTGTCCTCACAAGGGGATAGCGCCACAGCTGTTTATGCGGCAGTGTGGTCGCGAGGTGGCGTTCTAAGCGTGAGTGTTGTTCCAAGCCGAGGAAGGAAAAGAGAAACATGGAACTGCTGATGATGGTTGTTCACCCGACTGCCACTAAGGACTACTTGGCTACGTGGCGACTGTCAGGCGTGAACGCCTCAAAAGAGATCACGCCTGATGTTGTGAAGGCTGCTGCGCTTAAGCACAAGGATGAGGCTTCTGGTGACGCGAAGAAAGTGATTGACGTTGCTGCTGACATTGAGGGCGCGGAAAGTGAAGTGCTTGGTGTCGGAGTACTGTTCACGCCCCAAGCTGTTAAGGGCATTGCCGAGAGCCACTTGAAGGAGCGCACCGACTACAAGGAGTGCATCGTCGTTGACTACTGTTCTTCTACGCTCCTGTGGGGCAAGGACGGCGAGTGGGAGACCATGCCGCTATTCACGGACGACGCGGGTAACGCGGACGACGCATCGGACACGCCCCTCGCTGAGCTGTTGAAGCGCGTCGAGGTCTCAGACCTGACCGCGTTCACTGGCGAGAAGGCTCGTATTCGCACAGAACGATCAGTGAAGCGCCACTGGCCTTACGTGTTGAAGGTCAAGAAGGTCCGCGAGGTTCCCGATGAGGAACTTACCGGCCTGCGTAAAGACATTAAGGGCCTGCGCCTGTTGGATATTGCGCTTGAGACCGGCGTTGTTCACCTGCTTGTCCCTAACTGTAAGGACGTGCGCGGGGGAGAGGCGCAACGTTACTTGTGGCATAAGCAACTGGCGCGCGCCATCTACGCTTTCGAGCGAGATAGGGTTGCTCAAAAGAAGATGCAAGCCGGTCAGGAGAAAATCTTGATTCGCTACGGTGAGTCAGAAAACCCGGTGTGTGTGGCGATCACAGCGGAAGCGCTGAAGAAAGAGCTTACTTCCGTAGAGTAAGAGGCGGCGAGAAAGAGAGCGGGCCGAGGCAGTCTGTGGTGACTGGTCTCGGCCCGCTCGTTTTTGTGTCTGCGCGTTCTAGCTTGCGACGAGTTCTTGCCTACGAGCAAGAGTCTCACGTAGTTGCTTACGTTCCTTCATGGTGGTCCCACCCCAAATACCGCGTTCTTCATCTTCTGCGGTGAGTGCGGCTTCTAAGCACTCGATACGCACGGGACATTGGAGACATAGTTCGATTGCCAGTCTGGCTTGTGCGGACTGTCCCGCGCCGGGGAACCAAATGTCCGGGTCAGTTTGGGAGCAGATTCCTTGCTGCCGCCACGATTCCTTGTTGTTGGTGAGAATGATGTCGTTAACGAACTTGCGCATTGGTCGCATGATGATGGGCTTTCTGGTTTGAGTTTGGTTTAGGCGAGAGCAATGTACGTGTAGGAGCCGTCCGGGAACAGGAAGCGCGGCCCGTCCGGGTAGGAGACGGGAATATCAGCGGGGTCAGCCCATTGGGATACGGCCCACCCGTGTTCTCGGGCTTCTTCTCGGTGGGTTTCCACGTACCCGTGGCACCCGGTGGTGCCGCTTCCGCATAGGACGATGAGGTTCACGGGACTGTTGATGTCCTCGTCTTTCGTTCCGCCCATGCCGCGTGCTTTACGGTGCTGGATAGAGGACTGGATGTAGGTGATGTCTTTCCCGCACCTCGCGCACCGCCACCCGTCGCGGTTGTACACCAACATGCGGGTTTCTGGGCTGGGGCCTGTGCTTCTAGGGGGCTTGCGTGAGGTCATGGTCAGTACAGTCCTTCCATGTCGCCAACCGAATCGAGAGCTTCTTCAAGTTCGTCGGCTTCTTGCCTGCGGGCTTCTTCAATCTCGGCTTCGTCTCGCCTGCGGGCTTCTTCGAGATCGCTTCCTGCGGTGCCCAAGCGTTCGCGGGCGTTGATGAGCATACGGCGTACCGTGTCGTCGTCAAGCGACGCGACGTTCACGGGATGGGCGAACCCAAAGTCGGCGTAGAGGTTTTCGGTTTCAAGGTAGTCAAAGCTCGTTTCAATGAGCCGTGAGAGTTCGCACTGGGCTGCGCTTAAAAGCGGGGGGCGCGCGGGAGCCTTGGGCTGCGCTGCGGGCTGCTGTGCGGGTTGCATGGCTGAGCCAGCGGGGGGAGGGGTAGGCATGTTGCGCGGCGGCTGCTGCGCGTATCCCTGAGCGGGGGCAGGCGCATTATCCTGCTTCACGGGGACGTTCTGAATGTGAGAACGCTGCTTCTCCATCTCCCTGAGCAAGGCACTTGCTTCACTGGGGCGCATCGTCTCATACGTGCGAGACGGGGCAATGCACTTCTTAATGAGTGCGCGCTTAGCGCCGGGGGACATGTCGGACATTGCTGCGGAGAGCGCTTCGATTTCAACCTTAATGTCCACGGTTTCAGCCATGTTGCGCTCATGCTCGTAGGAGACAAGAGCGGGGAGAATTTCTGCCGTGAGTTCTTCCGTGGTGCGGGTCTGTAAGCCGTCGAGCGTGAACCCGGTGATGTTTTGGAGGGCTTCGTCGTCTAACTGTAGGTAGTCGAGTTCGGCTTTCACGGGAGCGTAGGCGCGCTCGAACTGTGTCTCATGGTCGATGGAGAGTTCTTCACTGGTGTAAATGAGGCCGTTCAGCACGTCGGCTGCGTGGCGGCGGCATACTTCAGCGATAGCGCGGTTGGTGAGCATGGTCTGCGGGTGCTGTGTCCAGAACGTACTGGACTCCCATAGGTGGGCGCGGCGGGCGCGCTGCTCGTCCCACGTGGCCGTGTAGGTTTCTTTCTTGCTTCCTGAAGCTGCGGGGCGCGTCAAGGTCACTGTAGCCGTGTTGGTTGCTTCGTCGTAGGTTTCAGTGAGCGTGAACCCGTGTTTGAGAACTACTGCGGTCATTGTGTTCACGCTGATGGTGGGCTTTACTTCGCCCGAGGACGTGGGGATTAAGTGGATACCGTTGATGACTGTGGAGAGGTTAGTGAGTCCGGCTGCTTCGCCCATCTCCATTGCGAAAAGAATTGCGCCTGAATTGTGGCGGTATGCGGAGGGGAGGACTGTGTTAGTGTCTGCGAGTTCTCGCGCGTACATGATGCGCTGGTCGAAAGTGAGCTGCGAAAAGTCCATTGTCCTAGTCCTAGTGGTTGTGTTGGTTTGGTGACTGGTGTTTGGGGCCGTGTGGACTCGTTTGGTTTGGGACGGGTCCACACGGCCCGAGAGGTTACTTGACGGGCAGTTCGTCGTCGCCCATCTTGAGAGTGGTCAGGAGGGACTTGACGGTGACAGCGGTGTCGAGTGCGTGAGCGCGCTGTTCCTCAGTGAGAGAGACGCGGAGCGTGCCGCGCATGGCTTCTTCGGACTTGACAGACACTCCTGCGGGGAGTTCCCCGCCCTCGCGTTCGATGATCGAGTCAAGTTCACGGTATGCCTTAGATGCTGCGGGGAACGTTACGGTCATGACTGCGCCATGATCGTAAATCTCATGTTCTTCGCACCACGTGGCGAATGCTGCTGCGTCGTCGATCTTGTATGCGCTTCCGGGGCGAACCCACGTGATCGTGCCGGAGGTTCCCATTCCGTCGCCGCCGAACTTAAAGCCGCCCTTCTGCTTAGTTCCAGCGAAACGCTCGTCAAGATTGTCGAGGATATAGCCGGAGGCCATAGCGCGCGCGTTCTTCAACGCCTTTTCGAGGACACTGACAATGATGAGAACCTTGGGTGCGAGGATGTCCCACTTCTTAGAGGGACGGAGCTTCTTCACATCGGCCATGATGATTGTTCCTTTCGATTGAACCGATACAGGTAAACGTATGGGCGTGGGGGAGGCTGGGAGCTAGTTCTTGCCGCCGCGTCTCACCGCGTGGGCTTCGGTCTTGTAAGCCTGAGCTTTCTTGCGGGCGATTGCGATCATGTGTCGGGCTTTTTCTCGCTCGTAGCGTTCTTGTGCTTTGGTTTGCGTGGTGGTCATTGGTTTGGTCTTTCGGTTTTTACTGGTGGCGTTGCAACCACCCTTATAGTGTACCTAAATTATGCGACTATGGCTAGTTAGTTAGGCCGCATTTTTGGAGCGTGTCAGCCAAGGCTTTCTTCTCCGCGCTCGTCACGCTCAGCCCATACTTGGCTTTCACTGCGACCTGCCTAGAGGCGTATGTGCAAGCGAACGCCTCGTTGGGGGGCATCCATTGGCTTGCGTCCTTGGAGCCTTTAGCTTGGTTGTCGCTGCCGTTTACTGCGAGCAGGTTCTCGGGGTCGTTTGCGAGGGCTTCGCGCTGGTCTTGGGTGAGCTTGTCAGCGCCACTACGCCATGCGTTCTCTAGAGCAACAACATGGTCGATTTGGACCTTGGAAGCGTTCTTCTTGGAGAAAACGATTTGGGTGCCCGAGTAGGGGTCTGCGAGGCTACCGGAGACGATGACGCACTTGTTTGCTTTCTTCGCTTCGTCTGTCCGGTAGGAGATGTTGGTTAGGTCGCGGGCGAGAATGTCATTGCGAGTGTCACACCCGTTGTGGTCTACGTCTTTCCATGCGGGGCCAAAGTCGGCTACGCGGTCGTATTTCCCGTTTGTTTTGGGGTTGTCTACGACTTTGAGGGAGTCGAGGGTTGAGAGTGTCCCGCCCTGTGCGGGGGTCGCTTGGATACTGACCGCATTGGTCGGGTTTGCCGTGGGGGTAGGCGAGTGGTGCTCCACTCCGATAGCCCAAAAGATTGCAAGCACGATGACTGCTACGAGAGTGAAAACAAGCATTGCTTTCACATTGGACGCGGCAGGGCTTTTCTTTTTGCGCATTGGTACGCTCCTATGTGGTTGTTGGTTGGTTTGGTGACTTTAGCCTAACAACCCTGTCTGGCAGTTGCGTCCAGTTTGGGACGGTTTTTGGTGTCTTATATTTCATGCATGTGACTTACAGCATGTTCACAAGGATGGTCCATAATCTGAACGCATGGTCCCACCACTTGAACTGGAAAAGTCTCCCCTCGACTTCCTCTCCCACACGTGCGCTGCACTGTCCGGCGATAGTGACACGCTCATCCACTCTGATGACGAATCCAGCCCAGAATGGCTGTGGCTACGCCTCATCAACGCCTCGCCCTCCCCGGTTGGGCGGACGGACTTCGCGCCCATGCTCATACAACAGCTCTGCGATGCTCCCACAGGTAATCCGCTTGGCTTCTACCGTGTCCGTATTCATGGGGGGTCCGTGTACTTCACGTGCGACACCACTAGGGGAGAAAGCGTCCCACGTCGTGCGGCTGCTGCTATCCGCAAAATGGTGGAAGCCGTAGACAAGGGACTCCCAAATCCTTTTTGGCCCGCTGAGTGGGACCACCTTCTCACTCGCGGGGGAATAACGTTCACTCCGTGGGGAGAGTGCGCGCCACGCATGACACAAACATGGGAAGAAGCCATGCAAGACATGACACGGTGTGCCTAAAAGGTACATTTTTGGCCAGGTGTGCTATTCTTGCGTTTAGTGGACATCCCCCGTCCACTCACACTGGTCTTTATGTCTAGTGGAACATTGTGATGTGATTGAACTAGAAACGGGGCCGTGACGCTTTCCTGTTGTCGTCATGGCCCCGTTTCTTTATGCCCATTTTCCGCTAGTTCTAGGCTTTCACGGCCTCGTAGTATTCCTCAATCACGGCCTGTAAAAGATCGTTGTAGAACTTCTTATCGGTGGGGTGGAACAGTTCGTATTGTTTCCCGTCCGCACTGCGGCCCGTGGGCATTCTCAGGGAGTATCCGCCTGCGGTGAGTACCAGGCGCACGCCGGTGAGGAGCATGATTCCACTGACGTACACGCACGCTTCGCATAGGTAGTCACTGGGGTCGGGGCTGACGTGGGCGATTTTGACTCGTTCAATGGCTGCGCTCATAGGTTGAGTCGCCCCTTGCTCCATCGGACGCGACCGAGTTTGATTTCTTTCTCAATGGCCCTGCGGGGGAAGAACTGTTCGGCTTCTTGGATGGTTGCTCCGGGGTGTTCTTCTAGGAACGCTCTGAGCGTCGTAGGGGCCGTGTACACGCTCTCGGTGACCTTCCGGGCCTCCGGGCGTTCTACGGGCTTCCTAGCGGGCATGTGAGGCTCTGTAGAGGCTTTACGTGCCACTTGCTCTACCGCGCGCGGTTGGATAGCTGGACGCGGCTTCGACGCTTCCGCCACAAGCTCATCTTCCGACAGTTCCCCAAGGAGCATTGTCAGCATGTCAGGAGTCAACAACTGTTCTTCTTGAGCCAGACGCAACGGCTTAAGGTACTTACTGCGATCAGCGGGGGTAATGCGACGCGGGTGGGAGAGGAAACTGAACCCTTGGGCGCGTTCCTTCGCCTCGAACTCAGCGAAAAACGCTGCTTTCACCTCGTCATAGTTCCATGTGCCGATCACGCGGCCCAGATGATACGGGCCTTGAAGATCGTTCAAGCGTTTACCCACCGTAGGGTCGAGTTCAAGATTCATTGCAGGAGTCCCCAAATGCTAGACGAGTCCAGTTTTTCTGCGTCCGAGGCGCTGATCGCTGCCTCTTCCGTGGTCTCAGTGGTTTCTTCGACCAACAGGTCATCTTCTTCTTCCTCATCGTCGTCTGCCATGTCGTAGAACGTTGGCACGGTCATCGGCTGGTTGGAAGCAGGCGCAAAGCCGAGCTTTTCCCAGTAGGAGGAAATGTAGTCAGAGATCGCCGTGGTCTCGCTCTGGTCGGCTGCGAGCATCGCGGCTTTAATGAACGTGGGCGCACCGTCTTGAACGAATGGGAACTTCGCTCCCATGTCGCCGGGATGCGACAAGGCATAGGGGAACTCGCTTGCCGTGCGAATACCCAGTGCGCGTACAACGTCCTCAGCAACGTTCGTTCGCAATACTGCTGCTGCGCGTATCTGCTTAATAGCATCAGCGGGGAGGTGAGAGTTCACTGCGCGCTGCGGGGTCACAATGATGTAGATACCTAGCGACGCGAACGTGTTCGTCACCTTCTTGAACAATGCTTCATACTCAGACAGGTCGCTGCCCATGCCGTCACTGATCGTGGAAAGCTCATCGAAAAGCATGTAAATGAACGGCAATTCCACATCCGGGTTGAGCTTCTTAAAGTCCAGAATGTTCACCTGACCAGACTCAGCGAACATCTTGGAACGACGGGGAACCTCAACATTGGCAATGAACCGTAGAGTCTCCAAAATATCGCTCGACGTAAAAGCCTTGCGGCGAATGTGCGGCAGGTTCAACGACGCATAGTCAGAGGCTTCGCCCTTCGCGTCGCAAATAGCGAACTGAATCTCCGTCGGAGGCGCATACGCTGACATCTGGCACACAAGATTCTTCGCGAACACTGACTTACCTGAACGGGTAGGGCCAGCAACAAGAATCGAGTTCAACCCATACAGGGAGCCGTACTGTGGCTTACCCATACTGTCCACGCCGATCACGACAGGGAGCTTGTTCTGCGGGTTGAGAATAAAGTCCCGCACGCCCTTGTCCTGATACAGGTCGCCGGTTGAGAGCATGATTCCACCATCACCCTTGTACAGGTGAATGAACGCCTTCGAGCCGGACTTGAAGCCAACGGCGCGCGCGTTCGGGTGTTCTTCCACGCCTCGCTCGTCGTAGCGGTAGATGTCTGCGAGTTCTTCTGCGAGTTTGTCATGAGACAGTCGGGAACCGCGCGACACGGTGAACACGTACATGAACTGGTTTTCTTGCGCGCTCAACAGCTCAGGCATTGAATCTTCAGGCGTGTTGATCTGCTTCGCCGCGCCGTAAATCATTTCAGCGAACACAGCCCACTGTGACGTGTCCTTCTGGTAGGTCGTCCACGCACTAATCGACGGGTTAATGCGGGGGAGGATGGCCGAGAACTTCTCAAAGAGGAACCCGCGCGTGTACATGCCTTTCATGCCCTCGGGCACGTCGGCTTCGCGGGGGATTCCCGTCGAGACTGGCTGGGCGGGCAGGAGGTCACCCCACCCCAAGTCCTCTTCCTCTGTCTCCACCGTGGGAGCGGCTTCTACTACCGGCTCACTGCTGAAAGCAGGCTCAACCGGGGCGGGCTGCGGCAAGGGAGCGGGTGTCTCGGCAACCGGCTCGGGGGCGGGGCGGTTCTTGCGCGCGCGCAACGTGCTTAGCGAGAACCCGCCAGTGAACAAGAGCGCGCCACACATGGCAGAAAACATGCCGCCCAAGAGGACATACGCGCCAAAAGACAAGACGGGAACAAAGATGCTGAGCAGCGTGAGGAGAGTGCCCGCAACGCACGTGCCCGCCGAGAGCTTGAGAGCACTCAGCCCGGTCTCGGCAACGGTGTCAGCCGTATGGTCCTTGGAGGCTTTGACGGCTTCTTTCGTGAACTGCCATGAGGCTTGGCCTGCTGCCATTGCCGCGCGCTCTGCCGTGGACTGTGCGCTCGCGGTCTGGTCTTGCCCAATATGAGCGAAAGACATGCCGCCGGGTTGCCCTAAGCTGCTGGACGCATAGGGGGCGAGCTGCGGGCCACTGATAGTCCGCTCAGGCATACCCCAATCCAAGTTACTGTCACCCATTCCCGGAGCATACGTCGGCTGGTGCGTGCGCTGCTGGTAGCGTCGCAACGCTTCATCATCATCAGAGTTAAAAGCCACGGGTTCACCTCACCAAAAATAGAGACACAAGCACGGTCACAACAGCGATAAGCACGGCGACCACGTAAAAGCTATTCTTCGTGGACTCGTTCATATCAAGCGACTTCACCCACGAGATCGACAGGATTAAAAACATCGTGATAAGCGTGACTAACATCAGCGCGCCCAATCCTTGTACTGGTCAATGATGTAGGACGCGGGGTCAACACCATCAGAGTCTTTCAGGAGGTTGTCGAGGTCCTTGTCGATAGAGACCAGCCACCCGGTGTCTTGCGCGGGATAGCGCTGCACGGTGATATCGAATGACACCTCACGCATGGGAACGTCACTATCACTCGTCGTACCGGTCTGAAGATGGTCAATGGACTGCTGGTAAGCGTTCGTCACGTACTGGTAAGCGATCTGCTGGCCTTTAGCCGAGTCAGCCTCACCCTTCATCGCGTCCTTGAGCTGAGCAAAGAGCTTGTCTTTGTCCTTGAGCCAGAAACTCTTGTTACTCATGTCGATCATCTTTGCGCGCACCGTGTAGGACTCTTTATCGCCCGTAAAGTTCGCGCTACGAGACACGCTCTGCACCTGCAAGGACAACAGGCCAAGACGGTAGCGTTCCCGCTTGTACTGGTCCTTAAAGTCAGATGTTGACGCGGTAGAAGAATCGAAATAGTCCGCGTAAGTTGTCACGACGCTACTGCGACGCGAGTAGAACTGTGCGGTCGAAAAGTCCAGCGTGTTCAAGGCGCGCATGTACGTGTACACGACCTCATCAGGAGCCGTGTCCTTGTTCCCCAGCGACAGGGGTGTGCCGTCGGTGTCCCAAATGAACCCATCCTTGGGGGTGCCGTACTTTTCGCGTAGCTTGTCTTGCTGGCGCATGAGAACTTGGTCTACCCCTTCAGGGCCGCTCGATGCGGAAGCATTGCTTTTCGCTGATGCGGATGCTGCGACTTCTGCGCGTACTTTATCGACGTTCGCTTGTGCGCTGCGTGACCTTACGAGACCGTATGTGCCGATCAACAGTGCAATCACCAATGCGACAGCGATTCCTGCCGTCGTGCCCCGGTGGGTTTTCACCCACTGGCCTACACCGTTCATTTTCGCTTTCTCGTCCACTCCCTTAACCTTTCTAGGACCGTCTGAGATGTTTACTCGATTCCACTAAAGAAATCATCAGCACTCGGCTCACTGTCGGCCTTATTTGGCATTGCCGCGTGCTTACCGCGCCCCAAAGCGGAGGGCAGTGTCGGTTCGCTTGCGAGAATCTTATCGACTTCGCTTTCCAGAATCGTTGTCTCAAGGTGCGGGCCATCGTCCACGCTTTGCGAGAGTACGCCGTCGAGGACTGTTTCTTCAGGGTCTCGGCTCGTACCAGTCTTGAACAAGCTGCTCTCGGCAATATAGTCGGGGAGCATGACTTTACCGACCGTGAGGACAGCTTGATTCAAGCAGATGAGGAACGCACGGTTATACGCGCTGGAAAGTTCACTGCTGAGACCGTTGTAGGCTTCGGCAGTGTTCGAGCTTGCCGCGATGCGTTCAAGTTCGCGTTCGATCACGTCTTGACTGAACCCGTTCTCACCACTGGACAGGGCGTGAGCAAGGCCCTTACGGTCCTCACTGCTACCCAAGTAGCCAATAGCCCACGACTGGATGTTGCCGAGAATATCGAGACCGTTTGCCTTGTCGAGGAACTGTCCCGGCTCGTTAGAAACAATGAGGTTGATGTCGCCCATCTTTCGGCCACCCGTGAGGGCCGTGCCGATAATTTCCTTCGCACCGGGAATACGCGCCCAACGCTGCAATTCTTCCCACACGGTTGCGTTGAACTTGCCAGCGGCCTTACACGCCACAGAGCGAGCGTGGTGAACGACAGCCGTAGACAGGTGCGCGATCTGGACACTGATGTCGTCCATCGTGTTTGAGGTTCGCGAGGCCATACCCAAAGCGACAGACACGAACCGCGCGTCCTTCACGCTCTTGATCGACACTCGGTGGGAGAAAATGTGTCGGCTCGCCCCGTCCGGCTCAAAGAACTCTGCGAGCTGCGCGCGAATAAACGTGAGTGTTTGAGCGAACGCCGGGTCAGTGAGACGGTAGTCGTCACTGTGACCGCCCACGATCATCTCGTGCTGCTGCTTAATGACCGCATACACGTCGAACAGGCTCAACCCTTCACTGCGATGCCACGTGTGCGGTTCAAGGGAGGACACTCCCGCGCGAGAGTAAGTCGTGGACACTGCGCTTTGGAGAATCTGCCGCGCCCACTCGCTCTCGGAGCCGCGCCCGACGAGGGCTGACAGGTATGCGAGCGTGTACTGTGCGGACACGTCGTACATGGACATGTCGTCTGCGATACGGTCCTCAGAAACAGCGATTTCGAGGGGGTCAAAGTACTTCCCGTCATGCCCGCCCATGTCTACGATCACGACATCTTCCAGGTTTTGCGCGGCATATAGGGCGGCGATTGGTTCGTATTCGCTGCCTTCAACGTCGTTGACGGTGATGCGGATACGCGGGTCGTTGAGGAACCCGATCAGCCACGTTTTCACGATGTAGGACTTACCGCCACCGGTCTGTGCGATCACGAGGACGTTCTCAGCGCTCATGCCCGAGGCGTGGAAGAGCTTCAGAATCGGGTAGAGCGTGGAAATGTCCGTCGCAATGTACATGCCACGGCTACCGATAATGCCTTGGTCGTAGCCGGAGAAACGGGAAATGATCTCATCGGGGAGCGTCATCTTCCCGGTCCTACGGCCAATGCCACGCGACGCGGGCCGCAACGCGCTTGAGGCCGACAGGAACGAGGCGATGTCATCTTCCACGCGGCTAATGTGAAGCCCGCACTCTGCGGCTTCCTTCACGATTGCTTCAAGAGCGCGATCAAAACCTTCCCCACGCGGCCCAGAAAGAGCCATGTAGGACTGGAACGTAAACACGCTGCGCCCAGCTTCGGTTTCTTCCTTGAAGAATCGCGTGCTGTGTGCGCGGCGGAGCTTACGGGCAACGTCTTGGGCTTCCTTCTCGGGAAGATTGTTCGTAGACGTTGGCATGTCTACTTTCCCGCTGAGGAGGTTGTCGCTCTGCGTGAGGAGGTTCTTCAGCTTGCCTTTAGTCCAGTCCGCGTCAAACGGCGTGGCGGTCGTGAAGAACGCGAGCGTGTACTGCGAGGAGCCGAGACGCGCACGGAGCCTGCTGCGCATGAACAGGGGGACCTCATGGTCGTATGCGTCAATCGTGTAGAAAACGGTGACGTTTTGGGGGCCGGACATGAGAGCAAGATCGTCGGTGTACAAGGAGTGGTTGCGTGCGGGGAACCGCCCGGAAATATTACGGTTCGTCGAGCGTTGAATCATCCACTGCCAGAGCTTCCAAAACGGGATTTCTTGGACTTTCTTACGGCGCTTAGGGGTTTTGGTTGGCATGGTTAGTCTTTCTGGTGGTGGAGTGAAGCAGCGTCAATGAGCCTGTACAGGTCGGTCCATTTCGCGTATGCGACGCGACGCAATTGTTCGTTCGCCGGGTATTCGACGAGGGCGGGGACTGACAGGAGGAGGGTAGGGGCTGCGCCCACGGACGTGAATGTGCGGGTCTTGTCGAGTTTCGCGAGCCGGTTTGCGGTTCCTTCGCTTTCTACCGCGTACAGGACCTTGCGGCGGCGCGGGCCGACGTGTTCAACGACGTGCCAGTTCGCGTGGGTCGTGTAGTCCACGATGATAGCCGCGTCGAACGCGGTGGATGCGAGGAGCATGTCGTTAATGACGTTGCTTGTCGGATGCTGGGTGAATACGACGCGAGCCGCGAGTTCGGGGGCTGCGACTTCGGTTTCCGGCGTAACCCACGCATAGTTTTTGTACAGGGCCTTGTACGTGATTCCGGGAGGCATGACAAAGATGAGCCTGCATCGCACGTGTTCAGCGGACTCTAGGTAGTTCTGGAAGCCCATCATGAATGACTTAAGGTACTTCATGGAGCCGAGAACTTTCACGCGGTACACGGTTTTCGCGCCCGAGTATTCGACACGGGGGAATACCTTCACAGACACGGAAGAGTCCGCTGCGCGACCGGTTTTCGTGCGCTTCGCACTCTGCCTCAGAACAGCGTTTTCTTTCGAGAACCGCGCGTATCCGGCTGCGAGTTCAAGAACCGCGTCTAACGCTGCGCTTCCGTCCACGGTTTGCGTGTCGTCGAGCTTCTTGTATTCGCTGATGAGGGTTTGGGCTGCGCGCGACAGGTGGGGGGCGATGTCTGTAGCGGCGTTGAGGACGCTGATAGCGCCGTCTGCGGGGCTTTCATTACCGAATAGGGTGACAGCCTCAAGGAACCCGTTAAGAGCGTCCTCAGAGTCCATGTAGGAGCCGTTAGTGACGATTCCCCCACACGTGGACACGGCGATACGCACCAACGGCGACGGGGCATCTGACGGGTAGATGATCGTCGCATCGGGGGCTTCTTTACGCGCGTCACGCACGAACTGGGCAACAGTCACGGGAGCGTCGTCACTATGGTGGATAACAAGCGCGTCCAATGACAGGGAACCCAAGGCGCGCCGCGCGTCCTCAACGTTCGCATACGTCACCCACGAGGGGAACCCTCTCGCGGGAGCCGTGTTTGAGATGAGCATTTTCATGCTGATACCTCGGCGGGTTGTGCGAGGAAGCGGAGCTGGCGGAACATTGGGTCACGGTTCCACACGAACTTTTGCCCAAGCCGCGTAGCGTTCATTGCGAGTTCTTCACTCGGTTCGCCCGCATACAGCCAGCCGTTAGACGCGACGATTTCTTGGAGGTCGTCGTCAAAGCGCTCGCGGGACACGAAATTGTTCAGCATCGTGGCGATTGCTTTAACTCGCGGGGAAGCGTCAAGGAACGCGGTTCCGCTCACCCAGTGGATAGACGCGGGGAACGCTTTAGAGATCGCTTTGATCTGCGTCGAGTAATCGTTGTCTCCACTGAGGAACACGGGAATGATCGTGTAGTCGAAACGGGGGATGAGGCCGGTGAGTTCATCGAGGCCACCGGGGGTGAGTGTTTCTCCCGCGTTGGGGCTGGTCACGTACAGGGTTTGTGTCTGCTGGTATGGGGTGCTGATGGGGAGTGAGCGGTGGAACTCGGTGTAAAAGTCCGGGTTGCTCGTCACGTGGGACAGGAATGCTTCATTGTTGACGGTGCTGGCAATGAGCGTGCTGTAACCGCGCTGCGAGTAGTAGTCAGCGAGAGTGCGCGTGTAGGTGAAGAGCCGGTTCGGGGTGGAGCCGATGATGATGTTGACGCGCGCCCCGGTGTTGAGCACGGGGAACGCCCCGCCTTGGGCTTCAACGTAGGTGGGGAACGCTTCAGACAGTGCGGGGAAATCGTTGAGCTTTAGTTGCGGGTATTCGCTCAGTTCCGCACTGTCCTCGACGTCGGAGTCAAAGTACATCGTGTCCGAGTGGGCAACGCCCATTGACGCGAAATCCTGCTCTGCGACCATTGTGGGGGCCGCGTACTGGCGGGTTTCTTCAGGGGCCTGCGACGTGATGGTGGGCAGCTCGTTACTGTACGTCTTGTGTGCGTCTTGGAACTCGACGAACGACAGTGAGCCAGCGTCTTTAAAGAACTGGGGCCACGACAATGCGGTGGACTCCAATGCGCACGCCAGCGGGTAGGTGATGCCGCGAACGAACCCTAGTGCTACCTGCTCGTTCTGGGCGAAACAGATAACGTCGATCTGCTGGACCACGTTTTCACGCTGCGCGTCTGCGAGATACGTGTCGAGGAGTCGTAGTTCGCTTGCTGCGATTTCCTTGTTTGCGAGGACAAGAATACGGTCGAAAGACTCGTTCTTGATCGCAATGGTTTCATAGAACTCTTTGATGGTGTGGTATGCGGAAAACTCTGCTGCGTCAGCGTTGCCGCGCGCAAAATTGAGTACCTTTTCGGGCGACATGTCCGCAATAATGCAAATCTTCACTTCGTAGTAACCTTTCCTCGCGAAGTTTCGTCACTGATATAACGCTTTTGTCCGCCTGCTGTTTCCACGTAAATCGGGTGAATACTGCCAGAGTAGGAAGCAGAAACGGAGCTGTTGAGTGCGTCTGCGACAGAGAAGTTGTCAATCCCGTAGATCGTTTCGGTGAGCTGACCGAGGAGCGTGCGATCAAGGGGTTGGACGCTCATCCAGTTACCCCGGCTAATGAGGATGGAAGAGAATGCCCGGTAGCCTTCGATGAGGGCTTCTGCGGACGCGCGGGAAGCATCCATTGATAGGCAGAACACGTCACTGGGGGTGCGGGAGCCGCGTTGTTCTTCTTCGAGGTTCGAGATGATCGCGGTCCCGATGTTACGGAAGTCCTCGTTGGGGGCTTGTGCGAGGTCGGTGTACATGCGCTCAAAGCGTGGCCGGTCGTCGAGGGTGCCCATGAAGTCGATGTGTCGGACGGTGATGTTGCGTTTACCGGCTTCTTGGTATGCATCGGCTAGTCCGTCCCAGTTTGCGTTTACGTCTCGGCTTTGTGTGCGGCCTACGGTCATGCCTTTGTGGGCGAGGAGGTAGATGCCGATTTGTCCGCCGACGAAATAGCAGATGTAGGGAGCGTCGTCGTCGATGCGGTAAATGCCCCAGAGTTTGCCTTCGGGCATGATGAGGTCTCGTTCGTTCATGCCTTTCCATGCGCGGCGCACGGTGCGTTCGTCGAGGAGGAGGAAACGGCAAGCGTAGAGGACAGCTAAGGGGATGACGAGGAGGAACAGGGGGACTTTGATGAGAGCGGCCATAGGAACCCACGCGAGGCACGCGAGACACACAACAGCGGTCACGGGTAGGGCGATCATCGCTGCGATGCGGCGCTGGTGTTTAGAGTCAGCCATTGTCGTTGCGGGCTGGAACTCTAAGCCGAGGGGGATGCGTAGGGCTTCATCCCCGGTGCGGGGATGGTAGTCGTACTGGTCTGTGAGGTTGTCGCTCATTCTTATGCTTTCGGTTGATGTGATGGTTCGTTGAGTCTATTAAACATACTAGCCTATAGTGTACCTATTTTATAGGAGTATGGCCGGGTGCGTAACAAGGGGTTTTCCTTTGGGAGAGGCTTCAATACGGGGCGGGATGAACTCTGCGCGTAACTATGCGCCATATATGCGCTATCCGAGGTCTCGGCCCCGTGCATTTTGAGCCTTTTATGCATCTGCGCCTCCATTCGCGTATAGCTATACGCTTCTAGTGGTCACTCAAACCGTAGATAATGCGTCACCCACTGCGTCAAATACCCCTGCTGGAAGCCAACATCGGAAATATCCTCAGAGTCAGCCGAGGGGCCTTTCTTCACGTGAGCGCCTTGCGTGGAAGCGTGGCTAATCCACCCGTCACCAATGTAGACACCCACGTGGCCGGGGCCGCTGATAATGTCTCCCGGCTTCAGGGAGTTCACGTCACCATTAAACGGGCGGGACACCGCGCGGAATGTGCCAGACGACGCTGAGAGCTTGCTTGTCACCTGATCGGCACTCGACTTGCCGACGACAACGCGGTCTTGGTCAGCGGGAAGCTGCACGGCTTTACCGGAGCCGTCCATCGTCCACCCACTCATGAGGAGGAGAGCTGACACCCAGCCGGAACAGTCGTAACCGTTTGGCCCGCGAGCGCCCCAGTCGTAGGTGTAGTTTTTCTGGCTACTTGCCCATTTCGCGTTAGCGACAATCGCTAAGCCAATCTGATTAGGGGACGCTGCAACAGCGGGTACGCCTTGCCCACTGGAATACTCTCCGCCTTGGTTCCCGCCCTTCTGGCCGCTCTTCACGCCAGCCGACGTGGAACCAAGCTGCTTGAGTACTTCAGGGTCTTGAGTCAGGAGGAACACGCTTGTGTTCACTGCGAGGAGCGCTGCCATGACAGCGGCAACGAACGTAAGCCACGAGGCGACAATCAGAGCGTTCAGGGCATCCACGAGGCGCGAAAAGAACCGTAGGAGCTTCCACACGCCCGCACGAGCACTTCGCAGCACGCCACTAGGGGATTGCTCGCCCCCAGCCGCCAAAGCGACGTTAAACGCTGCTCTGGAAGCTAGGGACGCGCATTTAAGTCCCAGCGACAGGATGAACAATAAGAACGCGATCAGCACGGTTACGCCTTCTTAGAATCAGCGTTCGACTGAATGGTCCTGCGGCCCTTAGAAATACTCGATTCGATGACCTGCTTCTTTTCCTTCTTCTTCGCCGGGTCATTCGCAGTATCGCCCTTAAGGGTCTGCTTATTGAAGTCAGCGGCCTTCGTCTTATCGCGAGGCTCGTCCGCCTCAGCGTGGACAGCGGTAGCGGCCTTCACGCGGCTCGACACGCCCTGAGCGCCACGAACCGCCGCGCTACCGGCACCACGGCCC
>ERZ773196.13-NODE-13-length-130806-cov-25.634978_pt1 | contig 130806 bp, 109 predicted proteins | sample MGYA00581009_ERZ773196 | MGnify/ENA primary metagenome ERZ773196 (study PRJEB29015, sample SAMEA2738162) | human oral metagenome | biome: human oral; feature: human-associated habitat; material: saliva | place: China | collected 2243 ... | reverse complement strand
CCTTACTTCACCTATCTTTTCAGCGACGGAACAACAGGCTTGCTACATAAGAACCCTGGAAAGACACCTGTCGGAGTTGTTGTTGACCCTGTAAACCATCTTGCCGCAGCGATAGAAGAGGTCGGAAACGGAACGAAGTATAAGTTTGCTGAGACATTATATGACTATAAGATTAGAAGCAGTCATCCTATTAGTGATGATGGAGGGATTGGTGTTAGCACTGCAGGTAGGTACTATAGAGAGTTCTCAACCAGCGGTTATGACGAGACATGGAATGCTTCTTATGCAGGAGCAGACGTGCTTCCTGCAGATAAAGTAAGAGGTGAGAGTGATAACTTCCCTGCCTTTAAAGCAGCTGCGACATTCCACCCTACAGCCGTCTTAACGGGTACTTTGGCAACAAAGAAGTGGTTCTTACCCTCTCAAAGAGACTATTTCCATGCTTATGATTTGCTGGGTTTTGCTGATAGAGTGTATATTATAGGGAGGTTAAACAATCGCTACTTGTGGTATGGTTATCTATTCGAATCAGCATTTACTGCCGTTGGTGGCGTTCCTTTCGTTGGTACTACAGAAGAGAGGTTCTATAGGACAAGCACCGATCATAATGGTGGTAGTCGATTCGAAGCAAGCCCTGGATATGTAGGAACTCCTACGAATTATCCATGGTTTAAATATAAGGTTCGTTCCTTTGTACAGTACGATTAAATAAGAGGGAACACACTCCTCAAATTAAGGAAGCAGCCTCACCCCCGTCCCCTCTACAGCCTCTCCCCCAGCCCCTCTACAGCCTCTCCCCCGTCCCCTCTCCGAATGGAGAGGGGAGTGAATACTGTTAGTAGGATGGGAGAGGGTGGTAAGGGGGGATAGAGGTAATTGTATTTTGAAATTAAGGAAACGCCCTTCTCCGATTGAGAAGGGCGTTTCTTCGTTATGAAGAGAGCCTTTCTTCACACCAACGAAACGCCCTCTTTATTTGCAAATAATAGTTTTCACTCCCCTCTCCATTCGGAGAGGGGCTGGGGGTGAGGCTGTTCTTTATTTGCAAACAGCAGTCTTCACTCCCCTCTCCATTCGGAGAGGGGACGGGGGTGAGGCTGTAGATGGGTTGGGGGTGAGCCTGTTGTTGGCTGGTGATAGGCTTGTCGTTGGGTTAGTGCTGCGCCTGTTTTTATTCTCACTTGATTACAATAAAAGGGGAGGGGAGAGCGTTATTTGATAGTTATGATAGGTAAGTATCTGAAAACAAGTATATTATTTGTGCTCTTCCTGATGGTTACGCAAGTAGCTATCGGTCAGTCTTTTACGCTGCAAGGAAAGGTGTCTGATAAAGATGGAAACCCCATTGAATTGGCGTCCGTGATGGTTGTTTCGCAAGGAAAGTTGGCTATGACGAACCTAAAAGGCGAATTTCACATGCTGTTACACAGCGAGGATTCGGTGAAAGTACGCTTTTCGATGATTGGTTATAAGAGTAAGGAGCGGGTGCTCCGACGCCCACAAGGGAAGCAGACTATGCTCGTTCAGCTTCTTGATGACAATGAGATGCAGGAGGTGGTAGTAGAGGGTAAGACCAAGCAACACGGTACGACCGAGGAACTCGACGTCGATAAGGTGAAGCAGGGACCCTCTGCTTCGGGTAATGCAGTCGAAGAGATGGTGCAGACGCAAGCGGGTGTCTCCACTCATTCCGAGCTCTCCTCGCAATACAATGTGCGTGGTGGTACGTTCGACGAGAACTCTGTTTATATCAATAACATTGAGGTCTATCGCCCCTTCCTGGTACGTAGTGGGCAACAGGAAGGCTTGTCTATCATAAATCCTGACATGGTTCAGAGTGTCGGCTTCTCAACTGGTGGCTTTGAAGCAAAGTATGGTGACAAGATGAGTTCAGCCCTCGACATCACTTACAAGCGTCCGAAACGAACAGAGGCGAGCCTCACTGCCTCCTTGCTTGGAGCCAGTGCGTACCTTGGAATAGCGTCAAAGAAGTTCACTTGGACTAATGGTGTGCGTTATAAAACGAACCGTTATCTACTCGGATCGTTGCAGACTAAGGGTGAATATAAGCCCTCGTTCTTGGATTATCAAACCTATTTTTCATGGCAGCCCAGCAAGCGTTGGCAGATAGACTTTATAGGAAATATATCGGACAATCACTATAACTTCCAACCAGAAGACCGTGAAACGAACTTCGGGACACTGCAGAATGTGAAGAAGTTCCGTGTTTACTTCGATGGACAAGAGAAGGATCTCTTCCGCACTTACTTTGGTTCTCTCTCCATCACACGCCATCTCTCACCTCGAACAGACGTATCACTCTTGGCGTCGGCATTCTCAACAAGGGAGCAGGAACGCTATGATATACAGGGACAATACTGGCTTACGCAGACCGAGACATCGGAGAATCTGGGTGTGGGAACCTATATGCAGCACTCGCGCGACTACCTGAATGCGAATGTGAAGAGCCTCAAATTGATGTTACAACATCGAATGGGTAAGCATAAGATAGAGGGTGGTGTGACCTATAAGGTGGAGCAGGTTAAGGAGAACTCAGCCGAGTATGAGTATCGTGATTCGGCTGGTTATAATGTGCCACATACTGGTCGGGACCTTCGCATGATATATGCCCTTCGTGCGAAGAACGAGCTGAATGCTAAGCGAATAGAGTCGTATCTGCAAGACACATGGAACTTCCAAACACGTGATTCAGTGCCAACGCTCTTCACATTCAACTATGGTGTGCGTTTTGCCCATTGGTCGTTTAATGGCGAGAGCATCGTTTCCCCACGTGCTTCCCTTACCATTACTCCTGGCAAGAATCGCAATCTTAGCTTCCGAATAGCAGGTGGTTTGTATTATCAAGCACCGTTCTATAAGGAACTGCGAGACACTTCCATGATCAATGGTGTTACCTATGCAACCTTGAACGAAAGCATCCGTTCGCAGCGATCCATCCATGCCTTGGCATCAATGTCCTATCGTTTTGAGATGATGGGCAGACCGTTTAAGTTCACAGCCGAAGCCTATTACAAAGCCTTGTCACAGCTCGTACCTTATTCAGTAGACAATGTGAAGGTCACATACTACGGCGATCAGCAAGCCACGGGACATGCAACAGGATTAGATCTAAAGCTCTTTGGCGAGTTTGTTCCTGGTACTGATTCATGGTTGACACTAAGTGTTATGAACACAAGAATGCGTCTGAACGGAAAGAGCATACCGCTCCCGACCGATCAACGATATGCACTGAATCTATACTTCACAGACTATTTCCCGGGTACGACGAGATGGCGTATGTCACTCAAGTTAGCCTATGCGGACGGTCTTCCTTTCGCAACTCCTCACCAAGAATTAGAGAACAACTCCTTCCGAGCACCAGCCTATAAGCGGGCGGATATAGGTATGAGTTACCGTCTACTAGACAATCATGATGGTAGTAGAAACACGATATTCAAGAACGTTTGGATTGGGCTTGATTGCCTTAACCTATTCGGTATCAACAACGTTAACTCATACTATTGGGTGACCGACATAGCCGGTCAGCAATATGCCGTACCGAACTTTCTTACGGGTCGCCAGATTAATGGTAGGGTGACAGTAGAGTTTTAGTTCTCATATTCCGTAGGGTCTTCAACCCCTGCATCAGCGAATGCCTCTTTGCGTTCCACACATGTTCCACACTTTCCACAGTGTATCTCTGAACCCTTATAACAGCTCCATGTCTTGGCGTAATCAATGCCTAGAGCAGTGCCACGGCGCACGATGTCAGCCTTAGAAATGTTCGTGTAAGGAGCTTCGACACGCACATCAACGAAGGTGCCAGCCGATGTCGCCTTATCCATGGCATCGATGAACTCGGGTCGACAATCAGGGTAGATCGTGTGGTCGCCACCATGATTTGCAATATAAACACGCTTTAGTTCGTGGCTTTCCGCTATACCAGTAGCAATTGCCAACATGATTCCGTTGCGGAAAGGAACCACTGTCGACTTCATGTTCTCCTCCTCATAATGCCCCTCGGGGATGGCTTCTGCACCTTCAAGTAGCGAACTCTTGAAGTACTGGTGCATGAACGTTAAGGGTATAGTTATGTGTGGTATGCCCAGCTTCTGACAGTGGTATTCAGCATAAGGTAACTCCTTCTTGCTATGGTTCTGACCGTAATCAAACGATATAGCTAAGGCTATTGTCTCCGCCTTGTCATATAATAATGTGATGGAATCAAGGCCTCCACTGACGATAATAACAGAATCTTTCATATCCAACGAATTAATCAATAACAATACAGCTCAGTGCTAACTGCGCTTTACAAAATACCCGATTAAGGGTAAACCATACGTGCAAAATTACAAAAAAGATACTAATCTCTTCCCTAATTCATCGAAAAGTAGTATTTTTGCGGTAGGTTAGTAATCACATTAAAAAGTATATATAAAGAGATGAAAATTAATGATTTCAACTTCGCCGGACATAAGGCTATCGTCCGCGTAGACTTCAATGTGCCATTAGATGAGCATGGACATGTAACAGACGACACACGTATCCGTGGTGCTCTTCCTACCTTGAAGAAGGTGTTGGAGGATGGTGGTGCCCTCATCATGATGAGCCACATGGGTAAACCAAAGGGTAAGGTTAAACCTGAACTATCATTGAGTCAGATCGTTAAGAACGTTAGCGATGCCCTAGGAGTTGATGTTAAGTTCGCTAAGGACGCTGGTAATGCTGATGCAGAGGCAGCTGCCTTGAAGCCAGGTGAGGCTCTCTTGTTGGAGAACTTACGCTACTATCCAGAAGAGGAAGGTAAGCCAGTAGGTGTTGAAAAGGGCACTCCTGAGTATGACGCAGCCAAGGCTGAGATGAAAGAACGCCAGCAGAACTTTGCAAAGAAACTTGCTTCTTACGCTGACGTGTACGTTAATGACGCCTTTGGAACAGCCCATCGCAAGCACGCATCAACAGCTGTTATCGCTGATTACTTCGATGCTGACCATAAGATGTTGGGCTTCCTTATGGAGAAGGAAGTTACTGCCATCGATAATGTCCTACGTAATGCTAAGCACCCATTCACAGCCATCATCGGTGGTTCAAAGGTAAGTTCTAAGCTCGGAGTAATCAAGAACCTCCTTGACAAAGTGGACAATCTTATCATAGGCGGAGGTATGGGTTACACCTTTATCAAGGCTCAGGGCGGTAAGATCGGTAAGTCTCTTCACGAGGATGACCTTATGCCAGAGGCATTGAATGTGATAGCTGCTGCGAAGGAGAAGGGCGTTAACCTCTCATTGTCAGTGGCTACTGTTTGTGGCAAAGAGTTCTCTAATGACACTGAACGTAAGGTGTTCCCAATCGATCAGATACCTGATGAGTGGGAGGGAATGGACGCTTCTGAAGAGAGCATTGAGGCTTGGAAGAAGATCATCCTAAGCTCTAAGACCATCCTTTGGAACGGTCCTGTAGGTGTGTTCGAGTTGGAGAACTTTGCTAAAGGAACAGGCGAGATCGCTAAGACCGTAGCACAGGCAACACAAGAGAACGGTGCTTACTCACTTGTTGGTGGTGGTGACTCTGTAGCCGCAGTCAATAAGTTTGGACTTGCAGATAAGGTTTCTTACGTATCTACAGGTGGTGGTGCTATGCTCGAGGCAATCGAGGGTAAGGTACTTCCAGGAGTAGCTGCAATCAATAAGTAAGCGCATTGCTTGCACTTAGATATATAAGCCGTCGTTCCGTAGGGGGCGACGGCTTTTTTGCTAAATGACCCCTTCAACCTAAATAATGAGTATTAAGAACCTAATAATGAGTAGTTTATCGTTACTATCGGGACTATCTGCAAATGCGTTCACAACCGATAGTTTGACACAGATGAAAGGATTTCCTACGACCGAAACGGGTATCGAACAAGGTGTATCAGCCTGTTTCGCAGGACATATAGGAGCGTATATTGTGATGGCAGGAGGCTGCAATTTCCCTGTTAACACGCTCGCTCCCGACAGCAAGAAGAAGTTTTATAAAGGTATATACAGCGCACGTTCCACCACAGGCGACCAACTGACATGGACACAGATAGGCTCCCTGCCCGAGCCAATAGCTTATGGTGTTGCCGTGTCATGTGCGGACGGAATGATCATAGCAGGCGGTCAGAACGAGAGCGGAAGCAAGCATGGTGTCTATCGCATTACGCACGCTAAGGATGGTCAAGCACGTGTGACAGCCCTCCCCTCTATGCCTTGCAAGGTGGATAATATGGCTGGCGCACTCGTCGGTCGACACCTATATATCGTTGGCGGAATGGTAGATGGAAAGGCAAGCAATCGTGTGTTATGCCTCGACTTAGACCATATCAACCGTGGATGGAAGGACATCCAACCCTTCCCCGGGCTACCTCGTGTACAGCCGATAGCCGGTTCTTTAGGCGAAAGAAAGCTCTGTCTTTTCGGTGGATTTGCCCCTGCTACAAGCGAGAAAGAGGCACAGTTGGCTATGGATGGCTATCTCTTTGATGAAGATAGCGGCACTTGGAAAAACCTTGATAGCCCTAAGGATGAGGCTGGCGAAGACCTCTTTGTGGGTGGCGGAGCAGCTATCAACATAGCAACTGACCATCTCCTGGTCACGGGCGGAGTAAACAAAGACATCTTCCTAGCGGCTGTCAATCATCCACAACCCGACTATCTCTCTCACCCGATAGCGTGGTATCAGTTCAACCCTTACACCTTATTATATAATGAGGGTGGTTGGCAAGTATTGTCGAAACATACGGAAACAGCACGTGCGGGTGCTGCTATGGTTAAAACCGATGATGGTGTCTTTGTCATCGGAGGTGAGTTAAAACCCCGTGTAAGGAGTAATCAGATTGTAAAATACCCCGAACAAGCTCCTCACAAACGTGAGATAAAATAACAAACAGCGGTAAAAACCTATCAATGAAGAAGTATTATCCCTGGGTGCTTGTCGCCCTCTTATGGTTCGTAGCACTCTTGAATTACATGGATCGACAGATGTTGTCCACCATGCAAGAGGCTATGAAAGCCGATATCAGTGAGTTAAATCAAGCCGAAGCATTCGGAGCTTTGATGGCAGTCTTCCTTTGGATCTATGGCATTGTAAGCCCCTTTGCAGGTATTATAGCCGACAGGATGAGCCGTAAGTGGCTCGTTGTCGGTAGCATATTCGTATGGTCTGCGGTCACATTCCTTATGGGTTACGCTCACAACTTCACGCAGCTTTACTGGCTAAGAGCCTTTATGGGCATTAGTGAAGCACTCTATATCCCTTCCGCCCTGTCGTTAATTGCCGACTGGCATGAGGGTAAGTCGCGCTCACTGGCTATTGGAATCCACATGACCGGACTCTATGTTGGACAGGCGATAGGCGGCTTTGGTGCCACACTCGCAGCCATGCTCTCATGGAATGCGGCGTTCCATTGGTTCGGCGTCATCGGTGTTGTCTATTCAATCGTACTCCTTCTCTTACTCAAAGAGAATCCTAAACATTCGCAGAAACAGGCTACCACGACAGGAGAAAAGCCCTCACGCAATCCGTTCCGAGGTCTTTCTGTCGTCTTCTCAACGTGGGCATTCTGGGTAATATTGTTCTATTTCGCTGTACCTAGCCTCCCCGGATGGGCAACGAAGAACTGGTTACCAACGCTCTTCGCCGATAGTTTGAACATACCGATGGCTAGTGCGGGACCTATATCGACCATTACTATTGCCGTCTCATCCTTTGTTGGCGTCATTCTGGGAGGTATCCTCTCCGACAGATGGGTGCAGCGCAATATCCGTGGAAGAGTTTATACGAGTGCTATTGGGCTTGGTTTGACCGTCCCAGCATTGATACTCTTGGGCTTTGGACACAGTCTCGTCGCTGTCGTCGGAGCTGGTTTATGCTTCGGAGTGGGCTATGGTATCTTTGATGCGAACAATATGCCGATCCTTTGCCAGTTCATTTCTTCAAAGTACCGAAGCACTGCCTATGGTATAATGAACATGACGGGCGTCTTTGCCGGGGCTGCTGTTACACAAGTGTTAGGCAAGTGGACCGATGGAGGCAACCTCGGTTTGGGCTTTGCCCTATTAGGAGCTGTGGTGGTGCTAGCCCTCATCTTGCAGCTTTCTTGCCTACGACCAACCACTGACAATATGGAATAGTAATATATTAAAATATAGTTATGGAAAAGATTATTGGACTTATCGACGCACCATTCACACCCTTTCATGCGAATGGCGATGTCAATCTCGAACCTATCGAGAAGTATGCAGCTATGTTGCAGAAGAATGGTTTGAAAGGTGTATTCATCAATGGTTCTTCAGGCGAAGGATACATGCTTACGACCGAAGAACGTAAGCAATTAGCTGAGAAATGGGTGCAAGTTGCGCCCGAAGGGTTTAAGGTTATCGTACACGTGGGGAGCTGTTGTCTACGTGAGAGTGTAGAACTGGCGAAGCATGCCGAGCGCATTGGTGCATGGGGAATAGGCGCAATGGCACCTCCTTTCCCTAAGATAGGACGCATCGAGGAGTTGGTGAAGTATTGCGAAACCATCGCTTCGGCTGCCCCTTCCCTACCGTTCTATTATTATCACATCCCAGCCTTCAACGGAGCCTTCTTGCCCATGCTTGACTTGTTGAAAGCCGTTGATGGACGCATAGAAAACTTTGCTGGAATCAAGTACACCTTCGAGAGTCTCTATGAGTACAATCAGTGTCGTTTGTATAAGGAAGGCAAGTATGACATGCTTCATGGTCAAGACGAAACAATCCTCCCAAGCCTTGCTCAAGGTGGAGCACGTGGTGGCATTGGTGGTACAACGAACTATAACGGGCGCGAGCTGACGGGTATCATTGAGGCATGGAACGCTGGCGACATCGAGACAGCACGTGAGAAACAGAACTTCTCACAGGCAGTGATCAATGTTATCTGTCACTTCCGTGGTAACATCGTAGGCGGTAAGCGCATCATGAAACTGCTCGGTTTCGACCTCGGACCGAACCGTGTTCCCTTCCAAAACATGACCGATGACGAGGAAGCACGTATGCAGAAAGAACTCGAGGAGATTGGTTTCTTCGAGAGGTGTAATAGGTTTTGATAAAGGAACAACCAGCCTCACTCACGTCTACAACCAGCCTCACCCCCAACCCCTCTCCGAATGGAGAGGGGCGTGAATACTATTGTTTGCAGATGAAAGGGGCGTTTCTTCAATGTAAAGAGAGGCTCTTCTCGACATAAGGAAACGCCCTTCTCGATTGGAGAAGGGCGTTTCCTTTAATTCTAGAATATGATTACCTCTCTTCCTGCTAACCATCTTCTCCCATCCTACTAGTAGTATTCACTCCCCTCTCCATTCGAAGAGGGGGCGGGGGTGAGGCTGTAGATGGTCGGGGGTGAGGCTCTTCTTTATTTGCAAACATATGCCTTTTTAATAATGAAAAGATTATAGATTCGTTTTTTTTTCGTACTTTTGCAGTCGGATAATGATAGAAGAGTAATATCAAAGAAAGAGTTTTTTTAAGATTGTAATAAGAGTTAGAGCGAAAACAATTAACCATTATGAGCGAATCAAGTGATGGTATTCAGTTTAAGTGAAGGCTGTTTTTCGATTAGTAAAAGATTGTTTTTTGATTAGTAAGTAAATATTAATTATAGAGAAAGATGCACAAGATGAATTTTCTCCAACGTATTACCTGTGTTCTTATTCTGAACCTTTTATGCATTGGACCATTATGTCTTCCAGCTTCAGCACAGGACTTCGATGGTGCGAAGGTAACGCTTTCTTTGCAGGATGCAACAATAGAATCCTTTGCAAATGAGGTTGCTAAGCAAACGGGTCTAGTAGTGAAATTTGCTGACGAGGATGTTAAGTCGCTCAAAGGAGTAACCCTTTCCGTTCGCGACCAGTCAGTCACAAGTTTATTGGTGAGCCTCTCCAATCAACTGCCGTTTACTTATTCGGTTGATGGAAACACCCTCACCTTTGCCAAGAAGGTAGTTGCTCAACGCAAGGGAACCATCAAAGGTCAGGTTACTGACGCCGATGGCGAGCCAATCATTGGTGCCATTGTCCGCATGGAAGGCGTTAATGGAGGCTTCGTAACCGATATCAATGGTGAATACCAGATACAAACGGATCAGAAGGAGGCGCACCTTACGGTGTCCTACATCGGTTATAAGACCGTAACAAGGACTGTTAAGAATGGAGCAGCAGCCAATTTCACCTTGAGAGAGGACTCTAAAGAGATGCAGGAGGTTGTTGTTACGGGTTATCAAACTAAGAACAAGAACTCGTTTACGGGCTCTCAAGTAGCCGTGACACGCGATCAGTTGATGAATGTGGGTACGAAGAATGTGTTGCAAAGTATATCTTCCTTCGTGCCAGGTATGGTCATCGCCGATGATAACCTCAAGGGTTCTGACCCTAACAAGGTGGCAGATATCAATATTCGTGGGCGTGCCACCTTTGAGGGACAGGCTAATACTCCAGTCTATGTAGTCGATGGTGCACAGGTAACAGCAGAGTATGTTGCCGACATGGATATGAATGATATCGAGACAGTAACCGTCTTGAAGGATGCTTCAGCGTCTGCCCTTTATGGTGCGAAGGCGTCAGCTGGTGTGATCGTCATCACTACCAAGACCTTAAAAGGTGGTAAACTGAAGTTGAATTATAGTGGAACTGTTCGTTTGTCAACGCCAGACTTGCATGATTACCACCTCTTGAATGCTCGTCAGAAACTTGAGTATGAGCGTTTAGCAGGCTTGTTCACTGATACAGATCCAACCCGTCAGTACCAGTACGACCGCGACTATGCACGCATATATAACGATGTTCAGCGTGGAGTAGAGACCGATTGGCTATCGAAACCATTGCGTAATGCCTTCTCACAATCGCATAGCTTGAGTATAGATGGTGGTGATGAGCGTGCCAAATATAACCTTGGAGTACGTTATGGAAAGGACTCTGGAGTGATGAAAGGGTCTGATCGTACCCGCTTATCAACCAACTTCCGCCTCTCATATAACGTCTCGGGTAAGTTCTTCATATCGAATAATTCAACGTTAACATCGGTTACTAATCATGAATCACCGTATGGTGACTTCTCCGATTGGGTAAAGATGAACCCTTATGAAAACCCTTACGATGCCGATGGGCAGTTGCGTTCTTCGCTCTATCATGACCTTGCCAACCCCTTGTATGACGCTTCGTTAGGTAGTTACAACAAGTCGAATAACCTCGACTTCCTCAATACCACGAGTGTCCAATTATGGTTTGGTGATAAGGTACGATTGGATGGTGACTTCACAATCGACCGCAGTAAGCAAGACAGACGAGTGTTTACTTCACCTTTCTCATACAATGAGAAGATTTCAAAAGCAGTCAATCAGCGAGGCTCCTTATCGGATAACTGGACCAATACAACCACCTTCCAAGGTAAGGTAATGCTGTCTTATAACAACTACTTCTTCAAGAAGTTGTTCTTAACAGCTATGGGGGGTAGTAGTATGGAGTCGACTTCTACAGACGTAGCAGGCTATCGCTCCGTTGGATTCTACTCTGACCAGTTGGGTCATCCTGCCTTTGCTACCTCTTATGATACCAATAGTCACCCTAGTGGTTCAGATACAGAAACAAGAGGAGTAGGCTTCTTTGTGAATGCAAACACTATATGGGATAACAAGTACTTCCTCGATCTCATCTATCGTTATGAAGGCTCATCTCGATTCGGAAAGAACCAACGCTTTGCTCCATTCTGGAGTGTTGGAGGTGGTTGGAACATCCATAATGAGAAGTTCATGAAGGGTACTCCCATTCAATTACTCAAGTTGCGTGCTAGCATAGGATACCTTGGTAACATCAACTTCAACCCTTATCAGTCATTAACAACGTATAGTTACAACAGCTCTTACTTCTATGGTAAGGGTACAGGTGCCACACCTATTACTATAGGTAACCCTGACTTGAAGTGGGAACGCACGTTGAGTACGAATATCGGTGTCGACTTCACCGCTTTCCATGGGCGTATCGACCTCTCTGCCGACTACTATATCAAGAATACAGATAACCTGCTTTTGGATATTACGAAGGCACCATCAGTAGGTGTTTCTACCTCTCGTGAGAATATTGGAGAGGTTCAGAACACAGGTTTCGAACTTCGTGTTCGCACCTTCCCAATACAGACAAAGGACTGGCAATGGTCGCTTGGTTTCACCTATGCATATAATAAGAATAAGATTAAGAAGATAAGTAATGCGCTCCGTGCACTCAATGAGCAGAACCTCGCAAAGGGTGGTGTTGCACCACTTCCAGTATATGAGGAAGGTCAGTCATTGTCCGCTTTGAAGGTTGTACCATCCGCTGGTATCGATCCAGTAACAGGTCAGGAAATCTTCATCAAGCGTGATGGTAACTACACATTTACCTATGATCCGAATGACAAAGTCATCTTTGGTGATACGAACCCAATCGGTATCGGATCCATCAACTCCTACCTTACTTATAAACGATTTGCCCTTAGCTGCACCTTTCAATACTCATTTGGTGGGGCCTTGTATAACGAGACTCTCGCTACAAAGGTAGAGGGTGCTAACCCTAAGTATAACGCCGATGAGCGTGTACTTCAGGACAGATGGAAGACGCCAGGAACGGTTGCTAAGTACAAGCGAATTGATGATACGGCAACACCTTATCAAACATCTCGCTTCGTACAGATGAACAATTACCTGCGAATGAGCAGTTTGGCATTGTCTTACGAGGTTCCAACAGCATGGATACAGAAGTACGGCTTGAAACGTATGTACCTCGAGTTCCTCACCAATGACCTCTTCTATCTATCCTCAGCAAAGCGTGAGCGCGGTCTAAACTACCCTTACGATAGAAGTTTCGAGTTCTCTTTAAGATTCTCACTTTAATACGATTAGACAAGAAATGAATATGTTGACAAAATATATAGGGGCTGCGGTGGTACTTGCACTACTGACCTCTTGCAATGACTTCTTGGATGTTCAACCCAAAGGACAGAACACCGAAGACCAGATGTTTACGACTATCACGGGTTATGAAGATGCTATGTTTGGTGTTTATGGCAAGTTAGCTTCCTCCAACCTGTATGGTGAGAGCCTCTCATGGGGGCTTGTTGATAGACTCGGACAGGAGTTCGGTTATGATAACTCGCAGGATGTGAGCTATTATCTGAACCGTTACCAATATACCAACCAGCAGGCTCGTTTGCAGACAGATGCCATCTGGAAGAACATGTATAGTAATATCGCAAATGTCAACAACGTGTTGCGACACATGAATGATATCAGTAGTGCGCCTCAAGAGAGACGCCTCATACATGGTGAAGCATTGGGTTTGCGTGCCTTTATGCACTTCGATTTGGCTCGCTTATATTGTACTGACTATACCCGAAGTGACGCCAATACGTTAGGTTTACCATACGCAACTGAGTTCAATCTAAAGAACCGCTCGCGTTATAGTTTGCATGATACTTTCAAGTTAATCATTGGTGATTTGAATGCTGCCGACTCGCTATTGTCAGATGATAATAACGTCACTTACAATAACGTTTTACAGCGTGATTATCATCAAGACCGCGTCATCTTCTTCAATAAATATGCGGTGAAAGCAACGAAAGCACGCGTTTACTATGCTATGGGTAATAAGTCAGAAGCAGCCAAGTATGCACGTGAAGTCATCAATGCAACACAGAACTTTAAGCTGAACACAACGACTTCTATCGATTCAGTTATGCGTTTCCCAGCTAATAAAGAGATGATATTTGGCGTTTATGCAGCCGATCGTTCTGGTGCCATTCGTTCTGCTTTTCTGCGTGCAACAGGTGCTGGTACGTTTACTGAAGGGCGTCGTGATGCACGAAGTCTCTATGAGACAGACCACTTCACAGCCACTAGCTCCGATGCAAGATACAGCTCGTTCTTCAGAGAAAACACCTCTTCGGGTGCATCAACATTCTCTTTTATACGCTTCATACAGAACGATGCAGAGGCAAACAACAATACCCTCAAGGGCTTTGTACTGATTAGTCTGCCAGAGATGTACTATATCTTGAGTGAAAGTGTGTATGACACGGACAAGACAGAGGCTATTTCTCTGCTTAACGCAGTGAGGAAGAGTAGGGGACTTGGCGATGTTGACGCATCGAAAGTGAGCACACGTGACCTCTTCGAACAGGAGATGATGCGTGAACGTATGCGTGAGTTCCCTGGTATGGGACAGTCCTTCTATGCGTTAAAGCACTATAATCGTAGCTTTACTGACTTCCGCAACGTTGATACCTATCAGCCTTCTGATGCCATCTTCAACCTCCCTTGGCCTGATGTGGAGAATGAGTATGGTAACAAGGAAGTACACAAATTATAAAAGATAAGGGCTAATAAGGTCTTTGTGGGGCGAAGACTCTTTCGCTAACCACACTGACCAGCCCTCATACAAAGTATATTGATACAATCAACTAGAATTTAATAGATTATGTATAAGTCAATCATAAACTTCTTTGCCATTGGTGTTATTGCCTTGTCATGGCAGGCATGCTCTGGTATAGATTACGATGGGGAATATTCTAAAGAAGGTGATTTTGAAGGCAATAATCAGGTGTATTTTGCTTTGAAGAATACTTCTGACACCTTATATAATTACTCTTTTGGAACCGCACCAACTAGTGTGACACGTGATACGGTGGCTGTTACTGTAAAGCTCGCAGGCGTTAAAAAGTCCACAGCTCAGCACTTTAAGGTAGTCGTTGACCCTAGTAGTTCGGCTCAAGCAGGTGTACACTATGAGGCCTTGAATAGCGATCAGATTATTCCTGCCGATAGTCTTTCTGCAACGTTCCCAGTGGTGTTGTTGCGTCAAAACTTGAGTAGTACGCAGAATGATAACATACGAATTGTGTTGCGTTTAGAGGCTACCAACGATTTAGGAGTTCGTTTCCCGAATATGACCAAGCGTATTATCACCTTCGATAATGTACTCGAGAAGCCTTATTGGTGGGACTATCCAATAATGAAGGCAATGGGTCTTCCAGACTATACTCCAGCCAAGTATCGTATGTTGTTGTCGTATTATGACTCCGACCCAAGCCTGATTGTGAATGCAATTCGCAATCCTCGTCAACAGACGCAGCTGTATAGAAACATTCAGAAGGTTAAGGCTTATTTCCTAGCAAACCCTGAGTAACGATACAACTAATAGATAACAGTCACGGGACATGGTCCCTTCATGGAATAAGAAAGCTACAAGTATGATAAGAAAATATTTATATGTATTGGCACTATCTGCCCTTACCTTCACCTCATGTATTAAGGATGACTCTACTGCGGGGGGCGACTCTGTATCGGTGATAAGTCTTCAGAATCCTCTTGAAAGTACTTACACATTGGATCAGAACGATACTCTTAAGATCAATCCAACCGTCTTGCAGACCAATGGAGACAAACCCCTTACTTACGAATGGGAGGTTAATCATAAGCTAGTATCGAACGATTCGAAGCTAGTCTACCCTTGTAAAAAGTCGGGAGAGTACAAAGCTCGCTTGCGTGTAAGCAATGGTCAGAACATTCAAATCTATGAGTTCAATGTCAATGTAGAGTATGCTTACACCAAGGGAATCTATCTCTTGGCTGATAACAACAATCAAACCATCTTGTCATACGTCCCAACTGATGATGTAAAGAAGTCCTTCAAGTTGGATGTATTGGCTGATAACAACCCTAATGTCAGCTTTGGTGCGCCACGCTCAATGGCTTTCAGTAGGACATTCGATAGTCAGAAGGCTAACATCTTGTTCCTTGCTGCAGGTAACCCATCGAAGATTTATCAGCTAGATGGCTATGAGATGATATCAATCTTCAATACTTCTGTTGGTGAGAAGGTCAATCAGTTAGTGGCAAGTTCGGATGATAGTCGACCCAAGGTGATGGCTATTACAGATCATAACCTCTATTCTCTTGATGTGAATTCAACCAATCTTCGAACACAGACATCACGTTTCAATGGTGCTGTCAGTGGTAACGTCACACTTGCCAATTACATGACTCCATGGTGGAGAGAGGACTTGTTCTATGCACATGGCGATGCTTACTTCGACAATTCACATGGTGCTCTTCTCACAATGGCGATTGAGAACACCTCTATACCAGCCGAGATCCTCAAGGGAACATTCTCTGGTGACACCTTGGTAGGTATGGCTAGCATTAATAGGCAGCGTCATCTCGCCCTCATCACATGCCAGAAGAGCACGGGAACATTCTATTTCAACTATATCAACCCAGGCTATTATTCGTCTGACGCAACCAAGCGCATTGCTGCAAATGTACTGTATCGTATAGCTATGCCAGCGTCAACAGGAATTGAAAATGGCTCTGTTGTGCGTTCAGCACGTAGTAAGAACATCGTTTACTACACGAAGGGTAACGCTGTATATGCACATAACGTCCTAGCGAACGGAACCTTTCCTACGGCTCCACTCATTAGTGTTGGCAATAGCACGGAGACGATAGTTGACATGGTATTCTCCGATGATGACAACCTTATATATATAGCAACTAACGACCCATCAAGCACTATGCAGGGTAGTCTTTATTGTTATGACGCACAGACAAATAGCCTACGTTGGTCGAAACAGCATATCACTAAGAGGATTGTGAAGGCACTATACAGAAACAAATAAACATTAATGATAATGAATATCTCACATTGGAAACCATTACTGGGAGGGGCTTTTGCGTTCCTCCTAGTATTGCATGGTACTGTAGTTAAGGCTGATGACAATAAGTCGAAGGACTCTTCTAAAGCCAAGAAGGAGACGAAGTACGATCGACTCTTTAAGGACAAGAAGACCGAGACAGCACGTAGTAAGTTCATCACTGTCTACAAGCAAGACAACAAAATCTACTTTGAATTACCGCGAACACTGCTTAAGAAGCAGATGATATTAGGTGGCACGATCACGTCAACGACCGACCCTACAACGGTGACAGTCGGTTCGACGAGTGCTAACCCAGTACTCTTTTATTTCGACATACAGGATAGCTCGGTGGTAATGAAGACCCCGAACAATGTTCTCTTTCAGTCGAATGCCTCCTCACCAGAGCTTTCTAGCGCCCTAGCACTCAACTATCGCGATGGTATCTGGCAGGGTTTTAACATCATGGCATATAACAATGACAGTACAGCAGTAGTCTTCGACGTTACCTCCTTACTAGGGAAACCAACCAACCTACTGCCTGTTATGCCAACACGTAATGGTAAGTATTCTATCAAGGCAACGCCTAAGTCTGAGCTTTCTTTTATACGAGGTATAAAGAGCTTTGATACTAACTTGTCCATTAATAACGACTTCTCCTATGGCGTTTCCACCTCTTTAATGTCTATGCCGGTAGGTGGTGAGCGTCCAACAACAGTAGGTGTAAGCTATAGCCTAGCCCTTGTTCCCGAGTCAGCTATGCGTCCTCGTATTATGGACTCACGCATTGGCGTTGATTATTCTGCTCGATTAGGAATACCCGTAGAAGGGGCTGGAACCAAGAAAATCTACTATTCTCACCGTTGGAATCTTGTGCCACGTGATAAGAAGGCATACGCTAAAGGCAAACTAAGTGAGCCTGTTCAGCCTATCCGCTTCTATCTTGATAACACCTTTCCAGAGGCTTGGAAGAAACCTATCAGAGAGGGTGTTCTTGCGTGGAACAAGGCTTTTGAGAAGATTGGATATCGAAATGCAATAGAGGTGGTAGACTTCCCTAAGGATCAAGAAGACTTCGACCCAGACAACGTGCAGTACTCTTGTATCAGATATATCCCTAGTGGTTCTTCATCCGAACCATCGAGTGACAAGTATGTAAACCCTAATACTGGAGAGATCATGAGTGCGTCAATGTTTATCTATTCTGACGTTGAACGCTCTCTGCATAAGCGTCGTTTGGTTGAGACAGGAGCTGTTGATCCATCAGTGAGAGGCAACCGCTTGAATGCAGCTCAGTTTGCTGAAGGGTTGAAGCTACTTGTGATGAGAGAAATGGGGAGTATGTTGGGATTGCAAGCTAACCCTGGTGCGTCATCTACTTACCCTACTGACTCTTTGCGTAATGCACGTTTCACCACAACCATGGGACTAACGCCATCGGTTATGGATGACGTCGATTATAATTATGTGGCACAACCCACAGACCATGGTGTACGCCTTGCTCAAACTGATTTAGGCATGTATGACTATTTCACCATTGATTGGAACTATCGTTACTTCGACCCTTCTACTGTCTCTATCAACGATGAGACAAAGACACTCGAGGCTTTCGTTGATAAGAAGATACAGAACCCTCGCTATCGTTTCTACGCTGAACGCAATGGCAAGTGGGATCCACGTGTGCAGCAAGGTGCGCTCGGCAATGACATGATTGAGACTGCCAACCTTGCCAACAAGAACTACTCTATTGTTGAATCGAACCTCTCTAAGTGGATAAAGAACGATGAGGACACACGAATCAAGGATCAGTTCTATCTCCAGATATCACAGAATCGATACGAAGTATTCAAACATGTGCTTAGTAACGTGGGTGGTATGTACCTTAACAACATGAAGGTTTCAAGTGGAATAGCGCAATATCAGGTCGTACCTAAGGAACTTCAGCGTCGCTCCATGCTGTGGTGTCTACAACAGGCAACCAACTTCACCAAGTATGCTAACCGCAACTACGAGCGCAAAGGGTTCTTATCTGTTAGCTACTATGACCAGTCTTTGGAGTTCCTAGGCTATGATTTGCTTGCAGCTAGGCTTCGTGTGGCTGTTACCTCTTACTTGAATCCAAACAGCTATACGCAGAAGGAGTACTTTGATGACCTCTATGATGGTATCTTCAAGAGCGTTGCTCAAATGCGCACACCCTCTCAGAGCGAGCGAGTTCTGCAACGCACATTCATGAATTATGCGCAGAATGTAGTCTCAAAAGCCACTGGTAATGGTGGTTCTGAGGGTGGCTCAGGCAGTCGTTCGGCGTTGAAAGATGACGACATGGGCGCTACACCAGGTTTTGGAGACCCTTCACAGAATCTCGCCCCAACAGTGGATATCACTGTAGCAGACAACTCTGAGCTTTATTTCTATAATTGTCTGGCTAAGTTAAAACCAGCTTTGGAGAAGTGCCTAAAGGCTAACTTGCCCTTAGAAGCACGCACCCACTATGAGATGTTGCTCTTCAAAGTGAACAAGACAATGGAGGTTAAGAAATGAGAAAACTATTCATTCCATATAAGAGAACGGCTGCCATCGGCTTACTAGCTGTTGGCTTGCTAAGTATCTCACTCTCGGCGCAGGCTTTCCCACTCTTTAAAAAGAAGAAGAAAGATACTAAGACAACCACAACTGTGGTGAAGAAAGATGCTTACGAGCGACTCCTTACAGAACAGAAGACCGACTCTGCCCGAGGTCCTTTCGTCTCTCTCTATCGAACGGAAGAGAAACTTTACGTCGAACTCCCCCCTTCTTCCCTCAATCGTGATATGTTGCTAGGGGCAACCATCTCGTCAGTATCTAGTCCGCAATATGCCGAATTAGGTACACGAGCAGGCTCTGTTTCTCATATCCGATTCGTTCAGAAGGATAGTTCTATCGTCATGCAGGCTGTCAATTCAGAGTTGCTTGATGCCTTACCAACGCCAATGGCAAAGGAAGCTGAGGCTACTAACTATCGTAACCTCGACCTCTATTCCTTCCCAATCAAGGCTCATAACAAGAAAACAGGTGGTATCGTCTTCGATGCCTCATCGTTCTTCTTGCGCGAAAGTAAGTATTTCCCCGTTATCGCCAAGATAGCCGGTCCTTACAGAGTGGATGCCGAATTGAAACCCGAATGGATAAAGGTTACTGCCTTAAAGTCCTTTGAGTCCAACGCATGTATTAAGATGGAACGTAACTACGTAGCCAACATGACGGGCAATAGTGGTAGTGTGGCAATCAGTAATCAACCGGTATCCATCGGTGTTGAATTTACATTAGCTCTATTGCCAGAGGATAAGATGACGCCTCGACTTAGCGATGTCCGACTAGGTTACTTCTTAACTCCTAAGGCAATAGTTAACGATGGACTCATAGAGCATGCGAGCTTTATTAATAGGTGGCGAGTAGAGCCGAAGGACCCTGCCGCATACTTTGCAGGGAAGCTCTCAGAGCCTAAGAAGCCGATTGTTTACTATATTGACAACAACTTCCCACCGCTTTGGAAGAAGGCAATTAGGAACTCCGTTCTGCGTTGGAACGCTGCTTTTGAACGCATAGGATTTAAGAATGTCATGCAGGTAAGGGACTTCCCAACGGATGACCCGAGCTTTGATCCAGATAATTTCAAGTATTCTTGCATACGTTACTTGCCTACTGCCACAGAGAATGCAATGGGTCCGTCATGGATTGATCCACGCACGGGTGAAATCATCACAGCCACTGTCTTGGTTTATAACGACGTGGTCAACGTCATTAATAGTTGGCGTTTTATCCAGACAGCACAGCTCGATCCAGCTGCTCGAACGCTCAATATGCCTGATAGCATACTAGAGGCTTCGCTCGAATATATCGTTGGTCACGAGGTGGGTCATACACTTGGATTAATGCACAATATGGCTGCATCAGCTGCTATACCTACTGACTCGTTACGCTCAGTGGACTTCACTCAGAAGTACGGCACCACAGCTTCTATCATGGACTATGCCCGTTTCAATTACGTTGCACAGCCTTCTGATAAGGGCGTATCGCTTACGCCACCTATTCTCGGCGTCTATGACAAGTATGCCATAGAGTGGGGTTATCGTGTATTCCCTAACTCTAAAGGCTTTCGTGACGATATTAAGCCTTTGCAGGAACTTGTGGCTCGACACGAAACCGACCCTATGTATCGTTATGGATTGCAACAGTCGCGTTATCGTTATGACCCAACTGCAATCGAGGAGGACCTTGGTAGCGATGCAATCAAGTCGAGTACCTATGGTTTGAAGAACCTTGAATACATCCTCCAGCACTTTGATGAGTGGATACCAGATGGTGAGGACGGGGCTAGAAAGGCGAAACTCTATCGTCAAATAGTGTCCCAGGCTTATGGTTACTCACGCAATGTTTATGCCTTGATAGGCGGTATCAAACTCTATCAAACGACCGAGTCTTCAGGGCTTCCACGCTATGAAGTCGTATCAAAGGAACGCCAACGTGCAGCTGCAATGTGGCTCTTGGAGGAGGCTCGAAAGTTCGGTAAACGAGGGATAACAAGTCTTGAAGATAGATTGCCACAGGTTAATTCGCATCCTTATAAGATGTTGGCAAGTGGCATACAAGAGATGGCTATGTCCGCAACAGCACGTTTGGCACTCAGTTACTATGCCGATTCCACATCCTATTCGCCCTTGGAATATAACGAGGATGTCTATAACAACGTATGGAAAAAGACAATCGCAGGTGACGAGTCACTCGATGATGACGATATTGCCATGGAGCGTTTATACGTGGAACGACTTAGGTCGAACGTTATGGAAGTGAAGCAGATGGGTAGGGTGCGCAGCCTTCGCAACGACAAAGAAGACGTGTCCTTCCTCGGTTTCGGAACGGGTTATGGCGATCCAGAAACGATGTGGACAGAGACCATCGACCGCACTGCTGAGTATGTGTTCCACTATGCGCAGAAGTTGAAAACACTCCTTGCTGAGCGTATCAAGACCACGAGTAACAGTACACTCAAGTCGCAATACGAATTGATGTATGCACGTGTTCAACGCTACATGAACGAATAAATCGTATAGAAGGAGAGCCTCACCCCCGTCAACAACAGGCTTACCACCAGTTCATCTACAGCCTCACCCCCAACCTATCTACAGCCTCACCCCCGTCCCCTCTCCGAATGGAGAGGGGCGTGAATACTGCTAGTAGGATGAGAGAGGATGGTTAGTGTGAATAGAGAGAATTGTATTTGGGAATCAAAGAAAAAGCCTCTGGGTAAGACATCCCCTCCTTTGGAGGGGCTTGGGGAGGCTTCTTTTTAAATTAAGAAAACGCCCTTCTCGATTGGAGAAGGGCGTTTCTTCGTTATGAAGAGAGCCTTTCTTCAATTTGACGAGACGCCCTCTTTATCTGCAAATAATAGTTTTCACTCCCCTCTCCATTCGGAGAGGGGCTGGGGGAGAGGCTGTTTCTCTCCCTTAAACAACAAATAAGTGTAGTAAACATGATTGACTTCTAGAAGATTTTTGTAACTTTGCTCTCAGATAAATAACAATCAAAAAGGATATAGATATATGCTTACATTAAAGCTTATAAGCGAAGAGACCGAGCGTGTCATCAAAGGATTGGAGAAGAAACACTTCTCTGGTGCACGTGAAGCAGTAGAGAAAGTATTGGAATATGACCGCTTGCGTCGTGAGACTCAGCAGAAACTTGACACCAATAAACAGCATCAGAACCAACTCTCAAAGCAGATTGGTCAACTGATGAAGGACGGTAAGAAGGATGAAGCTAACAATATAAAAGAAGAGGTGGCAGAGCTTAAATCGGCCGACAAAGCACTCCAGGAGATCATGGAGAATGCCCAGAAGGAGATGACCGAGGTGCTCTTAACCATTCCAAACATCCCTAACGACGATGTTCCAGAGGGCAAGGACGCTAACGACAACGTTGTTGTTAAGGAGGGCGGAACGAAGCCTAACCTCCCAGCTGACGCCCAATGCCACTGGGGTCTATTGAAGAAGTTCAACCTAGTTGACTTCGACTTAGGTGTGAAGATAACGGGTGCTGGCTTCCCATTGTACATCGGTAAGATGGCAAGATTCCAACGTGCTCTAGAGGCATTCTTCCTTGATGAGGCACGAAAAAGCGGCTATCTTGAGGTGCAACCACCATTGGTTGTTAATCAAGACTCCGGTCTTGGCACTGGTCAGTTGCCTGATAAAGAGGGTCAGATGTACCATGCTAACCTCGATGATCTATACTTGATTCCAACGGCAGAGGTGCCTGTTACCAACATATTCCGTGATGAGATTCTTGACGAGAAAGAGCTTCCTATTAAGCGTTGCGCTTACTCTGCTTGCTTCCGTCGAGAGGCTGGTAGCTATGGAAAAGACGTGCGTGGACTGAATCGTCTACACCAGTTTGATAAGGTGGAGATCGTGCGCATCGATAAGCCAGAACACTCTTATGAGTCATTGGATGAGATGTTGAACCATGTAGAAGGTTTATTGAAAAAGCTCGAATTACCCTATCACATCCTTCGTCTCTGCGGTGGCGATATGAGCTTCACATCGGCTATCTGCTATGATTTCGAGGTATGGAGTGCAGCCCAAGAACGCTGGTTGGAGGTGTCAAGTGTATCTAACTTCGAGAGTTACCAAGCGAATCGTTTGCATTGTCGTTACCGTCATGCAGAGGATAAGAAGATAGAGTTGTGCCACACACTGAATGGTTCGGCACTTGCTTTACCACGCATTGTTGCGGCAATCATAGAGAACAATCAAACCCCAGAGGGTATACGTGTTCCGAAGGTGCTCGTACCTTATTGCGGCTTTGAAATGCTCGACGATAAGATGGACTAAGCCTTAGCCCACTAATACGGAACAACGAACAAGACATAACCTAACAATCAACCTTTTAACAAAACTCATCCCTCGTGGATCTTAATCCCCCCTCTCCAAGCGGAGAGGGGACGTGGATGAGGCCTTTAGACTATGAACAAGATTATAAGCAAGAAGCAGTTTTCTGAGAAGGTGTTTTGTATTGAAGTAGAGGCACCACTCATAGCTCGTAGTTGTCGACCAGGCAACTTTATCATCGTACGTGTTGATCATCACAGTGAGAGAGTACCATACACCATTGCCAAAGCTGACGCCCAGAAGGGCACGTTGACAATGGTTATTCAAGAGGTGGGACGCTCTTCGACGAAGCTTTGCCAACTAGAGGTTGGAGATGAGATAGTCGATATTGTCGGTCCTTTGGGCACCCCTTCTCGCATTGAGAAATATGGTACAGTCGTATGTGCGGGAGGTGGTATTGGCATTGCAGCAATACTCCCCATCCTCACAGCTCTTAAGCAAGCTGGCAACAAGGTAATATCTGTTTTGGCTGGAAGAAGCAAGGAACTTGTTATCATGGTGGACGATGTTCGACAGTACTCAGACGAGGTGATCATCATGACGGATGATGGTTCTTATGGTGAGAAGGGCGTTGTCACGGTGGGAGTTGAGAAGGTGATTCAACGTGAGCATATCGATAAGGTGTTGGCGATTGGACCTCCTATTATGATGAAATTCACCTCGCTCTTGGCAAAGAAATACGGCATTCCAAACGATGTGTCACTGAATACTATCATGGTGGATGGCACTGGTATGTGTGGTGCTTGTCGATTGACTATCGGTGGAAAGACCAAGTTTGTCTGCATTGACGGACCAGAGTTTGACGGCGACTTAGTCGATTGGGACGAGATGTTTAAGCGTATGGGCACCTTCAAGGAGATTGAGGCTAAGGACATGGCAGTGCCTAATCCAGCTGATAAGAAGGATTCCGAGCATTCGAACTCGTCTATTAATAATGTAGGAGATGAGGCTTCTGTGGATAGTGCAAAATCATCTTCTATCGACAAAAACAACGTTTCCACCGATGATGCAAACGAATCCGAAGAGGTTTGGCGCAAGGCTCTTCGCAAGGAGTTGAAGCCTAAGGAGCGTACAGCCATCCCTCGTGTGCAGATGCCGGAACTTGATCCTGCCTATCGTGCAACGACTCGTTTGAAGGAAGTAAACATCGGTTTGACCCCCGAAATGGCTATGCAAGAGGCGAAGCGATGCCTCGATTGCCCGAAACCAACGTGTGTGGAAGGGTGCCCAGTGGGCATTCATATCCCCGACTTCATCAAACATATAGAGCATGGAGACTTCCTTCAGGCAGCCAGCATACTAAAAGAAACATCGGCATTGCCCGCTGTTTGCGGTCGTGTATGCCCACAGGAAAAGCAGTGCGAGAGCCGTTGTATCCATCTAAAGATGAATTCGCCCGCCGTAGCCATTGGTTATCTCGAGCGTTTCGCAGCCGACTATGAGCGTGAGAGTGGGCAGATGACCTTGCCAAAAGTAGCCCCCTCGACGGGTATCAAGGTAGCTGTTGTGGGTTCAGGACCATCTGGTTTGAGCTTTGCAGGCGATATGGTAAAGCGTGGATATGAGGTTTATGTGTTCGAAGCACTACATGAGATCGGTGGCGTACTCAAGTATGGTATCCCCGAGTTCCGCCTCCCTAACAGGATAGTAGATGTAGAGATTGAGAACCTCCGACGTATGGGTGTCCACTTCCAAACAGACACGATTGTGGGTAAGACTATCAGCATTGACGAATTGAAGGAGATGGGTTTTAAGGGCATATTTGTAGGTTCCGGAGCTGGCTTACCGAACTTTATGGGTATTGAAGGGGAGAACTCTATCAACATACTCTCTAGTAACGAATACCTCACGAGAGTAAACCTCATGGATGCAGCTAACCCCGAAACGGACACGCCACTCATAATAGGTAAGAGGGTTCTAGTTATAGGAGGAGGCAACACAGCGATGGACTCCTGCCGTACAGCTAAGCGTCTTGGGGCAGACGTGACATTGGTATACAGACGTTCAGAAGCAGAGATGCCTGCACGCCTGGAGGAGGTGAAACACGCCAAAGAAGAGGGTGTTCATTTCCTCACGTTACATAATCCTCAATCGTACAAAGCCGATGAGAAGGGTCGCGTCTGTGCTGCGGTATTGGATGTGATGAGGCTTGGTGAGCCTGATGCTAGTGGGCGTCGACGTCCAGAGGTAACGGGCGAGACGGTGACAGTGGAGTGCGATCAAGTGATTGTGGCAGTAGGAGTTTCACCGAACCCGTTGGTTCCGAAGTCTATTGAAGGGCTTGAGTTAGGTCGTAAGAACACGATAGTTGTCAGCGACCAGATGCAGAGTTCCCGTCCAGAGATATATGCTGGTGGTGACATTGTACGTGGTGGTGCGACTGTTATCCTCGCAATGGGCGATGGTAGAAGAGCCGCAGCTAGTATGGCAGAAAAGCTCTCTTTCAAATAAAGAACAGCCTCACCCCCAACCCCTCTACAGCCTCTCCCCCAACCCCTCTCCGAATGGAGAGGGGAGTGAAAACCATTGTTTGCAGATAAAGAAGAGCCTCACCCCCAGCCCCTCTCCGAATAGAGAGGGGAGTGAAAACTATTATTTGCAGATGAAGAAGAGCCTCACCCCCAGCCCCTCTCCGAATAGAGAGGGGAGTGAAAACTGTTAGTAGGATGAAAGAGAGTGGTAAGGGGGGATAGAGGTAATTGTATTTTGAAATTAAGGAAACACCCTTCTCAATTTGAAGAGGGCGTTTCTTTGCAATGAAAAGGGCGTCTCTTCACATCGAAGAAACGCCCTCTTTGTATTAAGAATGCCTTTTCCTAACCGGCTCCCGTTAGGCACTCCTCCCCTTTGGGGAGGCTGGGTGGGGTTATTCCATTCGGAGAGGGGGCGGGGGTGAGGCTTTAGAAAGGGCTTGATGAGGCTTTTACTCTGCAAGAATAAATTGCTCAATAACATGTGCAACCCCATCTTCTTCGTTGGATAAAGTTACGTAATCGGCTTCGGATTGAATGTCTTTTGCAGCGTTCGCCATAGCTACCCCGAGTCCTGCAAAGCGTATCATACTCAGGTCGTTATAGCCATCACCACAGGCGATAACCTCCTCTTTGGTGATACCGAGTGTAGTGATTAAGCGGTTGAGCGACTGCGCTTTGTCGATACCTAAGGGCACACACTCTAAGAAGTAATCGGCTGAACGATAGAGTTCCATCTGTCCTTTCAGTTGAGCAAGTAGACTTAACTCTAGTTGATGGAGCTTAGTTGGTTCGCCAACAATCAGACATTTATTAATAGGATAGACCAGTTGGCGGAGGAAGTCATCGTATTGAACGACGGGCATCTTATTGATGTGCGCCTCAATCTGTACATATTTATCATCCTTTTGAGTGGCTGCAATACCCTCACCTTGGTAAGTTAGAATCTGTAAACCAGCCTTCTTCGCCCCTTCATAGAGCATGGGAACGAGCTTCTCATCCAACTTCTGTTCAAATAAAACACGATTGTTCGTGCAGTCAATAATCTTTCCTCCGTTGTAAGCGAGGATGAATCCGCCATGAGTCTTTAGTTCCAACTCCTCAGCAAGAGGTATGATTCCGTAAGTGGGACGCCCCGATGCCAATACAATATGCACGCCCTTTGCCTGCGCTTGCATAAGAGCTTCCTTCGTTTTAGGCGTTATCTTCTTCTTATTATTCGTCAGTGTGCCATCGAGATCGAGCACAATCATCTTATACTTCATATATCCTTTACACTTAATCATTAGTCATTTGTATGCAAAGATACATATAAGTCGAGTCCAGGTAATAGTTAATTACGCAATTTAACACTTGCACTTCATTTAATAGCTATCATATCTTGGCTATCAGAAAATAATGTCGTACTTTTGCAAGTAACAATAGGTATTGACTTATTTCATTATTAAAACATAATTAATTATGGCAGTAGTAGATTACAAGAAATTAGGTCTCGTGAACACACGTGAGATGTTCAAGAGAGCAATCAAAGGCGGTTATGCAATCCCAGCATTCAACTTCAATAACCTTGAGCAGCTTCAGGCAATCATCAAGGCATCATCAGAACTAAAGTCACCAGTTATCCTTCAGGTATCTAAGGGTGCCCGCAAGTATGCTAACCAGACTTTACTTCGTTATCTTGCAGAGGGTGCTGTAGAGTACGCAAAGGAGTTGGGTTGCCATCATCCAGAGATTGTTCTTCACCTAGACCATGGTGATAGCTTCGAGACATGTAAGTCTTGTGTAGACTTCGGATTCTCTTCTGTAATGATTGATGGTTCTGCTCTTCCATACGAGGAGAATATCGCTTTGACAAAGAAGGTAGTAGAGTATGCACATCAGTTCGACGTAACTGTAGAGGCAGAACTTGGTGTTCTCGCTGGTGTTGAGGATGATGTTGTAGCTGAGGTATCACACTATACAAAGCCAGAAGAGGTTGTTGACTTCGCTACTCGCACTGGTTGTGACTCATTGGCTATCTCTATTGGTACTTCTCATGGTGCTTACAAGTTCACTCCAGAGCAGTGTACACGTGACCCGAAGACCGGTCGTTTGATTCCTCCTCCATTGGCTTTCGACGTTCTCGCAGCCATCGAGAAGCAGCTCCCAGGCTTCCCTATCGTTCTTCACGGCTCTTCTTCTGTTCCTCAGGAGTATGTTGACATCATCAACGAGCATGGTGGTAAGTTGCCAAACGCTGTTGGTATTCCTGAAGATCAGCTCCGTCAGGCAGCTAAGAGTGCTGTATGTAAGATCAACATCGACTCTGACTCACGTCTTGCATTTACTGCAGGTGTACGTCAGACATTCGATGAGCACCCAGAGTACTTCGACCCACGTCAGTACTGCGGAAAGGCTCGTGAGTACATGGAAGACCTTTACAAGCATAAGATCACAGATGTTCTTGGTTCTGACAACAAGCTCGTTAACTGCGATTAATCATTAGTTATCGATCTATACGAGATCACATAAAAGATAGCGGTAGTTCCCTTTGTTGGGTGCTACCGCTATTCTTTTATACGTTTGTTCATCCTCTTTGAGATGATTATAAAGCCCTTTAAAACATTCATCCCCACTTGGACTTGCCAAATGGGGATGACTTTTCACCTTATTATATAGTAACTTTTAATCGTCTAAATGTTGGAATGCTTTGGGGAGATAATTGATGATGTCACTTGCAATAAGACTTTCTTTGCCAAGTTCTTTAGCGGCAAGGTCGCCTGCAAGACCATGCAGATACATGCCAACCATGCAGGCATTCTGCTGATGATAACCACGTGCAAGAAGGGCGGTAATAATACCTGTGAGCACATCACCACTACCTGCTGTTGCCATTCCACTGTTACCCGTTGGATTGAAGATTACGTTTCCGTTGGGTAAGCAAAGTGCACTATTGTGACCTTTTAATATGATGTAAGCCTGCAAAGACTTAGCGAGTTCGCAGGTTCGATGTAGACGTTCATAGTCGGCATTAGCGGGTGATCCCGTTAGTCGATCAAGCTCTTTTGGATGTGGAGTCATGATGATTCCCTTTGGTAACTGCTGCATCCATGCACGATGACTGGCAAGAATATTCAAAGCATCAGCGTCCGCTACGATAGGACATTGTGCACGTCGAATCTGTGCAATCATCGCTATTGCAGTCGTTTCCTGGCGTCCCAAGCCTGGTCCGATACCTAATGCGTCGAAGCCATCAGTGTCTACTGCTTCTGTGAAAGCGGTCTCTTCATGATCCATCTGAAGTACTGCCTCGGGGACAGCTATCTGCATGATATCATAGTTCTTCTTCGGTGTGATGGCAGTTACCTTACCAACTCCACTACGCAAGCAAGCACGTGTGGCAAGGACTGCCGCACCTGACATTCCATAGCTTCCAGCAACGATAAGAGCATTACCCATGTTGCCTTTGTGAGCGAAGTCTTCGCGATGAAGGAGGCGAGAACGAATGTCATTCTCTTCGAGAACATAGTATTGTGCTTCCGTCTTTTGGATGTATTCGGGACTAAGTCGTATATCGAGAACTTTTAGTTTACCGATAAACTGCTGTGCATCTCCAAATAGGAAAGACAACTTCCGCTCGTGTAGTGTAAGTGTAAGATACGCATGGATGATATTCGCACGTACGTTATAAGTATTGTCCTCAGACATCAGTCCAGATGGTACATCAATACTTACGACCTTCGCAAGACTTTGATTGATGTACTTCACCAAAGATGCAAATCCACCCGCTAAAGGCTTGTTTAATCCTGAACCGAAGAGCCCATCAACAACAAGCATATCGGCTGTAAGCTCTGGAGGGTCAAACTTGGCAGTTACTTCAATGAGGTCTTTTGCATGCTTACCATCAAGCAAACGCTGTCGATTCAGTACACAATCATCAGATAGATGATTCGTGATATTGAAGAGATAAGTCTTAACTTTATACCCCTCATTTATCAGTAATCGAGCCACTGCAAGGGCGTCTCCACCATTGTTGCCAGGACCAGCAAAGACCACAACAGGCGTGTGAGTGGTCCATTCCTCAGTGATTGCATGAGTGATGGCTTTGGCTGCTCGCTCCATTAAGTCAATCGACTTGATGGGTTCATGCTCTATTGTATATCTGTCCAGTTCGTGTATCTGGGCGCTTGTAAATATCTTCATACTGATGGCAAATTTACAAAATAAATGCTAATCGGATATGTCTGTTTGCTATAAATTTCGTAATTTTGCGGAAAATAAAGATTTATATCATCATGAGTCGTGTAACTATTAAGGATAAAACGTTCGAGACATCCCTTCCCGAAAGAGAGATTCTAGAGAGAGTAAAGCAGGTAGCTAATCGTATTAATAAGGATTTTGAGGGAAAGACTCCGCTCTTTCTTGCGGTATTGAACGGCTCCTTCATGTATGCATCAGACTTAATGAAGAACATCACAATTCCATGTGAGATATCCTTCGTGAAGTTGGCATCTTATCAGGGAACAAGCTCTAGCGGAGCTATTAAAGAGGTGATAGGTCTTAACAATAATATTAGTGGTCGTGAGGTTATCATAGTAGAAGATATTGTTGACACAGGTGCTACTATGGAACGAATGCTAGAGACATTGAGAGCCCACAAGCCTGCTGGTCTTCACATTTGTACCTTATTGTTGAAGCCAGGTAAGCTCACAGTCCCATTGAATATAGAGTATGCAGCGTTTGAGATACCTAATGATTTTATTGTAGGTTATGGGCTCGACTATGACCAAGAGGGTCGTAATTTAAGAGATATTTATACGCTTGTAAAAGATTAAAGAATAATGAAGAATATTGTTATTTTTGGTGCGCCTGGTGCTGGAAAGGGTACTCAGAGCGACAAGATGATTGAGAAGTATGGTTTTGAACACATCTCTACTGGGGATGTACTTCGTAATGAAATCAAGAACGGAACAGAGTTAGGTAAGACTGCAAAGGGCTACATTGACAATGGTCAGCTTATACCAGATGAATTGATGGTAGACATCCTTGCAAGTGTTTATGATAGTTTTGGTAAAGAGCACAAGGGTGTTATCTTTGATGGTTTCCCACGTACAATTCCACAAGCGGAAGCACTGAAGAAGATGTTAGCAGAGCGTGGTCATAATGTTGCAGCAATGATTGAGTTGTTCGTACCAGAGGACGAGTTAATGAAGCGTTTGGTACTCCGTGGACAGCAAAGTGGTCGTTCTGATGACAATGAGGAGACAATCAAGAAGCGTCTTAATGTTTACCACACACAGACCTCTCCATTGATTGAATGGTATGAGGGTGAGGGTATTCATCATCATGTAGAAGGCTTAGGTTCTGTTGATGAGATATTCAATAGAATTGCAGAGGTTATAGAAGAACTATAATAACTAAGGCCTCCCCAAGCCCCTCCAAAGGAGGGGATGTTTAAGTTACCACTTGAGGTAATCAGACATCCCCTCCTTTGGAGGGGCTTGGGGAGGCTTCTCTTTAAATAGATACAATGGATAGTAACTTCGTAGACTATGTAAAGATTTACTGTCGATCAGGTAAGGGTGGAAGAGGCTCTATGCACCTTCGTCATGTGAAGTACAACCCTAATGGCGGCCCTGATGGTGGTGATGGAGGTAAAGGCGGGAGCGTTTATCTGCGTGGTAACCATAACTATTGGACATTGCTTCACTTGAAGTATCAGCGTCATGTCTACGCTGAACATGGAGGCAATGGAGGCCGTGATAAGTGCCACGGAACGGATGGTAAGGATGTTTATATTGATGTCCCATGTGGTACTGTGGTATATGATGCCGAGACAGGAAAGTATGTCTGCGATGTTATGCACGATGGGCAGACGGTGATGTTGTTGAAAGGTGGACGAGGAGGATTGGGCAATTTCCAATTCAGAACATCGACAAATCAGGCTCCACGTTACGCCCAACCGGGTGAGCCGATGCAGGAGATGACGGTCATACTAGAGCTTAAACTCTTAGCCGATGTGGGCCTTGTTGGATTCCCCAATGCCGGTAAGTCAACCTTGTTATCATCGCTTTCAAGTGCGAAACCAAAGATTGCCAATTACCCTTTCACTACAATGGAACCATCGTTGGGCATTGTTAGCTATCGTGATAATCAGAGTTTCGTAATGGCTGACATACCGGGTATTATCGAGGGAGCTAGCGAAGGAAAGGGACTCGGTTTGCGCTTCCTTCGTCATATTGAGCGCAACTCTCTCTTACTCTTTATGGTGCCTGGTGATACGGATGATATCAAGAAGGAATATGAGATTCTACTCAATGAACTAAGGCAATTCAACCCTGAGATGCTCGATAAACATCGTGTCTTGGCGGTTACGAAGTGCGACTTACTAGACGAGGAACTCATCGAAATGCTCAAAGAAACATTACCCGATGACCTCCCTGTAGTATTCATTTCGGCTGTAACTGGTCAAGGTATTGATGATTTAAAGGACGTTCTTTGGAAGGAACTAAACGCTGAAAGCAATAAGTTGCAAGACATAACTTCAGAGGACACACTCGTTCATCGCGATAAAGATATGAGTCGTTTCGCTGCGGAATTGGCTGCAGAAGATGCCGACATAGACGATGTTGAGGAGGTTGGTATCGATGAATTGGATGAGGTGGAAGACCTTGATGACTTTGAATATACCAATGATTAAGCCCGTATTACACTATTATGACATTGCCAAAGGGGTTGTTGCTTTCAGCACAACTCGGCATGGTGGTGTCAGCAAGGGACAGCTTGCTACGCTCAACATCAACCCTCATCGTGGGGATGAGCCTACTGCCGTTGCCACAAACTTACAAGCTGTAGCAACCGAGATAGGGGTTGAGGCGGATAGATTTGTGCGCCTTCATCAGATACACGAGACCCATTGTCTGACCGTAACAAGCGAGTTCTTCCAATTATCAAAGGCTCAACAAGCAGAAAAGGAAGAGGGAAAAGATGCCGTCATTACCGATTGTTGTAATGTTTGCATTGGTGTGCACACTGCCGATTGCGTACCTGTTCTCTTCTACGACCCCACTCATCACGCCATAGGAGCAGCCCATGCAGGATGGAGAGGGACGGTGCAGCGTATCGCACAACACACCTTGGAGCACATGATGGAGCAATATGATACGAAGCCAGCAGAGCTTAAAGTCGTTATTGGACCCTGCATATCTGAGAAGAACTTTGAGGTAGGGCAGGAGGTATATGACGCCTTCGCCACAGCGAACTTCCCGATGGATCGTATTGCAAAGAGGCACGAGAAATGGCATATAGACCTCCCTCTTTGCAACCAACTACAGCTTGAAAAGATGGGAGTTCCAGCCTCGAACATCCTTCAATCAGCTATTTGTACCTACGATAATGCCGATGACTTCTTCTCGGCACGAATCCTCAAAGAGGGTTTCGGAACCATTTATACGGGTATAGCTCTGCGCTAGTTTCTTCACTTCTAATGCTTAACAAGAATGAGGAAAATAGTCTTTATCTTCGTAATCAGTGCCTTGCTATTGTCCTGTACAGATAGCCGTCAAGGACAATTAAGCAAGGTCTTATTCCTATTGAATTGGTCGGGTCACTTCGATGACTATACACTAACGGAGACAGCAAGGTGCTCTTACAATTATGATAGCCTGTTGGCTAAGGTCGACACAGCCTTTTTGAAGCGTAGAAAGGCAGTTGCTTATCCGCTTGTTCAAGACTTGTTAGACAGCCTTTGCACCGATTCTCAACTCCTAACTTATACCCATCATCGTTATTCGCCCGTTGTTCGTCTCTCCGCATTGGACGCTTTGATAAGACGAAAGAACCCTCATGTGGAGCAGGTCTTATTGCAAACTTACAATGACACAACCATGATTAGTGTTGGTGGAGACGATTATTTCTGGGAGGAGGCAGTAGGGAGTATTGCCCTCCGACACGTGCAGCAAAGTCGTAAGAAAGGTGTAATTACGCTGCGCGACTCGCTGTATAACGATTCATTAGCACTATCCCAACCCATGTTAGCAACGTTCCGTTATATCAAACAACTACATTCTTCCCATTTGAAATAACGCCTAACATCCGTATTGCTGACATACTTTAATCACGGAACATACGGATGTGATAACTCCGCCCAACCTCCCCAAAGGGGAAAGGAAGAGCCTCACTCTCCAACCTCTCACCGAATGGGGAGGGGAGTGAAGATTGTGGCTTGCAAATGAAGAGAGGCTTTCTTCACATCAAAGAAAGCCTCCCTTTACATCAAAGAAACGCCTTCTTGCATTGCAAGAGAGCCTCTCTTGATGGGCTACTTATGGTCACATCAGTATTACCTTACTTCTCTTTATCGCATTTAAGTATGTTGGATGTAACTGATAGATAGTCTTGCAAGTTAAGACTAAGTATGTCCGTCTCCCACATCCCAGTACCAGTACGTTCCATTAGAACCGCTGGGTCGTGGATTATACACGTTGGTATAATTGGTTATACACGTTTGTAGAACTCGTTATACACGTCTGTATAATTGATTATACACACTTGTATAATTCCTTCTACACGCCTGTATAATCCAAAAGAGTAACGCTCTGAAGGGGGCAAGAGATACTTATGAGAGGCGATGGGAGATACTTAAAGGGATGTGCGGAGGGTGGTTTACACCTCGACACATCCCTTTAATCCTGTTGAAAGTAAGGTTTGTTATGCGCTAAGCCGACTTATGCTATCAGCCATTTGTCTATACATCTCTTCTCAAGCGAGAAGTTAACACCAATCTTGAAGAGCTGTCGCTTGTCCATTGCAAAGGGTTGAGCATAACCTTTCTCTTCGATTTGCTGTAGTGCAACATCAGCCGAACCATCAAGTTTAAACTCGACAATATAGATGTAATCATTCGTCTCAATCGTCAAGTCCATACGCCCATTACTGGTCGTGCGTTCCACCTTTGTATAGAATCCCATCATCTTTGCTATAAGATAGAAAGCGTTTTGGAAGTATAGTTCCGAGTTCCCCACAATCTTATAATCAGTATCTGCAAAGAGTGTTGCCATGCGTTGCATGAAGTCTTCTGGACGTCCCGAACGAAGGTCACGCACGAACTCGCCCATTGAAAAAGGCGTCTCTGGATTGCGCAAACCAGTGTAATAAGGCAGCAAGAAACGTGTGAATCCCTCCTCAACTTCCTTATTAGGAAAGCCCAAGCGATACTCTCCGAACTCCTCATCAAAGCTCTTAATGGTGAGGTAACCACTCTGATAAAGGACGGGAATAGGGTTGTTTGAAGCCGTATCAATACAGTTGAGAACATCCGCAGTTGACACCTCCTTCGTCAAGTTGGGCAGCCTGTAATTGTCCTGTTTCAGCAACTCCACGAGGTAAGTTGGTGTACCCGTTTCAAACCAATAACTACCGAATTGGAGTCGTTTAAAGGTGTTTAGCAAACTAAAAGGATTATAGATTCCAATGCCATTCTCCACGAAGTGATAGCCATCATATCGTTCTTTTAATCGGCAAAGTGCCTCTTCCACGGATAGTTTATACTTAGTGGCAAGTTGCTTGATAGGCTCTGCGAAGATAGTTTCTAACTCATCTTGCGTAACGCCACAAAGTGCTTGGTACTCCTCATCCATTGATAGATCTTGCAGGTTGTTGAGGTCGCTAAAGACGCTAACCTTGCCGAACTTCGTTACACCAGTGAGTAAGGCGAAGCGGATGTAGCGGTCTTGTGACTTCAAAGCACCATAGACAGACTTCAATAAACCACGATAGTCAGCCTGCAACTCATTGTTCCCTATGGCTTGCAAGAGCGGTTTGTCATACTCATCCACTAGGATAACTACCTGCTTACCAGTCTTCTTATAGGCTCGTTCTATTACTCCTGAGAAGCGTAATGATAGTGTTGTCTCTTGTTCGTAACTCCCATATAGCTCCTCCCACCTCGATATGTTCCAATCAAGAATAGCCTCAAGTTTCTGGGTATCATCATACTTCTGACTATTCAAGTCGAGGTGTAGAACAGGGTAACTAGCCCATTCCTTCTCCAAAGAGTCAATGGCTAAGCCTGCGAAGAGTTCCTTCTTTCCAGAGAAGTAAGCCTCTAAGGTTGATACGAGAAGACTCTTACCAAAGCGGCGCGGACGGCTTAGGAAGTAGTAACTTCCTTGTGTTACAAGTTGATAAACCATGTCTGTTTTATCAATATAAGTTAGTCCACTCTTCCTTATCTTCTCGAAACTCTGTAATCCAATTGGGTACTTCATCTTCAGCCTCCTTACTCTTTTTATAATGCTAAAAGGACTTACCTAAGTCGCAGAGAAAAGCCTATTACTTGTGGCGATTGGCTCTTTGCTGGCGGTACTTAGCCTTTTGCTTAGCACTGCCAGAGCCGTGTGCACCAGTAATATACTTCTTCTTCTTGGCTTTAGTCTTTACTTTCCCATCATCATTCTTGGGCTTTGATGCACCTCGGAAGACCATTCCTCCTTCTATAATATCATCTATCTCGCTCATACAAAATCGATTTAATGATGGAATAAACGTACTCCTGTGAATGCCATTGCGATACCATATTTATCGCAAGTATCGATGACATGGTCGTCACGAATGCTGCCACCAGCCTGCGCAATATACTCCACTCCACTCTTGTGGGCACGTTCGATGTTGTCACCGAAGGGGAAGAAAGCATCCGAACCGAGTGCTACTCCTGTGTTCTTAGCAATCCATTCCTTGCGTTCCTCACGTGTGAGAGGCTCTGGGCGAGTGGTAAAGAACAGTTGCCAAACCCCTTCTTGCAATACGTCCTCATACTCATCTGAGATGTAAACATTGATGGTGTTATCACGATCGGCACGACGAATACCCTCCTTGAAAGGTAGGTTCATTACCTTTGGACATTGACGCAACCACCACTCATCAGCCTTATTACCAGCCAAACGAGTGCAGTGAATACGACTTTGCTGACCGGCTCCGATACCGATAGCCTGCCCATCCTTCACATAGCAAACAGAGTTACTTTGTGTGTACTTCAGTGTGATGAGCGAGATAATAAGGTCGCGTTTTGCCTCTTCGGTGAACGTTTTATTCTTTGTAGGGATATTCTCGAAGAGCGCAGGATCATCTAGTTTCACCTCGTTCCTGCCCTGTTCAAAGGTAATACCAAACACTTGCTTGTGCTCGATAGGGGCTGGAGTGTAATTCGGATCAATCTTTATAACGTTGTAACCACCCTTGCGTTTCGCCTTGAGAATGTCTAGTGCTTCAGGTGTAAAGTCAGGTGCAATCACACCATCACTCACCTCACGTTTGATGAGCAAAGCCGTTTCCTTGTCACAAGTATCACTAAGTGCACAGAAGTCGCCATACGAACACATACGGTCGGCGCCACGTGCTCTTGCGTATGCACTAGCCAATGGTGTCAACTCGAAGTCGACGTCATCAACGAAGTAAATCTTCCTTAGTGTGTCACTAAGAGGCAGTCCTACGGCAGCACCAGCAGGGCTAACATGTTTGAACGAAGCTGCTGCGGGCAGTCCAGTAGCAGCCTTTAATTCCTTAACGAGTTGCCAACTATTAAGCGCATCGAGGAAGTTTATGTATCCTGGACGCCCACTAAGAACAGTGATAGGGAGTTCGCCTTCCTCCATATAAATACGTGAAGGCGTTTGGTTCGGATTGCATCCGTACTTAAGAGCTAATTCTTTCATATAACTTATGTGGTATATGTGATTGGTGCTACAAAGGTAGCGAAAAATAATTGAAAAGCCCTTTCTCCTTCGTTGTTATTCGATAAAAATCACTGCTATGCTTTGTTCCTTTTATAGAAAAATAGTAATTTTACAGCCGTAAATAACAGTATTAACAGATGGAGAATAGGGATGTTAGCGTTGCTCCTGATAACTTCTTTAACGTCTCTAACTCCTTTTTAAATCTTAAAGACATGCACGCATTACACACAGACAAGGCTCCTGCAGCCGTTGGACCTTACAGTCAGGCAATCGAAGCCAATGGTTTCATCTTTGCATCTGGTCAGCTTCCTATCGATCCAGCTACCAACGCTTTCGCAGAAGGAGGTGTGAAGGAACAGACTCGCCAATCAATTACTAATGCACAAAACGTACTGGCGTCAGCTGGTGTTGACCTATCTCATGTTGTGAAGACAACCGTTTTCCTTTCTGATATGGATAACTTTGCAGCGATGAACGAAGTATATGCCGAGTTCTTCAAAGAGCCTTATCCAGCACGTTCGGCAGTAGCTGTTAAAACCTTACCAAAGGGTGCCTTGGTGGAAGTTGAGTGTATTGCTGTAAAGTAAACATAGCCTCTCCCCCAGCCCCTCTCCGAATGGAATAACCCCACCTAACCTCCCCCAAGGGGAGGAATACCTAACGGGAGCAGGTGAGAAGAAGCCTCACCCCCAACCCCTCTCCGAATAGAGAGGGGAGTGAAAGCTACTATTTGCAGATGAAGGAGGCGTCTCTTTGATGTAAGGAAAGGCTCTCTTGAATAGGACGAAACGCCCTTCTCAAATGGAGAAGGGCGTTTCCTTCTTTTTACTCTTTCGTTATTACGATTCGTGTTTCTATGTTCCTCTGTCTTAATAATATGTCATTCAAACAATATGTCGTTGTGTTGTTATGTCTTTAAAACTATGTCCTCCGTCTTAATAATATGTCATTCAAATAATATGTTCTTATGTTCTTATGTCTTTAAAATATGTTCCTCTGTCAGAGGCAACTAATCTATAAAAAAGCATAAAAGACCCGAATTATATCCAACTAGATTTTGTTTTCTATATAATTATATGTACCTTTGCACGCCGTATCGACTTAGGATAACGGGAAAAGCTATTATTTTTAGGAGGAACTAATAGATCATTAAAGGAGGAAATAATAATTATTCATGAGACAACTTAAGATTTCTAAGAGTATCACGAACCGTTCCAGCGAGGCTTTAGACAAGTATCTTGTTGAGATAGGACGTGAGCCGATGATTACAGTTGATGAGGAGATTGAACTCGCACAAGAGATTCATAAGGGTGGACGAAAGGGCGAACGCGCAAAGGAGAAGCTGATAAAAGCCAACCTTAGGTTCGTTGTTTCTGTGGCAAAGCAGTATCAGCACCAAGGTCTCTCACTAACCGATCTTATCGACGAGGGCAATATTGGTTTGGTAAAAGCAGCCGAGAAGTTCGATGAAACTCGTGGTTTTAAGTTCATTTCATACGCTGTGTGGTGGATTCGTCAGAGCATTCTGCAAGCCATCGCAGAGCAGAGTCGTATTGTGCGATTGCCTCTTAACCAGGTTGGTGCTATATCAAAAATCAACCAGGTAACGAATGAGTTTGTGCAAAAACACAATCGTCGTCCCTCAATCCATGAGCTTGCTGAGCTTACAGGTATTGATGAGGCACGTATTCGTCAGAGCCAGAGTGCGGACAACCACCACATGAGTATTGATGCACCATTTAGTGATGACGATGATAACTCCATGAGTGATATGCTCTCTTCTGGTGATGATTCTCGTACGGACAAGGGCGTTGATTTTGAGTCAATGTCAGATGATTTGCGTGCCGTTCTACAGAATACTCTGAAGGACAGAGAGATTAAGATCGTCACAGAATGCTTCGGTATCGGTTGTCAGGAGAAGGGTTTAGAGGAGATAGGAACCGAGATGGGACTTACTCGTGAGCGTGTTCGTCAGATCCGAGAGAAGGCTATTGAGAAGATACGTGAGAGTGGTAATGCCCGTGTGTTGATGAAGTATCTAGGTTAAAGAAGCGTTCCCTCGCAATGAGGAGAAAGATATAAGCAAAAGAGAAAAGCCCTACAACGATTGTTGTAGGGCTTTTTTAGTTGTTGATAAAAGGAGTTTATCTTTTCCCCAATACTCCTATTTGATTTTGAGGAGGGTAAATGTTGTTGATGAAAGATTAATTACCAGAGGGCAACCTTACCAATCGTCCCCATGTCTAGAGATATTGGTATATTCATTGCCTTAAATACTTTTGCAAGCGTACTAAACGTTATGCTTTTGCCTTTCTCTAGTCTGGAGATTTGTGCCTTTTGCACACCTACGCGATGACCAAGCTCTTCTTGCGTTAGATTTTGAGCTTTTCTAGCTATTTTGATAGCCTCTCCAATCTTATACGCCTGCACTGCCTCTGCTACATCTTTCTCAAATGCATCTCGTTCTGGAGTACCTTTTTTGCCTAATAACTCGTCTTGTACTATATCAAAGTCTTTTAGTTTCATCATCTTGTCTTTGTTTTCTTATTATTAAAATATTCCTGTCTTAGTCTCTCTGCCTTGGTGATTTCTTTAAGAGGAGTCTTCTGTGTCTTTTTTATAATACCATGAGTTGCAATAATTAAAGTCTCTTCTTCTTTATCCCAAAAGGCGAATAAGCGATAAGCGAGTTTGTTATATAGTGTTCGAAACTCCCATATCTCTGAGTTTTCTAACTTCTTGAAGAGCTCTTTATTACGTTCTCCTTCTTGGATACGGCGTATGTTATACATCATTTTCCGCCTTGCCATAACAGGGAGTGAATATAGAAACTCTTCTGCTTCTTGTGATAAAAAGAGTTTGAAATAATCGTTCATATTCAGGTTATTTGATGCTACAAAGATAATAAAAGTTTCTTATATAGGAAACTTGTAATGGTCTTTTTTATAAAAGGAAGGCAAATATTGTTGATGAGAATATTAGGTTTTCCATGTTTTTTGTTTCCCAGTTGATAGCATTCCGATGTTTTGGAAGGTTATACCATGTGGCATTTCAGCACGTGAGAGTTGGGGTTTAAGCCATGTGAGGAGTTCTTCTTCTTTCATGGATAGGCTGGGGGTACATTCAACTTCAGCCTGTATCACATTACCAAAGAGTGGGTGAGGAACGGCAAAGACACGCACAGCAATGATGGAAGGGTGGGCAAGTAGCACCTGTTCTATGTGTTCTGGGTGGACGTTCTCACCCCCACATACTACCATTCGGTCGGTTCTACCTCGATGAAAATAGTACCCATCGAGATTCTGAAAGACCAAGTCTCCTGTGCTTTGCCATTGGTTCTTACGTCCAGCCATAGCCCAACTCGAACGCACCCATAGTTCACCCACATGCTCCCCGTCCGCTTCCTTAATCTTACACCTTACTCCCCATATCGCTTTCCCAAGCGTTGTTTCGTCGAAAGCAGCAAGGTCTTGCGGAGTAGCAAGTAAGAAGAAGCCCGCTTCAGAAGTGCCATAGAGGTTATAAAGAACATCCCCCAGTTGTTGATGAGTAGTTTCGATGAGCTGCTTTGGAAGTCTGTCTCCCCCACAGATGAGGCATTTCAAACTCTTCATTTGTGCTTTTGCACCTTCTACCAGCCATAGTCTTGAAAGCATAGCAGGCACGATGGGCATTACTTCAATGTGTTCGTTCTGGATAATGGATAGTGTTTCTTGCACGAGGAAACGCCTTTGTAGACAGATCTTCTTACCCATTAAGAGTGAAACAATAAGTGTGGCAAGTCCGAAACCATGATAAAAAGGTAAAGAGATGAGCACACTTTCATAGCGATAAATCCCTATTTTGTGGAGCAGGGCGATGAGAGGAGGGAGGAAAGACATGATGGCTGGACGCCGAGCCACAGCCTTGTAATTACCACTCGAACCGCCCGTATGAATGATAATCTTTGTTCCTTGGAACATACGAGGGAGCTTCATTTTGCCTTTCTTGTAGTCCCTATATATAATAAGGTGGTGTAGTTCCTCTGTTGTTACAGCTTTACAAGTTATTAGTTGAGGCTTTACAATCAGTTCATTATCGTATAGAAAGAGTTGATACTTACGTTTCTTGAGGTGTTCGTCAAGCTGTTCCTTTCCCATATCAGTGTTCAACAAGGTGATATGAACGCCTATTCGGGAGAGAGCAGGGAGCAGTAAGGACAGGATGAGGCTGTTACGTCCTAAGAGAGCAACGTTCATCTTGGGGCGTAGTTGGTATTGCGTATAGAGCAGTTGAGCCAGTGTTTGTGCCTTCTCGTATGTTTCTTGATACGTTAGAGAACCTTCTTCATCCTTTATCGCACAGCGATTTGGATAGAAATGAGCAGCGAAACGGAGTAGAGCCATCAAACTCATTCCTTCTGAAAGCAAGTATTTTGCCCAGTAGAATAACCCTTTTGGCGAAAGAATATGTAGTCGATAAAGGATGAGAAGGAGGTTTCCTAATGTTTTAATCTTCATAGTTTCTGATAGAAAAGACGGATTATAGGAGCAATGACACGCGCAATGGGAACAGAGAGAGTAGCCCACCAAGGTTGGTAACGATACTTCTTTCCTATGCAGAGGCGCAAGAGAATCTGAGCAGCATTGGCTGGATTGTAAGCTGGAAGATTACGATATTGCCTGTTAACATCCGACATCTGTGTGTGAACCAAGGGCAGGTAAGCCACATGAACATGCACTCCTAACTTCTTTAACTCTATCCTTGCCGTGTCAAGCCATGCGTTGGCGGCAGCTTTGGAGGCGTGATAAGCCGACCAACCTGGTGCCATTGGATAGAGAGAACTTACGGAGGATGAATAAACGATATGCCCTTTATTTGTTTGCAAGGCAGGTAATAGTGCCAGTGATAACGCCACAAAGGATCGATAATTGAGGTCCATTGTGCGGTCATAATCGTGCAAACGATCTATTGCCAGTGCGATACTGCGATGAATAGACTTGCCTGCATTGCAGAAAAGATAGTCCACTTGTGGCATATCCTTGCGTAGTCTTTGACAGAGACGGTCGAGTTGCTCCCTATCACGGAGGTCTATCGCACAATAATCTGCATGCCCCCCTTGTTCCTTAGCTTTCGTACAGAGCATTTGTAACTCCGCCTCACTGCGTGCAATAAGAAAGATGTTTGTCCCCAAAGAGATTAATTCCTCTGTCAGAGCACGCCCTATCCCGTGGGATGCACCCGTAACGATTGCCCACTTTCCACGCATTTCCTTTGCCACTACTTGGCGTTTTAAACGGATGGGCGGATAAGCTATTGCAGTGCTGATAGCCATTAACTTACTTTTGATAGATGCTCTCATGGGTGCATTCGTCTCTATTCGTCTCTAAGAACCAACGCTATTCTATATAAGAATTATTCGGTTCCTTACCTTATTATAATAGGTGTTTAAACCATCTCAAGACTATAGTGTTGATAGTCACGGATAATGGTATAAAGGAATTTCTCATTACCCGTTTTCGTGTCAGAGATGCCTAAGTGTTCCCGAACTTTAGGTGCTAAGGTAGCAATTCGACGCTCCCTATCAGGTCCATAGTCGGCATCGAGCGTGCGTTGAATAACCTCTATCTGATTGAGCGAAAGGTCTTCTGCCTGTGGATAGACGGGTTTATAGTTGCGATCAAGGTACGAGAACTCGTCAAGAGAGACTTGGATCTTATGGTAATTATTGATTTTTATCACCATAGTGTGGGCTGCTAAGTCGCCTAGACGCTGTGAGTTCTTGGTCAAAAGGATAATTGCTACACCTACGAAGGAGAACCCTATGTCAATAATCAGGAATAACCAACGCATGAAGAAGTCGCCAATACCAGGTGTCGTACCATCTTTCTTCACCACACGGATGCGCATAATCATCTTTCCAAGGCTCTGTCCATGGTTGAAGAGTTCCATATAAAAGGAATAGAAGAGTACTGATAAGAAAACAAAGAACGCCGAGTATAATTGTAGTTTATCATTCAGATAGTCTGCATTATATATCAGTAGTCCCATACCAAAGGCGTAAACGAATAGGATAAAAGCGTCAATCATCAGTGCAAGCATACGTTCGCCAATGCTTGCTGGCGATTGACTGATTTGCACATATTGCCCTGTAATGATGTTGGATTCTGACATTCTCTTTGTAACAAATTGGTTATTTCAGTTGCAAATATAGGAAAAAAACTCTACTTTTGTGGGCAGTTGGTAGAATTAATCATCATTACCTATAAAAGAGATAATGAAGGAAATCCTTTTCATACGTAATAACATTGAGAAGTGGAAAGCAATAGAAGCGTTGGTGGACAACATCAACTCGGTAATGCCTGACCGCTTGGCTGATGCTTACACAGACCTTACAAGTGATCTTGCCTTTGCTCAAACACATTATCCAACATCACGAATTACAATCTATCTAAACAACCTTTCCTCTGCACTTCATAATGAGATCTATCGCAATAAGCGTGAGAAATGGAAACGAATGATCACCTTTTGGACGCAAGAGGTACCTGATGTGATGTGGAAAGAACGCCGATTACTATTCCTGTCATTCGCTATCTTCATGATAAGTGTGCTCATAGGAATCGTCTCAACACTAGGAGATGACTCTTTCCCAAGGCTCATACTCGGTGATGGATACATGGATCAGACACTCGAGAACATAGCACAAGGAAAGCCAATGGGCATATATGGAAGTGAAGAAGAGGGGGTTATGTTCATCGGAATAACGCTAAATAACGTCATGGTATCGTTCTATACCTTTGTCACGGGCGTACTGACGAGCTTCATGCCAGGCTATTCCTTGTTCCAAAATGGCGTTATGGTGGGTTGTTTCGATACCTTCTTCTATCAGCACGGATTGTTATCTGAATGCTTACTAACCACTATGTTGCATGGAACCTTAGAACTCTCATCCATCGTGGTGGCTGGTGCTGCAGGCTTGGCAATGGGTAATGGATGGCTATTCCCTGGTACTTACTCACGCTTAGTGAGCTTCCAACGAGGGGCAAAGCGTGGTATGAAGATAATAGTTGGTACTATTCCGCTCTTCATTGTGGCTGGTTTTATAGAGAGCTTTGTCACTCGCCACACCGAAATCAACAACTATGTGCGGTTGAGCATCATCCTCCTTTCATTCGCATTTGTCGTCTTTTACTTTATATACTTACCTTATAAACGTAATAAATATGAACTTTCAAGTAGAGAAACTAAAGGTTGATTTGTATAGAGTACGCACCTTTGGACAGAAGTTTTCAGCAACATTCGACTTCATTAAAGAGAACTATAAGCTCTTGTTGAAGGCTTGTTTTTATCTCATCTTACCCGTTTGTCTGTTCCAGGCATTCGCTTTTGAGAGGTTAATGACTGCTGTTGCCAGTGACAATATGTCTTCTGTTGCAGACGATGGTAGTACTTCTGGAGCATTAAGTTACCTACTCATCAATACGGGCTTATCCTATATTTTGCTGTTAATTTGTATTTGTTTAGGCACACTTTTGCTATTCTCTATCTGCTTTGCAATGATAAGGTATTATAATGAAAGCCCCACTCGCTTACAGGGCGTGACCTTGCGTGACCTTAAGCCCCTCATCATTCAGTGTATGAAACGCTCCTTTTTGATGGGTTTAGTGTTCTCTGTTGCATGGGTGGTTATCGTTATCATCCTTGGACTCTTTGCTTTTATCTTCTTTGAAGTGGCCTCGAATGACCAATTCCCTAATGTCCTTATTGGTATTGGACTATTCTTTTTGGTCATTATCGGACTGTTAGTTGCCTTTGTCCCAGCCACAGTCTCATGGCCAGTTTATCTATTCGAAGATGATGAGACAGTGTTCTCTGCCATTCGTCGTGGGTGGAGATTAGGTATTTACTCCTTCTTCCCTTTGATTGGATTGATGTTTATCATGGCACTTATAGAGAATGTCCTTCAAACGGTAACGACGCTCCCTTGGTACTTCATGTACCTTGCGAAGGTCTTTCTAACGGCTGCGAATGCAGAGGAAGTATCGATTGCTAGTTCTCCAGTGTACAACTTCGTCGAGTACATCTTATCGGTTGTCATGAACTTTGGAACCTATCTAGCAACGATATTAACCATTATTGCGCTTGCCTTCCACTATGGTAGTGTTGCAGAGGAAGTAGATGGTGTCTCGGTTGAAGAAAGCATCCAAAACTTTGATCAACTGGCAGAGAAAGATAACGACATTGACGACTTTGATAAGCTATAACACAACTCGTTAAATCCTTCTGATATGTTACAAGCCCTGTCCGACACGCTCTCTTGCGATACAGCTTTACTACATCAATACCGCGTTGATGAGGCGTATAACTATGCGAAAGAGCTACAAGCTCCAGAGCTTGACTTATGGGACTGGCTGGTAAATAAGCTGATGGAGTGGATATCGACACTATTCTCTCCGAATGGGAAAGGTGATGTCCGCTTCTATCTCTATATAGGTTTAGCCATTGCAGTGGCGGCTTTTATTGCCTTTCTAATGTATCGGTATCGTGCGAAGCTATTCCATCGTACAGGTAAGGTGAGCATTATTGATGCTGAAGAAGACAATATATATGGTGTCAACTTCGATGCGGAATACACCAAGGCGATGGCACAACAGGATTATTATAAGGCTGTACGAATGGTGTATCTGCGCACACTTCGTTGGCTGGCAGACCATCATAAGATTAATTGGCAGCTTTATAAGACACCAACGCAATACACCCGTGAGTTCTTGTCGACCGACTTCCAGCGTATGACCAATGCTTTCATGCGTGTGAGATATGGTAATTATGAGGCTTCGGAAGCGCTTGTCAACGAGCTACTCCATATAGAAGATGAGATTGAGAAAGGAGGTACTCACGATGAATAAGAAGTTCTTATTTGGCGTAGTAGCCTTCCTCCTCTTTGTCTTAGCGATGGAGTTTAATGCCCCAGCAAAGTTCATTTGGAAACCAACCTTCGGTCATTACGATGATCAACCCTTTGGTTGTGCAGTCTTCGACACGCTTATGCTGAAGTCAATCCCTGCTGGTTATCATGTGACGAATAAGACCTTTGCGCAGTTAGAACGTGATGGATATGGTAAGAAACCACATGCTATTCTGGTGCAAACATTGGCATTTAACCCAACAGAAACCGATAGGAGAGCGTTGAGTCGGTTGTTAAAAGCAGGCAATAAAGTGCTCATTGTCACCTCAGACTTCGCTAGTGACTCCTCGAAAATAGACTTTGGTGTGACGGTATCAGGTAGAGACACCTTCCTTCCCCAGTGGGTGAAGAAGTCGATAGAGTCCTATCAAATCCCGATGGACACACTCTATTGGAATGCAGTGAAGCCTTATACGCCTCATACTTATCAGGTCTATACGTCGATGTCAGGCTATGGGATTGAGGTAGATAAGGGCGTCCAGTGTGATACTTTGTTATGTGCTTTCCAACGTACTATTGATGCGGATGTAGATACAACAGACGTTTCTTGCGACGTAGATGATGATGAGTATGCTGACAAGATAGGCGGTTATTGGCAGGCACGACTCATACGAATTAAGTGGGGGAAGGGCGAGTTGTTCCTCTCATGTGACCCTCTCCTATGGACTAACTATGGCGTACTTGACCCCGAGATAAACGGACTCTTATTCCGTACGATGTCCCAATTCCGTGGCTTACCAGTAACACGTACAGAGGCGTATGCACCTAAGAACGTGATAAACAAGGAGAGTCCGCTCAGCTACTGGCTGCAAAATGCACCACTTAGATGGTGTGTCTATCTCACATTGTTGGGTTTGCTGTTGTTCTGCGTGTTCTATGCTCGACGTCGCCAAAGGGTGATACCAGTGGTAAAACAGCCCGAAAACAAGTCGTTGGAGTTTGTGCAACTCATCGGAACACTCTATTATCAGAAGCATGAAAACCTCGACTTGTTGCAGAAGAAGTATGGTTATTTTGCAGAGCTAGTGCGCAGGCAGTTGCTAATAGACATAGACGACGAGGACATGAAGCGTGAGAATATCCAGCAGTTAGCCTTCCGCACGGGAATGGCTGAGGCTGATGTGCGCATAATACTAGATAGAGTTAGTAGATACTTACAGCCCTCATCAAGTCTAACTGATAAGCAGCTGCAAGCGTCGATAGATGGGTTAGACCGCATCATCAGTAATCTTTAATCCTAATGGACGAACTAATAAACAATAAGACGAACGAACAATACACCAACAAGATGGAAGAGAATACAACAAAGAGAACGGATCTTCAGGACTTTAGTGAGAAGATTACACAATTAAAGAAGGCTATCGGCAATGTGATTGTTGGGCAACAGGAGGCTGTCGACCTGCTGTTAATAGCCATCCTTGCAGATGGTCATGTACTGATTGAAGGCGTCCCCGGAGTAGCTAAAACCCTGTTAGCTCGATTAGTCTCACGCCTCATTGACGCACGTTTCAGCCGTATTCAGTTTACGCCAGACCTAATGCCTAGCGATGTGTTAGGCACAACAGTGTTTAATATGAAGACCTCCGAATTCGACTTCCATCAAGGTCCTGTGTTCGCAGAGATGGTACTTGTTGACGAGATTAACCGTGCGCCAGCTAAGACACAGGCTGCTCTTTTTGAGGTAATGGAGGAGCGGCAGGTCACAATCGACGGCATTTCGCATCGCATGAAGGACCTTTATACAATCATAGCAACGCAGAACCCAGTGGAGCAAGAGGGAACTTACCGACTACCAGAGGCTCAGTTAGACCGCTTCCTATTCAAGATAAGCATGAGTTATCCCACTCTTGAGGAAGAGGTAAGCGTCTTGCAGCGCCATCAAGAGGATAGGCGGCTCGTGAAACTAGCCGACATACAACCCCTACTAAGCGTTAGTGAGCTGCTATCTATGCGTCAGAAACTGCAAGAAGTGTATGTTGAAGACAGCCTCCTACGCTATATTGCCTCCATCGTACAGCAGACACGTATGTCAAAGGTAGTCTATCTCGGAGCCAGTCCACGTGCATCTGTCGCCATCCTCAATGCCTCTAAGGGCTATGCCATGCTCTGCGGACGTGACTTTGTGACGCCGGAAGATATCAAATTCGTTACTCCTAGCATCCTTCAACACCGCCTTCTCCTTACTGCTGAGGCTGAAATGGAGGGTTACACAGCGTTGAAAGTAGCGCAGAAGTTGATAGATAAGGTGGAAGTCCCTAAGTAATTTCGGCATAGAAAAAGCCTTGTTTTATGAGTAAGGATAATAACACATACGATTCGCAGTGCTGACACATACGATTCACGACGCTGACACATACGATACACGACGCTGATACATACGTGTAAAACTGCTGACTCGTATGTGTGCAAACGCCCCGCACAAATGGTTACACAATCTCGCACCATTGGAGCGAACGCCCCGCACCCTTACACAATAACCCTCTTATAGATAGAGTAAATGTTTCTTACCAAGCGATTTTATATCATCTTTGCGTGCTTGACACTGCTTTGTGGGTTGGGATATGTCTATCCCATCCTCTTCACTGCGGCTAAGATTCTGTTGTGTCCCTTCGTTGTTATAACGCTTATAGACGCCTTCATGCTCTATTCTCGACGTGCCTTAACAGCGGAACGAAGCTGTGCAGATAGGTTTTCAAACGGCGATGAGAATGTCATAAAACTTCGTTTTGCAAGCGAATATACCTTCCCTGTATGGCTAACCATCATCGACGAGGCACCAAAGGTGTTCCAACGTAGAGACATATCATATACCACGCAACTTGCAGCAAAGGGCGAGAACGAAATTCGTTACACGCTAACTCCAGTGAAGCGTGGCGTTTATTCCTTCGGGCGGATTCGCTGTTTCGTTCGCACCCGCATAGGACTTGTGGAGCGACGATATAGCTTGGGGAAGGAAAGAGACGTCGCCGTCTATCCATCTTATCTAATGCTGAATCGTTACGAATTGCTTGCGATGAGCAATCATCTTACTGAGATGGGGATCAAGAAGCTCCGACGTGTGGGCAATAATACGGAGTTTGAACAGATAAAAGACTATGTACCGGGCGACGACTATCGTATGATGAACTGGAAAGCAAGTGCGCGCACGCACCAACTGAAGGTCAATGTCTATCGTGACGAACGTTCGCAACAAATCTTTTCAGTCATTGATAAGGGGCGAGTTATGCAACAGTCGTTCCACGGAATGACCTTATTAGATTACAGCATAAACGCCGCCTTGGTGCTTTCTTACGTCGCTATGCACCGTGACGATAAGGCTGGTTTGATTACATTCACCGATAAGATGGACACATTCGTAGCCCCCTCGCGCCGCACGGGACAAATGCAACGCTTGTTGGATGCGCTTTATATGCAAGAAACCGACTTCGGGGAGACCGACTTCAGTAACCTTTGTATCAACGTGAGAGAGCAAGTTAGCAAGCGAAGTCTGTGCGTTGTCTATACGAACTTCTCGGGTATGACAGCCCTTAATCGGCAGTTGCCTTATCTGAAACTGCTAAGTCGTTGGCACCGTGTGCTCGTCGTATTCTTTGAAGATAGCGAGTTGAATGAGTACATACAATCGACTAAGCACTCCATAGAAGAGTATTATCAGCATGTCATTGCAGAGAAGTTTGTCTATGAGAAGCGCCTTATTGTGTCTACACTCAGGCAGCATGGTATTTATAGCTTACTGACAACACCTGAGAATCTAAGCGTAGACATCATAAATAAGTATTTGGAGATGAAGCAAAGACAGGTTTTGACTTAATTATAGCTAACAAAATCATCATATTTTAGTATTGTGTTGTTGACAGACATTACATAACTTTGCAATGAGTTAGAATCATATATATTAATAGTGTCAATAACATGAGAATTAGAACTTTATGCAGGTCATTTGCTATCGCATTATTGGCTATGTGGGGTGCAGTCTCTGCTTCCGCAACTGGTTATGTGAAAGTAACTGACAAAGAGGGAAAGGCTACGACCTTTGCTCTCACAGACAAACCAATGGTTACCTTCACGTCAGATCATCTTGTCTTGACGGCTGGTAGCGAAACCGTAGAGTATCCTTTAACGGATTTCCTTAGCTTTACTTTCACCGATCAGCCTACTGGTATCAATACAGTTGGGGCTGAACAGTCTAATGCAGTGTTCTCTTTTACCAACTTCTCGGTACGAGGAGAGGGGCTGAAAGCGGGCACTCGTGTGAGCGTCTATACCATCAATGGGCAGCTTGTTGGTAGTGCTGTTGTCAACCAGAATGGCGCCGTAGAGGTTCCATTCGATGGTCAGAAGGGCGTGTTTATAGTAAAATCATTAACCAAGACATTTAAATTTATCAATCAATGAAGAAGTTCTTTACTTTAGTAATCGTATCACTTTTAAGTGCTATGGCAGTGCAGGCACAAACCTTAAAGGTCACTAAGACTGATGGTAGTGTCGTAACTTATAATGCCAAAGACATTAGTAAGATTGAGTTCTTACCTGCGTCATCTGTATCTCAACCAAAGGTATTACATGAGTTTACAGGTTATCTAACAGTTACAAGCTCACTCTTTACTAATAAGTATTATGGCGATGCAGCAAAGATAAAAGTACTACAAGATGGGGACAAGTATATCGCCCAGTTCTCAGATGCACAATGGGGTTCTGGCTCGTTCGATATCACTTTGACAAGAGGACAAATTAGTGGCTCTGGTGAGATGACAATAGTTAATCCACGTAGTGGAGAGGCTTCCAAATATAGTGCAGAGATGTCTGGTTCGATGACAAACATCAGTATTAAGATTCCATCTCTTATGCAGGGAGTGACTATCAATTGGCATTATGGGGAAGTACCAGTAGCCTTAAAAGTTTCAGGTAACTATTCTGGTACGACTTCGTTGATGGTTGGTACCACTATGGGACCCTATAGCTCTGCTACTGTTAGTTATACGATTACAGCCAACGAAGATGGTACTATTAATGTAACAGCACCTCAGGAACACTATAAAGATATTATGATGGTGGGCAACTTGACGATTGGCTCTTATGTTGTAAAGAACCTATCTTATGATGAAAGTTCCCATAGCTTTGTTCGTAATTATGGCAAGGACGATGTTAAGGTCTACCTTAAATCAGAGGGAGGGGTAATGTCGTTGGATAAGGAATATTCTTTTGTAGATAAAAGTGAGATAACTGTTAAACTTGAAGAGAATGGTTCGTTGACTATTAAGAACGATTATAGTCTAGCTAGAATGCCGATGGGTTTATCTGCGACCTATACTGGAACGAAATCTAAGTAAGTGTACATGTTCAAATTATTTCGCCCTATATATGCCCTTGCAGGCGCCGTTATCCTCTTGATAACGACGTCTTGCAATGGGCTTTTTGATGGTATATACGATGATGCGCCAGCCTCCCCAACGATTACGGAAGGGCAGTTGTTAGTTGATGCCACAAGTTGGGAAGACTGGTGTTACGTTGATTTCGACTCGTTAGAGGCCTTCATTGAGCATAAAGATACTGCTGGACTATTGAAGGCACAGAGCCATTTAACCCGCATGACGATTCCTACAAGTCTCACAGCTAGTACCACTGACGGGCGAACAGGTTGCTATACTTATTGGTTCGATGTGTTCGGAAAGGGAATAGCCGTTAATGAGAAGCGTTCGTTTAAAGCTACTGATGCACAACAAGAGCCACCTTCGTGGAGCATTGCCTTCCATCGCAACAATGTGAGAACAAATGGAGGTGCAGTGTTGGAAACTAATTATAAGTCGATGAGTGAGCTTCCGAAGAGTAGCATAGACTTCCTCGGTGCAAACTTCCAAACGGATGAGTGGAGTGAAAATGAGGTCTGGACGGATCAGACACAAATGCTTCAGAGCTTGATAGGATGCCAAGGGATAACAATTAATAAGGTGTTATCATCATGGCTTCGAGTTGACATCCCCCCTATGCCACCAGCCTTTACTATGAAGAATAATGTGTACATTCTCCGCTTGAAGAATGGGAAGTATGCAGCCTTACAGTTGGTGAACTATATGAATGCGAGAGGCACTAAATGTTGGTTGACCATCAATTATAAATATCCTTATTAGGCGTTACCTCCGTCTTACTTTGTTCCCTCGTCTAGGGAACGGAGAGGCGAATAAGGTTTTATATAGAGCTTATGAAACGAAATACCATTCTATTATCAGCTTTGCTCGTTACACTTCCTTCAGTGTCATGGGCAGATGAGTTGAATGACTCCATCTATAAGTCTTATGAGTTAGAACAGGTTGTTGTCACGGGAACGCGTACACCAAAGCTACTTGCCAACACACCTGTCTTGACGAAAATCATTACATCAGATGACATTGCAAAGAGCGATGCGACCAATCTTCGTGACCTATTGCAACAGGTGATGCCAGGCGTTGAGTTCTCCTATGCAATGAACCAACAAGTGCACATGAACTTCTCTGGTTTTGGTGGACAAAGCGTGTTGATACTCGTTGATGGGGAGCGTCTTGCTGGTGAGACGATGGATGATGTCGACTTCACAAGACTACTGATGGACAATGTAGATCACATTGAAATCGTGGGAGCAGCGTCTGCTCTCTATGGCTCGAATGCGGCTGGTGGGGTCATCAATATCATTACTAAAAAGAATATACACCCATTCTCTCTCAACCTAAATATGCGTTTGGGCAAGCATAACGAGCAACGTTACGGTTTGAATGCGCAGTTGAAACAAGGGAAATGGAGCAACCTCTTGACCATTAACAGGGGCAAGGCAGATAACTACAACGTGCAGAATGGCGACCATCCTATTACTCGTGTCGTATCAACGATATATGGAGATGCAACTTGGAACATTAAGGAACAACTATCCTATACACCGAGTGATAAACTCTCATTGAGCGGCAGGGCGGGTTACTTCTATCGCCAACTTGTTCGCACAACTGCGACTCCTGAACGTTATAGAGACTTCACGGGCGGACTTAGAGGAGTGTGGACTCCAACCGAAGCGGATAACTTTGAACTTACATACGCATTCGATCAATATGATAAGTCGGACTATCAACGAATCGCAAAGATCGATGTGCGCGACTATTCCAACGTGCAGAATAGCTTCCGATTACTCTATAATCACAACCTCAAAGGAGGCGATGTTCTATCCGTGGGTGCCGATTATATGCACGACTACTTATTGAATGTGAACCTTGAAGGACGCACCCGCAAGCAAGATTCCTTTGATGCTTTTACGCAATATGACTGGAACATCAACGAGCAATGGGAGGCTGTTGGTGCATTGCGTTACGACTACTTCTCGGACGGACATATCTCTCGTGTGACACCAAAGATAAGCCTTCGTTACCAGCCAATACACAATCTTAATCTCCGTCTTAGCTATGGTATGGGCTTCAGATCACCAACGTTAAAGGAGAAATACTATAACTTTGACATGGCAGGAATATGGATTGTGGAAGGGAATCCAGCCTTGAAACCAGAGGTAAGTCATAACTTCTCCCTGTCTACTGACTATACACACGGGCATTACAACTACACTCTTACGGCTTACTACAATAGGATTAAGGATAAACTCGCTACTGGTGCTCCTTATTACAAGCGTGCTTCTGACCTTATTCCTCATCTACCTTATCTTAACTTAGGAGGCTATTCCGTCTGTGGAGGAGAGGCTTCGGCACAAGCGAGATGGTCGAATGGTATCACCGCACGTCTGTCTTACGCTTATACCGACGAGCACCTGCCAAAGGATAAGAACAATAACTCGGTGAATAACCAATACATCCCTGCTCGCAAGCACGCAATGACGGGGCATATTGATTGGGACCATCAGTTTGTGAAGAACTATGGGCTGAATATTGGTCTGGATGGTCGCTTCTTATCATCAGTAGACAATCAAGAGTTCGTTGATTATTACGACATCTCGAAGGGAATCCGCACCATTCATTACCCTGCATACGCACTCTTTAAGCTCGCTATTGTACAGCGATTCAGTAAGAGTGTGAAGTTGAGTGTTGCCTTGGATAACCTCTTCAATTATAAACCAGAGTATTACTATTTGAATTGCCCATTGACAGATGGCATGAACCTGCAGGTTGGCTTGTCTGTTGATGTGGATAAACTATTTAAGTTCTAATATATAATAATGGAGAAAAAGAATACTTATTGGTGGCGCACAATAGCCTCCTTTGTCCTCGTACTATTCACTATGCCGTTAGGTCATGCACTAATGATTCTTATGGAGAAGTTTATGGATCCCGTGGCAGTACATTATGCTGGTTTCACAATGGGGTTCGTTGGTTTGATGATGGTTATCGTCGGTGTCTTTGTCAAAGGAGATACTCGTCAAACCTTATGGGGGCTTATTGGCGGTTTATTGTTTTGGACGGGATGGGTCGAGTTCCTATTCCTCTATTATGCACGCCGTTATGGAGTTCCACCCGAGATAGAGCATGGTGTGGTCGTTACCAAGCCTGAATATCTTATTATGCCAGCCTCCTTTGGATTGTGGATGATGGTCATGACGATGTATATCTTTAGTACCCGTAATGGTTGCGACTTCATCACATGGATTCAAGAGAAGCTCTTCGGAAAGCGTAAGAATAAGATAGTTGTGCAGCCAATGACCCACCACACCTCCATAATCACGTTCATGGAACTGAACATGATACTATGGGCTTTCTATTTGTTGTTGATGTTCTGTTATGATAAAAACTTCCTTGGCGACCACCATCCAGTAACTTATCTCATCGGAATAAGCTGTTTCATCGGGTCACTCTTTATGTTCCGTCGACAGCTCCATATCGCCGCTTGGGGTGCAAACATTCGAATGGCTGTGGCGACAGTAATCGTCTTTTGGACGCCAGTAGAGATACTCGGTCGCATCAACTTCTTCAAAGAGTTCTGGGTTCACCCACAAGAGTATGGGTTCTTGTTGTTGTGTATCTTGGGTGCATTCATCCTTTTGTTGGTGTATATGTGGCTGAAGGGTGCTAAGAAAAAACGCATTGCAAAGCAATAAAACTCCTATTAATAACATCCTTTTCTCTTAATGAATAGGAAGGGAGATGAGCGCATTTATCTCATTTCGATGTGCATTGTCTTCTATCGACTGGATGGAAAGTAAGATCAGTAAGGAGGGTACGCTCAAAGTGGCGCATCCTCCTTTTAAAATGGTAGGAAGTGGTGAGGACTAATATAGAAAGTACTTTACAATTTGTTTTCTCATTCTAGCTTTCATTCAAAGCCATACTTGTTAGAAAACGAACCAATATGTGGCTTTTTATGAAAACGTACCTCCGTTTTTGTGAAAACATACCTCCGTTTTGGGCAAGAAGTACCTTCGTTTTATGCAAAACATACCTCCGTTTCGGGTAGAAAGCACCTCCGTTATGCGTAAAAAGTACTATCGTTTTAGCTAAAAATAGCCTATTTTTTGTGCTTAGGCTTACTTCTTTTAGTCCAAGATGAGGCTTGCTCTTATGCAAATAGCTATTAGTCAGGTAGTTATATATGCCTTGTAAAATCGCTCTCTAATTCCCGTATTTGTGGACAAAGTCCCTTGTTCTTCTGAAAAACGCAAATAGAAGCCCTGAAATTAGCAGTATTTTATTACATTATTCAAAGTATCTTGTAACGCAACAAAGGGGTAAGAAGGTGCAAAAAAGATAGGTTTCTTACAGGAGTTAGCGAATACAAGCCTTTGTCATATCGCTTTTTTTTCGTATATTTGCAGCCTAATTATAACTAAAAACGATGAATAAATTATTTCTATCCCTTTGTCTTTTAGGGGCAAGTGTGGCTGTTGGTGCACAAGAGCGATTGCCCAAAGTGACCCTTAAAGATCTAGAAGGAAGGACCGTACAAACCGACACTATCTCTAATAATGGTAATCCTCTCGTTGTTACCTTCTTTGCTACTTGGTGCAAACCATGCGACCGTGAGTTGAAAAGCATTGATGAGCTTTATGATGATTGGCGCCTAGAAACAGGTGTGCGAATCGTTGCTGTATCCATTGATCAGGCTCAAAACGTCAATAAAGTGAAGCCGATGGTCGACCAGAATGGCTGGCGTTACGATGTATTACTCGACCCTAATGGTGAGTTCCGACGCTCGTTAGGTATTCAGTCAGTGCCTTATACGATCTTACTCGATGGTCAGGGCAGGATTGTTTATAAGCATAATGGCTACACAGATGGCGCTGAGATGGAGCTATATAAGAAGGTGAAAGAGGTTTCGAGAAGGTGATTTTATGAAAAGATGGATGATGATAGGACTGCTCATAAGCCTGAGTAGTGCATCGATTTATGCACAAGAGTCCGACAAATTACACCTTTCTGGAAGTCTTCAGAGTGATATGCTGTTGGCACAAAAGGACAGTGCGACAGGCGCAGAGGCTACTGGTAGTCGTTTCCGAACGAATACTTATCTCGACTTGAGGCTTTCAAACAGATACTTTGAGGCTGGTGCAAGGTTGGAATATATGCCCCATCCGCTCCCAGGATACGAGAGCGACTTTAAGGGTTGGGGCGTTCCTTACGCCTACTTGAAGGGTCGTTATAAGAATGCGGAGCTTACTTTGGGTAGCTTCTATGAGCAGTTTGGCTCTGGTTTCATCCTCCGTTCGTATGAAGAACGCAGTCTTGGGATTGACAACTCATTGCAAGGTGCACGCTTGAACTATCTCCCTTGTGCGGGAGTTGCGGTCAAGTTGCTCACGGGTAGACAGCGTCGTTACTGGCATCACAATAAGAGTTGGATGACAGGAGCGGATGTGGAATGGAACATGGAAGAGTCGTTTAAGTCGCTTCAACAGCATAACACCTATATAATGTTGGGTGCTTCCTATCTTAATAAATACGAGAGAGACGAGGTGGTGATGGTCGATCCGACCCATCGGTTGCGCCTTCCTCGTTATGTCAATGCGTTCGATTTACGTCTACGAGTGCAACATCACGGCTTCAATGTATTGGCAGAAATGGCGATGAAGACGCAGGATCCTTCGCATGATAATGGTTACATCTATCGTAATGGCTATGTGGCAATGCTCTCAGGGTCCTATTCTAAGCGTGGAATGAGCCTATTGCTACAAGCAAAACGCAGTACGAATATGGGCTTCCGAAGCCGTAGAGGGATGGAAGGAATCTCCTCTTTCATCAATCATCTACCGCCTTTCACGGTGGAGCATACCTATACCTTGGCTGCACTCTACCCCTACGCTACACGTCCCGAGGGTGAGTGGGCTTATCAAGCAACGGCAGCTTACACCTTTCCAAAGGGCTCTTGGATGGGAGGAAAGTATGGGACAACAACGAAAGTGAACTTCTCTCATGTCCATTCAGTGCTTAAGAAGGGTGCAGGAGAGATGGGTACAGAGGGTTATGGTAGCCCGTTTTGGGCATGGGGTGACGCTACCTATTATCAAGATATTGATGTGCAGTTGGAGAAGCGGCTCTCCAAAGAAACGAAGTTAAACCTGATGTATATGTATCAACGATACAATCAGACCTTGTTAGAAGGGCATGGAGGAATGCTAAACACGCATATCTTCATCGCAGATGTCAAACAGAAACTCGCAACGAACGCCATCTTGCGTGTCGAAGGGCAGTATCTTGCATCAAAAGAAGGCGATAAAGACTGGCTATTTGGGCTGGGGGAACTGTCGTTCGCACCGCATTGGATGGTCACCGTGAGCGATCTCTACAATGCAGGCAACACCCATGTGCATTACTACCAAGGCTATGTAACCTATAGCGGTGGGGCACATCGACTGCAATTAGGCTATGGTCGTACACGTGCGGGCTTTAATTGTTCGGGTGGAGTATGCCGTTATATCCCTGCAACAAAGGGCTTGACACTCTCTTATAATTATAACTTTTGATGGAAATGAGACGTTTTTATATACTTATCTTGGCTGCTGTTGCCCTCTTGACAGGCTGTGATTCAGTTGGTTCTGACGAACGATTGATAGAGATTCCACCTGCAACTGTTCAGCGAAATGTACTTATAGAGGATTTTACTGGGCAACGTTGCATATTCTGTCCGGCGGCTTCTCAGACGATAGAAGAGCTGCAAAAGCTGTATGGAGCAGACAGATTGATAGCCGTGGGCATACATGCTGGACCGCTCGCAATAAAGAGTATGGGTGGAGTTAAGGGCTTGCGCACTGATGCAGGGGATGTTTATTACAAGTATTGGGCGGTTCCTAATGTGCCGAAAGCCATTATCAATCGTCGTGGAGGCGTCCTTCCGAAAGATACTTGGGCTGGGCGTATCTATGAAGAGTTCGCTCAAACGACTACAATCAATATAGCCCTTCAATGTCACTATGACGCTGCCACACGTCAAGTGAAGATTGAAACCAACTTAAAAACATTGTCCGAAGATGTGAAGGGAAGGCTTCAGCTTTGGTTAGTAGAGGATAGTGTCGTGGCTCCACAGCTCTTTCCAAACAATAAGATGGATAAGGAGTATGTGCATAACCACGTGTTCCGTGCTGCTATCAATGGGGAGTGGGGAACGGAGTTAACGCTCTCTTCAATGCGAACGCACGTGGAGCAAACAACGTACACACTCCCAGAAGATGTCGTACCAGGCAATGCGTGGATCGTAGGATTCGTCTATAACGATAGCGGAGTACTGCAGGCTGTGCGCCAAAAGGTTTCTATTTCGTAAATAAATCATTATCAATTAAGTAGATAAATATAAATTGAACAATATGAAATTACGCTTACTCGTATTAATCGGACTGCTGACCAGTCTTTTAGTTAGTGCTCAAGCACAGACAAGTAACAATGATGTTGCCTTCGTAGATGCGCAAGGTAAGGTTATTCCCAACGGCACAACGGTGGTATTAAACGCTGTGAAAGAAGCCATGTTCCCACCTGGATGGAAGGAAATAGCAGGTGAGGTGTATATTAAGAATACATCGGATAAGAACCTGACCGTGACCCTTTATAGTAGAATTAACAGCCTTGAAGAAGGCAATGTGACGGTTTGTGCACTCGGCGGATGTACTCCTTTGGATGAAGATAATAGTACAGAGATAGGAAGTCAGATGTTGTTGGCAGGCTCGGAGAGGGAGTCTATTGCGATAGAACACACTTACGAGCATAGCGAGAAGGGCTCAATTACACTGAAGCTGACTACCAAAGAACTTGGTTCCGAACAAGAGATTGAAGGGCCAACTATCATTGTTAAGTTCGATACTAACCCAACAGGAATAGCAGAGGTAGCGTCACAGAAGGGTCTTACTTACGATGTCTTCAATACGCAAGGTACCTTATTATATAAGCAGCTTACGTCCTTGTCTGGTCTTCCTAAGGGCATTTACATCTTGAAACAGACGGGCTCAAAGAAGGCAATTAAGAAGTTCGTTGTGCGCTAAGTATTCATCTTTAATCATTGACAACCTGATATGTTACGCAGAATTTATATACAGTTTATTACCCTGCTTGCCATCCTCTCTTATGGAGTAAACGCTCATGCGCAAGAGCATATACTTATCCCTGTTGCTGGACAAAAGGTGTATGTGCCACTTACGGGATCGAGTGTAAAAGGAAAGATAGTGGTTTCCAACATTGGTAGAACTCGCATTCAAGACATTGACTATACGCTTTCTTTCAATGGAAAAGAGCTAGAGTCAAAGCATTACACATTACCCCAAACATTGGGACATAATGATGATGCTGTGATTGAAGTAGCTGTTCCGCCATACACAGAATTGGGTGAAGATGAACTGATCTTCACGATTACGAAGGTGAATGGAGGGCGCAATGGAGCTACTATCAGTGAGGCTCGAATACCGAGAGTAACGGTTACTAAGGTGGCAAAGAGGAAAGTTGTTGTAGAGGAATACACGGCAATGTGGTGCCGATATTGTCCATCAGGTATTGCCCTTATGGAGAACTTGTCGCATACTTTCGGTGATGACTTCGTTGGTATAGCGGTGCATGCTGATGATCACTTGACCTGTTGGGACTATTATGCAAAAGCCAGGGAAGATTCTCGCCGTCCCTCTCTTTATATGAATAGAAGCCGTAAGTTAGGGTATGTCAAGGCTGTTGATGAGTTCAAAGCAGAGCAAGATGCAGGTGCAGATATGGATCTTGAAGTATCTGCCGAATGGGATAAAGAGAAGAACAACATCACTGTTACGCCTGCAGTAACGTTCCGTTTGAATCGTGAAAAAGCCCCTTATGGCTTTGCCTATGTGCTGACTGAGGATGGAATGTCACGTCCCGAATGGGTTCAAAACAATGCTTATGCGGGTAGCGAGGGCGATCGTGGAGTTACAAAAGAGTTCGATGTGTTCATCGATTCACCAAGTGAGATCCGTAATCTAAAGAACAACTTTGTTGCCATTGCGGCTACTGGTGTGAAAGAGCCAGTGGATAGTCTCATTGAAGCTCCTATCAAGGCTGACCAAACGCAGAGCCATTCTTACATCTTCAAGGATGTCTCGAAGATAAAAGCTCTACAAGATATAACAAGGTTGAAGGTATGTGTTTTGCTGATAAACAAACAAACAGGTAAAATAGAGAATGCGGCTAAGTGCAGTATTGCTGACGCTCAAACAACTTCTATCTCATCTGTTTCTGATAGAAAGGAAACCGCTATTGAGACTGCACGTTATACATTGGATGGTCGGCGTATCACGACCCCACAAAAGGGAATCAACATTGTGAAGTACAGCGATGGACGTGTTCGTAAAGAGGTTATAACGCAATAAACGCTTTCAATATAGTATATTTCTCAACATGAATAAGGAACTAACAGCTCGTTATCAACGGAAAGTTGAAGAAGAGAACAGCCTTCTCTCAAGGCTTCGCAACCGTAGTCGGGCTTTCATTCTGGCTGAAGTAAGCTCTTTCTTACTTGCTATTGGCTTCGTAGTAGTCTATACTTTGCTTGCTAATGCAGCCTGGACACTAGCTTGTGGGCTGTTAGCTCTCTTCTTATATGTATACATTCGCAAGCTAGATGTGCGTAATGACCGCCGTATAAAGGTGGGAGAAGCAATGGTGATGACCTATGAGAATGAGATAAACTACCATCATGGCGACTTCAGTAAACTCAATGCTGGCACGCAATATGTCAATCCGCAGCATCCATACACATACGATTTAGATGTGTTCGGAGCTGGTTCTCTGTTCCAACGCATCAACCGCACCATCTCAACAGGGGGCAGCGACCAGTTGGCAGAATATCTTTCAAAGGAGTGGGGAGGTATAGATCAGAGAGAACAGGTAGGTCGGATCCATCAGAGAATGGCATCCATTCAAGAGTTAGGACAGGCTGAGTCGTTTCTAACTCGGTTCAAGTCGTTTGGTGTAAAGGGGCAGATTCAAACAAAAGATGTGCTGATGGCACTGACAGATGTGCATCAAAAGCAGCTACCCAAATACTTCTCTCATCCTCTTTTCCGCCTTTTCTGTTCTGCAAACTTGCTGGGTTTCTATGCCAGTATCGTACTTTCATTCATGGACATCGTACCCTCTTTGTTGCCAATATGGTGGGGAATCTTCAACTTCCTGTTAGCTTTCTTGTGTTCGCATAAGCACATCCGTGTTATATCCGAACTGATAGCAAAGGTGCAAACAGCGGTCGATGGCTATTTACAAGTGCTGCGACTCATCAATCAAACCGACTTTCAAGCATCAGAATTACAGGCATTGAAAGGGCGATTAGCAGGTGCGGAAGACTCTTTAGAGCGGTTAGCACTCATCTTACAGAAGATAGATAACCGCAGTAATGAGATTGGTATATTCATCTTTAATTGCTTTGCTTTGATTGATATAACCATTGTCCGACTCTTTCAACAGTGGCAACGAGCGTATGAAGAGCGCACAAATGAATGGATAGAAACGCTGAATCTCTTCGATACACTGGTATCTATGGGCAATTACAAACTCAATGAGAACAAGGCGGTGCAGGCTGAGGTTGTGGCAGAGAATAAGGTTGTCTTTAATGCAAAAGCACTCTATCATCCTTTCTTGGGAGAGCATGCTGTGGCAAACGACTTCGACATTCAAGATCGTGAATATTATATAGTAACAGGTGCGAACATGGCAGGTAAGAGTACGTTCCTGCGTTCGTTGGGTGTGAATTATCTGTTGGCAATGAACGGATTACCCGTGTTTGCCAAGCAACTAAAGGTCTCTGTCTTCCACTTATTCACGAGTATGCGCACCACAGATGACCTCACTCATGGTATTTCCTACTTCAATGCTGAGCTCTTACGACTCGATCAGCTGTTAGGCTCTCTACGTGAGTCTACACCCAACCTCATCATACTTGACGAGATACTAAAGGGCACTAACTCCTTGGATAAGCTAAATGGTTCACGTCTATTCCTACAACACATCGCCTCACGAAACGTCACGGGCGTAATTGCCACACATGACTTAGAGTTGTCAAAGATGGAAGATGAGGAGCCAGAACGCTTCCATAACTATTGCTTCGAGATTGAGTTAGGGGAGCAAATCACCTATTCTTATAAGATAAGCAAGGGTGTGGCACGCAATCAGAACGCAACGTTTCTGTTGCAGGGAATACTGAATAAAGAAGGAGCGAATAGGTCATAAAGGCAAGAGAGCATGGCATTGTTCTGGCTAAATAGCTGTTACGACATGTGTTATTCCTATCTTACTCCGTCTTTTAAAACCTATTCCTTTGTCAGAACTAACGATGATATAATAAAGAAGGTGAAGTTCTTACAACTTCACCTTCTTCTTTTTTCCAGTGCTCTCATTGCTCATTCTGTCTAGAGCAGTGACCACATAGACATATTTCTGATTGCCATCTTTATAATTCAAACGCACCTTGTTCTCATAAGGCATGGCTATAATCTTCGATGGGTCATTGGTGTTTATAGGCTCATCAGGCGTGAACTGGTACACAACATATTGATGTGCTTCATCCTTCCAGCCCTTTCCCTTCGGTGCTTTCCACGTGAGATAATAGCCATCGCGTTCCCATTGAGCCTTCAACCGCTTGGGATGTTTCGGTGCATCAGAGTCTATGAAAGGCATTAAGGGTTGCAAGGCTGGATAGCGCCAGTAGTCTGTTCGCAAGAGAGTTCCATAGTTCCCAGGGTTGTCAACAGCTGCCTTTGCATACCAGAGTACTGTTCCGTTGACATTTGCCGACTGCTGGTGTAAGCGGCGCTTAGCAGCTAACTGATGGATAGAAGGGTTCTGTGGATCTGCGAATTTGACGGTTCGCAGCACATCTTCACCTATGTATAATGGGCGTTTCCCAGCGTTGCGATTCCACCAACCAATCAATTCCTTGTAGTCAGCAGCACGATTGCCAATCTCCCAATAGAGCTGTGGTACACAATAATCAACCCATCCGTTGTTCACCCACTTTAGTACATCGGCATAAAGGTCATCGTAGTTTTGAAGTCCATTTGTCCTACTTCCGTTACGAGGGTCAGCCTTTTGATTGCGGTAAATACCAAAGGGTGACACGCCAAACTTCACCCATGGCTTAACAGCATGTATCCTTTCGCCTAGTTCCTTGATGAAGACATCAACGTTATCACGCCTCCAGTCGTTGATATTTGAGAATCCTCTCGGGTCCTGTTGGAAGTTCCTTTGATCAGGGATAGGCTGTCCTGCAACGGGATAAGGATAGAAGTAATCATCGATATGAAGCCCATCTACATCGTAACGAGACACGATGTCGTCAACAACCTGGCATATATACTCACGATTCTCACGCAAGGCTGGGTTCAAGATGTACAACCCATCGTATGAGAAGACACGTTCGGGATGTTGTACAGCGATGTGACTATTAGCCAACTGGTTGGTGTTCTTTGTCTTAGCACGATAGGGATTGATCCATGCGTGCAGCTCCATTCCTCGCTTATGACACTCATCTATCATCCATTGCAAGGGATCCCAATAAGGTGAAGGAGCCTGTCCTTGCTGTCCAGTGAGGAACTTGCTCCATGGTTCTAACTTGCTTGGATAGAGGGCGTCGCACTCTGCTCGCACCTGAAAGATGATGGCGTTAACCCCATCCTTTTGTAGTTCGTCCAACTGATAACGCAGGGTTTGCTGCATCTGTTGCGTTCCGATACCCTGAAACTGCCCATTGACACACTGGATCCAAGCCCCACGAAACTCGCGCTTTGCTGGTTGACTCTTAGCAAAACTGGTCATAGTAATGGTCAAGAATAGCACTATCAATGACAGAATCTTCATGCCTTCACGAATTTGTCTCATGTGTTTATCTTTCTCTTTGTTATGCTTTTTTATTTGTTTTGATTGGTCTTTTCTTTTATAATTAATCTATCATGCGTATCACAACCGAGCCTTTTCTACCATCGTTCTGTAATACTCGTCCCAGCTAGCTACAGCCTCCTCTGCTAACAGCCTATCCACTATTCGATGCGGAAAAGAGGTGAAATAATTGTTGGGAACACGGAAGGGACGTGCCTTCCCATTGCTTGAATTGATATGAATTTCTTGTTCCATAGAGAGTTATTGTTACTACTCTCTTAGACTTCAAATAGGTAGATTGGTTTAAACATAAGGCTCTCCTTTTTTGTTCAGAAGACTTTGCAACATTATTCGTGTTGCTTCATATACGTCGTAACCTTCTCTACTGCAATGTGATAAGAGGCTTTCAACGCTCCGACACTCGTACCAAGAAGTTCGCTCATATCGCTATATTTCATCTCATCAAAGTAGCGTAAGGTGAACACCAAGCGCTGTACATCGGGCAAGGTGGCAATGGCTTCTTGCAAAAGGGCTTGCCCTCTGTCACCATCGAAATACTCATCTGCCAGCAAGCTGTCGGCTAGGTGTAGGGTGTCTTCGCCTCCCGTGACAACTGTCGAGCGTTTCCGACGTAGACTCTCAAGTGCTTCATTGATGGCAATACGATATAGCCACGTAGACAACTGGGACTTGCCTTGAAAATTGTCAAGTCCTTTCCATGCCTTTAGAAACGTGTTTTGTAACACGTCATCGGCATCATCATGCGTGATAACAATACTTCGAATCTTCCAATATAGCGGTTCACTATATTGGTTTACAATATCTAGGAATGCTTTCTGTCGCTCTTCCGAGCTCGCTAACTGACGAACTTCTTTCGAATTATCAAGGGGAGACACGTTACTCAAAAAGCTTTTGCTGTACCAGAATTGGGGGATGTCTAGCCCTTAACGGATAGATATTTTCCTGACAACTTTACCCACTTTCACAATGTAACAACCCCTTGGGAAGCTCAAAGTATAGTGCTTGTCACTACCGTCAACACGCACATTCATCACCTTTACTCCTGTAACATTATAAATCGAGAGAACCTCATCTTCAGCACCAACAACACGTAAGACGTTATTTGTAATGGTGATGGTAATGGATGGAAGTTCCTGTTCGATTAACTCCACTGGAGCCTCGGCACGTGCCGAAGTAACAGCACCCATGAGGAGTATTAAGGTGAGAATAAAAGGAGTAAATATCTTTTTTACCATAGACGATTGCTTTTGTTATTAGCTACAAAGATAGTAAATTTCAGCATACATTGGCTTGGTTTATTGCCTTTGTTATGGTATCTTTAATGATTATTAACGTGGGGGAAAGACAGAGGAACATAGTTTTTTAGACAAAATGACACAATGACATATTTTTTGAATGACATATTTCTTAGACATAGAAACATAGTATCAATGTGCTTGGTAACGGATGTTTAAGACAGAAGGACATAGTGACATATTATTTGAATGACATATTATTAAGACAGAGGAACATAGTAACAATGTGCTTGGTAACGGATTTTTAAGACATAAGGACATAGTGACGTATTTTTTGAATGACATATTATTAAGACTGAGGAACATAGTAACACGAATCGTAATAACGAGAGAGTAAAAAGAAGGAAACACTCCTTTTAAATCAAGATTAGTGGCTAATGTTGTGGTATGTTTCGTTGAAAGGTATCTAAAATATAGTCTTTGAATAATAAAAAGATGGTGTTTAATTTGCTAAATGAATAAAAAGAACTATATTTGCAGTGGTGTTTAACTTACTTAGGAACTAACTTAATATTAGAGGCTTATGCGTATTACAGATAAGAAAAAGGCGACAGCTATCATCCAACAGATGGTTGCTGACAAGCGAGAAATTCAAGCGTATATTCGAGAGCATGGCACTTTAAATGGTTTTAAACATGATAGAATCAAACTTGTTAGACCATTTTGAGATAGTATATAATGGACTATCTGGAGCCTACGAATTTGATACTGAGGATTGTCATTATATAGTCACTTTTATCTATTATACCGATGTTATGGGGCTCTCTTATCCTATTTACTCGTTTGGAATTGAGCGATACCCAGAGGATAAGAGATACCATCGTAAAGACCACAAAGTACGTAATACTATTCTAACCATTCTTTCCTTATTCTTTAAAAACAATGAGAATGCCCTTGTTGCAGTCTTTGATAGTAGTGATGGAAGGCAACTTGTTCGACGTAGACTATTTAGTCAATGGTATGAAGAGTTTGGTAGAAAGGACTATTGTATGTTATCAGATTGCTTTCAAATAGAGCATGAAACAGATTATGCAATGGCGTTATTTCATCGTGACCATCCAGGTAAGGAGGAATTAACCAAAGCCTTTAATGACTTATTGAAGATTAATTTTTACAATTAAAGGAAATCCTCTCCGGATAAGTTCCTATTTGATATTTCTCCCTTTGCGTGACGCTAAGTCGGAATTTAACAAGGTCGTACCTTGTTAGCAATAATTGCAAGAGTTTGAACAAGGAAACGCCCTTCTCCATTTGAGAAGGGCGTTTCCTTCTATCCAAGAGAGCCTTTCCTTGCATCAAAGAAACGCCCCCTTCATCTGCAAATAGTAGCTTTCACTCCCCTCTCCATTCGGAGAGGGGCTGGGGGAGAGGCTTTCCCTTATCTGCAAACAATGGTTTTCACTCCCCTCTCCATTCGGAGAGGGGCTGGGGGAGAGGCTATAGTTGGGTTGTGTGTGAGGCCTTTCCTTACTTTGTTGGTACAGCATATTTATCGCCAGTCTGCTTGACGATCTCATGCTTCATATAGTCACTATAACCTGGACGAGCCACACGCTCACCAAGACCCGTTGGTGTTTTGAGGAACTTACCATCCTTTTCTGGCTTCACAGCCATATCGTTGTACTTCACAATCAGGTAGATGGCAAGCTGCTTCCAACGTGCAAGCATCTCGTTACTCTTCTGTATGGAGTAGTCGTTAAGATACTTCACTGCGGCGGACTTATCCGTCTTGTACAGGCTAAGAGCCTTTGCTTCCACCTCTGGTTGGGCTGCGAAATAAGCGTTCTCAAGCGAATCGCGTACTGCTTTCAACGATGGGAAGAGCTGCGAATAACGTGGGTAAACCATGTTACTTACCCAGTTACAAACCCAGAAAGCATTCTTATCTGAGAAAGTAACAGCGTCTGCACCAGGTGTATTGAAACACTCTGCTCGCTCCGTATTACTACAATAGATAGGCACATAAGCTATCATATTGCCATCGTCGTTACCGAACCATAGGATTCCACCAAGCTCTCTTGGCAACCATGAACGGAGCTGTGCTACGTAGGAGAAACCTGTCTGCTGGGTAGATGTTGGACGCTCGTTGAAATACTTCTTACCATCAACTTCGTATTGAAGTGGGGTAGGGCGATAAGGACAATCCCAATTCCCTTGAGCGACATCATTGTCTAATGCGAGTGGAGTACCCTCATAGTGGTCACGCATACAAGCCTCCATCATAGCTACATCGAGCTTCTTGTCGGGTGCAATCCATAGTGGCATATCCTCTGCGTTGGCGTCTTTTCCGAGTGCCCAAGGCAACCAGTGCGACATATCTTTGAAGTGATTAAAGTAGCTCCAAACGCGTGCATCGCACCAACGGCGGCCTCCGAAGTTAGGCTTTGCATACACCATTTTCCAGTTAAAATCCTTATCCTTACCAGTGAACCAGCCTTTTGAACGTGCGAAACTAATGCAGTTTTTAGACGTGATAACCTCTGTTGGATAAGTAGAAAATTGCCCAATGCGACTCTGGTTGGCGTGAGCTGAAATCATGCCATCGGGTATGCGCACTGCAACCCACACCACTTTCTGCTTCTTATCACCGCCACATCCTTGCATCTCAAGCAACCACACTTCATTAGGATCAGCTATTGTGAAGGTCTCACCCTCGGAGTTATAGCCGTAAGTCTCAGCCAGTGTCGTCATCACCTTGATAGCTTCTCTAGCCGTCTTACTGCGTTGTAAGCCTAGATACATCAGTGAGCCGTAATCGATAATGCCGTTTTTATCCACCATCTCTTCGCGTCCGCCGTAGGTAGTCTCACCTATGCTGACCTGGTATTCATTGATGTTTCCGATGACATTGTAGGTTACTTGCGCCTCAGGAATGTACCCGTGACTCTCGTGTGTGTCGTAATCAATGATCTCACGACGCGCATCTTTAGCATGAGAACCAGCCGGATAATGGCATAAGTTAGTAAACAAGCCGTAATCATCAGCATTGTAAGTAACGAGGACGGAACCATCCTTTGTTGCGCCCTTAGTGGCTATGAAGTTCGTACACGCATAGGTGTATGACATCATAAAAAGCATTGCGAGCGTTGCAAATGACTTCTTCATAAGCTGTAGTTTTTATGTTTTTAATCTGTTCAAAGGTTATTCTATAGGGGTATTCTGTCGATAGGCACGGAGCGTTCCATCGCTGTCTTTGCGCACATCAATCGTCCCGCTCATCCATTCTGTCATAGCCTCTTCGTGTGTGAAGGGATATATCTCCGTGACAACTCCAGCCTCGATGACAACGATTCCTTGCTCGATTGTCTCGTTGGGAGTGTGGATGAAGTTAGCTGCTATGCGTCGCATCTATTCAAGTTTATTGTGTCCTCTTTACAGGTAAGCCCCTTTCACGCATAGCATCAGTGGGAGTTCGAGGGGGACGATCACCCTGTGCAGGTGCCGAACTAGGGTTTACAGGTGTTCCACCGATCGTTCTTATCGGGTCAGAAGTATTCGTTGAATCACCAGGATTGACGTTCTCTTGCTTGCGAACGTGCATTCGGACGAGTTGAATGTTATTAAGAATTAACATCTTAAAGGTGGTAGTTGGCTCTTGACCCTTTAGCATCATGAAGTAGCCACGGATGTTTTTTATCCGTAAAGAGTCGCCTCCATCCACCATAAGTGTTTGATGAGAATCAGAGGAGATATGCGTGTATTGCGTTGTAATACTATCGTTGGTGAAGGTGACTGCCATAACAACTACAGCGTCGCGCATACCATCTTGTATGATAAACTGCGAATCGAAATTGAGCATTAAGCGGTCGCCTTTATGAAAGGCGGTATCTGCTTTGATCTCAAAAGTTTCTTTGTTAACAGGTGCGTAAGGGGAGAGAATGAGCGAGCGAGCGCCTTTCCATATATCAGTAGTGTCACCTTTGGAGGTGATAGTGCCGTATTGTGATAGCTCAGACTCCGATGCGCCCTCTGCACGAGCTTGGTCTTCAAGACGCTTGGAGATGTCTACATACATGTCATGAAGTTCCTCGGTGTGACGTATATAATACTTTAGGGAGTTGTCAAACTGCGCCTCCGTCACATCGTACTTCTTCATAACTGCCAGCTTATAAGCCTTTTGCTGCGTTGCAGAAGTATTACTATTATTTGCCATTGCCATCGCTAGGTGATAGTCATATAGTATATCTTCCATTTTCGACGGCTGTATGTATTCGGATGGAATAGATGGTTTACAACCCACAAAAAAGGTTGTGAGTAGTAATCCACAAAGGGCTGTAAGCAAGTGAGTTATATATCTATCTCTCATTCTCATTAGGCTTTTGATCCTCTCAAAACTCCTCATTCAACATTCCTAACTCCTATCTCTTCTCTGGTACCCAACCGTTGAAGTCCTTTCTAAAAAACAATAGAATGGTGATGACGCCCACGCTTATGCAGGCATCAGCAAAGTTGAAGACAGGGGAGAAGAAGACGAATGATTGTCCACCACATAAGGGCATCCAATCAGGGAAGGTACCAGTAAAGAGGGGGAAATAAAACATATCAACTACCTTGCCCATAAGCATTGGTGCGTAGCCTTCTCCCCATGTGGTAAGGGTTGAAGGAACGGCTCCCTCTATATAATAAGGTGTAGAGGCTGTGAATATCTGACCATATATCAACGAGTCGAAGATATTACCAGCTGCACCTGCACATATCATAGATAACACGACAATATACGCCATTCTCGCACCCTTCTTGATACGACCTCGAACGTACCATATCAATCCGGCGACTGCGAAGATACGGAAGAAACTGAGGAACAACTTGCTTCCGAGCTCCATTCCCCATGCCATACCATTGTTCTCAACAAACTCTATCTGGAACCAATCAAATATATGAATTGACTCCCCCAAGGTCATGTTTAGCTTGACAGCTAACTTAATGGCTTGATCGATGATAAGCAATAACACGATCAAAGAAGCAGCCGTCAAGCCCTTTTTCTTATTACTATTCATTAATGTTGTTTATTAGCTTCCTTTGATGCTACACTTAGTGTTGCATGAGGGACGACACGCAGACGTTCCTTCGGAATAAGCTCTCCTGTGATACGATCTATGCCATAGGTCTTATTGTCAATACGCATGAGTGCAGCTTGAAGACCCTTTATGAACTTCTGTTGACGCTGTGCCATCTGTACGAGTTCCTCCTTTGTTTGACTCGAACTACCCTCCTCTAATGCCTTATAGGTGGGTGATGTGTCATTGACATCATTGGTGTTCTTGTTAGTAAGAATCTTCATGGTCTCTTCGTAATCAGACTTAGCTATGGCTAATTTGTTGTTTACTATCGTGCGAAACTCCTCGAGTTCCTCATCGGTATAACGCTTTTTAGTCTCCATAAGGTATACAATGAATTAGGTTATTAAACATTATCTGAGATATAGCAAAGTGGGTTTTGGAGTCCTGATGGAGGATGGGTGCATGGTTGATACACCCATCCTGTCAGGCTTTCGAGCGTTCACAAGGATACGCCCCACTATGTTCTTTAGTCTTTTTGGATGTCTATATGAAGTTTAAAGTCGTCGAATTCAACCTCAGTACCAGCGTTCTCAGCCAGTGAAATGGCGTTAGCTAGTACCTGTGTCTTTATCAACTCACCAAAAGACTCTACTGCTTTCGCAGCTTCCTCATTAGGTTCGATGATAACAGATATGCGGTCGGTAATCTCGAGACCAGTCTCTTTACGGAGGTTCTGGATGCGGTTGATCAACTCACGAGCCATTCCCTCGCGGCGCAACTCATCGGTTAGTTCCACCTCAAGTGCCACAGTTAGGTTGCCTTCATTGCTCACTAACCAGCCCGGGATGTCCTCTGATATGATGTCAACATCGGCTGCTTCGACCTTAATAGGCTGTCCTTCCAACTCGAAGTTGAACTCACCTGTAGTCTCCAAAGCAGCTATCTCATCTTGAGACAGTGTATCCATACGTGCTGCAACGAGCTTCATCAGCTTACCAAACTTCTTGCCCATGACACGGAAGTTGCACTTTACTTTCTTTACCAAGATGCCTTGTCCCTCAACAAAAGAGAGTTCCTTCACATTCACCTCATGCTTAATAAGGTCGGCAACAGCCTCTATATGCTTCTTCTGAGTGCTGTCTATGGCTGGAACCATTATCTGCGCTAATGGTTGACGAACCTTTATATTAACCTTACGACGCAATGCCAAGACCATAGAAGTAATGCGTTGCGCCATGTCCATACGTGCTTCTAGGTCAGTATCGATGACTGCCTCGTTTGCAACAGGCCAACGATCCAAGTGAATACTCTCACATTCTCCGCCCAAATCTCTATACAGTTGATCTGCATAGAATGGTGCGAACGGAGCCAAGAGACGTGCTACTGTCATCAAGCAAGTATATAAGGTGTCATACGCACTCTGCTTGTCTGCACTCATCTCTTTGCCCCAGAAGCGTTTACGATTCAGTCGGACGTACCAGTTACTGAGGTCGTTATTAACGAAGGAGTCGATGAGTCGACCTGCACGCGTTGGGTCGAAGCCCTCTAACTCGGCTGTAACACCTTTAATCAAAGAGTTCAGCTTAGAGATAATCCAGCGGTCGATCTCTGGTGCATCAGCCTTAATTGCCTTGCAGCTTGTTGGTTCGTAACCATCGACGTTAGCGTATAGAGCGAAGAAGCTATACGTATTATATAAGGTGCCAAAGAACTTGCGTCGACATTCATCTACGCCCTCTGGATCGAATTTCAGGTTATCCCAAGGCTCGCTATTGGTCATCATGTAGAAGCGAACAGGGTCTGCTCCGTACTTATGAAGCATCTCAAATGGATCGGTAACATTGCCTACATGCTTACTCATCTTATTACCTTTTGCATCCAAGACAAGCCCTGTTGAGATCACATTCTTAAATGCAACTGAGTCGAAGACCATGGTTGCTATGGCATGAAGAGTGAAGAACCAACCACGTGTTTGGTCAACTCCTTCATTGATGAAGTCGGCTGGGAAGAATGCAGGAGGTACAGCTATTCCCTCGTAGGTAGAGTGTACCAAGGCATCACGATAGGCTGCTTCGCTCATACCCGTAGCCTTGAGACCATCAGAATTAATCTCTCCTTCGAATGGATAATGCAACTGTGCGTATGGCATAGAACCGCTATCAAACCATACATCAATCAAGTCGCTCTCACGGTGCATAGGCTTACCCTCGTCGTTAACAAGTACGATGTCATCGACATAAGGGCGATGGAGATCAATCTTATCATAGTTCTCTTTGCTATAATCACCCACTACGAAGCCTGCTTCCTTCAGTGGATTCTTCTCCATGACACCTGCTGCAACTGCCTTCTCTATCTCATTGTAGAGTTCTTCTACTGACCCAATGCACTTCTCGCCACGGTTGTCATCACGCCAGATAGGTAATGGTGTACCCCAGAAACGAGACCTACTTAGGTTCCAGTCATTCAAGTTCTCAAGCCAGTTACCGAACCTTCCTGTACCCGTAGATGCCGGTTGCCAGTGTATCGTCTTATTGAGTTCCACCATGCGAGCCTTGCGTGCCGTATCCTTAATAAACCAGCTATCTAGTGGGTAATAAAGGATTGGCTTGTCTGTACGCCAGCAGTGTGGATAGTTGTGAACATGCTTTTGGATATTGAAAGCAGAGCCTTCCTGCTTCATCTCCATACAGATGATGATGTTCAGATCTTCAGCCTTTTCAGAGGCTTTCTTGTCCCATACTCCATTTGGATTAAAGCGTGGGTCGTATGAATTCTTTACGTAATCGCCTGCATGATGGGCGTATGCTTCCTTATTGATACACGCTTTTACGAAGTTCTGATCAAGCTCATCAAGGGTGTAATACTTACCTTGGAGGTCGACCATAGGGCGTGTTTCACCCTTCTTCGAGATGAGATATAGCGCAGGAATATTCGCATCCTTTGCCACCTTAGCATCGTCAGCACCGAAGGTAGGAGCGATATGCACGATACCAGTACCATCCTCCGTCGTAACGTAATCACCGAGGATAATGCGGAAAGCCTCGCTCTCCATCTCAACGAACTCGTCGCGTCCTTCCTCGCCCATGAATACCTTCTCTGGATGAGCCGTCGCATAGTCGTTCACGAATTGAGGGGCAAATTCGCCTGTCTTCTCCACTGGTTTCACCCAAGGCATGAGCTGTTTGTAATGCAAACCCTCCAATTCTGTACCCATCACACGCCCTACGACACGATAAGGAACATACTTGTCGCCACGCTCGAAAGCAGGTAATTCGCCTCCATCAGTTACCTCGCCTTCTGGCTTCAGATAGGCAGCTACACGGCTGGCAGCCATTACCAAGGTTACTTTCTGTGCATCGTAAGGGTTGTAAGTCTCGATGATAACATATTCAATCTTCGGTCCGACGCACAGCGCAACATTAGATGGCAAGGTCCAAGGAGTGGTTGTCCATGCAACGAAACAAGGTTTACCCCAAGTCGACTGAGGCAATTTTGCCTTCTCAGCCAATGCCTTCCAATCTTCTTCAGGGATAGCGAATTGCGCTGTAACCGTTGTGTCCTTGACATCACGATAACAGCCTGGTTGATTCAACTCATGGCTTGATAAGCCCGTACCAGCACCTGGTGAATAAGGTTGGATAGTATATCCCTTATAGAGTAACCCTTTATTATAAAGCTGCTTCAAGAGCCACCATAAGGTTTCAATATATTTGTTGTCATAAGTGATGTAAGGGTGTTCCATGTCAACAAAGTAGCCCATCTCTTCCGTAACTTGTTGCCACTCTGCAGTGAACTTCATTACGTTCTCACGACACTTATGATTATAGTCTTCAGTGGAAATATATCGTTCCGAGTTATGGTTGTCGATATCTTTCTTGGTGATACCAAGCTCCTTTTCAACACCCAATTCGACGGGTAGTCCATGCGTATCCCAGCCTGCTTTGCGGTGCACCTGATAGCCTTGCATCGTCTTATATCGGTTGAAGGTATCCTTGATGGAACGTGCTAGAACATGGTGAATACCCGGATGTCCGTTAGCCGAAGGAGGCCCTTCAAAGAAGATAAACTGCGGTTCTCCCTCTCGTTCGTCAATACTCTTGTGGAAGATGTCATGCTTCTCCCACTCTTTCAACATGTCTTGGTTTGTCTGAACAAGGTCAAGCCCCTTGTGCTCGGCGAATCTCTTTGCCATATTATCGATGTTATTTTGCTTATATTCTAAATACGTGCAAAGATACAAATAACAACTGATACTACCAAATTTTACTGACAGGTTGCTGTGGTGGAGAGGCTTAGATAGGAATCAAAATACAATGTTCAGGGTTCGAGAGTATGATGAGTTAGACATAATGACACAACGACATATTATTTTAATGACATATTATTAAGACAGAGCAACAGGTTTTTTAGACATAATGACACAACGACATATTGTTTTAACGACATATTCTTTAGACAGAGGAACATAGGAACATGGGCGGAGTACCAGATGTTTAAGACATAATGACACAACGACATATTATTTTAATGACAAACTTTAAAGACATAGTAACATAGTATCAATGTGCTTAGTACCAGATGTTTAAGACATAATGACACAACGACATATTGTTTTAAAGACATATTCTTTAGACAGAGGAACATAGTATCACGAATCGTAATAGCGAAGGGACAAAAAGAAGGAAAGGCTCTTCTCCATTTGAGAAGAGCCTTCCTTCCTATCGAAGAGAGCCTTTCTTCAATGTGAAGAAACGCCCCCTTTGTTTGTAAACAATGGTTTTCACTCCCCTCTCTATTCGGAGAGGGGCTGGGGGAGAGGCTGTAGATGATAGGGGGAGAGGCTGTAGATGATTGGTGAAGAGGCTTTAGATGTTTAGGAGTGAGGCATTCCTTATATGTGAGATAAGCAATAAAAATACAACTCAAAAGTTGTATTTCTGAAGGATAATACTTACCTTTGTAGCACAAACTACTGAGTATGACATTCGATAAGATTATAGATAATGGTAAGTTATGGGCAGTTCGTTATGAGGAGGAAACCGATAATGAACTATTCAAGTTGTTTGCTCAATGGAGTGATGTAGAGTATCTTCATCAGTTCTTTAAGGCTAATTGGAATGACCTTATAGCCTACTTTAAGGTTACTGATATTCGACAAGCAATAACAGACACCATCGATGATAACGAGCAGTTGCAATGCCTTATGTTGGAGCTAAAGGATGATACCAACTTGGAAGGAATATTCCATCCATTGGAGAATTATCGCACTTCAGAAATGCTATTAGGCAAAGAGAAGGCTAAACCGAAACGCAAGGAGCGCCATTCTTCATGGTTACGTATTTATGCGATAAGGCTTTCCGAAGGGGTATATGTTATAACGGGTGGGGCAATAAAACTAACTTTCACAATGGAGGAAAGGACTCATACGAAGCTGGAACTGCATAAGTTAGAACGGGTAAGACGCTTTCTTCTCGAAGAAAAGATTATTGATAATGATTCATTTGACGATTATGTCAACACGTTGTAATATAGGAGGTAGATATGAGCAGGATTACAAATAGATTAGAGAAATACCAATCTTCCACCCCTTCAAGATGGCGGGAAGAGGCTGAATATAGGGTAGAGAACAGGGCATGGCTACGACATTCTCAGTATATAGCTATGCTGATGTTAGAGAAAATGGATGAATTGAGTCTGACGCAAAAAGCCCTTGCTGAGCGCATGGGGTGCACTCAGCAATATGTCTCAAAGATATTGCGTGGGAAGGAGAACTTATCTATTGAGACTCTTTCAAAGATTGAATCGGCACTATCTCTGCGCCTCCTCACCTATTGAAACACGTATCGGATGGACATATACAGCTGGGTGGCAAAGATGTAGATAGGGACATAACGGGCTGAACGGAGGAGTCCATAGACGAGCATATCGTGCATACTAGTAACGCTGTTGATGGTTCCGCTCGTTATACCATAGGATATGGACATGATAAGAAGGATGAAGGATAGGGCGGGGATGAGGCTCACGGAGAAGCTACTGGGGTAGAGTTGACCTGTCACACTCAGTAAGATTGCGTGTGGGACAAGCGTCAGTAAGACCATTACCACTATAAAGACTATGAACTCAGCAAGGGCTATGCGCAGTCCCATTCGCTCTCGATAAGCCAAGGAGGAACGCTGTTGTGGCGTTCTGGAGAACCTTTGTCGTAAGGCTTTCAGGAACTTTGTGCGCAAGAAAGCACCCCCAGCAATACTCATCACAATGAAGTAAATGAGCCAAGGAGTTAGTTGGTTATTAACGAACGAACCGAAGAACCAGCGTATACCCTCACTACTCAAGAGAGAGTGAAGAGCCCAGTCTGGATTGGCAGCAGTTATTAACCATGACAGTAGGATGACTGCTATCTGTGCCAAGAAAAGCACTATGACAACATAACCTAACTTATTCCTCATCAGCACGGAGATTATCAATATCGATGATGCGAAGCTCTAATGCGCGCACAACAAGGCGTGTGGCATTGACGCTCATACCCTTATTTCCTTCAGGAAAGAGCTTCTGTACGAGTTCGTTTTGGCGTTTCTCAAGGCTCTTCACACCGAATGGCATACCTCGAAGATTGGTTATTTGCTCCTTCGTGTAACCGAGTGCAAGGTGTCGAAGGAAGCGTTCGTCATACTCGTCAATCTCGTATCCTACCATCGCTTCTTGGTGCATTAGCATGCTATTCACGCTCTGTTTGAAGCGCGAAACAATCTTTTCTAGGATGGGCTGATTGAATACTAAGCGTTTACCAGACATCACACTCGATACGTCACCACGGGTAAGTAACTCCCCACTCTTTAGACAGATACCATCGGTGCCAGCGTCTAACACGTCCACCCAAAGCTTCTCATTGAGTATCTCACCAGTAAAGATTAGCACCTTAACGTTGGGATATACCTCCTTAGTCTGCCTACAGATCTCTACGCCAACAGTAGTTGATCCACCCAAACCAAGGTCTAGTAGCACTAGATCGGGTAGTTGTTGCTTTAGTAACTTCCAGTATGCTACCTCGTTTTCAGCCGTTCCGATGATTTCAGCCTCGGGTATTTCATTGCGGAAGATACCTTCCGTACCTTTCAATTCGAGTGGTACATCCTCCACAATTATTACTTTGAAATTCTCCATCTTATGTCCTTTTATCTTTTAATTAGGTGTTTCTTATTTTATTTCTTAGGCTTTCGCTAATGTAATCTGTATCTCTGTTCCTTCCTCCGTAGGCTTTGCTATGATACCACAGCCACGCCTGTTGGTTGCTTCACCATTGTCTCTTACAATCTGCCGACAGCTGAAGAACATCATTCCTTGTGCTTGTGGCGAGAATAGCTCACGGCATTCTTCTGCCGAGAGGTGCATGGATGAGAGTTGAACATGCAGTATGACATACTGTTTCTGGTGCTCTTCTGCGGTGATGCGGAGGGGCTGGTTCTGATTTTCGGAGTAGAGTATATCGAATAGATAAGCTATCATTACAGGGTCGCCAGCCACTGGTGGGATAGGAGCCAAGGGCTGTTTGAACTTGTTTTCAGGCACGAGTGTGGCGATGTCAACGCTCTTTGCCATGAGTTTGATAGCCCTCACCTGGTGCATGGCTTGCTGACTTAACAGACTGTAAAGCTCTTTGTAATACACAGCTAACTCATCAATAGCCTCTAACTGACTATCGGTGTCGGTTTCAACTAGCTGTCGGATGCGTGAGGGATAATACATTGTCTCGTGCTTGAGCGTCGATAGGCAGTTGTCGAGAATACTATTACTAATATGCAAACGCTCGTTCTCGTATTCCACACAATGCACCTCGTCTTCCAGTGCCTCGATGTCGGCTTTACTCTTTTGGCTTGCTTCCTGTGATGCTACCAGGGCTTCCCTGATTTGCTGAACAATGTTTCGTAGGCGTTCTGGGAGGCGGTCGCTATTGACACGATCAACCTCTTTGAGCTTCTTCTCCACGCTTACATCACTCAAGAGAACGGCATTGATGTGCTTAATTTGCTCTATGCAGAATTGGAAAGTAAGCCTATGACGATAATACATCACGTAATATACGGGAAGAATAGACAATAGTAAGAGCACCAAGAGAGCGATAGCTACGTTCTTATTGGTCTCTGACTTCATCATCATTCGGCAATACTCGCCCAGCGAATTATCGGCTGATCGCTCCTTGAAGAGGTGTGTGTAAACGTTATTATTGTACTTGTATAGGTCCCATTCATGCAGAGCTAGGGCAGCAACAGCACTCTCGTTACGTATATCGAGTATCACCCTGTAGTCGATGGGGACGTCAGCATGGAACCACTTAATCTCTGCCGGCACATTTGAAAGGCTTCCTATGCGTTGCATGAAGAGCTTTCCATGCGGATACAACTTATGATATTGCTGGTTAATATAGTATCGGCACGTGTCAGCAAAGCGTAGAGTCTGCTCGTACTGACCATTGATATTACTGAAGTAAGCCGAGTCTGCATAGATACCAGCTAGTGTCATGTAGTCTTTTCGGGCTATGGCTGCAGCCTTGTCATTGTCCCTTTGAGGGCGAGCCTGTGCCGTGCATAATGATGAAAAGGCGATGAGTAGGAACAAAAGAATGCGACTCACGCCCTTAGGTAAGCGGAAGAAGAAGCGTGAACCCTTGTTTTCTTCGCTCTTAACACCTATCTGGCAGACTGTAAATATCTGACTTATCTTGCGGTATTTATTGATGATTCCATTGCAATTCATTAGTCCGAAACCATGTGAAGTGCTGTCTTTTTGATCGTGGATAGGCTTTCGGTCGAATAGATGTTGCTGTGTTTCCTCATTGATGCCACATCCTGTATCCTCCACAGAAAGCTCCACATAGTCGGCTTCTTCTACTGCTTTGATACATACCTTGCCCCCAGCAGGCGTGAACTTACGGGCATTGTCGGCAAGAGTATTCACCATGAAGAGCGTTAAGATACGATCGGCTTTAACAATGGCAGTTGTATCCTCCACCTTTAGCTGTACCCCCTTTAATTGGAAAGCCATACGTCCTTTCTTCACAATGTCGAACACCTGCTGTACAGGAAAGCTCTCAATGTGTAGCGATAGTCGCCCTTGTCGGAGTTGAATCCACTCTGTCAGCGTCGAATTAAGGTTGTTGATCATGTCCGTGAGTTCCCTAATATAGGTGTAACGTTCGCTTCTCACCGCCTCAGACTCGCCTCCCCTCTTTAGCTTGTTAATCTCATGTAGCATTCGATTGATGAGTGGCATGATGCTGTTAACCAATGATACCTTCGCACGTTGCTCTAGGTAGCGACGCTTATTGTCGATAAGATGAATGTTACTAATGGTGAGTTGCTCTGAAATCTCCGTGTATTCGTCATCGAGCTGAGCCATATAAGCGACGTTATGGTGCTTCCACTCTTCCAAAGGCAAGAGCAGTTTGTTGAGCTCCGATTGGTTATCAGCGCGCCTACGGAGGTAGTGGAAGATGATTAACAACGACAGAATGACAATGATGATAAGACCGATTGCAATGATCATGATGTTCAACTGCTGTGAAGTAGAGTCCAGTTGATCAGCACGTGCTTCGTAGTATCGGTCCTGACGGGTCTGTTCCTGCAAGTCAAGATATATGTTTCTGTTGTAGTCACTCGCCTGTTTATTGTCCATAGCAGAGTACACCACGCTTAGTTGTTCACGAATAGAAGCCACCAAGTCGGGGGCTTGATTGATAGCAGGGTTTTGTTTCAAAGCATTCTGCAAGCAGATAAGTGCAGAGCGATAGTCCTTTATCTGCCAGTAACAAGACGCCAGTGTACGGTAAGAACCAGCTGTTTGATAGACGTCACCATACTTTTGGAAGATACTTAAAGAGCGTTCGGCGAGGTTACCAGCGATAAGACTATCGGGCAAGTTACCCACTTTCAGGTATTTAAAAGAGGGCAGATTATCACGAATAAGCACCTCTCTACTCTTGTCGTTCACCAAATGTTCGCTTAGAGCCTGCAATGAGTTTGCCTCCCAATAAGGGTAGTTATGATGGATAGCCAGCATGTAACAGCGAATGAGATAATCGAACTCCTTTTGATTAATCTCCTCTTGTTTACCCTTTGTAAAGATACCTCCTGCGCCCACATTATATAAGTATGCGAGCAGTTGAGGCATATCCGTTTGCACCTCACCATCGGGGTTGATGGCAGAAAGAGCACGCACGGAGGGTTGCTCCAAGCCGACATAATAATAATAAGTAGAGCTTACTATGGCATATTCCGAACGGGCATATACCATTCGACGTCGCTGTCTATCGGTTAAGAGACGTTTATCCTCATTGATACGTAAAAAGCGTTTGTTGGCTTCCTCGTTATAGTCATAATACTCCTTATTGTTCGACTCCCTTTGGCAAAGACGCATCATTTGTATGTCGGCAACAAGCAGTTCCACCTGGTCATCCGTGCTGCCCATCACCTCATTGAGGGTAGCGTATGCCTTATCAAAGTGCATTTGCATGAGATAGACAAACGCAAGATTATTCAGCGCTTCAGCCTTACCAGTGTTGTAACCATTCGACAAGGCGAGGGCTTGCTTCGCATAGATTTTAACCGAGTCAAGATTCCTGTAATGTGCAGCATAAGCCTTGTCATTATAGTCATCCACCTGTTGTCTATGTGGAGCATCGCATGCCGAGAAGAACAGAAGTAGGCAGATTGCTGCCAAGGACATGATGATCTCTTTTGTTCTTTTCGTCTTCATCTGTTGTAAAAAGTATTCGCCATCAATCGAAATGATTTGTGAGACAAATTTACGAAACTTTTCTTAAACAGCTTACAAATGCTCTTATTTAATTCAAAAATCATCATCCAGCGTTTAAAATTATGATTATTTCGAGTTGACGAGTGGATGAGTTGACAAGTAAGGGATAACGTCTGATATAGTAAGGGGGCGTTTCTTCCTATCGAAGAGAGCCTCCCTTTAATGCCAAGAAAGGCTCTCTTCAATAGCAAGAGAGCCTCTTGTTGATACCTGTTAAGGCTGTCTGATAATCGATATAAGCAATAATTTTTTTAGACTTAACCACAACTTTTTGTGATCAGTGTTGCTTTTCTCTTATTTATTTCTTATCTTTGTGCGTGATTTAATAAATGGTTTATAGCACAAAGAGATGGCTAAAATAAAGACAATAGGTATTCTGACTTCAGGAGGCGATGCGCCAGGAATGAACGCTGCAATACGTGCGGTGACAAGAGCTGGTATATATAATGGATTCAATATCAAGGCTGTCTATCGTGGATATGATGGTTTGATAACAAACGATATAAGACCTTTTACAACAGAAAATGTGAGTGGTATCATTGGACAAGGTGGTACGATACTCAAGACAGCACGCTCAAAAGGCTTCGCAACAGTGGAAGGTCGGCAGACAGCCTACGACAATCTCGTGGCTGAAGGCATTGATGCTCTTGTTGTAATAGGTGGTAATGGCTCGTTGACAGGCGCTATGAAGTTCGCACAAGAGCATGACTTCTGTTGCATAGGATTGCCTGGAACGATTGACAACGACCTTTATGGAACAGATAGTACCATTGGTTACGATACGACAATGAATACAATCATGGAGTGTGTAGACCGCATTCGTGATACTGCGCAGAGCCATGAACGAATCTTCTTCGTCGAAGTGATGGGGCGTGACGCAGGCTTCTTGGCACAGAACTCGGCTATTGCAAGTGGTGCAGAGGCTGCTATCATTCCTGAAGACTCAACTGATGTAGACCAGTTGGCACGCTTCATGGAACGTGGAATACGCAAGTCTAAGAGAAGTTGTATCGTCATTGTGTCAGAGAGCCCGAAGTGTGGTGCTATGTATTATGCCGATCGTGTGCGTAAAGAGTTCCCTGATTACGATGTGAGAGTGTCCATCCTTGGACACTTGCAACGCGGTGGTCGCCCTTCAGCACGTGACCGTATCTTAGCAAGCTGTACGGGAGTTGGTGCCGTTGAGGCTATTATGCAAGGTCAACGAAACATCATGGTTGGTGTGAGAAACAATGAGGTTGTTTATGTTCCATTGTCTGAAGCCATCCGTTCGGATAAGCCTTTCGATCGCAAACTCATTAAGGTATTGGACGAACTAAGTATTTAGTCCATCGCTCCGAATGGTCATCTGCAGGAGTGTTACACCTTATTATATATAGAGAGAAGAAATAATAATAAAAAACAAACATATTTTATGTCACAGATTAATGGGCGTATCTCCCAGATCATCGGCCCTGTTATCGATGTATTCTTTGATACTAAGGGAGAGAATCCAGAGCAGGTTTTACCTAAGATTTACGATGCTCTCCGTGTTAAAAGAGCTACTGGACAGGACTTGATTATCGAGGTTCAGCAGCATATAGGAGAGGATACTGTACGTTGCGTAGCCATGGATAATACCGATGGACTGCAACGCGGACTAGAGGTTGTACCCACTGGTAGTCCGATAGTAATGCCTGCTGGAGAACAGATTAAGGGTAGAATGATGAACGTGATAGGTCAGCCTATCGATGGTATGGAACCTTTGAAGATGGAAGGTGCATACCCTATCCATCGTGAGGCACCAAAGTTTGAGGACCTCTCTACGCACAAGGAGATGCTTCAAACAGGTATTAAGGTCATCGATCTACTTGAGCCTTATATGAAAGGTGGTAAGATTGGACTCTTTGGTGGTGCTGGTGTAGGTAAGACGGTGCTTATCATGGAGCTGATTAATAACATCGCTAAGGGGCATAACGGATACTCTGTTTTTGCTGGTGTAGGTGAGCGTACGCGTGAAGGAAACGACTTGATTCGTGATATGTTGGAGTCAGGTGTTATCCGATATGGCGATAAGTTCCGTAAAGCAATGGAGGAAGGCAAATGGGATCTATCGTTAGTTGACCCCGAAGAGTTGCAGAAGTCACAAGCAACACTTGTCTATGGTCAGATGAATGAGCCTCCTGGGGCACGTGCATCAGTGGCACTCTCTGGTTTAACAGTTGCTGAGGAGTTCCGCGATCATGGTGGTAAGAATGGCGAAGCAGCCGATATCATGTTCTTTATTGATAATATCTTCCGTTTCACGCAGGCTGGTTCTGAGGTTTCAGCGTTGCTTGGTCGTATGCCATCAGCAGTGGGTTATCAACCTACATTGGCGAGTGAGATGGGTGCAATGCAGGAGCGTATTACATCAACAAAGCATGGTTCTATTACTTCTGTACAGGCTGTTTATGTGCCAGCAGACGACTTGACGGACCCTGCTCCAGCTACAACTTTTACCCACTTGGATGCTACGACAGAGTTAAGTCGTAAGATTACGGAGTTGGGTATATACCCTGCTGTAGATCCACTAGGTAGTACCTCTCGTATTCTTGACCCATTAATCGTGGGAAAAGAGCATTATGAGTGTGCCCAGAGAGTAAAGCAATTACTACAGAAGTACAATGAGTTGCAGGATATCATTGCTATTCTTGGTATGGATGAGTTGTCAGATGACGATAAGTTAGTCGTTAATCGTGCCCGTCGAGTACAGCGTTTCCTCTCTCAACCATTTACTGTTGCAGAGCAGTTTACGGGTATCAAGGGCGTAATGGTTCCTATTGAGGAAACCATCAAGGGCTTCAATGCCATATTGAATGGTGAAGTTGATGATCTTCCAGAGCAGGCTTTCTTGAACGTTGGTACGATAGAAGATGTGAAGGAGAAGGCTAAGCAACTCCTTGCAGCTACGAAGTAATGGGCTTCCATACCGAAATAGAATAATAATAGGATTGTCTATGCTGACACTTAAAATAGTATCTCCCGAAAGAATTGTTTATACTGGTGAAGTTGATAGTGTGCTAGTTCCTGGCACAATGGGGCAGTTTGAGATTCTCAATGATCATGCTCCTATTATCTCAACATTGGTAGAAGGCAAGGTTGTCTATAGTACGAAGGGCACGAAGAACGAGCTTCAAATCGTTGGCGGTTTCGTCGAGGTGAAGAAGAATGAGGTGAGTCTTTGTGTGGAGATATAAAGAGGGTTGTTCCTTAGAAACGGGCTTTTAGAATGGTGGATTATAATAAGGTGTATAAGAGATATTACAAGATGAACGTATGGATCATCTTTGCGTTATATCTTGTGGGTTTACTTGTTGCGCAGGTGACAGCACATTCCTACTATCTTAATATGCTAATAGTAAGTGCATTATTCTCCCTTATCACAGCCTCAATTTATGGAGGAGCTTGGAAAGCGATAGCGGCTAAGTCGCCAGCAGTATTGGGTAAGTTTTACCTTGCTGGTTCGGCTTTGCGTATGTTACTAGCATTCCTTACGATTTTGGTTTATGCCATCATCGTAAAGGAGCGTGTAATGATTCTGAGCTTTGCGGTCATCTTTATGATTTTCTATCTAGTGCTATTAGCATTTGATACCATCTATTTTTCTAAAGTAGAAAAGAACAATAAAACTAATAATTGACGAATGAAATATCTCAAGCATTTGCTTTGCATGGCTGTAATGCTGTTCTTTCTCTTACCTGGTGCGGCTGCATCTGAGAGTAAGGGAGGCGGTGTGGACTTGCAAGGCATATTGTGGGGACACATCAAAGACTCCTATGAGTGGCATATTACGAATATAGGAGATAAACCTGTCATCATCAATCTTCCAGTTATCGTGAAGACATCAGATGGTTGGTATACAGGTTGGGCAGAAGACTTTGAAGAAGAGCCTTTAGAGCATGGTCCACACGCTGGTTATCGTCCTTGTAAGAATAACCCTAACTTGTTTATAGCGACAAAGGGGGATTATGAACGACGTATTGTTGAATTGAAACCAGATGGAACAGAAGTGCGCCCATTTGATATATCAATTACGAAGTCGGTGTGTGTACTCTTTATAGATGCTATTCTTCTGTTACTTTGTATATTGATTCCAGCACGCTGGTGTCGCCGTCACAAGGTTACAGATAAGGCTCCAAAGGGATTCACTGGATTGATGCACATGTTCGTGATGTATGTCTATGATGAGGTGATAAAACCGACATTGGGTAAGGAAGCAGATAAATATGCACCTTACTTATTGACCTGTTTCTTCTTCATCTTTGTGGCTAATGTCATGGGTATTGTACCATTCCCACCGGGTGGAGGAAACCTCACGGGTAATATTACAATTACCTTCTTTTTGGCTATCTGTACCTTCTTAGTAACCAACTTCTCGGGTACGAAGCATTATTGGAAGGATATCTTTTGGCCAGATGTACCCGCATGGTTGAAGGTGCCAGTACCTTTGATGCCAGTGATTGAGATTTTTGGAATCTTCACAAAACCCTTTGCATTGATGGTGCGTCTCTTTGCTAATATGATGGCAGGACATGCTATTGCATTGGCTTTGACCTGTATTATCTTCATCATGGCGACTATGGGTATTGTACTTAGTTCTTCCATGACCATTGTGAGTGTGGGAATGAGTATCTTTATGATGCTTTTGGAGATACTTGTTAGCTTCATTCAAGCATTGGTATTCACGATGTTGAGTGCTGTATTTATCTCTTTGGCACGTGTTCATGAGCCTGCAGAAGAGAAGGTGAAAGCTTAGGGACATAAGGATAGAGTAGGGAGTTAATCCTTTGGAATAGTAGTAAGACCTCCCTAATCTATCATGAGTAACGGAATAAATAATAAGAAATAATTAATATTAAAAGTAAAAAACTATGTTGACATCATTGTTATTAGCAGCAGAGACTGCAAAGTTAGGCGCCGCAATCGGTGCAGGTATCGCAGCTGTAGGTGCAGGTCTTGGTATTGGTCGTATCGGTGGTCAGGCTATGGATGCTATGGCTCGTCAGCCAGAGAAGATCGGTGACCTTCGTTCATCAATGATTATTGCAGCCGCATTGGTAGAGGGTGTTGCCTTCTTTGCTGCTATCATCGCCCTTCTCTGCGTATTCTAAACAACGCATGAGGAGTTAGTTAATAAGAGTAATAAGAAAAGTAATTTAGCAGCTTATGTCATTATTATTGCCAGATAGTGGTTTGCTCTTTTGGATGACAATTGTCTTTCTGGTGGTCTTCTTCATCCTATGGAGATGGGGCTTCCCATCAATTATAAAGATGGTGAATGAGCGCAAGAACTATATAGATGAGAGTCTAGCAAAAGCAGAGGAAGCTAACTTGAGGCTTGCTAATATTCAGAAACAAGGTGAGGAGCTGCTTATGGAAGCACGCGAGAAACAGGCGCAGATACTTCGTGAAGCGTCTCAAACGCGTGATGCCATAGTCGAACAGGCTCAGGAGAAGGCGCACGAAGAGAGTGCTCGAATCCTATCAGAAGCCAAGGCTGAGATTGAGAGTCAGAAGCAGGCGGCTATACGTGATATTCGTACACAGGTAGCTGAGTTGTCTGTACAGATTGCTGAGAAGATTCTTCGCAAGCAGTTGACAACATCTGCAGAACAGGCTCAACTCATCGATAGCTTATTGGATGAAGTTGCTTCTTCTAACGGAACAGAAAGTAAATAAACGCTTATGGATACAGGTGTAATATCGGTTCGTTATGCTCGTGCGTTATTCAAGGCTGCTTGTGAACAAGGGCTTGAAGACAAGATATATGCAATTATGCAGACCCTTGCTCAGGCTTACTTGCAAGTAAAGGATTTACGTGTGACCATCGAAAGTCCGATGCTTCCTAAGGAAAAAAAGCGCAAGCTATTGGAAGTAGCCTGTGGTGACAACTGTCCCGAGTTGGTTAGTAACTTCCTTTCCCTTGTACTGAAGGAGGATAGAGAAGACCTATTACAGTTAATGGCAAATGATTATGTTTCTCTGTACAGAAAGCATAAACATATTATCCAGGGTAAGGTCATCACTGCTTCGCCCGTCTCTGAAGAGACAGAGAAGAAGATGAAAGCATTGGTGGAAGCCCGTAGTCAGGGAACTGTTGAGTTCAACACAGAAGTTGATCCATCGCTTATTGGAGGATTCATACTAGAGTATGATACTTACAGGATGGATGCGAGTGTGAAGAACAAACTGAATGCTATCCTCACACAATTAACAAAGTAATAAATTAATAACATGTCAGATAAAATTAAACCAAGTGAGGTGTCTGAGATTCTTGTAAAGGAATTGCAAGGCATTAACTCAGAGGAGAAGTTTGATGAAGTCGGCACCGTGTTGACCGTTGGTGATGGTGTAGCACGTGTGTATGGTCTTCGTAACGCTGAAGCCAATGAGTTGCTTGAATTTGAGAATGGCACTATGGCTATTGTCATGAACTTGGAGGAAGACAATGTCGGATGTATTCTTCTTGGTCCTACAACGGGTATCAAGGAGGGACAAAGCGTAAAGCGTACACATCGTATTGCCTCAATCCGTGTGAATGACAACTTCTTGGGACGTGTGGTAAATCCTCTGGGAGAAGCTATTGATGGTAAAGGTGATATAGACTTGACCGACTCTTTCGAGATGCCATTGGACCGCAAAGCTCCTGGTGTGATCTATCGTCAGCCAGTGAAAGAACCTCTCCAAACAGGTTTGAAGGCTGTCGATTCAATGATTCCTATTGGTCGTGGTCAGCGTGAGCTCATCATTGGTGACCGTCAGACTGGTAAGACTGCTATTGCTGTTGACACCATTCTCAACCAAAAGAGTTTCTATGAGCAAGGTAAGCCAGTATATTGTATTTATGTTGCCATTGGTCAGAAAGCATCTACAGTCGCAACATTAGTGCAGAATCTAAAGGAACGTGGTGCATTGCCATATACGATTATCGTGAGTGCAACGGCGGCTGATCCTGCTGCTATGCAATACTATGCTCCATTTGCAGGAGCCGCTATTGGCGAGTATTTCCGTGATCGTGGTTACTCTGCCCTTGTCGTTTATGACGACTTGTCAAAACAAGCTGTTGCTTATCGTGAGGTATCTTTGATTCTTCGTCGTCCATCTGGTCGTGAGGCTTATCCAGGTGATGTATTCTATCTACACTCACGTCTTTTGGAACGTGCAGCGCGTATCAACGATCAGCAAGAAATTGCCGAGAAGATGAACGATCTACCAGAGAGTATGAAGGGACATGTTAAGGGTGGCGGTTCTTTAACAGCCTTGCCAATCATTGAGACGCAAGCTGGTGACGTATCAGCCTACATTCCAACGAACGTGATTTCCATTACCGATGGTCAGATTTATCTTGAGACAAACCTTTTCAATCAGGGCTTTCGACCAGCTATTAACGTTGGTATCTCCGTATCTCGTGTAGGTGGTTCCGCACAGGTGAAGAGTATGAAGAAGGTGGCGGGAACACTGAAGATAGATATGGCACAGTATCGTGAGCTAGAGGCATTCTCAAAGTTCTCTTCTGATATGGATCAAGTGACAGCAATGACACTAGACCGTGGTCGTAAGAATAACCAGCTATTGATACAACCTCAGTACAGCCCAATGCCAGTAGGAGAGCAGATTGCGATACTCTATTGCGGTGTACATGGTTTGATGCGTGATGTTCCTGTTGATCAGGTTCGCCATTGTCAGGAGCAATTCCTTGATACTATGCGTTCTTCTTATGCCGATGTTATCAGTTCCCTTGCTGCAGGTCAGTTGGAAGATTCTTCTATAAAGGTAATTGAGGAAGTCATGGGCAATATTGCCGGACAATATAAATAAGACAAGAAGAAATGGCATCGTTAAAGGAAATAAAGACTCGCATAGCCAGTGTCCAAAGCACGCGTAAGATTACGAGTGCAATGAAGATGGTAGCATCGAGTAAGTTGCATCATGCACAGAATGCAATCGAGAATATGCTCCCTTATGAAGCGATGCTCGAGCATATTCTCAAGGCTTTCCTTGTCTCGACACCGAATACTGAGACTCCTTTTGATGTACAGAGACCTGTGAAGCGCATAGCCTTACTTGTGTTCTCTTCTGATAGTTCGCTCTGTGGTGGATTTAATGCGAATGTCATCAAACTCATGCAGCATACAATCGATGATTATCATGCTCAAGGTTTAACTAACGATGATATAGTTATCTATCCAGTTGGAAGAAAGGTTGCAGAAGCGGCAAAGAAGCGTGGTTACACCTGTGTTTGTCCGTATCCACACCTTGCTGATAAGCCTAATTCGGAAGAGTGTCGTAATATTGCGAAGGAGCTTGGTCAGAAGTGGCTAAAAGGTGAGTTTGATAGGGTAGAGATGATTTATCACCACTTTAAGAGTGCTGGTAGTCAGATTCTACAGTCTAAACCTTTCTTGCCAATAGATCTCAGTGAGGAGTTAAATCGTGATAATGAGCGTGACCTATCATCAGATATTTCAACCAAAGCAGTGCAAGACTATCTGAAGAAGAAAGGCCAGTCCAATCAGCATAAAACTGATAGTGAAATGGTTGTTCCATTGAATGATGACTTCATTGTGGAGCCTGATTTACCTACAGTATTGCAGGCTTTGGTACCAAAGTTACTCCATCTCATGGTTTATACAGCCCTTTTGGATAGTAATGCGTCAGAGCACGCTGCCCGTATGGTGGCTATGCAAACAGCAACGGACAATGCAGATGAATTACTTCGTTCGCTCAACTTGCAATATAATAAGTCGCGTCAGGCAGCTATTACATCCGAGTTACTGGATATTGTCGGAGGTACGGTAAATAATTGATTTTGCCATTGCATAGTATTTGTGATGGGATATTATCTTATAAAAAAGGTACAGACTTCTTTATAGTCTGTACCTTTTCTATTTCCAAAGTATGAAGAAGATAGTAATCAATGCGATGATTGCTTTAAACGATAGAAAGATTCTGATGACTATTTTATAGGAATAGTCCCATCGTTTTAATAAGGTCTTTAGGACAGCTCGCTGAGAACTACTTGACCTAACAAAGAAGCTCTCGCAACTGATTATAAGAAACACTTGATAGTTTTATAGAATTGGTCGGGAAATTTTATAAAGCCTGCAGATAGTAGAATGAAGACAGCTTATCAATCGCTTTTAATATATGCAATAATATGCAGGAATAGTTACTGTTGTTTTCAAATTAAGGGTGTAATTGTGAAAAATATCATCATATTTATCTTTTAATATTTCATTTTTGTATCTTTGCGATTGTTATAGTCTGATAATAACAAGTATTGTCAAATATTAAAAAGATATCGTTATGGCACACCAAAAAAGATTTCTTCTTGAAGAAAAAGATATCCCTACGCAGTGGTATAACATCCAGGCAGATATGCCAAACAAGCCACTTGCACCGCTAAATCCTGCTACTCATGAGCCTATGCGAGTAGATGATCTTGCAAAGATATTCAGTAAAGAATGTTCTAAACAGGAGTTAGATACAGAACACGCATGGATAGATATTCCAGAGGAGGTACTGGATATGTATAAGTATTATCGTTCCACTCCGCTTGTACGTGCCTACGCTTTAGAAAAAGCATTGGATACGCCTGCCCACATTTATTTTAAGAATGAAAGTGTAAATCCTTTAGGTTCGCACAAAGTAAACTCCGCTATTCCACAATGCTACTATTGTAAGAAGGAAGGAGTTACCAATGTTACGACGGAAACTGGCGCTGGGCAATGGGGTGCAGCCTTGTCTTATGCTGCGAAAGTCTTTGGATTAGAGGCAGCAGTCTATCAAGTGAAGATATCAATGCAACAGAAACCTTATCGTTCGCTCATCATGCGTACCTTTGGAGCTATGGTCGAAGGGTCGCCCTCCATGTCAACGCGTGCTGGAAAAGATATTGTTACACGTGATCCCACTCATCCTGGTTCGTTGGGAACAGCTATCTCTGAAGCTATTGAACTAGCAACAACAACTCCAAATTGTAAATATACTTTAGGTTCTGTGATGAATCATGTAACATTACATCAGACGATTATTGGGCTTGAGGCTGAGAAACAAATGGAAAGGGCGGGAGAATATCCTGATAAGGTAATTGCTTGTTTCGGTGGAGGTAGTAACTTTGGAGGAATTGCTTTCCCCTTTATGCGTCATAACATCTTCGATGGTAAGAAAACGGAGTTCATAGCAGCAGAACCTAATAGTTGTCCCAAGCTGACAAGAGGTAAGTTTGAATATGATTTTGGTGATGAAGCTGGCTATACTCCCTTATTACCAATGTTTACATTAGGTCATGATTTCAAACCCGCCAATATCCATGCAGGAGGTTTGCGCTATCATGGTGCTGGTGTCATCGTCAGTCAGCTGATAAAAGATGGCTATATGCATGGGGTCGACATCCCACAATTAGAGACATTTGAGGCAGGTATCCTCTTTTCGCGCACTGAAGGAATCATTCCTGCACCTGAGAGTTGTCATGCAATCGCAGCAGCAATACGTGAAGCAAATAAAGCAAAAGAAGAGGGCAAGCAGCAGGTTATTCTCTTCAATCTTTCTGGTCATGGGCTTATTGATATGACTGCTTACGATAATTATATTAATGGTGATCTGAGAAACTATATGCTGTCAGACGAAGAAATTAAAAAGAACCTTGAGACTGTCCCTAAGATATAATACTTTTACTTAATCAAAAAGAGTCGTATCAACCCAATAATGTGTAATGATATGACTCTTTTCTTTACATAAAGTAGTATAATTCTGTCAGTTTTGTCCTAATGTTTCTGGAAGAATCTAAAGGGTTTTTGTTTATCTAGTCCTATCATAAAGCTTAATCGCCTTGCTTAAATGCGATTCTTTTTAATTCCTTTTGGAATGATATTCCCATATAATTGTTGATGTTGATAGTCTGTTTTTTAGAGATGGCTAAACCCCGTAAATTTAGGCGAATATCGTTTCTAAAAAAGGTACTATCGTTTCAAAGAAAAAGTACTATCGTTTTGCTCAAAAAGTACTATCGTTTTCATGAAAAGGTAGTATCGTTTTCTAAAAGACCTACTATTGTTATTTTCTTTCCCATTTCAGGTTTCTTTCGTGAAGATATTATTTGATTTGTCAAATATGATGAACGCATAAAAAAGGTCGGTTGGAAGAAGTTCCAACCGACCTTATGATTTGTTTTTATCGTAGTGTAATTCTACTTATTTGTCATGTTACATGACAACAATCTTCTTGCCATTATGGATGTAAATACCCTTCTTTAAGCCCTCAGTTGTTGTACCATAACGATGACCTTGTAGGTCATAATAGTGCTCATCCTTAGTCTGAGGTCTAACACTGATATATTCTATTGCTGTGTTAGTATTCTTTCCATCGCCCAAATCATCTGGCTGATCAGGATTTGCGATGAATCTAATCTCCTCAAGCGGAATATTCAACTCAATGGTAAACTTGTTATTGTCGTGATTTATCTCACCAGCGTAACGACCATTATAGTTATCAATCCATGCTGTAACAGTGTGCTTACCAGGTGTCGCAACCCATTCATTTCCTTGCTGACCACCATTTGCCGTCACCTTCGCAAAGGCGTGTGACCTCACACCCTGGGTGTAATTATCCGACCACGTAATAACGTTTGTATTGTTGTCAATGATAAATTCAACTCCTAATTGCTGACCGGCAGGTGCATCTTGATCACCAGCATTGGCAACATAAGCAGAGAAATTTACTCTATCACCTGGCTTAATACTCTTTTTATTCATGAGAATCTTGGTAACGACAAGGTCGTAACCACCTGTAACAGGGGTGAATGATCCCTTATCATCAGCAGATTCGAGTACATTAAATCTCTTTGTTCGGAGATTATTGTCCTTATTTATGTCATCGGACAAATAGTTGCGGTAATCAACTTCTGCGACGATTGTATGACCGCCAGCTTGCGCTGTCCAAGTAGTGTTTGTTGTTATAATGATAGGCTGATTAGCTTTCAGACCATTCTTATAGTTCGTTGAGATGTAACTATCTTTGCCATCCACCGTAACTCTTACGCCAATACTAACTCCAGCAGGGATATTCTTGTTAGAAACAACTGCCGTCTTGAATGTTACTTGGTCACCTTCTTTAAGATTCGTATTACCATTTGCGTTCTCCCAACGTAAGCCTTTAAGCATAATGTCATAGTTGGTAATGCCTTCCATTGGATCAATCAAACCACCACCTTGATTCTTATCAGCTTCTGGTGCCTCAGGAACTTTGTAACTTACATCTGTTAGATAATCATAGTTAACAGCCTTTGCACGATCCTTATTATTGTCAGTCCATAAAGGCCATGTTTGATTGTTGCCAACCTTATCAGAACTTACGTTTGCAATCTTAAGTCCATCGATAAACTTAACGTTATCGTTCTCTAAACGGATAGCACCTGTTGAGTGTTCCCATGTAGAGTACTTCGTTGTTTGACCCGCAAGAGAAGCCCCCAGAATCTCAGTATTCTTAAATACGATATCAGTTGGACCTTTAATTATACGAATCGCATCGAAAGGAGAGTCATATATTTTCGTATTATTGAAGGTTACGTTACGCACACCACCTCTGACATCAACGGCTGCAAGATCCTCATGCCAGCTATCATCATTCGTACCGCAACGTACAAGCACGTTATTATCAAAGCTGATGTTCTGTGTAGCTTGGAATTTCGGACCTCTAAAGTTGTCGTTCAAATGGATACCTGATGCCATAAACATATCAGCAAGGTAGTTGTTGTAAACCTTATGTCCGTCACCACCATAGATGGCAATACCACCCGCACGCCATATAAATTCAATTGTGTTATAGGCGAAAGTGTTATTCTTCTCATCATGTGCTCCTTGCCAATCGTCATTCCACATTGCTAACCCATCATCGCCATTATTGCGAATACTACAATTATATACAGTAGCATTTGATGTTCCTTGGCAGAAGTTCACACCATCCGCAAAGTTGTTGCGGATTCGACAATTATAAATCTTCAAATTATTGCTATAATCAATCGTTCCATTATAGTCAGCAATCCAGAAACCACATTCAAAATGATCCTCCCAAATGTCATGAATAGCACTTCCACCTTTGAAAACATCCATGAAACATTTGTAGACAGCCTCTTGGTTATAACGACTTCTCAGACTAGAATTGATGTAAAAGTTGCTAATGTCCATGTTCTTGCAGTAATCATCAGGACCATGTTTGCCATTACCGCCAGAGATACCGCCACCAGATTTGTTAGGATTGGTAAACTTAAGGTTTGTGTACCATATACCAGCACCAGTAATCTTTACGTCTGAACCAAACATATACCATATACCACTAAGCTCATAAGTACCTGCTGGAATGTAAAGCTTCTTAGAACCTGCATCGGCATCCTTTAGAGCTTCCTCGAAAGCCTTCAGATAATCTTTGCCATGAACATATTGTTTATATTTAGAATCGGTGACACTAATTGCACCTGCTGGGCGTTCGATCTCCTCTGGAACAATCTCCGTTTCGATGAAGTCGACACCATATTTCAATCCTTTTGCGCCAGAACTCTGAATGCGAATACGGTCATTAGGGTGTAAAGGCTTATTTAAAAGGAAGTGAGTCTCATCAAAGGCGAAACATCCAGGACCACCATCATTTGAATCAGAAGGGTGACCACCAGAGAAATATTGCCACATATAATAAGAAGTAAGGTCAACCGTCTGCACTTTCTTATCATTGATATAAACATCTAATGAACCATCTTGCCCCATACCATTTGATGTATCAGGCAATGTGAAACGCAGTGTAACACCATTGGCAGAAGTCTTTATCGTCCATTCAGCATACGAACCATTTGATGGTAATTCTATATATGACTGCTTAGAAGCCTGCGTTGCAATATCCATGCGTTTCCAGTTTGTGGATTTAACAAGAGTAGCTCCGCCTCCAAGCCTTGCCGTCTCAGAATCGTAACGTGTGTAAGGCATTAATGCTCCTACACGTCCATTGGCATTTGCACCAGGTACAGTAACTTCATCTGCATAGCTTGCATGCATCATGAGGGTTCCTGTAAGCAAAAGTGTTAATGCTAACAACAATTTCTTTTTCATACTTTCACTAAATTTTGTTTTTAACAAGAGAGTTATAAATACTCAGTATAAACTTTTCGTTTACAAATATAGAACATTCCAATTAGCCGTGAGAGTTAAAAAATAATATTATAAACAATATCCAACTAATACAAAATTAAAACTACTGATTATCTGTTAGTTATATTCGAATAACTGCTTGCTTGTATAAAAAAAGAAAGTAACCTTTTCTTACAATGATACCACCAATAAGGTCGCTTTACTTGAATAAAAGTACTTCAAAAGATTTTTTTACGTCCTAATGATAACTTTTGTCTTGATGTTTTTTATGTAAACTAATAAGTATAGAATAAAAAAGTTGTTATCATTTTTTGGGTATTGTAGATGTAAGATTGTCCTCAACGAGAAGGCAGGATTCCAGTTTTTAAGAGTAGAGTCAAGGTTATTTTACACCTTAAAAACCTAGATTTATTTCTGTTTTATGTTGCTGTCATTCTTAACACTTCGCATAAATCCTTTGTTCTTGGAGGATGATAAGACGATAATTAGTGACAGGAATGACAGCAAAATGTAAATGCTAGTTTAATAAAAGAAGTTGCAAATCAGTGAATGAATCGTTAAGGCGGTGTGTTGATTATAGGCAGATTGATAGGGAGCGACTAATGTCATTTGCAAAGATAATATATTTGTGTAGAATAACAATAATATCCCACTTTTGTGTATTGAGATTTTAGAGAGTCATCCTTATCATCATATTTTAAAAGGAGAGCATTGGTGAAAAAAAGAGATGTGAATGCTTGTTTTATCAGTTTTTTTTAATATCTTTGGCACAGAGATAGTGGTACACTAAATATCAAATAGAAATGAAATATAAGCTATTAATATTCCTTTTGATGCTAGCAAATAACTGTTTGGCATTAGTATTCCAGCCCGATACGATTGCAATTAGTAATGTAATGTCACATAATACATTAAATGAATATGGTTATGATATGACTGCTGACACCGTTGCTAATTATTTGAATAAACCTATTCAACATCTTATGAACTTTCAGAACGATACCATACAACTAAGAATCTCCGTCCCCAAAGACAACAAGGGCTATTATCAATGGAGAGGTTTTACGATTTCTAACTTTTATGTGAAGTGTTCGGAAGCTACATTCCAGGGGATGTCTGCAGCGATATTGTCACCAGTCACCATGATAGCAGGTGCTGATAGTAATACAGATTCAGTCTATACTGACCGCCTACTTATCATTGAATACAAAGGGAAGAAATGGGTATATGCTAATGTTATCCGTAACACCGACTGTGAAGACTCGTTCGGTTTTGAAGATTTAAGAGCAGGAGAAGAAGGATTAGAATTAATCTATATGGTAGGACAAGGATATAAGTACTTTTACAATATACTCATCGCAATGTCTTTTGGTCAGCCCTGTTTAATGAACTTGGATGTAGAAGAATGCAATTCAACTGCGCAATATCAAGTCACTCATCAGTATGATTTTACAGCTTCGGATGAGGCTGACTGCTATCCTCTTTACGCTTATCGACGACACTTCCCAATGTTACTTCGTGGTGGAAATTATGATTCTTTCGTCAGATAAGGATGATTATTACTTCTCTGTAGCACATTCTTTTATCAGTAAACACTCTATGGCTTCATTGTTAATCTTACTTGTTTCACTTTGTAATCATAGAAGAAATACACTCCGAGACATTGCTTCTTTGGATTAATCAATGGTATGTTATCCCCCCAGAAGGATAGATTCTCCTTTAAATGATTACGGAATTTAAGGAAATCATAATCGTATATTTGATATTTAGCAAGTCCAGATAAACTATAAGTAAGATAAATATAAGTGTCTATCCCATTTATTGATGTGTATTTAAGTTTACTCTTCTTGCCTTTCACTCTTACTCTTATCTGTCCTAATTGATTAGAGATTGAATCGGTAAAAGGCGGAGTTTGTATATAAAAATCGTTTTCGTAGTTATTAGATTGGGCATCTTCTTTTAGTATGCTTATAATAGAGTCGTTCTCAAGCGAAGTGTTCCCATTGATAGATCGAATAAAAAACTAACGCTTCTTTTTATAGTCTCCTGCAACTTTCTGTATCTGTGCTGGATATCGGTCTACTATATATGCACTAACCAAGATGGGCTCTTGCGCATATAAAGTAGAAGTGAAGAATAATAAAAAGAAGGTTATGACTTTATACATACTGGCAACCTTTTCTTTGTTCTATGTTTATAATAAATTCCTCCAGAAGGCTTTTCTCCGTTTACCAATCAAATGTATTTGTCCAGCTAGGAGCATTACTTCTAACCATGGAAGTAGGATAACCAGAGGCGTTCAAATGCCATGTGAAACTCTCTTCCTCCCCTTCGTTATCGACTAATCGAACAGGTAGATGTGTTGTTGCTTTACCTAATAAGCCTGCGAAATAAGCATATTGCATCTCGTCCATATCGATCCCCAATGTAGTATCAAATAGCATAATGCACCCCTTGTTTACGATGGGTGATGGGACTGACTGCGAATTATAATAAACCTTGTGAGTCTTATTTCGGGTTCCATTGACAGACTTCTCTGTTGTAGACACGATGTTCCCTGCCTCATATTCGATAGTAGTTCGTTCGTTTCCTTCCGAACGGAACATCGAAAGCAGTTGCCCCTCGTTATTATAGGTGAAGTCCCATGTTTCTTTTTGTGATAAATCATCTCGATGATATTCTGTTTCGTCGCAATGTTTTACAAAGCCTTCCTTGTTAAGGAAAAGATTGAGTATTAGCTTTTCTTCTTTACTCTCCACAATCATAACAACATCAGGTGTGTTATTATTATCCGACAGCTCTTCCTTGTAGTCAAAGGTTATGCTCTGTTCTTTATCATTAGCTTGGATGGCGGAAACCTGTCCTTTGTTATTCTTGAGAATATTATATTTTCCATAACTAAGCGGCAGTCCTCCTGTAAAAACATTTAGTGGATTTATATCCTTTTGAGTAGTAGGTTTCTCGGGTTCAATGGGCTTATTATCCTTGGAACATGAGATGAAAGTGCTGCAACCTAATGTCAGGACAAATAAAACTAAGTAAATAGATTTCCTCATCATCAGTACATTTATGTTGTTAATAGTTATCTATTAGTTGCAAATATACGGAAAATTATTGGAAATCTTATGCTTAAGGAGGATATTCGTTTATAATGGTTGAGGGGGAATCAACGGAGAATGATGTTATAGCTTGTGTTTGTTTCCTATTCATCAGGGGCTGATATGACTTAAAAATTATTTGCAGAATGTGGAAATGAGAGGATATGTTTTGTAATAAAATACTGCTAATTGAAGGGCTTGTATTTGCGTTTTTTTCAGCAAGCAATGCCCTTCTCTGTAAATAGGCGAATTATGAGGAAGGAAAGGCGGGTTGTTGTAAGGTGTTGATAACTAATGGGTTGCGTGAAACGAAGCTAACTTTCAGGAGAGATTTGTGTACTAATTCCGTAAAAAGGAGCTTGTTTTTAGTCTAAAAGTAGGTGCTTTTTGCTCAAAACAGAGGTGCTTTTTACTTGAAACGGAGGTGCGTTTTACCCAAAACGGAGGTACGTTTTCACAAAAACGATACTACGTTTTCATAAAAAGATAGGAATCTTCTCATTTTTTCGTTATATTCTTCTTATTGTAAGTCTAGAATGAAAAAACGGATTGTAAAGTATATTTTGCATAAAAAGCTATGGGCTTTGTGCAATTCAATGAGGTAAAAATCATCCTTTTGTTAGTCCCTAACAGCTCCCTTGTAATTTGTTATTTTAGTTTTAGTTAGTTCTTTTCTCTGATTTAGAAGGTTATAATTGGAAAAAAACTGCATAGATTTTCTTGTTAAGTGAAAATATATGTTTATATTTGCAAGTCATTTGTTTTGGAATCTTTCTAAAGGTTTTTTCAAATGATGATAAGTAGGCAGACTGGAGTTATTATTTTATATTGAAGTAAAGTATTCGGCCTTACCTGATTTTGATATCATAAACTTAGTAAAACAATAAAACTATTCAATGAAGTATCACCAACACATGTCAGGAATACGGAAGAAATTGCCTTCTTTGCTATTCCTTGCTACCTTCTTCTTGATGATTTCGTGGACTTCTCCAGCCTTCTCGCAGGTGGTTGGCAAGAAGTTTTCTATTTCTTTCAAGGATAAGGGTGTAGCAGAAATCTTAGACTTTATCGCTACGAAGGGCGATTATAAGATTAATTACACGGATGATGTACGGAACGACTCATTGCTATTGACCATTTCTTTTGATGAGGTTGATGAGTTGGGAGCCGTTCAAAGTCTGCTTTCTCACACTCCTTTTACTTATAATGTGAGTGAGAAGGACATCAATGTCTTTAAGATGAAGAACGCCACTCAGGGTCAGTTCACATTGAGTGGTACGGTGAAAGACAAGGATGGGGCGGGGATTCCATTCGCCACCGTGCAGATTAAAGGAACGTCGCAGGGCGTTATTGCCGATATTGATGGCAATTTCACAATGCCTGTAGAGAAGGAGGAGGGCATGATTAGCTTCTCCAGTGTGGGATATGAGAGTAAGAACTTGAAGTATCACGCTGGAAAACCAATGAATGTTGTTTTGCCTTCTTCGGCTTATACGATGGGCGAGGTGACAGTGGTTGCTTATGGTAAGCGAAACACCCGTGAGCAAGTGGGTGCGATAACCTCTGTGAAGGTGGAAGACTTGCAGAAAGCTCCTACAGCGAGCCTTGAGAATCTTTTGCAAGGTCGTATGGCGGGTGTAGATGTTACCAATCTTTCAGGTTCGCCAGGCGGTGGTGGCTCTCGAATCACGATTCGTGGCTTTAGTTCTTTGAATCAGCAAGGAGTGAATGATGGCAGTCCGTTATTCGTTATTGATGGTGTTCCTGTCAATAGTACAGGTAATGCGAATACGGGTGGTATCAATCCTTTGTCAGCTCTCGACCCCTCAAGTATCGAGTCTGTACAGGTGTTGAAGGATGCAGCTTCGGCTTCCCTCTATGGTTCGCGTGCTGGTAATGGTGTGATTCTGATTACAACAAAGAAAGGAAAGTCAGGGCGTACAGAGGTAAGCGTGAATGTTTCTCAGTCGCTTTCTTGGTTGCCACGCACACCATTACAGACACTTGGTAAGGGAGAGCGCGATATTGCTTTGCTATTGGCGAAGAACCAACGTACATCTCATTATGACTATACAACCGACCGACTGATTAATCCAGGATCTTACAAAGACTCCTATGGTTGGGATGCAGAATACGATGGTTCGTATGACTACTTATGGCGCAATGGTCAGGTGCTTAATAGCGATCGCAATTTACCAGCTATAGCACAAGACTCCTTGAACACCTTTTATAATAATAGAACAAACTGGTGGAAATATGCCTTCCGTTTAGGTCGTGTGACCAAAGCCGACCTTCAGTTGGCAGGTGGAACCGATAATCTTCGTTATATGGTGAATGGTGGTGTCTATGACGAAACAGGTATCATGATTAGTTCCAACTTCCGTCGTTATAGCTTGTTGAGTAATCTTGACTTCAATCTCTCCACCAAGTTGAGTGCCTTCACACGTATTAATCTCTCTTATGCCACGCAACAGGCAGGCTCTGATGCGGGGCGTGCTCAAGGATTGACTTTCGATCCGAAGCGCACTTCCACATTGTTGCCAGGTAAGGGAAGTACGGCAGAGCGTGTTGCATTAAGGCAATTACGTGATATTGACAAATTGAATTCTAACTATAATATTCGATTGAGCTTAGGTTTCAATTACAATATTCTTAAGAATTTGAAGTTCTCTTCAACTTATTCTCTCGACCATTATTTCACACGTGTCTACAGCTTTACGCCAGATTATCTGACCTATGACCTCAAGTCAGCGATACAAGCTGCAAACATTGCGATGACCAATATCCAGACAGAGAATATATTGACTTACAACCTCCTTCTTCCACATGATCAGAAGTTGGAGTTGATGGCAGGTATGACCTATAACCACGAACTTTTGCAGAACTTGAATGGTACTGCAAAGGGTGGTCCAACCAATTCTATTAAGTATGCAGGCGAAGGCTGGCCTTCACTCTTCAATGATAATGGAACGATAAGAGCCGCTCAGAGCTTCGGAACCGATAAGCAGGAACAATCCATGGTCAGCTTCTTGGGGCGTGCAGCCTATAGCTATAAGAAACGTTACATGGCGGAATTGTCTATTCGTTCTGATGGATCAAGTGTGTTCGGAAAGGACGTTCGTTGGGGTACATTCCCATCAGTGGGTCTAGGCTGGGCATTCAGTGAGGAAGCCTTCATGAAGAAGCTTTGGTGGTTGAGCTTCGGTAAGGTTCGCGCCTCATGGGGTAAGTCAGGACAGAAGTTCCAAGAGCCTTACTTAGCCTTAGGTATTATGTCAGAAAGTAACGTCTTTAATGGTTCTCTCGGATTGATACCACAAGACATGGCGAATCCAAAGTTGACTTGGGAGGAGAGTGATCAGTATGACCTTGGTCTCGATCTTCAGATGTTAGACTATCGTTTGAAGCTCAAGCTCGATTATTATTATAAGTATTCAAGCAAACTCTTGATGCAGTCTTACCTCCCTGGTAACGTCTTCCTTGCATCACGCATGTGGGATAATGCCTCTGCAATCTCTAATGAGGGAATCGAGTTTGAAGCCTCTTATGATGTCATCCGCAATAAGAAGTGGAACTGGACGGTAGGCTTCAATCTCTCACACAACCGCAATATGTTGCGTAAAACCTATAATGGAGAAGACTTGAACGATAAGGTTCTTGGTCGTCCAGTCTATGGTATTTATACTTATAAGGATGAGGGAATAGTGCAGCGTGAAGAGGATATTCCAATGTATCGTAACGCCTCTGGTAAGTTGATGCCATTGTATTTCCAATCAGCAAATAACCCTTTGCGTGTAGGTGGAAGAAAGATTAAAGACCAGAACTATGATGGTGTTATTGATGATAAAGACCTCTATTATGCTGGTAGCACACTCCCTGCTGCTTATGGTGGTATCAATAGTCATTTGGAATGGAATGGCTTTAGTCTCGACTTACTCTTCAGTTACACCCTTGGTCGTAAGGTAATGAATATGGTCAAGAACAGTGCCTTTAGCTTCACAAAGGAGTTTGGCGTTATCATGAATAAGTTTAATATTCATGACTTCTGGACCACCAACAACCGTAATGCGAAATATCCTTCTTTGGAGTTCGCAGATAAGGATTACATCGGACAATTTGATGGTAACGTTGATTCAAACATAGAGACAATCAGCTTCTTACGCCTAAAGCAACTCGTGTTGGGGTATAAGTTCCCACAGAACTGGTTGAAGAAGACCTTTATAAAAGAGGCTAATCTCTACCTCAGCGGAGAGAATCTCTTCCTCCTAACTAACTATTCGGGAGTAGATCCTGAAGTGATAGATCCTTATACAGGAAAGGACGATGGACGTGAATATCCATTGAATAGAAAGATTACTCTGGGTGTTAATTTAAAATTCTAAAGACGATGCGTAAAATCATATTAGGGTCTGTTCTTGTATGTTCGCTGCTCTCATCATGTAATCTTGATATCGAGCCAGAGAATAGTATGACATACCGAAACTCTTTCAACACAGAGAAAGAGTTGAATGCAACAACGACCTCCATACAATATTATATCAACTCAACTATTGGCAGCAACTTCGTTTTGTCAATGGCTGGAGTTCTAGCAGATAATGTGCAGTCGAACACTCAGTTGCGTGAATGGAACCCTCGTACGGTTCTTTCAAACGACTATTCTTGGAAGGGATTGTACGATCTTATCTTTGAATCTAACCTGTTGCTGGATAATATCTATCGTACAAAGGACCTCACAGAAGAGCGTGCAAACTATCACAAGGGACAAGCCGAGTTTGCATTGGGACTGGCTTATTTCCTTCTTGCACAGCGTTATGGGGATGCCATTATAACAGAGAACTCTTCTGTTATTAAGGCTTATGACCAGTCTTCACAGGCTGATGTTCTCAACACAGCAATTATTCATGCGAAGAAAGCATTAGACCTTTTGCCAACATGGGATAAGTTAACTGATATCAACGGAGTGGCTATCACCGAGCGTCAGACAGCTTCAAAGGGTACTGCAGCAACTTTATTAGCACAGATTTATGCCTGGAGAGGAAGTATAACGGGGCTTTATCACCTCAATAACGATGCGCAGGCTGACTATCAGAATGCCATCAAGTATGCTTCCGATGTCATAGCTGGCAAGGATGGTGTTTATCGCTTGTGTAGCACGCCAGAGGAGCTTTGTGAGTATCTTTCCAATGAGAAGAGTCCGAACCCAGAAGCCATCTTTAGCCTCTATTTCGATAAGACGCGTTCAGAGAATGTAGCCTCTCCTAATGAGATAGCACGTAACTTTGTTAGTTGGCCAGTGAGGGGTGATTTAACCTTAGCCGATCTACCATCAGAGACGCCATGTCAGCTTTATAAGTCTACAGTTGAGGCTCTCTTCCCTGATGCAACAGACAAGCGTTTGCACGCATTCTTCTATGATTGGGGTACAAGCCATGAGGTTGATGGACAAGAATATGCCATTATGTACAAGTTCCGCAAGGCTATCATGGATCCTGACCAGTTCTCGCCAAGTGGTTACAGCTACCGTACCATTGATGCAGACTACGTCTATTGGCGTTTGGCAGACTTATATCTCTTGCGTGCAGAATGCTATCAGAAGTTAGGTGATGAGGCACATGCTATTGCCGACCTGAATGTTATTCGTGCTCGTGCGGGGGCTCTTCTCTATCCTTCAACCTATGATACAGAAGGCTTGAAGAAGGCTATCTTCCTTGAGAGAGAAAAAGAGTTTATAGGTGAGAATGATGCTCGTTATGCTGACATCATACGCAATGGTTATGTCAAAGAAGAGCTCAATGGTAAGTTCAAACTATTGACCAATCAAGATATACAAGGTGGTGCTCTCTTCTTGCCATTACCTACAGATGCATGGCAAGATAAGGATGGTCACACCATAAACAACAAGTTGAGACAGAAACCTTATTGGCAGGCTTATAAGTAAATAGGTTCTATTACGAACCCTAAAAAGGTTGAATAATGAAAAAGATAATTTATATTGTGGTACTCTGCTTGACGTTAGGAATGATGTCAAGCTGTACCGACTACAATTTTGATGATACTGGTCTTGCTAATGGTAAGCATGAGACTACCATGTGGGACTACTTCAAAACCGATTCTTACAACTGGAGTATGTTATGCGAAATGGCTGAACGTGCACAGCTCGTAGGGCTCTTCCAGGGTACAAGTCAGTATGGTAAGGACTTCACCTTCTTTGGTCCAACGAGTCATAGCATTCGTCGTTACCTCTATAAGAATGGTATGACAAGCGTATCAGAGATGCCTGTTAGTGATTGTAAGAAGTTTATTTTGAATTGCGTCTTACCACACAAACGCATAATGCTCGACGACTTTAAGACTGGTACTAAGTCTTCCGACCCCTCTAGCCCAATAGGTAAAGGTGGTGAAACATTCACTATGGCATCAGGTGAGAAACTATGGATTTATACCTTCCGTGAGTCTTACGATGGTGTACCAAACGCTGGTCCTTTACAGATCTATTTGGTTTCTCGCACCACAACAAAGACCACTCGCGTTGCTTCTTGTAATATAGAAACCCAAACCGGAGTGGTTCATTCACTTGAATATAACTTTAGTTTAACAGACTTTTAAGGTATGAAAAGAATAAAAAATAGTATAGCGTTAGTATGTCTAACCTTACTTGCTGTAGGCTTTATGGCATCATGCAGCAAGATGAAAGTGGGTTATCTCCGTACTGCGGGGGCTTCTTTTGCACCAGACTTCATCAATGTTTTCCATAATATCGACCCTACCTCTGATCGATATATAGAGCAACAACCCTTCGTATCAACGAGTATTCAGGGTGTAGCAGGTACCAATCCCGTTAACTTCGAGCTAGCCAGTGTGAAGGCAGATACGCCTGCAGCAGGCGAACTCTTTATGAAGTTATATAAAGAGGGAGAGATTTCTGTTGTGGGCGGAAAGGTCATAGTCTCTTTAAAAGCAACTCAACAGTTGACCAACGGGCGTTATCATCTCACCTTGAAGGTCTATAACGAGGATCACGAAGCATTGTTAGAAAACATCTTCACAGTCGTTGTGACGGATGATGAGTTAGCTGTCGATTAATCGTAGACATATAATTGTATAGTTTAAAAATACCATAGATTATGAGAATAAAAAGATATTTCTTAGTGCTAGTAGCACTGATTGCTTTCACCCTGCAAAGCTTTGCGCAGGAGGGTACAACGGGTATTCAGTTCTTTCAAGGAACCTTCAATGAAGCTCTTGTAAAGGCAAAGCAAGAGAATAAAGTGCTCTTTGTCGACTTTTATGCAGTGTGGTGTGTACCTTGTAAGAAGATGGCTAAGACTGTATTCACACAAGAGGAAGTGGGTAAGTTCTTCAATGAACACTTCGTTAGCATACAGCTGGATGCAGAGAAGGGAGACAATGTCAACATTGCAAAGAACTATAAGGTCGTTGCCTACCCAACGGTTGCTTTCATCTCACCTGATGGGAAAGCTATATCAGTGAATACGGGTGCAATGAATAAAGATGAGCTATTGGATGCAGCGAAGATAGCCGCTGGTCAGAGTATTAGCTTTGAAGCTCTTTATGAGAAATATAAGGCTGATAACAATGATCTCGACGTCCAACAGCAACTCCTTCTCAAAGCTCCTTCCTTCTTACAAGCGCAAGAAGGAATGGAAGCCGACAAGTGGGTCACCCGTTTGCAGAAGTTGTATAAGAACTACATCACCGCTAAAGCACCTTTAAAACTTATCAATGAGAATGATTACAAGATTATTCTTGCACTTGAGGGAGACGATGATAAGGAACACAAGCAATACATAGTTGATCTCATCAATGACCATCTCGACGATTGGACAAAAGCGGTTGGTAAGGCTCCTGCCTACTATATCGTTGAGGCGAATGATGGCTTTGCTGAAGACTTAGCAAAGGATGGTAATGCCAAGTACAAGGACTATGTTGAGAACGTAAAAGGCAAGTATGCAAAGGCTTACAGTGTAATTGGTCTAACTGAAATCACGCCTTATGAGAAGACAAAACTCTATAATGATGCCCTCTTCAACCTATACAAGAACAAGGATGTTGATGGTTACATTAAGGCTATGCAGACTTACTTTGACAAGATGAAGGGCAATATTCAGGCTGCTGACTATGGTAAGGCTGCCCAGAATCTATACATGGCTGCAGGTAAGGTGTTGAAACCTAAGCACCATGAAGTAGCTATTCAGTGGTCAGAGAAAGCCCTCGAAAAGGAGAATGCAGTTATGGATCGCGTCAATTACATGGTAATGATTGGCGACTCATATCGTGAGTTGAAGAACTATGCAAAGGCTCGCGAGTATTACAACCAAGCCTTTGCAGAGACCCTCACACTACAGAATATGGAGATGCCACAAGCGATGTTGCAAAGTGCAATTAAGCATAAGCTCTCTACCCTCGAACTACTTGAAAAATAAGAATGTATATGTTTAGTAACATCATAAAGAACCTCACGAGTGTGCCAATGTGCCTACTCGTGAGTTTTCTGTTTTTACTCTCTTCGCCTGCACATGCGCAGATGAAGGGCTTGAGGAAAGGCTCTTTACCGAATGGGCTCACCTATTATATATATAATGACGGGTCGGCAAGTGGCGATGCTCAATATTATCTTTATCAAAACGTGGGAGCCATCATGGAGAATAAAGATGAGATGGGTTTGGCTCACGTCTTGGAGCATTTAGCCTTCAACACAACCGATCATTTCCCTACAGGAGTGATGTCTTTTCTTCGCAAGAATAACCTCAATGACTTCGAAGCCTTTACGGGTGTTGATGATACGAGATATGCTATTCACAACGTACCAAGTACTAACGACGAACTCAATGACAAGGTATTGTGGATTCTTCGTGACTGGTGCCATGGCATTAAAATCACGCCACAAGATGTGGAGAAGGAGCGTGGTATCATCCTTGAAGAGTGGCGACATCGTTCTGGCGTGAACCGCCGTTTGACCGATGCCATTGCTCCTGTTGTTTATAACCAGTCGGGTTATGCAACGCACAATGTTATTGGTTCGCTTGATTTCTTACAGTCTTTTCAGCAGAAACAGGTAAAGGCTTTCTATGATAAGTGGTATCGTCCTAACCTCCAATTCATAGCTGTTATAGGCGATGTCGACCTTGATAAGACAGAAGCAAAGATTCAGTCGATCTTCAAAACATTACCGAATAAGCTCGCACCAGCCGTTAATGCACAGGTTCGGAACATCCCCGTGAATGACAAGCCACTCTATCTTCGATTCATCGACCCTGAGAATAAGAGTGCATCCTTTGGTCTTTACCAACGCTATGAGACGCCAGGTAATGCACAGGAAGAGGCTCGCACCCGTCAATTCATCTTCACTAAGTTCTTCAATACACTTGCTCCTAAGCGGTTCGCAATGCTGAAGAATGCGGATAAAGAGAAGTTTATTGCTGCTGACTTGAGCCTTTCTCCATTGGTGAGAGACTATTCTCAAATGGCATGGGACATGGTTCCGTATCAGGGGGAGGCACAAGCTGCTTTGCAGCAGTTGCTTGCCGTGCGTGCTAACCTTCGTGACAAGGGCTTTACCGAGGCGGAGTTTAATGCCGAGAAAGAGGCGATGTACAATGGAATGAAGGATGTTTTGGAGGCAAAGGGATTAGGAACTCCTGATAACGCCTTAATGCTCTTCCGCCAAAACTACCTCTATGGTATTCCTGTGAAAGACTTCCGTTCACAGATTAGTCGCAACCTTGAGACCTTAGTAGAGCTTGAGGTGAGCGATATCAATGCGTGGTTGAAGAACTTACTCGATGATAAGAACCTTGCTTTCGTTACTTATTCAAAGTCGAAGGAAGAGATGAATATCACCGAAGACGAGTTTAATACTGCTCTAAAGAATGCCTCTTCCAACAACGATTTGGCGCAGGCTGCTAACGTGAAACCTATCACGAACCTCATTGATTATAATCTTGTTCCAGGGAAGATAACCAGTGAGACGACATTAAAGAAGCTCCAATCGAAGGTGTGGAAACTAAGTAATGGCGCACGAGTCATCTATAAGTATGTACCTGAAGCAAAGGGTCGCTTCTTCTTTGCAGGCTCTTCCATCGGTGGCAAATCGGTTGTTCCTGCAACAGAGTTAGCCAACTATACGGCTATGCGCTCGCTCTTGATGCAGTCGGGAGTATATAATTATAACCGCAATCAACTTGCCCAATGGCTACAAGGGAAAGACCTGAATCTATCCCTATCACTCGAGGATTACAGTGACGGAATAGGTGGTTCTGCAGCTGTTGCAAACGCTGATGACTTCTTCGGATACCTTCATCTCGTTCTGTCGAAACAGAACTTTTCAAAGGCAGCATTCGATAAGTACATCCAACGCAGCGTTTATCTCTATGACAACCGACCATTGAGTGGTATGGAGGCAGTGCAGGATTCTATCCGTCAGTTGCTCTATCCAGTGAGCGCATTGAACCCTCGTCAGGATGAAAAGTTCTTCCATTCAATGCAATATGACCAACTCGCAGAGCAGTTCCAAAAGCATTTAGGCGATGCTTCAGCCTTCACTTATTGTCTGATGGGCGATATTCCAGAGACGAAAGCAAGGGAGTTAATCACACGATATATCGCTTCACTCAAGGGTTCTGGTAAGCCAGCTGTAACGTCAGTGACGCCACTTGATTTTGCAGCGAGTGCCCCTGTCATCAAGCATACCTTTGAGACTGAGACCGACGGAGGCATGGCTGAAATTGAAATCTCATACTCGAATAAACAGAAACTAAGCGATCGTGAGCAGGCTTCACTAGAGGTATTGCGTGCGTTGTTGGAGCGTCGTTACTTCGATGTGTTGCGTGAGAAGGAACATCTCACTTATACGATTGGTGTGCAAACTAATTATAGTTCGCAGCCAGAAGCAAGTGAGAACCTAAGTATTCACCTCTCTACTGCAGCGGAGCATATCGATCGTGTCCTCACGTTAGTATATCAGTTTATTGAGGATGTGAAGGCTGGTCGCATTAGTGCTGACGATTTCAAGGCAGCGATGGTACCATTAGCTGTACAAGAGGAAGATGCTAATGCACAACAGAACACAGCTGATCCTTCATTGTGGATGGGACTTCTGAATGTCTATGCAGAGACTGGTGAGGAGTTGTCACCATCGGATAGCTCTAGTTCAGAACCTGTCTTCAAGACCCTTACAGCACAAGATATTGCACAGGTCGCAACGAAGATTCTCACACAAGCTAAGCAACGTGAAATCATCGTCAAGCCCGTTGTTCATGAGGGAAAGCGCACGTTTAAATAAGGAGAAGAAGCCTCTCCCCCGTCCCCTCTCCGAATGGAACAACCCCTCCCAGCCTCCCCCAAGGGGAGGAGTGCCTAACGGGAGCCAGTTAGGAAAAGGTATCCTTAAAACAAAGAGGGCGTTTCTTCGATGTGAAGAGACGCCCTTTTCATTGCAAGGAAACGCCTTTCTACAATCGAGAAGGGCGTTTCTTTCATTCTACAAAAAAGCCTTCCCAAGCACATCCAAATAAGGGATGTCTTTCTCTCGAAGCTCTTCTTTGATTTTAAATGCAATTATCTCTATTCCTGTTAACCACCCTCTCTCATCCTACTAATAGTCTTCACGCCCCTCTCCATTCGGAGAGGGGATGGGGGTGAGGCTGTAGTTGGGATGGGAGTTAGGCTGTAGTTGGGCTGGGGGAAGGCTGTAGATGGGCTGGGGTGAGGCTGTAGCTAGAGTGGGGTGAGGCTCTTTCTTCCTTTTTAGAGAGTCTTTATTGAATTGTAAGAAAGCACCCTGTCCATGCTACACAATCCAACAATTATTCGTAAATTTGCACTGAATAATGAAATTGTTTAGCATCCTCTATGGCGGAGAAAATTAGAATCAAGGATATAGCAAAACGTGCTGGTGTAAGTGTGGGTACGGTAGACCGCGTTCTTCATAAGCGTCCGAACGTGTCGAAATCGGCTCTTGAGCGAGTTGAGAAAGCCCTGAAAGAGATGGATTACCAGCCTAATATGTATGCTAGCGCACTGGCTCATAACAAGAGCTATACCTTTTATTGTCTCATTCCAAAGCATGCCAGCGAGGCTTATTGGGACGAGATTGAGATGGGCGCAATGAAGGCTGTCGAGCGAAGAAGAGACTTTTATATCGACTTGGAAATTATGTATTATAGTCGACTGAACCCTCAGTCGTTTGTCGATACCTACCAGAAATGCTTGAAGAAGAACCCTGATGGAGTTATTCTCGTGCCTACCACGCTTGAGCGAACACGCCCGTTTACTGACGAGTTACACGAGCGTAACATCCCTTTTGTGCTGCTTGATTCTTATATGCCGAGCCTTCAGCCACTTGCTTTCTTCGGTCAGGACTCTATTCAGAGTGGGCACTTTGCTGCTCGAATGCTTATGCTTTTGGCACGAAATGAGCGTTCTATTATGCTGATGAAACAAACGATTGACGGCAAGATGGCAAGTAGACAGCAGGAGAACAGAGAGGTTGGTTTCCGTAACTACATGGCTAAGCACTTCCCAGAAGTGGACATTTTCGACGTGAATCTACCGCTTGACGAAGAGAGGAAACGCTATGATGGTATCTTAGAGAGGTTCTTTACAGCCCATCCAGAGGTGCATCATTGCCTTGCAGTGAACTCAAAAGCGCACATCGTAGGCGAGTTCTTGCTCAAAACAAAGCGTCATGACGTGCAGATCATGGGCTATGATATTGTGCATAAGAATGCTGAATGCCTCAGAGCAGGGAGCATCTCTTTCCTCATCGCACAGCATGCTTACCAGCAAGGGTTCTTTAGTATCGACACACTCTTCCGTGCCATCGTATTGAAGAAGAAGGTTGAACAAACGAACTACATGCCTATTGACCTCCTAACAAAGGAGAACATCGACTTCTATTTGCGCTCTTGGGACCTGTAAGGGAGAGCTTTTTGTTAAATTAAAAACAGAATGATTAATCATAAAAAAGGACTTCTTGCACTCAGTCCACTACTTGTCTTCATCCTACTTTATCTAGTCACTTCGATTGTATCAGGCGACTTCTATAAGGTACCAATTACTGTTGCCTTTATGGTGGCAAGCATCTTTGCTATCATAATGTCGGGTGGCTTTCCTCTTAATAAGCGTATCGAGATATACAGCAAAGGTGCAAGTACGGATAACATGATGATGATGTTGTGGATATTTGTACTAGCGGGAGCATTCGCAAATGCCGCTAAACAGATGGGAAGTATCGATGCCACGGTGAACATGACATTGTCAGTTCTACCGAGCAACATGCTCCTTGCAGGTTTATTCCTTGCCTCTTGCTTCATTTCAATAAGCATTGGTACGAGTGTGGGAACCATCGTTGCGCTTACACCAATTGCTGCTGGCGTAGCGAGTTCGACGGGTTCTTCGATGCCATTTGTCGTTGCTGTGGTCGTTGGAGGCTCTTTCTTCGGTGATAACCTGTCGTTTATCAGTGATACAACAGTCGTTGCCACGCGTACACAAGAGTGTAAGATGGCTGATAAGTTCCGTGTTAATTTCTTCATCGTAGCCCCTGCTGCCTTCCTTATCCTTGCTGCTTATGTCTTTATGGGATGGGATGTTCACACGCTATCAGCCCCACCTTCGGTTAGTTATTATCGAATAATACCTTACATGGCAGTGCTTATCTGTGCCGTATTGGGTATGAATGTGATGGCGGTACTGACCATTGGTTTGATCTTAACAGGCGTTATTGGCATTGCAGATGGCACCTACGACATCTATGGATGGTTCTCTAGTATGGGTAACGGAATCACTGGTATGGGCGAGTTAATCATCATTACGATGATGGCAGGCGGTTTGCTCGAGATGATAAGGGCTAATGGTGGCATTGACTACATCATTAGTATCATCACACGGCACGTTAGTAGCAAGCGAGGAGCAGAACTCACGATAGCCTTCTTGGTGTCTCTTGTTGATATCTGTACGGCAAATAACACCGTTGCCATCCTCACTGTGGGAGGCATATCGAAGCAGATTGGCGATAAGTATGGGGTAGATAAGCGCAAAGCAGCAAGTATCCTCGACACCTTCTCATGCTGTGTTCAGGGCTTGATACCGTATGGTGCGCAGCTCTTAATGGCTGCTGGACTGGCAAAGATAAACCCTGTGAGCATTGTGCCTTACCTCTATTACCCCTTCTTGATAGGTGTGTTTGCTTTGCTATCTATCTTCTTCCGTTATCCAAGGAGGTATTCTTAATGTTAATATTATTCGCTTATTATGGACGTCATACAGCGTAACTTCTTTCGTATTCTAAGCTCTGGTGCCTTCGGAACCCAGTCGAGTATCGAGCCGATGTCGCCTTTCAAATGGCGCAGACTCATGCAGATGGTGGAGGCACAAAAGGTTACTTCCATCTTTGTTAATGGTATTGCAGCCCACAGCATGGATGAGGGTCTGAACCTCCCTGACGCTATCATTGCCGAACTGAGGACCAAGATGGGGGATAACAAGGCGTTAACAGCAAAAGTTCCGAAGTCTGTTCGCCTTAGTAACTCTCTATTAAATAGGCGATTGAAGAAGCTCATCCATGACGAATTACATAGTATTGACACCTCCGTTGAGGCTTTGGATATTCTGAAACTCATCGTCTCTAACTCTGAAACAATGCTCAATCGGGGGATGAATCTAGGTGGGATTATCACCATCGGACAGTACTTGAGGGTGCGAGGAGACAAGGTGGACTTTGTGAAACTAGACTTTTGGCTGGCTAACCTACAGCTTCAGTCGATGGCAGAACTGCAAGGGAACATCCTTATATCAGTCTTTGGTTTTGAGGAAGAGGAGCTCCCTTTCGTTAATAAAATTGATAAGAAAGCCTACGAACTGACGCTTCGTAGTGTTTCCGACTTGGCTAAAGACACAGCTCAAGAGTGGCATTTTAAACAGAACTCGGCTGGTTTCGTACAGAATAATGGGGCTGTCTTGCGTCGTAACCTGCGTCGCAGTGTGCGTTATGTGGGCTATGCTCCTGTGGAGACGGTTAGTAATTTCTTCAGCAACTTCGTGCGTAGTCTGTCGGAGATAGAGGAGTAGTGGAGGCAAGGAAACGCCTTTTTTGAAATAAAGAGAGCCTCTCTTCACTGCAAGGAGAGGCTCTTCTTCATGCAAGGAAACGCCCTTCTCAAATGGAGAAGAGCGTTTCCTCGTTTTTTATCCTGCTGTTCCAATTCACAAGGCACTACCTCGTTACACGCTGTCCGCACCTCTTCTAACGAACTCCCATAGGTAAATTCCTTTCTTCTGAAGGGTTATTCATTGCCTTTAATGATTCCTCTCAACCAGAAATACAGCTCTTCTTGTAGTCGGAAGAGCAGCCAGGAACGGCGAAGAGGACAATAGCCAAACTTGCGGCGAAGGCTGGGGCGGACAAGAGAAAGGTTGATTGTTGCCCACACATGGTGCATGATGTCCAGTCCACGACGGCGGTCGGATGGGGAGAGCGAACGGCGATGACGATAGTAAAAGAAGTAGAGTCCCACGAGATTCAACCATCGTTTCGTTTCATAAAAGGCGATTATTTCATCGGAAACACGCAACGATAAGAGTTGTTGATGTAGACGTTCATTCGCTAAAAGGAAGTCGAATCGCTGTCCACTCACTTGATGAGTAACGGAACTACTACGCTGTCGGTAGAAGTAAGTACCACTACAAAGTGCCACCTTCCGAGACCTTAGGTAATGAATATGTGTTACATTCTCATCCGTGTAAGTCTTCTGTGTTTCATCGTAAGGAAAGGCTTGATGGATTGTGTTGCGAATGGCATATACACCATGAATCTGCCATGTCAAACTCTCTTTAAAAGCCTCCTCTCCCGACAAAGTATCGAAAGGTTGCATTTGAAAATCTTGCTCTTTCCCATCTTCATAATGCAGCACTAGATGGAAAAGAACCGTGTCTATATCAGCTGTGAACGCCTTATAGACTTTCTCAAGGGCATTATCAGCAAACCAATCGTCACTATCCAAAAAGCAAACATACTCTCCCGTGGCTTGTGCAAGAGCCACATTTCGGGCATGCGCCAAGCCCATATTCTCCTTTAAGAAGGTGGGTTTGATTCGTGCGTCACGCTCGGCATACGCTTGAAGTAGGGCGGGTGAGCTATCAGAAGAGCCATCGTCAACACAGAGCACTTCAATGTCTCGTAAGCTCTGACGCATTAATGAGTCGAGACACTGGTGTAAATAAGGTGCTGTGTTATACACGGCTACAATCACACTAACCTTTATCATGGCGTATAAACTTATCTTTTATCTTATTACGGAGGCTGTTCCACTGCTGGTCGGTCTTACTCCTTAACACCCGAACGGATGCTATCGCACTCACGAGACAAAGTCCACTTGCCACGCACCAACGCCATTGCCAGAGTTCAGAACGTACGCAAAAGAAGGTGAGAAGACCCAATGTAAACTGGAAAGCAGCGAGTTTCACAACATCAGCCGACAATCGGTAACGATAGTTGTGAGCCATATAAACATAGACAATGAGCAGGTGGAGCGTACCAGCGAGGGCTATTCCGATACCCGCACCAGTGATTCCCCACTTGTTGAAACACGTGAGGAGCAATGCTACTAACAATAGATCGTACGTTGATTCGAGGATGAGATAAGCGCGAGAAGCGCCTTTTGCCAAACTAATATACTCCATCGGCAAGCGCACGGCACGCACATACATAGCCAAGACGAGCACTTGTGCCATGCCAAGCGCAGGTAGGAAACGCCCCGAATAGAGCACTTCAAGGAGCTGCGGAAGCAACAGAAGGAAGAGAGCAAGCAGTGGGGAAACGAGCAAAAGGGTTACTTCAATCTGGCGATTGACGGTCTGACGGAAAGTAAATGACAGCTGATTGACCCCCGAGAGACGTGGGAAATAATCGGTTTCCATGGCAGAGAAGATCATTCCTGCATATACCATTGTCATCATATAAGCGGCATTATAGAAGCCGACAGTCGCTGTATTGGCTACGTTGTTGAGGTAACTTCGGATGATGAAGTCGGCTCCTGAACCCAATACACCAGCCAGTACGAACGCCACACCGAGCCGAATCATTCCCAAGCCAGCACCGAGGTCGGAACGTGAAAAGGATAGTTTGAACGGATAGAGACGCCAAGAAGCACTGAGGGTGAGCACCACTTGCACCACAGCAGCAAGCAGTAAAGAGGGGACGATGGCACGTTCTCCAAAGAAGTAATATAATGGGATGGTGAGCAAGGAAGTGCCGAGAACGTTATAAACGGATAGTTCTGCCAGCTGTCGGAGGCGTCGGACGGCTTTCAAAATAGCCATTTCACCATTCGTGATAGCCGTCAATGCGATGATAGGAGAGAGTAGGATGAAATCGAAAGTATAACCATTCCATGAAAAGGAATAGTGACTCAACAACGGACTCAAGGCTATGCAGACCACCATTCCGAGCACAGCTGTAAGCAAACTCCACGACCGCACGATGCGAATATCAGCCTGTAAACGTTCGTCCTCACCATTGTCATAATCGCTGGAAAGGTTTCGTACGGCACTTATCGCTATGCCGAAGTTGGTGGAATCACTAACTAATCGTATCGAAGAGTTGAATAATGAGATGAGACCAACACCTTGTGGACCTAACAACAAAGCCACGATTTTGTTGCGAATAACGCCTATCAGCACATTAAGTCCTTGTACACCACCAAACAAGCTGATATACTTCAAGACATGGAGATAACCATCGGTATTAGTGCTTTTTTTCATCTTCTATATGAACGGAAACCATTCTTTTTTATTATATTTGCACCAAATAATATTACATGTTACTGTCTATTATCATTCCAATCTATCGTGTTGAAGACACCATCCAACGCTGTTTGGAGAGTGTGCTCATGCAGTTGGACGATAGGATGGAACTGATTATCATTGATGATGGAAGCCCCGATGATTCGGCAAAGATAGCCTCGAGAATGATTCAAGGACGGGTGAATTGCACGCTTATTCATCAATCGAATCAAGGCTTATCAGCGGCTCGTAACACGGGACTGGAGCATGCGCAAGGGGAGTATGTGACCTTCATTGACTCTGACGACTTTATCCAAGAGGGTACGATTGAGGTGTTACTTGCAGTGCTGGATATGCACCCAGAATATGATATACTGGAGTATCCTGTGATGCAACATCACGGCAATAAGCAATGCGAGAAGTTGCTTACTTTCTCTGAAAAGGCGTTCACCTCGGCTCGAGACTATTGGCTTGGTGGGGGCTACCTGCATACTTACGCATGTAATAAATACTATCGTCGACGGCTCTTCGAGGGCGTTCGCTATCCTGTTGGAAAGGTGTTTGAAGATGCTTACACATTGCCTTTCTTACTCGCAAAAGCGGGTGTGATAGGGACGACGGGACGGGGGCTTTATTATTACACAGATAACCCTCAAGGCATTACGGCACGTGCCGGTGGACAAGAGCTGACCCATCTTTTGGAGGCTCACTTGCGTCATCTCGCACAATGGGGGACGTTGACAGCAGCTTATTATGAGTCCCTTTTGAACATTCAAATGGATGTTTATGAGGCAACGAAGGCTACTCCTGTGCTCCCAGTACTCCCTTATAAGGGTACAACGAAACTATTGATTCTTCATTTAATAGGGCTTAAACGCTTATGTCAACTCAATCAATTTATACACAAAATGGGCTTACGAAACCGTTAGTTAGCTTCATCGTGACCTATCACAATGAGCCTCTTGAGATGCTTCGAGAGTGTATCAACAGTATTCTTGCGCTCTCGCTCGCTGAGACAGAACGCCAGATTATTGTCGTAGATGATGGTTCTGACCGCTCACCCATCGCTGAACTCATGGAGTTGTCATCGACTATCTATTATCTAAGACAGGACAATCAAGGGTTGAGTCAGGCTCGAAATAGAGGCATAACATTGGCTGAAGGCGACTTTATTCAGTTCGTTGATGCTGACGACTATCTGCTTACTAGCCCTTACGAGCAGTGCCTTGACATCGCAAGATACAAGGATGCAGACATGGTGATGTTCTTTCCTTCGGACAAGCCAACGGCTAATCCAAGTCCAGACTGGACTGGTCCGGTGAGCGGAACGGACTATATGACGCATAACAACATACACGCTAGTGCCTGGGGATACCTCTTCCGCCGTTGCTGTCTACATGAGTTACGATTCCCAAAGGGCTTTGTGCATGAGGATGAAGAGTTCACTCCGCAGCTCATGTTACGCATTGAAAAACTTTACGTAAGCAACAACAAGGCTTATTACTATCGTCAGCACGAGGGTTCCATCACTCATTCTCGGGACTTGAAGAGCAAGTTGAAGCGTCTAACTGACATCGAGAAGATCATCAACCGACTGAAAGATAAGGTGGAATACTTGCCTGTTAAGGATCGAATAGCTATGGAGCGGCGCATTGCGCAACTAACGATGGACTATCTATATAATGTTATTCGCCTCACTCATGACGCTGGTCACTTGGAGAAAGTATTGTTGCGACTGACCGACCAAGGGCTCTTCCCATTGCCAGAAAAGGACTACACGCGTAACTATAAGCTGTTCCGAAGACTCATCAACACCGCTTGGGGACGTAAGATCTTGCTGTTGGCTCTTAGCCTAAAACGATGATTTAAGATACGAAGTAATGGGTTCTATACATACACTTGAGCAATTAAAGGATGAATATTATGGCTTAAAAGGAACGCCCAAACGTGATAAGTTAGAAGAAGAAATGGCTCTACTTCGCAAGAAACTAAAATCGTTTGGGTTATGAAAATCCTCCTTTTAGGCGAGTACAGCAATGTTCATAACACGCTGGCAATGGGTTTGCGCGCACTTGGACATCGAGTGACTGTGGTCTCAAATGGCGACTTTTGGAAGGATTACCCACGTGACATTGATGTGAGCCGACCAACGGGACGACTGGGAGGAGTGCGCCTCTTGGCAAAGATATACGCTCTTTTACCACGTTTGAGAGGCTATGATGTGGTGCAATTCATCAACCCAATCTTCTTTGAATTGCGTGCTGAACGCCTTTTCTACATCTTTCGTTACCTCAAAAAGCACAATAAAAAACTCTTTCTGGGGGCTTTCGGCATGGATTACTATTGGGTGCATACCTGTTCCACGACGATGCCCTTGCGGTATAGCGACTTCAATTTCGGTACGAAACTGCGCCAGAATGAAGAGGCAGTAAGCGAGCGGAAGGATTGGATTGGCACTGAGAAGGAACGCTTGAACCGCCTGATGGCAGCGGAATGTGATGGTATTATCACTGGACTCTACGAATACTGGTGTTGCTATCAGCCGTTTTTTCCCACAAAGACAACCTTTATTCCCTTTCCAATCGTTGTGGGGGACGAACCGAAGATAGCCCCTGAACCACCCAAACAATTAAATCTCTTTATCGGAATCAGCCGTAACCGGTCAGTGTATAAAGGCACGGATATCATGTTGCGAGCGGCTGAGAAGGTGAAAGCCGACTATCCCGAACGATTGAATCTGAAGGTAGTTACGGGCTTACCTTTCGATGAGTATGTGCGGACGATGCGTGGTTCTGATGCTATCATGGACCAACTCTACAGCTATACTCCATCAATGAATCCACTTGAAGCGATGGCACATGGCATTATATGTATTGGTGGGGGCGAACCCGAACATTATGCTCTTCTGCACGAGACAACGCTCCGCCCAATCATTAATGTCCTCCCCTCGTATGAGAGTTGTGTGTCAGCTCTCACGCAGCTTGTCACTCATCTCGATCAAATCCCAGCCCTTCGCCACCAGAGTTACGCCTATGTTCGCAAGCACCATGACCATATCAAAGTAGCACGGGAGTATGAGAAGTTTTATAAAAGATAATTCGCTCTCATCATCATGACAGGCACAAGCACAGAGCCAAAGGCTTACTTGCAGATGAAGTCCTCGTTAATTCTTTTGTAGCAAGCAATAAGACAAAAAGAACGAAACGCCCTTTTCCATTTGAAGAAGGCGTTTTGTTGCATGAAGAAGAGCCTCTCCTTGCAGTGAAAGGAGGCTCTCTTTGTTTCATGAAAAACATTTACTTGATAGGAAATGATTTCTTTGAAAACTTTACTTGCACCCTCTGTAAGAGGAAGAGTGCCTAACGAAAGGCAAGTAGACAATCGTTTTCTATGTCCCACGAAGCTGCGTCTCCTCCTTTTGAAAGTCTTAGAAAGGCTTGTTCTCTATCGTAACAATTCTAATTGTGGGATAGTGATTAAACCACGAGTAATACTTATCAGTCCTTCTTCCTGCAACTGATTCAGCATGTGAGAGACGTTCAGACGACTTTGATGAAGCTCATGTCCGAGTGTTTCCATCTTTATTTTCAACACCTTCCTACCAGCTTGTGTAATGCAACGAAGGCGTAGGAAAGCAAAGAACTGTTGGCGAATATCCGTTGGATTCTGCCTCCATGGAGTGCGACCCTGCCGTTGCGCTTGCATGGAAAGGATATTAAGAAAATTCAAGCGACAGATGAGATAGGAGTCAAGGAGGCGTAGAATCTCCTCTTTACTGAGTGCCAATAGACTGCAATCAGTCTGTGCGGAGAAGGTACGGGAGTATCTCGACATGAGTCCGAAGAGGTGTTCTGGTTGTATGACAGCCGGTGCTGATAACTCTTCGACAATACTGTATCGGTGGTTATCAGCATGACTCTCCACGCTCAACGACCCTGCCATGAGAAAGAAGAGTTGCGTGCATCGGTCGCCTTCTGCCGCCAATAATTGTCCTGCCAACAGCTTGTGAAAGCCGAACTTGGTGTTCCCTACAATCTCAGAAAGCTCACTTGAACCTATACCGAGGAAGAGTGGGAGGCGGAGAAGGTCGTTGTAAAGTTGTAACATAACAATTAAATAAACCCAAACAAGTCCCGATCAAGTCCCAACCTTGCCCCTCTCAAGCCTCACCCCCGCCCCCTCTCCGAATGGAGAGGGGAGTAGATAGTATTGTAAATGAAGGTTAGGAAAACTTGAGCAAACCATTCCCTTGCTATCTATTCACTCCCCTCTCCATTCGGAGAGGGGGCTGGGGTCAGGCTTTTATTGGACTGGGGTGAGACCTTTACTATACCATACTTGCATCTTTCCTTTGCTATCTGAATAGATAAAATATGCCATCAACTCAGGGTGACGATCGAGTAGCTGCTTGGCTTTCTCTATGCCCATCACCATGAAGGAGGTGGCATAAGCATCCGCAGTAGCGCAGTTCTTGGCTAGAACAGTAGCCGAAAGGAGAGAGTGTTGGACGGGGTATCCAGTCTTAGGGTCGATAGTGTGCGCGTATTTCTTACCTCCTTTATAATAGAAGTTACGATAGTTTCCGCTTGTCGCCATGGCTCGGTCGGTCACATTCAGTACCGCCTCATACTCTTGATTGACGTTCACACTATCGTCAGTAGGCTTTGTTACACCAATATGCCAGGGCAATCTCTTTTCGCTGTTGCCCTTAGTAACGATCTCACCACCTATCTCTATCATGAAATTCTTTACTCCCCTTCGTTCCAACAAACGTGCAACACAATCGGAGCCATAGCCCTTTGCGATTGCAGAGCAGTCCAACATGATACGTGGGTTTTGCTTTCGTATGGTGTTACCAACCAGTTTCACCTTATTAAAACCGACGATTTGTCGCAGGCTATCAATCTTCTCCTTTGATGGATGAACACCCGTTTTGAAGCCGAAGCCCCACATATTTACCATTGGCGCAACCGTGATGTCAAAAGCACCATTGGTCTCCTTAGACACCTGTTGAGCGAGTGTAAACACCTCTTCAAACATCTCATTTACCTTGACAGGCTTGTTTTGATTGATCTGCGAGATGACTGATGAAGGCTCAAAAGTTGAGAAGGTCTGGTTGACGCGTTTAAGTTCTGCATCTATTTCAGGCTGCAGATCCTCATCACTCTGGTACGTGATGTGATAGACAGTGCCGAAGATAAAGCCCGTATTATGCTGATAGGGCATATCATGTTGGCACCTCACAATAATGATGGAACCGATGAGCAGCACCAAAAGAAAGGGTATTTGCCAATATAGTTTTTTATTCTTCATAATCGTAATAGGGTCATTTTAGAGTTGAAAGGGGCATTTGCTAGTTGGTTGATTATAGTTCGAGAAGAACATTAAATGTGGCTCCGAGCGTTGAAGAACCGCCTCGTCCGTAGCCTGGTACATACCATGGATCACCTAAGTCGTTGCTCTTCTGATGGGCACGAACCTTATATCTCAGGCTCCAACCCATACGTATTGGACCCCAAATCTTGGCATCTACACCGAAAGAAGCCTCTATCCAAAGAAGGTGCGAACGCACACCTGTACCACCGAACGGCACTTGGTTGCCCCAAATAGGGTCCGTCACGGCAGGTGCCGAAACGTCATATTTGAAGGATGTATAGCCTACTCGTCCTCCTGCCAGCACACGATAAGCATCATGCTTGTCCTTTAGAACATTGAAGTCGATACCTACACGACCATAAGGAGCACGTGTCTTAAATTGTGTCGAAGTGTTATCATCCGTCTTATTAGCCTCTCCCACACCGATTTCCAGCACTGGGTAATACTTATCTTGGAGGTTTACTCGTAGCAAAGCCTCGTATTGTCCGTAAGAAGAGAGCGCCTTCATTGCGGGGCCGACGACGTCAACTCCAACGGCAACACCCCTGAAGAACGCCACAGTATCAGGCTTTGTGGGTTGCACCTTTTGCTTTCGTTGTGCATGGGCAACACTTGGCAGAAGGAGAAACAGACTAATGCTGAGTAAGACGAAGGTATATATTCTCTTTCGTTCCATCGTAGTCTACGTTGGGATTATTGATGTTTATCTGACTAACTGCACGTCCCGTTGTACTTACGGCAGTAAGTTTATGGAAAAAAGCAGGGGCACAATCGACACTTTCAAAGTGGCTAATATTAGTCTTACTTATCGTGATGGTATCAACGACAGATAGCCCTGCTGCATTGGTCAAGACGAACCGCAGGCGGTCTTGTGCACCTCCGTAGCTCATCGGCAGACTGAATTTTGAAGTCTTAATAAGGCTGTTAATCAATATAGTATCAGCCTTTCCGTCACGAAGAGCACTGATGGTCAATGTGTCACGAAGGCTGTCGCCCTGTATGACATAATTAGCCATTACGGGATTGTGAACGCCACAATCAATATCAGAACAGCTTGTCAAAGAGAGGAATACACCTGCTGTCAAACAAGTGAAAACGGCTAGGAGCATTACTCTTAGCCCTTTTTTACTCGTTATGCTAGCCTTCGCATATTTGTCATTTATCATCATTTGCATTACATCAGTAGGTTTTTTACATCTCTTTCTCTATCTGGTAATCATTGCGTCGAGGGTTACTTCGACTGATTAAATCGCCTATGAAACCAGCAAGGAAGAGTTGTGTACCCAAGAGAATAGCGGTCAGAGCAATATAGAAAGAGGCGTGATTTGAAAGCAAATCACCATATTCTCCATTGAAGAGCATCACTGTCTTCTCTATAAATAGGCTAATGAGTGCAATGAAGCCAATGAAGAATACGAAGGAACCAAGCAGTCCGAAGACGTGCATAGGCTTCTTTCCAAAGTTGGTCAAGAACCATAAGGTGAGTAAGTCGAGATACCCATTAAAGAATCGATTAATGCCAAACTTAGACTTACCATACTTACGTGCCTGGTGGTGAACCACCTTTTCTCCGATACGATCGAAGCCTGCCTCTTTGGCAAGATAGGGGATGTAACGGTGCATCTCACCATATACTTCGATGTTCTTCACCACATCACGGCGGTAAGCCTTCAGTCCGCAATTGAAGTCATGGAGGTTATGTACACCACTAATCTTACGTGCCGTCGCATTGAAAAGCTTAGTTGGTAAGGTCTTAGATAACGGGTCGTAACGCTTCTGCTTGTAGCCACTTACGAGGTCAAACTTATCCTCCGTGATCATTCGGAAGAGCCCTGGAATCTCGTCAGGAGAGTCTTGTAGGTCTGCATCCATTGTAATGACAACATCGCCTTTAGCCGCTTTGAAGCCACAATATAGGGCTGGGCTCTTACCATAGTTACGGCGGAATTTAATGCCATGGACGTGCTCGTCCTTGCGATGAAGCTCTTCTATGATCCCCCAACTATTGTCAGTTGAGCCGTCATTGACGAAGATTATTTCATAAGAGAAGCCGTTGGCATTCATCACGCGTTGTATCCATGCGTGCAATTCTGGTAGACTTTCTTCCTCATTAAATAGAGGAACTATAACGGAAATATCCATTGTTTATGTTCGGATTAATATTGTTTTGAATTAGAGGAGGGAACTTGCTTCATCATTAATGCAGCAATGATTAATGATAAGAAAACGCCGAATACCACTGCAGAAATAAAGCTATTTGCAGCCAAGACAGCCGGTTCCGTCATCATTGAAAGGAGCCGAATTATATCATTGTAAGATACGTTCATGGTTGTAAACATCTGTTTCGCTTGTGGTGTGGAATAGACAGTTGTAAGGATAGATAACAACCTTCCGTTGTCGACATAATTCATATACAACCATTGAAGAAGGCTGAAGATAAGTGCCGCATTGAAGTGAACTCGAAGGCAGTAAAACAATCCGCGCTTGAAAGAAATGACCCCATTGCGCCCTTCCTCACGGAACTTTTTAAACCGATAAGCCACAAAGAAGGGGGTAGAAAAGAGCAATATCGTATAGAACTGACCCAATATTGGAAGGGAACTAGAGTATAATAAACAGGCGAAACTAGCAACCCAAAGGATTGCAAGATAGAATCCGTCGTAACGAGAATACGCCGATAATTGTTTGAGCTCATCGTGTGTCATACTGCAAAATTACAGATTATTTATTATATATAAGGTGCCTCCTTCCTAAAATTAAGATTATTTGTTAAAAAGCGAAAAAGGTGTTCTTTCTTTTCGTATTTATAAATAATTTATGTACCTTTGCAGCGCTTTTTCCAAGTAAGGAGAGAGCTTTATACGGGCAAGTCTCCTACGACCAGCTCCCTTCAAATCCCCCAGGTTGGGAACAAAGCAAGGGTAGAAGGTTGTAGCGGTGCGATAGGAATCGCTTGTCCACCCGCCTCTTTAGCTCAGTTGGCCAGAGCACGTGATTTGTAATCTCGGGGTCGTTGGTTCGAATCCGACAAGAGGCTCGAATAGATAAAATGACTAGAAACGAAAGAGAAGGTATGTCGTGAGGCACACCTTCTTTTGTTTTTTAGACTGCTGATAAGCTCTTTTATAACCCTCAATAGGCGTTACGACAATTCCTGATAAACGATACTTGAAACGCTGCTAAGGCTTAATTTGAATCGAATCATCATTATTTTGCCTGCTCATTGGCTTCTACTAATGAGCCTCTCCACTGGTCTATTATGGGGGAAAGAGTAGCTAGTTGGGAGGTATAAAATGCCCACCAGTAAACTTCACATATATCATTTGAAATGGAGAAGAAGCCTCACCCCCATCCCCTCTCCGAATGGAAAAGCCTCCCCCAACCCCTCCGAAGGGAGGGGAGAGCCTAACGGGAGCTAGTTAGGAAAAGTCTCTCTTAATACTAAGAGGGCGTTCCTTTGATGCAAAGATAGACTTTTAGGGAACACATCCCCTCCATCGGAGGGGCTTGGGGAGGCTTTTAGTAGAATTAAAGAAACGCCCTTCTCCATTTGAAGAGGGCGTTTCTTCACATCAAAGGGAGGCTCTTCTCATAGCAAGGAAACGCCCTCTTCAAATAGATAAGGGTGTTTCCTTGATAGGAAGCGAGGTTCTCTTGATATTTAATCCTTGAATAACTGTTGTGCAAAAGTTGCTAGATAGATACGCCAGTTACGCCAGATGTGACCGCCATCTGTCTCTAGGTAGGTGTAAGGATAATGCTTGGAATCAAGGTAATTACGCAATTTCTCATTCTCATTATATAGGAAGTCAGCCTTGCCAATACCTATCCAAAAGAGTTTAGGAGAGCCTTTGAAGAGATTGTCAACCTTGCTATTTGTATCCTCGTATAGCGGTGAAGTAGTCTCCTTCTGATGAGGTTTAACAGCTGCAGAAAACAATCCGATGTAATCGAAAGAGTTAGGGTTATTGATGGAGATGTACAATGAATGGAACCCACCCATTGATAAACCTGCGATGGCTCTATGCGCTTTGTCCGCCTTTACTCGATAGTTTTGTTCAACGAAATTAACCACATCTTGGAAGGTAGACTCAAAGTTTCCATCCATCGTCTTAGGTAGTTGTAAGGATGGAACCTTTAGTCCTTCGGAAGTCTCACCGGGGGCTGCTTCCTGCGAGATATTGCCATTTGGCATCACAACAATCATGGGTTTCGCCTTGCCCGAAGCGATGAGATTGTCCATAATTTGCGTTGCTCTACCTAGTTCCGACCACGCATTTTCATCGCCCCCCATGCCATGTAAGAGGTAAAGAACAGGATATTTCTCCTTGCTTTGTTCGTATCCTGCAGGTGTGTAAATGGTTAATCGGCGTGTCATATTAGCCTTTGGACTCTTATACCAGGTCTTAGTAACAGTGCCATGAGGTACATCCTTCACTTGATATAAGCCATTGACGCCCCCATCAATCATAAAGATACTGAAGGTACTAGCGATGTCGCGAACCGCATAAACGTTCAGTGGGTCAGTTACTTTGACGCCATCTATCAGTATATTATATGTGTATAACTCGGGTTGGAGAGGGGTAGAAGTGAAGGACCAAACGCCTTTTTCGCTCTTCTTTAAGAGTTGTGGACCTTGTCGGTCGTACTCTCCTTGTGGTGTTTTCACCTTTTCTATAGGTAGAAAGTCGCCCACAATCTCCACCTTTTGAGCCTCAGGTGCATTGACATTAAAGGTTACTGACTTATCAGCATTTACCACTGGTGATGCCAGAGGAGCCTTGTTCCAATCGAGTGCTTGCTGTGCTAAGCCTGTTGCAGAAGCCATTGTGCAAGCAAGAGATAAGATAATTCTTTTCATGCGAATGATGTTTTTATGATTTACGATTTATGATCTTAATTCTTTATCACCTTAGTTTGGCACGAAGAGGGTGCTAACAACCAAGTAGATAGATTGTTTACAAAGGTACAAAAAATAATGTCTAATGTTCCAAGTGTTGGTTATGTGGAGAGGAGCAAAGTGCTAGTTTTAACAAAAATAAGGCTCACGTGCGATATTGTTAAGGTTTAATAATTTCCAAAGGAAATTTGGTCTTATTGATAAAAGTGCGTATCTTTGCATCGTTTTCCATAGGAAACAATATTGAAAGAATAATCCAATAAGGTTTTATGAAACCTTTAAGTAATAATAAAAATAGATAATTGTAAAAAGGAAATGAAGCGTATCTCGACACTAGCATTTGCCATCATGATCTTAGGAATGACAGCATGTTCTGCAAATAACAAGCCTGCTAAGAAGACAGATGATAGTACTGTTGCTGGCAAAGCAACAAAAGAAACAAATGTAAATAACCAAAATGAAGGAAAGGAAAAAGGTATGAATGTAACAGAAATGACTGCTGAGATGTTCAAAGAGAAGGTGATGGACTATGAGAAGAACCCACAATCATGGGTCTTCAAAGGCGATAAGCCTGTTATAATAGACTTCTATGCAACATGGTGCGGACCCTGTAAAGCAACTGCTCCGATACTTGAGGAGGTAGCAGGAGACTATGAAGGTAAGATCGATGTATATAAGGTTGATGTTGATAAACAGGCTGAATTGGCTTCGCTCTTTGGTATTCGTTCAATCCCATCATTGCTCTTTATCCCTAAAGAAGGTAAGCCTACAATGCAGACAGGAGCGATGAATAAGCCTCAATTTGAGGAGGTTATCAAGTCAACCTTGCTAAAGTAAGTAACGCAGAAAGGGCGCATGAATAGTGAATGTGTTCGTAAGATTCGTGAACTCTCACGCCTTGTAACAGCCTTTGAGTCCGACTTGCAACAGCGTGTGGGGCTGAATCTCAATGAAGCGGCACTACTTTGTTTGCTCTCCGAACAGCCTAATCCGATGTTAGCAGGTGAGATTGCTGACGAAATGGGGATGACTCGTTCGAATGCATCTAAGGTGATTGCCGCACTTGAACGGAACTCCCTTATTCGTCGTCGGGCTTGTTCGGAAGATGGAAGATGCCAACGATTTCATATTACCAAGCATGGTTTAGAGAAATTGGCACAGGTTCATTGCGACTCTATTGTGGTTCCCGACGAATTGAAAGGGATTATCTAGTTGTTAACACGTAGGTGTTTACAATAGGATCGAAAAGTATGAGCAGTTATGTCATAGGTTGGTTCTCAGCCTTTGATGTAACTGCTTATTTGCAGACAGATAACTGCTGTCTTGTTTTTAAAAATAGCTTTTCTTGCTTTTAATAGGACTAATATGTAATAACGATAAAGGCTTGATAGTTATATATTAAACGGTTAATTATATCTAAGAAACTTGGTTTTTTGCGGTTGAAATGTTGATGTATGTCAAAAAGAAGAGAGGCTCTTCAATCTTTTCGGAAATCATTACATTACTATCAACTATTTATCGTACATTTGCAATGCAATGGTAGACTAACAGGGAATGAGTAGTGGAGTACTACTTTCTCAGTCTTCTTTTGATTAAATAACTAGTGATTGTTACAATAGAGATAATCAAGTCATTAAGGTTAGATTGATTATTGTTCAGGAGAGACACATTAGACTGTCTGTCGACAGTCAAGGGGAGGCATAATAGCAGGTAACTGCAGTTGTGCCTCCCCTCATTATATATAAACGATTGTTGTTAAGTCTGTTTTGCTTAGCAACCAGAGCCATCAAGTCGGCAAGAAGCTGCCGCTGGTGCATCATCAAGATGGATTCCTGCCTCTTCAGGAGACAATGTTACGGTGCCATCTTCAAGTAGGAAGCAAGGGACACCAGCATATCCATGCTTTTTCGCATCGTCGAATACAGGGCTATTATCGCGTAGGCGAAGGAACTCCTTGAGGTATCGTATGTGGGAACCAATGTCTATTACTTCATAACGGCTATCTCCCTTTACATGCTCGTCGACGGCAATACAATCCGGACAAGTGCTCATTCCATATATTTTTATCATGTTTCTTTGTTTTTATTAAATGGTTTGTTCTATACTAAAAAGCCTATGCTTAATGATTGCAAATCTTTGTTGTATCTACCGTGAAGCCCTCTGTAGCAGGCATAAATTTACCTCGTTCGGTGAGGAAATCAACTAGTTCTGTTGCATTCATACCCTCTCTAGAGCAAGTGTGGAATTCCTCCTCTGGTCCAAAGTGCTCTATGATTGCTTTTACTAAATCCTCTTTTGTTTTGTAACTATTGCCCTCCATCATGTGGAGAACATCATGTCCATGTGCCATATAATTGATGTTTTAAAGTGTTTATAATGTCAGTCAAAGATGAAATCTCTGCCTATGATTAGTATTAACAAAGCTTGTGCCAGCAAGAATATTAACCTCTTTTAAGTGCATAAATGTATTTTTGTGTCCATTAAATGGTTACTTTTGTGATAAAAAATAGTAAGTTTTGGCAGTTTGTCAGTCCTTTGGCACATGTTTCGCATATGTTTTTTGTAGTGATACATAGGGTTAATTTTTTAGAAATTAAATGATATTAAAAATAGAGATGAAGAGACTTTTAATTGCATTTAGTGCTGCATTGGTGTTAGTGTCATCATGTGTAACGAGTCAGAAGAGTTTGAAGGAGAGTAAACCAGTAGCCTTTGTTGAGGCGCGGAACTACTTCCATATTGGTGACGAAACAAAGCCTGTAATTCTAAAAATTACTTCGAAGGCAGAGTTTGAACGGCAGTTTGGTGAGGCTGCATTTATGGGTAAAGGTGGAGAACCTACTCATATTGACTTTAATAAGAGTTTTGTTGTTGCCTATATCATGCCTAAGACTAGTCTTAAAACAGACCTCCGACCTTTGTCACTCAGCGAGGTTGGTAAGAAGGAATTGCTTTTGACCTATGATTTAAAGCAGGGATCGAAGCAGAGTTATTCAACACAACCCTTCTTTATCCTTATTGTCAATAAGCGATATGAGGGTTATAAAGTAAGATAGAGATTATCTTGTTTCATGTAGATTGCTTCTTTCTCATGTCTTACTTAGGCTGATGTAGGATGGAGAAAGAATCTATGAAAGAACGAAGGGAATGATTTGAGAGGTCGAATTATTTGAAGTTCTGGGCGTAATGGACATTTGGTAGGCTGAAAACCTCTCGGGTTTTAGTAATGGACATTTGGTAGGCTGGTTATTCTAGTCTACTTTTTTGTATTTATGAATCCATCTATAAACTTCTTCTTGTTAGCTTCATTCAATCC